>VOFK01003593.1_pt1 | contig 128827 bp, 117 predicted proteins | sample 5384121 | NCBI WGS metagenome assembly VOFK01 (sample SAMN12384730, study PRJNA508395) | human gut metagenome | isolation source: healthy gut J | host: Homo sapiens
CTCAATCCCGATGCGTAGTTGCATCGGTGATTATGTAAGTGCGAGTCTGAAACTCAAAAATAAAAATATGTGGTTCACTGTCAGTTGCTTTTCTACATGCAGTATAACATACCGAGGAAATTCTGTCAAGTTTTTATTCCAACAGTGTATATTCCGGCGCTTTTGCGGAATACTGTTTTTGTTTTCGTGGTGCAGATTTTAACCGTGCTGTGTCGAACTGAAAATCGCCAAAAACCAAACCGCGAAATCAGCTCGGCACTTGTTTCTGCTTATTCAATCCTCTGACGGCTCGTACAACACTTCGGTCATGATTCTCGCCGCGAGCTTAAAGCCGCTGATAAACGCTTCGCGCTCATTCATACCGTGCAGTTCCGCCTCCTCAAATCTTGGAGCTTTTCAAAGATTTCTTCTGCTGAACCGTGAGCGTCGGTATCGGCTGTCCTGATGCCGAATAACATAGCTTAACACTTTGCTGTGGGCACTCCTGCGCTTAAAACTGTGTTCTGTGGACGATATTAAGCTGTAGATCTTCAAGTGTTGACCACCACTAACCATGTTCTTTGTTATTGGTACCACCATTAATAACATGCATGTTATCAACTTCAGAAACGAAATCTTTAGCAGTTCCGCTCAAATCATCTTTTGTGAATAATTGTTGAGAGAAACCTCCCATAGCATGAATAGCATGTTTGCCAAATGTCTTGTCAAAGTAAAGCAAATAGTCTGTCATCCACATAAAATTTTTGGAACGTGTTTCAGTATAGCTATTACGTGTATTTGTTTGACCGCCATCATTGAACTTAGGCAAGAATGATTTATATTCATTGTAAACAATATCGATACCACCATTAAAACGGAATTTCAACCAATCAGTAATTTGGAATTCCATAAATAAGTTGTCCATCAAACGATAATTGTGGTTATTCGGAGTATTCCACCCTACTTCAGCTATGGCATTCTTTGAACCAGTCAGTTGGGTGTCAGGCTCCCCATAAGAACCGTCTTCGTCATAGGCTGGAATAATTGGAGCATTAAAGATAACATCAGAAAAACGAGTTCCACCACTACCTTCTGTATAGCGATATGTCATGTTGGCGTTATTGCCAATCTTGAACATTTTACTTACTTGCGCTTCAATGTTTGAACGGAAGCCTGCTTTCTGGTAGCCTGTGTTCAATGCAATACCTTCTTGATTTAAATATTCAGCAGACAAATAATAATGAAGTTTATCCGTACCACCGCTAATATTTGCATTGATGTTCAGAGTTGGTGCAGAACTGTAGATGTGATCCCCCCAATTTGTTCCTACTCCAAAGTCGGCTGGATTTAAACCATCATATTTTGTAGTTGGATTACCTCCATCAATAGCTTTCTTATTGTCTCTCATTTCAAGAATAGCTGAGACAAACTCTTCTGCTGACAGCAAATCCATCATGTGTGAAGGTTTTTGGATACCCCATGTAGCGTTCAAAGATACTTTAGCTTTGCCTTCTGCACCTTTCTTAGTAGTAATCAAAATAACACCATTTGCTGCACGTGAACCATAAATAGCTGCAGATGAAGCATCTTTTAGAACGTTTACGCTTTCAATATCGGAAGGATTCAATGTTTCAAAACCTTGGTCTACGGGAATTCCATCAATAACTACCAACGGACTTGCATCACCATTACCAAAAGTTCCAACACCACGAATACTGATAGATGTTTCTGCACCAGGAAAACCAGAGCTACTTAAAATATTGATACCAGACATCTTACCTTGCAAAGCACCACCTACAGAGATACTTGAATTAGTAGCTAGTTGGTCACCACTAACCATGGAAGTTGCACCCAATAAGTCCTTTTTCTTCATAGTACCATATCCTACTACTACCACTTCATCCAAAAGTTCAGTATCCTCTCGTAAAGTAACAAGTGCTAATTTTTTTGAATTTGCATTCAGAATAATGGTCTGATAACCAATATATGAAATAGCTATTTGAGCATTAATCGGAACATTAGTCAGTTCATAGTTACCGTTAATATCGGTAATGACTCCGGCAGTAGTACCTTTTACTTGAATGCTGGCACCAATCACGGCTTCACCATTTTGATCTACTACTTTACCTTTCAATATTTTTAAGCCTTTTTCTTTTGTGTCAAAACCTACGTTAATAGTATTCTTATTCCTATTGAAATACAACCCAGTTTGTATAGACAAACTCTTTAATACAGTTTCTATGGTTTGGTTGCTTACATTTAAATTAACGCGTGAAGATTGGCTAATTTTCTTTTGATCATAGAAAAAATTGACCCCTGTCTGTTTTGTTATTTTTTTTAAAACTACCTCAACAGATTCATTTTTAACATTTACGCTAATTCGTTCATTTTGAGCTAAGATGAGTGATCCATTAAAAAAATAGATTGTAAATAGCAAAAAAACTAAAATAAATCTTTTAGTCTTCTTATTCTCTTTTGTAATTAAAAGATTATTCATAAATTCGTACGTTTGTTTTAAATAGATTATTTGGTGAACAAAATGGTTAAGTTGTTCATGGTAACTCGCAATTATATGAACAACTGTTTAAGACAAACATGGAGGAGTTGTTTTTACCTAACAACTCCTTTTTTTAAGTAGGAGGTTTCATAGGCATTTATTCATAAGGTTAATATTTTAGTGTCTTTATAAAGAATACACGCAACTATTTCTATTATGCGAACACGTTAACACATTTTAATTATTATATAAAATAACCGTATTATTTTGATATTTATATCGTATGCCGGTGACGTATTCTATAGAGTTAAGTACATCTTTCAGTGTAGCTCTTTCATGTATGCCTGTAATCAAGTTATCATAAGGCTTATTTCCGCTGAAAATCACTTTGCAATGGTAGATACGTTCCAGTTCTTTAGCCACATCTTGAATAGGGGTAGAGTTGAATCGGATTCCTCCTGTACGCCAAATAGCAAATTTTTCCATAATATCTTTTTCTTTACTATACGAATCTGAAATTTTGTTGATGATCACATGTTCGCCAGAACTGATTCTCATCATGGCTTCAGGCAAATCCACTTGTACTTTACCTTCTTTAACTTCTACCAAATCAGTTTGATCATAAGGGTGTGATTTCACATTAAAAATAGTACCTAGCACGGTTATCGACATATTTTCCATTTTTACGATGAAAGGCTTTTCCGGATTATGAGTTACTTTAAAACAACCTTCTCCAGTTAGTTCTACAATTCGGTTATTCCCCACAAATTGCTCAGGATACTTCACCGTAGTGCACGAGTTTATAGCTAGTTCAGTGTTATCAGGTAAAATAATAGTTTTATGTTCACCATAGTCTGTAGTTACTGTAATGATAGGAGTTCGCTTTTCTACTCTTTCTTCGTAATAGCCAAAACCTTTTATCATTAAGAAAACCAATGCAGCTGTAGAAAGGCTATAATAGATAAAGCGTCTGACTTTCTCCATACGTTTGACACGTTTGGATTTAGCCAATAATTTCCAAGCTTCTTTTTCACAAGTTGCTTTTTCAAAGCGATTGGCTAAAGTTTCATCTCCCAAATTGCTCCAAAGTTGTTCTGTTAATTGATCAATATCTTCATCGGTACAGTAATTTTTTATTTGTTTCAATATGGACTCCAGTTCGTTTTTAGAATAGAAGCCATCAATATACCGTTGAAAATTTTCTTTAAAAATATTATTCTTACTCATATGCATTGATTAGTATATGTAGTACACTTAACCCATCGAAGGCTAGGAGTACATTAACATTATTTTAAAATTGAAATAGAATTTGGAAAAAAATTATTTGGCTAGTATGCAGCAAACCTTCCTTTTTAAAGTAAGTGCGTATAATTTTTAAGGAGGCAGAAAGGTGGTCCTGTACTGTAGATATAGAGATGTTGAGTTGCTCCGCAATCTCTTTATTAGTAAGCATATGATGTCTGCTCAGTTCAAACACTTCACGCTGGCGATTGCTTAATAATTTGACAGCGTGTTTCATGTGTTCTCCCAAATCATTGGCTAATATCGTATTTTTAGTAGAATTATCAAAGTCTATCGCTTGCTCGTAAAGACTTTCCAAAATACGTTTGTGGCACGATTCATCTCGTAAATAATTGATAATGCGATTACGAGCCATGCTAAATAAAAAAGATGAAAAAGATGTACCGCATTTTAAGAAATAACGGTTTTCCCAAATATTGAAAAATATGTCCTGACAGATATCTTCTGCCACGTTTTGTGATTTAAGTAAGGCGATAGCAAACTTGAACAACCTAGGTTTGTATTGCACATAAAGTTTACAAAATGCTTCTTCTCCTAAAATCAAGCGCTCTATCAACCTACTTTCTTCATCGTTATTTAGATTTTCAGTCATAATCCGTAAACAGATTTTGTAGTAGTTAATAATTGAAAAGTTGCACAAAGATATGTCAAGTTAAGAAATGCACAAAATATTTAGTATTACAAATCAATTAAACCTATTAGACATTTTTTTCACTTTATACAACTTATCTAAGAAAATTATTACTCTCTTGGGATTTTTAGTTACAAAATGACTTCGGGTAAAACTGTCCTACTATATGTAAACCACTGCAGATTACGGTGATCAAACTTTCTGCAAAACTTTTTAGAGTTTATCGAAAATGTTTGTATGAGTGTCGTTTTCACTTCGTTCCACCATCTTTTCCCGCGCCGTTACCACAATTCAAATCCGATAACAGAATAGTAACACACCTCCAGTTCAGCTTGGCTTTCAAACGATTTCAACTAGCACTTATCATAAGTGACAAGACTACCTAAAACATCAATTCTTAATCATTCTTCTACGATTTGCTCAATATCTCACTTTTTCACTATCTTTGTATTAGAAAATACGAAAGAATGAAATCTGATTTTCACATTGGTCAAAATCAACACTTAAAAAATCATCAATTCGACATCATTTTACAGTATTTAGGCTTCAAATTATAATTTTATTTATATTTTTGCCACCAATTTAAAACGATATCTAATTATAAGGAAAAAGATTATGGTCAAGATTACCAAAGAAGCTGCTTTGCTATACCACTCGCAAGGCAAGCCCGGAAAAATTGAAGTTGTACCGACAAAACCGTACAGCACACAAACAGACCTGTCACTGGCTTACTCTCCCGGAGTAGCTGAGCCTTGTCTGGAAATAGAGAAAGACCCGCAAACTGCATACGACTATACTGCGAAAGGCAACTTAGTAGCCGTTATTTCCAATGGTACAGCCGTTCTAGGACTAGGCGACATAGGTGCATTGAGCGGAAAACCTGTCATGGAAGGTAAAGGATTACTTTTCAAAATCTATGCAGGTATTGATGTTTTTGACATTGAAGTGAATGAGAAAGACCCCGAATTTATTCAGGCAGTAAAAGCCATCGCTCCCACTTTCGGAGGTATCAACCTGGAAGACATCAAGGCTCCCGAATGTTTCGAGATAGAAAACCGGCTGAAAGCAGAACTGGATATCCCAGTAATGCATGACGACCAACACGGTACAGCCATCATTTCATCCGCCGGCTTATTAAATGCATTGGAAGTTGCCGGAAAGAAAATTGAAAATGTAAGAATCGTAGTAAACGGTGCCGGAGCCTCCGCCACTTCCTGTACAAAACTGTATGTAGCATTAGGAGCACGGAAAGAAAACATTTTAATGCTAGACAGCAAAGGCGTGATAACCAGTGACCGTCCTAACTTGACAGAAAGTAAGAAATTTTTTGCTACTGACCGTCGCGACGTACATACACTGGAAGAAGCCATTAAAGGTGCAGACGTATTTTTAGGACTATCAAAAGGTAATGTGCTGACTCAGGATATGGTCCGCAGTATGGCAGATCATCCTATCGTATTCGCATTAGCCAATCCGACTCCGGAAATCTCTTACGAAGACGCCATGGCATCCCGCCCCGATGTACTGATGTCTACCGGACGTTCAGACTATCCTAACCAGATCAATAACGTAATCGGTTTCCCTTATATTTTCCGCGGAGCTCTGGATACTCAGGCCAAAGCTATCAATGAAGAAATGAAGCTGGCTGCCGTACATGCTATCGCCGATTTGGCAAAACAACCTGTTCCCGACGTAGTGAACGAAGCCTATCATGTGAATAATTTTACTTTCGGTCCTGATTATTTCATTCCGAAACCGGTTGACCCTCGTTTGATTACCGAAGTTTCCATGGCTGTGGCAAAAGCAGCAATGGAATCAGGAGTGGCACGCAAAAACATCACCGACTGGGAAGCCTACAAGACCCGGCTGCGCGAATTGATGGGACAAGAAAGCAAATTGACCCGTCAACTTTACGAAACAGCCCGTCGCGACCCACAGCGGGTAGTATTTGCCGAAGGTATCCATCCTACCATGTTAAAAGCTGCCGTAGAAGCCAAAGCCGAAGGAATCTGTCATCCTATCCTATTAGGTAATGACGAACGCATTGAAAAACTGGCAAAAGAACTGGATCTGAGCTTGGAAGGAATTGAAATCATCAACCTCCGTCATGACCGTGAAGCTGAACGTCGTGAGCGTTATGCCCGCATCCTTTCGGAAAAACGCGCACGCCAAGGAGCCAACCTTCAGGAATCCAACGACAAAATGTTCGAGCGCAACTATTTTGGTATGATGATGGTTGAAACCGGAGAGGCCGATGCATTCATCACCGGTCTATATACCAAATATTCCAACACAATCAAGGTAGCGAAAGAAGTTATCGGTATCCAACCGGAATACAAACATTTCGGTACAATGCATATCTTGAATTCAAAGAAAGGTACTTATTTTGTAGCCGATACCCTGATTAACCGTCACCCGGACACCGACACACTGATTGACATCGCTAAATTGTCGAAGAAAACGGTAGAGTTCTTTAATCACACTCCGACAATGGCCATGCTGTCTTACTCCAACTTCGGTTCAGATACAGAAGGAAGCCCGGCTAAAGTACATGATGCGGTGGACTATATGCAGAAAGAATATCCGGAACTGGCTATAGATGGTGAAATGCAAGTCAATTTTGCACTGAACACTAAATTACGTGATGAGAAATATCCCTTCACACGTTTGAAAGGTAAAGAAGTAAACACGTTAGTATTCCCGAACCTAAGTTCTGCCAATGCTACTTACCAGCTCATTCAGTCTATGAGTGAAACCGAGGTAATCGGCCCGATACAAATGGGATTGAACAAACCTATTCATTTCACTGATTGTGAAGCTTCTGTACGCGATATTGTAAACATCACTGCGGTTGCGGTTATTGATGCCATCGTTGACAAGAAAAAGAAAGAAAAATAAATAACTTTCACCACAGATTGCATAGATTTACACAGATTATTAATCATGCTTGTTAGTACCAGCAAATTCTATCTGTGTAAATCAAGGCTATTTGTGGTGAAATATATTCAATTCATTAAAAACAATACTATGAGAAGAAAACCGCTTTCCCTCCCACAAATCGTAACCTTAGCCCTTTTATGGATTGCCATTTGCTATATTATTCTAACAGGGAGCGAACATATTGACGGGCCTTTAATACTATCCATTATCATTTCGGGGGAGCTTTTAGTCTTTATTCCACTATTAAAATATCTCAAGGAAAGAGGAAAATAATCTTTTATCCGCTTTTTAGCTTACATTTTGTACATATTGATATTTTTACACGCATTTTCTTATTTATAATTTGTTGCATATTTCAATTCTTATCTATATTTTTGCACCATCAAAAGAAATAAGAAGAATTAATTAACAATTATAAAAAGAAGTAGATTATGAATGCAGCTAAGGTATTAGAAGATTTGAAAAGAAGATTCCCCAATGAGCCTGAATATCATCAAGCGGTAGAGGAAGTGTTAAGTACAATCGAAGAAGAATACAACAAACATCCCGAATTTGACAAGGTGAACCTGATTGAACGTTTGTGTATTCCTGATCGTGTGTATCAATTCCGTGTAACGTGGATGGATGACAAAGGTAACATCCAGACAAATATGGGTTACCGCGTACAACATAATAATGCCATTGGTCCTTACAAAGGTGGTATCCGTTTTCACTCTTCTGTAAACTTGGGAATTTTGAAATTCCTTGCCTTCGAGCAGACATTCAAAAATTCACTAACTACTCTTCCGATGGGTGGTGGCAAAGGAGGTTCCGACTTCTCTCCGCGTGGCAAATCAAACGCCGAAGTAATGCGTTTCTGCCAGGCATTCATGTTGGAATTATGGCGCCATATCGGTCCTGAGACTGACGTACCTGCAGGTGATATCGGTGTAGGTGGCCGTGAAGTAGGTTTCATGTTCGGCATGTACAAGAAACTCTCTCATGAATTCTCCGGTGTACTGACCGGTAAGGGCCGCGAATTCGGTGGTTCTCTGATTCGCCCTGAAGCAACCGGATATGGTAACATCTATTTCTTGATGGAAATGCTGAAAACCAAAGGCACAGACCTGAAGGGAAAAACTTGTTTGGTTTCAGGTTCAGGTAACGTAGCTCAATACACGGTAGAAAAAGTAATCGAGTTGGGTGGTAAAGTAGTTACCATGTCCGATTCAGATGGTTACATCTATGATCCGGATGGAATAGACCGCGAAAAATTGGATTTCATCATGGAACTGAAAAATTTATACCGTGGACGTATCCGTGAATATGCAGAAAAATATGGCTGCAAATATGTAGCAGGTGCTCGTCCTTGGGGTGAGAAAGGTGATATCGCATTACCCTCTGCCACTCAGAACGAATTGAACGGTGATGAAGCCAAACAATTGGTTGCCAATGGTGTCATAGCTGTCAGCGAAGGTGCAAACATGCCTTCTACCCCTGAAGCTATCCGCGTATTCCAAGAAGCCAAAATCCTGTATGCCCCGGGCAAAGCAGCCAATGCAGGCGGCGTATCTGTATCTGGATTGGAAATGACTCAAAATTCTATCAAACTGGGCTGGAGTCAAGAAGAAGTAGACGAAAAATTGAAAAGTATCATGAAAAATATTCATGAGGCTTGTGTACAATACGGTACTGAAGCCGATGGTTATGTAAACTATGTGAAAGGTGCTAATGTAGCAGGATTCATGAAGGTAGCCAAAGCTATGATGGCTCAAGGTATTGTTTAATAAAAACCATTCCTTTATTATTAAGTATATTTGCAGTTCAAGGTGCGGGAAAGACAATTTTCCGCACCTTTCTATTTTGAATGCAAACACTTTCACGGAAAATCAGTACCTTTGCAATCTGTTATGTATAAGAACAACTATTAAATTACAAATTCATGAAGCTGAAAAACTTATTCACCTGCACAGTAACAGGATTGCTCCTTTGCACCTCCTGTATCAAGGACGAAGCCCCCAATGCGGAAGCGGACATCTTGAACTGCATCCTCCCTGCCGAGATGCTGACAGGTACAGACATTGACTATAACCGTCCTTACGACAAAAGCCTGAACGCTTACCCTATTTACATAGAAGTAAACAACGGTACCGACCTGACCCGACTAGCTCCCACTTTCGAGCTGACTGAAGGAGCATCTATCGAACCGGCCAACGGAAGTACACAGAATTTCACCAACCCAGTGCGCTATACCGTAACATCCGAGGACAAGAATTGGCACCGCACCTACGCCATCAATATCCATTATCCAGAAACCAAAAGCATCCCGACGGTTTTTAACTTTGAAAACGTAAAAACCGTACCTTACAATAAAAATGAATATTATGTGCTATACGAAGCAGCCTCTGGCTACTCCACACTAACATGGTCCAGTGGTAATCAGGGATTTGCCTTAACCGGAAGCGGTTACACTCCGAACGACTTCCCTACCAGCATCAGTCCAAACGGCCGCACAGGCAACTGCTTGCAACTGATTACTCGCAAAACAGGAAGTTTAGGCACTTTGGTAGGTATGCCCATTGCAGCAGGTAACCTGTTCATTGGCAGTTTCGACATAGGCTCCGCCATGAGCGATGCGTTGTCGGCAACCAAATTCGGAACAACCTTCTATTATGAACCCATTAAATTGGTCGGCTACTACAAATACAAAGCAGGACCAGAATTCTATGAGAACGGAGAATCTACCAACCGAAAAGACGTTTTCAATATCTATGCCTTGTTTTACGAAAAGACCAAAGACGTGCAGATGCTGGATGGCCATATCGCAAAGAACAATTATGAACATGAAAACATGGTAGCCGCTGCTGTCATAACCGACACGCATGAAACAAGCGAATGGACCCGCTTTGAACTGGACTTCAACTATGAGCATTATGGGAAAACAATAGATCCCCAAAAATTGGCAAACGGAGGATACAACGTCAGCATTGTCCTATCGGCAAGCAAGGACGGTGATGTATTTCAAGGCGCACCGGGTAGCACCCTGCTTATTGACGACCTGGAACTGGTATGCAAACAACCACTTAGATAAAAACAGATATGAAAAAATATATATTAACCTTGATACTGGCTTTAGCAAGCCTCGGACTGTATGCGCAGACAAACAGAAACAAAACAATCATCAATGCAGCATTGCATGGTTGGGAGTACGAAATCAAAGCGGGAGTCAACCTAGGAGGTACCGCCCCACTGCCTTTCCCCGAAGAAATACGCAGCATAGACGGATATAACCCAACCCTATCTATCACTATCGAGGGAAACATGACCAAGTGGCTGGATACGAAAAAAAAATGGGGAATCATCACTGGACTGCGTTTGGAGAATAAAGGCATGCGCACCAAAGCAACGGTAAAGAATTACAATATGGAAATCATAGGCTATGACGGAAACCGACTAAAAGGAAACTGGACTGGAGGAGTACGCACCAAAGTACAGAACTCTTACATCACCATCCCCGTACTAGCAGCCTACAAACTGAGTCCACGCACCACGCTGAAACTCGGCCCGTACTTTTCTTATCTGATGGATGGAGATTTCAGTGGCCATGTATATGAAGGCTATTTGCGTGAAACCAACCCCACCGGAGACAAAATAAATTTCACCAACGGAGCCATTGCTACTTACGACTTCTCCGGTGATCTACGCAAGTTCCAATGGGGAGTTCAAGCAGGTGTGGATTGGAAAGCGTTCAAGCATCTGAAAGTACATGCCGACTTGAATTGGGGCCTGAATGATATATTCAACAAAGATTTCAAGACCGTTACTTTTGATATGTATGCCATCTACCTGAATGTAGGATTCGGGTATGCGTTCTAATCCAAAAGTTTTCCACCACTGACTATTTGTTGTTCTACTCCCCCTTATCCTACTTCAATTTTCCGATAAACAATACATTTCTGAAGTAGGATAAGGGGGAGTAGTGGTTTATCTACAAAATCATGAGGAAAGACTTTTACTCTTAAAGGATCATTCTGTTCTCCGGCAACTTTTAGAAGTGTTCTTGACATATTAGTTTTTTCTCTAGAAAGTTGGGGACGTTTATACCCTCATGCTCTCACTACATGTATAATATGTTAATTATAAATGACTTATACATAAATGCTAATAATATATGCTCTCACTTATACTCTCATGCCCTCATTACGTTCCGAAACAGATACTCTCGTAATCTACTTGTTTTCAGCTATATATTCTTTTTCATAAGTTGTTTCGGCTTAATACAAAGTAGATATTTTCAGGATTTTTCCTCGCAATAATACGTATAAAGGCTTTGTACTTCCACAGAATGACAGCTTACAAAGTCCCAATAGTAGTAAAAAAGATCAAGACGTTTTTAAAAAAGCTCTTTGTCTTTTTTTAAAAGCTCTTGATCTTTTTAAAAAACGTCCTTATCTTTGATGTAAAATTTTATTTGAAACATATAAGATTTCACATACGTCTATATAATTCTATGCAGATATACGTACAAAGATCCATTTTCTGATATGAGAAAAACAATGTTCCATTACACTTCTCATATTTTTACAGGTGATCCTAGTTGTAGTAGAAAATTAAAAAACTTTGCTCAAGTAATCAAAGGTGAAATACAAAAATAAAAGTAACTATGAAATAAGGCGAAGAGAGGTACCTCTCTTCGCCTTACTACTATACAAATAATTTCAGCTTTCCTTCTTTACTTAACAAAGTTCAAACCAATCTCCACTTTAGTAGTAGATTCTATAATCTCAGGAAAAGCTTTCAACATTGGCTCAGCTAAACCAGCCATTTCACCGAAATCAGGGTCTTTTTTCATCAATTCCACCAGCATAGCAACCACTTCTTCGTCTGATAGCAAAGGAACAACCAGTGTTTTCAATAAAGGCAACAGTAATTCTGTATTCAGATATACGCTTAAAGCATCCTCTGTTTGTTCAAAAGCTACAGGCACACCATTCACTAACATAGGATACAATATTTGAATGGCCTGCTGGATAACTGTCTGAACATCAATAGCTCTCCCTGCATTATTGACAGCAGCGATGATAGCAGCAGGATTCAGAAACACCTTTATCTGATTGTCATTCTCTACTACGTATTGAGCCAAGTTTACAGGAGACTTCGTCCATTCTGTACCACCATTAGCAGCATCTTTATAAGTAGCCACGATGTTACCGTCTTCCATGAAAGTGACATCCTTCAAAACTGTTCCCAACATATCAGTAGCGGAAACTTTATTTTCTGCTCCAACAGCAATCAACGGCATGCGTAATGCGATTTTCAAAACCGACTCAACCGGCATTTCAAAAGAACCGAAAAGAGGAATTCCTTTTTCTGACTCCCATACCAGACGAACAGGATCCTGCTCTTCTACTTCCTGGTTATACGGTTTCAACTTCCAAGTCATTCCAGCCAGTTTCGCATTCTTCAATTTCACTTCACTCAAAGCCAGCTCCATAGCTCCGGCTGAAACCTCACCTTTATAAGAGAAAGTACAATAATCTGTTTCTGATGTACCGGCAAAAGAACATTGATCACCATTGATAGTCAAATCAACCGGCAAGGTAACCACCGGACTTCCTGGTAACACACCGGGAGCAGTAGGCATCGATACATCTTCACGAGCTGCAGCACTCTTTGCTTTCCCCAAGATGCCATTTAAGTCAAATTCCCCTTCCAAACGTAGAGTTGCCTTCTGAGCATTGGTTGCATCGGGAGTAAAAGTAACTTTCTTACCCGGCATCGGCGCACCATTGTATGTAAGTTGCAAACCATTTTCACCAGTAAAGGTTGTCTGAGGCACAGGATTTACCATTTTTTCATCATCATCATCACTACACGATGTGAACAATGTCACAGAACAAATCACTGCGAACAAATAATAAAAAAGATTCTTTTTCATTGTTTAGTTAATTTAATTTATACTCGAAAAATCGTGCAAATATAATAAAAAGTTAAGCGTATAACTATTTTTATCGAAATTTAGGACACATTTCACGTAATTTAGAACATTATTCCGACAACATCACTACCCCCAGCTTCTTCTTTCCATCCATCTTCACTATCAATGGTTTATCAAACCGCACATGACGGATGAACCTGGTTTCTTCAATAGCCGGCCGGGTATCCAGTACCTCTTGGTTATAGATACCATCCTTCATATAGGCATTAATTGTGAAATAACCGACTCCGAAAGAAGTCAGATTCTGAAAGAAGTGAGTTCCCTGACTAGGGTCCACACGATAATTAGTCAGCCCCGCCTCCACAATGACACGTGCAGCCGAAATATGGGGCCACTTCACAGGAATGCCCAGCCACGAATCGCTGCTTCCCCAGCGTCCCGGACCTACCAATATATAATGTTTCCCTTCATCCAAGAATTTACGGTTCATCTTTCTATTTCATAAGCAATGGTCGGATTATTGGAAGCAGTATAACCATCTGTCTTCACATAAATCACATCCTGAATGTCCTCCATAATGCCATGCCCCAGTGAATTATTACTCTTTAAAAGAACATCCTCATCCTTAATAAGGTTCAAATCCTCCTCAAGATTGGCTTTCACATCGACCATCGGACGAATCTGCAATAAATAGAAAGTACCATTCTTCTTTTGCTGGTTCAATGTCACAGCAAACTCTATCTCAACAGGACGCCTCATCTCACTTTGCCCGTATTCCTGTACCAACTGCAAAATACGGGGCAAAGGAAATACATCGTGTTGCAACACATTGGCAAATGTTATCACCTTCCGGCCTCCCGGATAAATTCCGTCACGGATAATCATATCATACGGATCATACGTGGAAGCAATGAAAGTTAAGGCTCCATCATTATCAGCTTCTTTCACCGGAAGCTTCAACAAATTAAAGCCGTCATCCAAAGAAAAGTTATGCCCCGTATTCTTCAAATCAAGCGCATAAAACTGAGTCTGCGTTTCACGAAGAGCTATTTCCATCTCACTGGTCTGCAACACTTGGTTAGGATGATAAGGACACACCCTCAGAGTCAGACCTCCGTCTACAATATATTTACCCAACCCCAAAGCAAGACTTACAGTTCCCTCTTCGGCTTTTTCATCTCCTATGGGGTAATAGTTGAGCGAACGTGCCACCCCCGAAATAGAAGGATAGAAACGGTCACCATACTGTGTGCCGACCACCTGTTGTAAAATAACAGCCATCTTCTCCTGGTCTATCACATTGCTGGTTGCCTGCATATACGCCTTGCTGTCTCTGAAAAAAACAGAAGCATACACCCCTTTTATGGCATCGCTCAACATACGGAGCATCTCATATTTATCATCTAAATAAGGAATCATATAAGTAGAATATATCCCAGCAAAAGGCTGATAATGAGAATCTTCCAGCAAACTGGAAGAACGGATGGCTATAGGCGATTTCACCACATCAAAGAAAGCAAAGAAATCTTCCACCAGACGGTCGGGCAACTTGGCACGAAGAAAAGCTTTCAATATCGTGTCATCATCCGCATCACTCAATGCTACTTGATATAGGCTATTGGCATCCATGAATTCATCAAAGATATCCGTACAAAGCACCACCGTTTTAGGAATGACCACCGTCGCATTTTCAAACTCATCAAATTCCACGTGGCGCTTTACCATATTGTCTATAAAAGCCAGACCACGTCCTTTTCCCCCCAATGACCCCTCACCGATACGGGCAAAATTAGAATAACGGTCAAAACGATCACGTTGGAACACAGCCACCACACCTTGATTCTTCATCTTACGGTACTTCACAATAGCCTCAAAGATTATACGGCGATGAGCATCAATATCCTGCAAAGACTCCCAAGTTATCTGCTTTAAGAACTCGGCAGGTGGAAACATGGCACGAGAATACAGCCAGCGGGATACGTGATTACGACTGATATGGTAAAGGAGAGATTCTTTAGGAATAGCAAAAATAACATTCTGTAATTCCTTCAAATTATGAACACGGGCCACTTCTTCCAATGTATCGGGATTACGGAAAATGAAATCCCCGAAACCAAAATCATCAGACACAATTTCACGCAAGTCTATATTCATCTTCTTGGAATTCTTATCCACAAAGCTAGCACCATACCGGGAAGCATACACCTTGTTGTCTACCTCGGCCGACTGTAAAATAAGAGGAACAAACGGATCCCTGGAACGTACCTCCGCCAGCAACTTAATACCTGCCATTGGATCCACCACACCACCACGCGGGTAACGTGCATCCGTAATCACACCTAATACATTATTCTGATATTTATTATATAAATCCATCGCCTCCTCGTAAGTACGTGCCAATACAATTTTGGGACGTCCCCTCATACGCAATGTACGCTGGTGAGCATTCAAAGCCTCTGTGGCAAATTCCTGACTTTGCTTCAACACAAATTTATATAAGTTAGGCAACACGGAAGAATAGAACCGGATGGAATCTTCCACCAATAAAATCATCTGCACTCCCACCTCTTTAATATCATGTTCCAAATTCATCTTATCTTCTATCAGCTTGATGATAGACACTAACAGGTCCGTATTCCCCAACCAGCAGAACACATATTCAAAGATGCTCAGATCCTCATGCTCCATACGTGCCGTAATACCATGCGAGAACGGGGTCAGTACTACCAGCGGAATATGAGGGTATTGTTCTTTTATGCTGCGTGCAATCTCAAATGTATCACTGTTATCAGATCCGGGCATACAAATCACCAGATCAAATGTAGTGTTCTCCAATTGCTTCCAGGCAGCTTCCTCAGTAGAAACTTGTGTGAAACGTGGCGGATAGCGAAGACTGAGGTTCATATATTCATTAAATATCTTCTCATCTATACGCCCGTCATCCTCCAACATAAAAGCATCATACGGATTTGCTACCAAAAGAACATTAAAAATCCGTTTGGTCATGAGGTTTACAAACGAAGTATCCTTGAAATACAACTGATTTAATTTTAACTTGCTGAGCATGGTTATTTGATTTACATGGATAATGTAATAGCAAAATACGTCAATAATATTGTTTTATGCAACTTATTCGCAATAAAAAAGAACTTTTGGGTAGAGAGGTCTTACCACAACGATTAACTTTTTATCACCACCAAACTAAAATTTAGCCAAAAATATTTTGCCAATTCACCAAAAAACATACCTTTGCATCAGAAATGATTTTCATTTTGTCAAAACCTTAAATGCATAATAGTTATGGATATTAATCAAATCATGACCTCCCTGGAGGCAAAACACCCTGGTGAATCAGAGTACTTGCAGGCTGTAAAAGAAGTCCTGCTTTCTATTGAGGATATATACAATCAACATCCGGAATTTGAGAAAGCGTCCTTGATTGAGAGATTGGTAGAGCCCGACCGTATCTTTACATTTAAGGTGCCTTGGGTAGATGATAAAGGAAAAGTACAGGTAAACTTAGGTTACCGCGTTCAATTCAATAATGCGATCGGCCCGTACAAAGGCGGTATCCGTTTTCATGCTTCTGTAAACCTCTCCATTTTAAAATTCTTAGGATTTGAGCAAACATTCAAAAATGCACTGACCACATTGCCTATGGGCGGTGGTAAAGGTGGTTCCGATTTCTCACCACGTGGTAAGAGCGATGCTGAGATCATGCGTTTCTGCCAAGCATTCATGCTTGAATTGTGGCGCCACGTAGGTCCTGATATGGATGTTCCTGCCGGTGACATCGGTGTAGGTGGCCGTGAAGTAGGATACATGTTCGGTATGTATAAAAAGTTAACCCGTGAATTTACAGGTACTTTCACTGGCAAAGGCTTGGAATTTGGAGGTTCGTTGATTCGTCCTGAAGCAACCGGTTTTGGTGGTCTTTACTTCGTAAACCAAATGCTGAAAGCAAAAGGAATTGATATTAAAGGCAAAACGGTAGCTGTTTCCGGTTTCGGTAATGTAGCTTGGGGGGCCGTGACTAAAGCAACTGAATTAGGTGCAAAAGTAGTCACAATCTCCGGACCCGACGGCTATATCTATGATCCGGACGGTGTAAGTGGTGATAAAATTGATTACATGTTGGAATTACGTGCGTCAGGCAATGATATCGTAGCTCCATACGCAGAGAAATATCCTAACTCAACATTCGTTGCCGGACGTCGTCCGTGGGAAGTTAAAGTAGATATTGCGCTTCCGTGTGCGACTCAAAACGAATTAAATGGCGAAGATGCTTGTAATTTAATAAAAAATTCCGTTCTTTGCATTGGAGAAATTTCTAATATGGGTTGTACCCCGGAAGCAATTGATGCGTTTATTGAAAATAAACTAATGTATGCACCGGGTAAAGCCGTAAATGCCGGAGGTGTAGCTACTTCAGGTTTGGAAATGAGCCAAAATGCAATGCATATGAGTTGGAGTGCACAAGAAGTAGATGATAAGTTACATCAAATTATGTATGGTATTCATGAACAATGTGTGAAATATGGTACTGAACCTGATGGATATATCAACTATGTGAAAGGAGCAAATATTGCAGGCTTTATGAAAGTAGCCCATGCCATGATGGCTCAAGGAATTGTTTAAAGGCATTCTATTAGCATAAAAATATCTCGTTTAGTTGTATTTGTATTTTGTATTGTAGCTTGCGCTGCCCGCCTGTGAAGGTATGGCAGCGTTTTTTTATGGTATATCCAATCTTTTTTATACATTTGTAGCTTCAAGTAAACGTATGTAAAAATTAAGTTATGGAAATATTACAACTAGATGGCCTTGAACCTCAATTATTTAATTTAATTGGACCATTGGCTATGAATCCTAAAGTCCTAAGGGCTAATAACAATTATCCCTTCAAAACGACCGAACGTTTTCAATGGTACATTGCCGTCGAAGATAATGACGTAACCGGTTTTGTCCCTGTAGAGCAGAAAAGTGGCGGTTATGTCATTAACAACTACTATGTCCATAACGATGATCAGGAAGTGCTGGTTGAATTGTTGGGAGCAGTAAAGCCTAAACAATTTATATGCAATTGTTCAAACCAAACACGAAGCTATTTTTTCCAACTGTGGTTTTCAAACCGAACACCGTTGGACTAATTATATTAAAATGATTTACAACACGAACAAAAATGAACAATAAAAGAACTAAAGGGGAAAATGTTTATCAACTCGTTCAAAAGAGACTCAAATTCTTATTCAACGAATTTGATAATATCTATGTTTCTTTTTCTGGAGGAAAAGATAGCGGTGTCTTGCTCAACTTATGTATTCAATATATCAGAGAGCATAATCTGGACAGGAAAATCGGAGTATACCACATGGACTATGAAGCACAGTATCAAATGACTACAGAGTATGTGGAACAGACGTTCAGAGAAAATCAGGATATATTGGAAATCTACCATGTCTGTGTCCCTTTCAAAGTAGTGACTTGTGCTTCTATGTTTCAAACCTATTGGCGCCCTTGGGACGAAAGTATGCACGCCCACTGGGTAAGGCCTATGCCTAAAAACTGTTATAAGAAAGAAGATTTCCCATTCTACAATGAGGAAATGTGGGACTACACTTTCCAGAATTCATTTGCATCGTGGTACCATAAAAAGCATGATGCAGTACGCACTTGCTGCCTGGTCGGCATCCGAACTCAAGAGAGCCTGGACCGATGGAGAACTATTCACGGTAACAATCGCCTGAACAGCTATCACAACCTGATGTGGACCCGCAGACTAGGATACGATTTATACAATGCCTACCCTATCTATGACTGGACTACCGAAGATATATGGACAGCATACGCCCGTTTCAAATGGCCATTCAACCAAATGTACGAACTTTATTATAAAGCCGGAGTACCTTTGGACAGACAACGTGTAGCCAGTCCGTTCCTCAGTACAGCACAGGAAACCTTGAAATTATACAAAGCCATCGATCCTAATACTTGGGGGAGAATGTTAGGCCGAGTAAACGGAGTAAACTTTACCGGAATCTATGGTGGAACCCGTGCCATGGGATGGCAAAACATCAAATTACCAGAAGGCTACACATGGAAAGAGTATATGTATTTCCTGTTAGATACGTTACCCGAAGAAACCAAACAGTCTTACTTGGAAAAACTAAGAGTAAGCCGGGAGTTCTGGAAATACAAGGGAGGATGCCTGGATTTATCAACCATACGTAAATTAACTGATTTGGGCATAAAATTCTACGTACAAAAGAAAACAAACTACAAGACAGACAAACTTCCTGTCCAAATGGATTATCTAGATGATATAGACATCGCAGAGTTTAAAGAAATCCCCACTTATAAACGTATGTGTATTTGCATTCTGAAAAATGACCATGTATGTAAATATATGGGATTTGCCCTAACTAAAAAAGAAAAGTTAAGAAGAGACAGAGTGATGCAGAAATATAAAAACATTATCAAATGAAAGAAGAATTCGAAAGTCCTGTGTATCACGTGCACAGAGTACCGGTGGAAAAGGTACGTGCCAACAGTTATAATCCAAACCACGTAGCCGCTCCTGAAATGAAATTGCTGGAATTAAGCATTTGGGAAGATGGCTATACTATGCCTTGTGTATGTTATTATATTCCCGATGAAGATATATATGAACTGGTAGACGGATATCATCGTTATTGTGTGCTTAAAACTTCAAAACGTGTGTTTGAACGAGAAAAAGGTTTACTTCCCGTGGTCGTTATAGAAAAAGACCTTTCAAACAGAATGGCAAGCACTATCCGCCACAACCGCGCCCGCGGCACTCACAGCATTGAACTGATGGTAGATATCGTGGCAGAACTGACCAAAGCCGGAATGAGTGACGAATGGATAAAAAAGAATATTGGCATGGATGCCGACGAACTTTTACGACTCAAACAGATATCCGGCCTAATGGAACTCTTTGCTGACAGGGAATTCACAATACCTGAACCATAAAGCAATTTTCATTAATACATTATTCAGTTGAAATATAACTCATTAATAATAGGATTGTCGGTCCTGGCTTTGCAAGCTGCACCGACAATCTTGTTTATACAGGGACCGATATCGAGGTAGTACTCACAGGCAATACATACCAAGCAGCTTTCACAGAAAGCTCCCCCTGTTTCCACTTTTAACTCTGGCAATCAAATCCTGCTGAATGCTTCCGGCAGTCTTCAAATAGACAACAGAATTCTGACTTATATGGACAACCAATGGAAAGCAGAAAATGAATTTAGCTGGAGTGACCTAACAGGAAAAACAAATGTTACGGCAGTATATCCTGTCTATCCCGATTTGGACTATGTCCAAGAAAATCTTTATAAAAACAATTCGTTGGAAGACATACTGTATGTCAAGGATGAATTTCCGGCCGGAAATTCCATCCATTTACAGTTCAAACATTTATTTTCTCTTCTGACACTGCATTTGGAGGGAAATTTACAAACCTATTTTCAGAAAATAGAGGTAACATGTCCTGCTGTTTCCTCTATTATCCCAAAATCCGCTGAAATAGTTCTAGCGGATAACGGAACACATACGACTACTATTGCCCAAGTTTCTCCTTCCGGAAATTATTCGTTTATAGTCCCTCCTGTCGGAAACATGCTCATCGCCATAAATATGGTAACAAATGGAAAGAAATATACAACACAACTAGAAACAAAGTCTTTTACCGGTAATAAAGAATATACTTATCACTTAAAAATATCTGAAAAAACTCCGGGAATTATGACTGCCGAAGATTGGATTGCATTCAGTCAACTTATCAATAGCAATACATTTACCCAATACAAAGGAAAAACATTGGACGATTTCGGAGAAACGATGAATGGAATAACCACTTATTATCTATTGAATGACATTGATTTTAAAGATGTGGATTGTACTGAGTTAAAACAAATAGGATACGCCCAAACAAACTATTACTTTTCCCAAACCTTTGACGGACAAAATCACACCCTTTACAATATACCTATCAATTCCAGCAATGGCACCACAGGTGTATTCGGAGCCGTCAATATCACCGGCATAGTTAAAAATCTCCATATAGAATCCAGCAAAGTATCTATCACATCAAAAAGCAAGAGCACAGCAGAAGGTACAAGTATTTTAGTCGGACGCAATAAAGGCAAAATACTAAATTGTTGCGTTAAGGAGTGCCAAATTGCAGCCAATCCAACCAAAACGAACCAATCAGCCAATACAGGAGGCATAGCAGGAACTTCAACAGGGGAAATCACCAATTGCTATGTTACCAACACCCAAATCATTTATGACGCAAATTCAAAAATAAAAGCAGGACCAGCCGGTGGAATAGCAGGTTCCAGCCAGGCCCAAGGTTTGATAGCAAACTGCTATTCTGCCAACAACATAATAAAGAACAGAGAGAGTTACAATGGTGGAATATGCGGAAAAGCTTCGGATGGAGCGCACATTGAAAATTGTTATGTCTATAACATAGATCTAATTACGACCAAAGGATTATTCGCAGGTATAGCTGCCAACTCTTTCTTTATCCACAACTACTATGATAATGCAAATAACTTTTATCGGAAAAAATGACGATGGTAATCAGTTGTCTAAAAATGCCCAATACACAGGTACTTTTATGAATAAGGAAGACATTCCCATCTACCGGCTTCTCAACCAATGGATAGATGAAACAGCTCCTACCCTTTATCCCGGTTACCCCTTTACCCGATGGACTGATGGAGGAGAAAATCTTCCTGCCGTTTTCATTTCAGAATCCCTGAAAAAGTAAGTGAACTTACTTTTTCAGGGATTCTGTACAAATTAAAAGCCGCTTTCTCATTTCACTGAAAAAACGGCTTTTTATATAAAATTATAGCTTGTTCTTATTAAAGAGCACCTACTTCATGCAAAGCAGCGTTAGTCTTGCGAACAGCAGCAGCACTTGCAGCAAATTTAGCTTTTTCTTCTTCGTTCAAAGGCAATTCAACAATCTTTTCAATACCGTTCTTACCCAAGATTACAGGCACACCACAGCAAATATCTGATTCACCGTATTCACCTTCCAAATAAACTGAACAAGGAACCATCTTACCCTGGTTGTGGATGATAGATTCAACAACAAATGCACCAGCTGCACCCGGAGCATACCATGCAGAAGTACCCAGCAACTTAGTCAGAGTAGCACCGCCTACCATAGTAGCAGCAGCAACTTCCTGCAATTTTTCTTCAGACAAGAAGTTAGAAACAGGCATACCTTTGTAAGTAGCAAAACGAGTCAAAGGAATCATAGTAGTATCACCGTGACCACCGATAACCATACCTTCCACTTCATTAGCGTTGCAACCCAAGGCTTGAGACAAGAAATATTTGAAACGTGAGCTATCCAAAGCACCACCCATACCGATGATTCTATTCTTAGGCAAGCCCAAAGCTTTCAATGACAAATAAGTCATAGTATCCATCGGGTTAGAGATAACTACGATGATAGCATTAGGAGAGTGCTTTAAGATATTCTGAGCAACTGACTTAACGATGCCTGCATTAACACCGATCAGTTCTTCACGGGTCATACCCGGCTTACGGGGAATACCTGAGGTGATAACCACAACGTCAGAGTTAGCTGTTTTTTCATAATCGTTAGTGCAACCTACAATGTTTGTGTCGAAGCCCAACAACTGAGCTGTCTGCATCATATCCATTGCCTTACCTTCTGATACGCCTTCTTTAACGTCCAGCATTACTACTTCGTCTGCTACTTCGTTAAAAGCAAGAACATTTGCACATGTAGCACCTACGTTACCTGCGCCTACTACGGTTACTTTTGACATAATCTCTATATTTTGTTTAAAGTTGATAATAAAATCGCCTTCTTAAAAGCACCGCAAAGTTACAATGATATTCCGAATTAAAGAAAAATTTCCATAATATTTTTCGAGCAGTCTACATAAATTATTGTACTTTTGTCCAAAATTCAATGTAACACTATGGATAAGAGCAAAAAACTGATTATTGTCATTATTCTGCTGGTTGTGATTATCGGCGGAGTTTCTTTTTATGCTTTTCATCAAGCAAAAGAGAATAAGGAAATGAGCGAACTCTTCGCTGTGGAAAAACTGGAAATGGAAAACGAATATACCACTTTCGCCACCCAATATGATGAACTTCAGATACAGATAAACAATGATTCCTTGCGCGAAAAGCTGGAGAGTGAGAAGCTGAAAACACAGCGGCTGCTAGAAGAATTACGACAAGTAAAGACCAGTAACGCAGCTGAGATCATGCGTTTGAAGAAAGAACTGAAAACAGTACGTGCCGTACTACGCACCTATGTTATCCAAATAGATTCACTGAACAAACTCAACCAAGCACTAGCTGAAGAAAACCAAGAAGTAAAACAAAAATATACGCAGGCAACCCGTCAAATCAATAATTTATCGCAAGAGAAAAAGAATCTGAATGAAAAGGTCACCTTGGCAGCCCAATTGGATGCCACAGGAATTAGCGTAGAGCCTAGAAATAAACGTGGTAAAACAGCCAAGAAAGTAAAAGATGTGAAAAAGATAGCCATCTCGTTCACCATTGTCAAGAATATTACCGCCAAAACAGGTGAACGTACTTTATATATACGTATTGCCAAACCAGACAATGACATACTAACCAAAAACGCTTCAAACACATTCCCATACGAAAACCGTAATTTGGTTTATTCCATCAAGAAATACATAGAATACACCGGAGAAGAACAAAATGTAACCGTATATTGGGACGTAGAGGAATATTTGCCTGCCGGAACTTATCATGTTTATATTTTCGCTGATGGAACCATGATAGGACAACAAGCTTTCAGCATGAAATAACAAGGAACATTCTCCCCTCCAATATATTTAATAAAAAAACAGCCGGTTGGAAACGAACCGGCTGTTTTTTTCTCCACCAAGCAAAAGCAGTAAACATACAGATTGCAGAATTATAAAAATATTTTAAAATAACATCCAGAATATGGCTTTCTTGAAGATTTGTCTTATTTTTGTTGCATAAACAACTTAAAAAACAACAAAACAAGAACACTATAATGAAAAAGATTGCAGCTTTTATCCTATTTATCGGTGTTTTAGATAGTATTTCAGCCCAAAGCACACTCACCTTAGATAGTTGTCGTGCTTTAGCATTATCCAACAATAAAGAGTTGCGCATTTCAGCTGAAAAGATAACAGCTGCACATTATGAAAAGAAAGCGGCTTTTACCAATTATCTTCCTAAGATTGCGGCTATAGGAACCTATATGCGCACTCAGAAAGAAATCTCTTTATTAAGTGACGAACAAAAGGGAGCTATCAGTCAGATAGGGACTACCGCCCAAGGCTCCATACAGGAAACTTTCCAACAACTGGCAGCTTCCAATCCCGAACTCGCACAAATACTGCAACCACTTGCTCCCCTCATCCCAGGTATTGGAAATGCACTGAACAAGGTAGGACAAGGTTTGGTAGATGCGCTGCGCACCGACACACGCAATATGTATGCAGGAGCTGTGACCCTTACCCAACCCATCTTCATGGGAGGAAAAATCGTTGCCTACAATAAAATCACCAAATACGCTGAACAACTGGCCGAATCACAGCACGCCACCGGTATGCAGGATATCATTTTGAGTACCGACCAAGCTTACTGGCAAGTCATCTCACTGATAAACAAGAAAAAACTAGCCCAAAGCTATCTGCAACTGGTCAGCCAACTGGACAGTGATGTAGATAAAATGATAACCGAAGGTGTCGCCACCAAAGCCGACGGACTAAGTGTAAAAGTAAAAGTGAATGAAGCCGAAATGAAGCTCACACAAATAGACAACGGATTAAGCCTATCTAAAATGGTACTATGCCAATTATGCGGTCTGCCTTTAAATGATGAAATACGTTTAGCAGATGAAGACGTAGAAAGCTTAACTCTCCTTGAATATCATGTAGGTGATAATGTAGCCACCGCTTTGGCAAATCGCGAAGAATTACGAAGTTTGGATCTAGCTAATAAAATTTATGACCAAAAAGTCAATATCACCCGCGCGGGATTTCTTCCTACAGTAGCTCTGACCGCCAATTACATGGTAACCAATCCCTCATTGGTAAACGGCTTTGAACGCAAATTCCGCGGCATGTGGGCTGTTGGCGCTATGGTACAAATTCCAATATGGAACTGGGGCGAAGGAATGTATAAGGTAAAAGCTGCCAAGGCGGAAGCAAACATTGCCCGCTACCAACTGGCAGATGCAAAAGAAAAGGTAGAATTGCAGGTAAGCCAAGCCAGCTATAAAGTAAATGAAGCAGCCAAACGCCTGAGTATGGCTGAAAAAAATCTGGAAAAAGCAGACGAGAATCTGCGCTATGCCAAACTGGGATTCATGGAAGGAGTCATTCCTACCAGTAACGTATTGGAAGCGCAAACCGCTTGGTTATCTGCCCAGTCGGACAAAATAGACGCTCAGATTGATGTAAAACTGACTGAAGTCTATTTGCGCAAATCAATGGGAGTGCTTAAATAAAAATTAAAGATTAAAAACGAAAAGATATGGCAGAAAGATCACAACACAGCAATATTTTGCTGGCATTTATTTCACTGACAGCAGTCATTGTCATAGTGTCACTGATAGGTTTCTTTACACTGGGTAAAGGTCCGGAAATCATTCAGGGGCAAGCAGAAGCCGACGAATACCGTGTATCCAGCAAAGTGCCGGGACGCATTCTGGAATTTCGTGTAAAGGAAGGAGACAAAGTAAAAGCCGGTGACACACTGGCTATCCTTGAAGCCCCCGATGTAAAAGCCAAACTTTCTCAAGCACAAGCTGCCGAACAAGCAGCACAAGCCTTGAATGAAAAAGCACAACGAGGTACCCGCCAAGAGCAACTGCAAGCTGCCTACGAAATGTGGCAGAAAGCCAAAGCCGGAGTAGAAATTGCTGAAAAGTCATACAACCGTGTCAACCGGCTCTTTGAACAAGGCGTAATGTCCGCGCAAAAACGTGATGAAGCCAAAGCACAATTTGATGCCATGACCGCTACAGAAAAAGCAGCACGCTCCCAATACGAAATGGCAAAGAACGGTGCACAACGTGAAGACAAAGCAGCAGCCGCAGCCCAAGTAGAACGTGCCAAAGGTGCTGTAGCCGAAGTTTCCTCCTACATAGACGAAACGATACTGACCGCGTCAGCTGATGGAGAAGTGACCGAAATTTTTCCCAAAGCAGGCGAACTGGTAGGTACCGGTGCCCCCATTATGAACGTGGCCCGCTTGAATGACATGTGGGTAACATTTAATGTACGCGAAGATTTCCTAAAAGACTTTACCGTAGGAAATGAGATTAGCGCATTTATTCCTGCCTTTGACAAAGAAATAAAATTCAAGGTTACTTATATGAAAGATCTGGGTACATATGCTGCCTGGAAAGCAACCAAGACTACGGGACAATTCGACCTGAAGACCTTCGAGGTGAAAGCTGTTCCTGAGAGAACAGACGGATTGCGTCCGGGAATGAGTGCCATCATCGAGAAATAACAAACAATGAACAATACTGTCCATAACCGTATATTCCGCATAGCCCGGCGTGAAGTGTTCCGCATCGCCACAAGACCGCTATATCTGTTCTGCATGATCATAGCTCCCTTGTTCTGTTATCTCTTCTTCACTACATTAATGTGGAACGGACTCCCTACGGATATGCCGGCAGGTGTGGTCGATTTGGACAACACAGCTACCACACGCAGCATCATCCGTAATCTGGACGCTTTTCAGCAGACTAAAATCATAGCACATTACCCCAGTTTCGCGGATGCCCGCAAAGCCATGCAGCAAGGAAAGATCTATGCTTTCTACTATATTCCAAAAGGAACTACCGAGAAGGCATTAGCAAGCCGTCAACCCAAGGTTTCCTTTTATACCAACTACTCCTATCTGGTAGCAGGTTCATTACTCTATAAAGACCAGCGCACCATGTCCGAGCTGGCGGGTGGAGCCATCGGCCGTGCCACCTTATATGCCAAAGGAGCTACAGAAGACCAGGCCATGGCATTCCTGCAGCCCATAGTCATCGACTCTCATGTATTAAACAACCCATGGCTCAATTACTCTGTATATTTGAGTAACACCATCATACCGGGTATCCTGATGCTGCTCATCTTTATGACCACCGTCTATACCATTGGAAGTGAAATGAAAACCAACACCCAAAAAGAATGGATGGACATGGCAGACAATTCCATCACCGTAGCCCTGACCGGCAAATTGCTGCCCCAGACTGTAGTTTTCTTTGTCATGGCCACCTTCTATAATGTTTATCTATACGGTTTCCTGCACTATCCCTGTAATAGCGGTATACTGCCCATGCTGTTTGCCGGTCTGTTACTAGTACTGGCTTCACAGGCTTTCGGAGTATTTCTGTTCGGATTGTTTACAACAGTCCGCTTGGCACTGAGCACCGCCTCCCTATGGGGGTGATTTCTTTCTCCATATCGGGTATGAGTTTTCCGGTTATGGCAATGAATCCTGTATTACAGGCACTGGCCAATCTATTCCCGTTACGCCACTACTTCCTGATTTATGTAGATTTGGCACTTAACGGATATCCGCTGATTTACGCATGGCATTCAGTAGTCGCGTTGATGTTATTCATGCTGTTGCCTTTCTTTATACTGAAAAGACTGCGCACAGTACTATTACATTATGTATATATTCCCTAAAACGGCAAACAGGTATGAAAACATATAAACTCAAAGATATCATCTCACAAGGAACCAAGGACCTTTTCTACATCTGGTGGCAAGAGTTGAAAGCAGTTGTAAAGGATCAGGGTGTACTTATCTTCTTCATTCTGGTACCACTAGGCTATCCGCTTCTCTATACCTTTATATATACCAATGAAACAGTACGTGAAGTCCCTGCTGCTGTAGTAGATAACAACCGTTCCAGCCTCAGCCGTGAATACCTGCGTCTGGTAGATGCAGGTGCCGACTTGGAAATAGTATCTCATTGCAGTGATATGGAAGAAGCAAAAACTTTATTGAAGAACGGCAAAGTGTATGGCATCATCTATATTCCTGAAAGCTTCAGCCGCGACATTACTAAAGGAGTTCAAACCCATGTCACCATCTACTGTGACATGAGCGGTATGCTATACTACAAAGCCATGCTGACAGCCAACACCAATGCCTCGCTGGTAATGAACAAACAGATAAAGATAGAACGCTCCGGCAACACAACCATCCGACAAGATGAAGTGAGCACGTCTCCCATAGCGTATGAGGATATTTCCATTTTCAATCCGCAGAACGGTTTTGCCAGCTTCCTGATACCCGCCGTACTGATACTGATTATCCAACAAACTTTACTGCTAGGAGTAGGTCTATCTGCCGGAACTGCTCGTGAGAACAACCGTTTTCGAGACCTTATCCCCATGAGCCGCCATTATCATGGCACGCTGCGCATTGTTTTAGGCAAATCACTGACTTACCTTATGATATATGCTGTCATGGCTACCTATATGCTCTGCCTTGTTCCCAAAATGTTCAGCCTGGTACAAATAGCTCAAGCCGGAACCCTAGCGGCATTCATGTTTCCCTATATACTGGCATGCATCTTTTTCGCGATGACTTGTTCTATCTTTATTCACCATCGGGAAGCCTGTATGATGATTTATGTATTTACCTCAGTACCGTTGCTATTTATCTCAGGCATTTCGTGGCCAGGTACTGCCATTCCTAAATTCTGGGAGGTGGTTTCGTGGCTGTTCCCTTCCACTTTCGGCATCAACGGCTTTGTACGCATCAACAATATGGGAGCCACACTGACCGATGTGCTGACAGAGTACCGGGTATTGTGGATACAAACAGGTGTTTATTTCCTTACCACCTGCATCGTATACCGTCGTCAGATTACCTTAAGCCGCAGACATGTATACGAAAGATTAAAAGAGATTAAGAAAAGACGCAGAACAAATGTCGTCTGAATTTGTTTATAAATTAAGAACTAAATGAATTATTTATGATGAAAAAACTTTTTATTCTGGCATGCGTATGCCTGCTGATTACTTCATGTAACAGCAACTCCAAAAACACTAACGATTCTGCAATCTCCACCGAAACAACGGATATGCACAATGCAGAAAACTCATTGGATTATGACGGTACTTACACCGGAACTTTTCCGGCTGCCGACTGTCCAGGTATCAACATGACCCTGACTATTAAAAAAGACAAGACTTTTGAGTTGATATCAGAATATATTGACCGGCAGGATGCTACTTTCAAAGAATATGGAACTTACTCTGTTGAAGGTAATATCATGACTTTAATTAATGGAGAGGATAAGCAATATTATAAAGTCGGTGAGAATACCCTGACCGCTCTCAATCAAGACAAACAGGCAATAACAGGAGAGTTAGCAGACCATTATATTCTACACAAAAAATAAACTTTACTTCATCTGTCATTTTCATGCCAAAGTGAAGGGTCCGCTTCAATCTATCACAGCCGGATTCTTCACTTTGTTTTTTTATCTGCCCACAATCTGTATTCACACTAATTAACTCCCATTCCTTTTGCTTATTACGATTTTTTCGTAGATTTGCGAAAACATCGTAATCAATTCATTTTCTTATGGAAAAGCTAACGATACAAGAAGAAGAAGTGATGCTTCATATTTGGAGCATGGGAGAATGTTTCGTGAAAGACATAGTTGCTAAATTTCCCGAACCCAAGCCGCCTTATACTACGGTGGCATCCATAGTGAACAACCTGAAAAGAAAAGGGTATGTTACGGCCAAACGATTCGGCAACACTTATCAATACACCCCAGTGGTTAAACAAAGCGAATACAAACGCACATTTGTAAGTGGTGTGGTCCGGAACTATTTTGCTGACTCATACAAGGAAATGGTATCTTTCTTCGCCAAAGAGCAAAAAATCTCCGCAGCCGACTTGAAAGACATTATCAACTTGATAGAGAAAGAAGAAGATAAATAATCCTGCTAAATTCACAAATACTATGATAACTACAGCACCCGAACTCATCTACATGCTGAAAGTAAATATAGGCATCGCCTTATTCTATGCTTTCTACAAGCTGTTCTGCTGTCGCGACACTTTCTTCCAGTGGCGTCGTATCGCACTGCTGAGTTTTCTTGCCCTCTCTTTTCTTTATCCGCTGATGGATATGCAAGCATGGGTGAAAGAACAACCTGCCATCAATGAACTGGCAGATTACTACGCACTGATGATGCTGACAGAAACAAATACTTCCACTGCCACAGTAGTCACAGCTCCTGTTGCTATTCCCACACCCGACCTGCTTGATATAATAAAGTTCGTCTATTGGATTGGAATCCTTCTATTATCCGCACGATTTATGATCCAACTAAGCAGTATTTTCCGCCTTGTCTTAAAAAGCAAGAATATAAATGTAGACCAAATATCCATACGCAGTCTATCAGAACCTGCCAATCCATTCTCTTTCTGGCAATGGATTTTCATCTATCTGCCCGGACTGAAAGAAGATGAAAAACAAGAAATCCTGACGCACGAACAGACCCACGTCCGCCAATGGCATTCCATAGATGTCATTATCAGTGAAATAGTGAATATCATTTGCTGGATGAATCCTTTTGCATGGCTGCTGAAAACAGAGATCAGACTCAATTTGGAATACCTTGCCGATCATAAAGTAATGGAATCCGGCACAAATAAGAAAGCATATCAATATCACCTTTTGGGATTAGCCAACCAAAACAGACAAACCGGTTTATATAATAATTTCAACTTATCACACTTAAAAAACAGAATTAAAATGATGAACAAAAAAAGAACCCGCACCACAGGGCATATCAAATATGCCTTGTTTGCACCGCTGACTGCTGCTCTACTCTTGGTCAGCAACATTGAAACCGTGGCACGGACAGCCGAAAGGTTAATCTATTCCACGGAAGAAAGCACCCCACGCCCCGAAAGGGAAGAAGTGGCATCTTTTGTCAACACAACAGTACAAGGTCTGGTGACTTTCACTATTACCGTAACCAATAGTGAAGGTAAGCCTCAGCCTAATATTACTCTGCAAATCAAACCGGGTAATGAAGTAAAAACTTTCAAGACCAATGCAGAAGGAAAGGCTACCATAGAAGTGGATATGACGACTCCCAAGTATGTTTCCCTAGACGTTTCCTCTCCTAAAAGTTCCAAACACCAATCACTTCTACTTTCAGCAAACAAACCGAATGTCACTGCCATTTTCGATACCGATGATGATATTGCCGCCTACATCAAAGCCGGCAAACAAATACGGATCAAGTTACAAATATCCAATAATGATAACCAACAACTTGCAGGAGTAGAACTTATTTCTTCTTCAACAAATGCCAAAGCCACGACAAACGCTCACGGAGAAGCTCAGTTAACAGTAGGAGTAGGCGAAACCATTGCCATTAACCATAAAGGTTATCAAGAAGGAAAATTCACGGTAAAAGAACTCTGCCCCATCAAAGATATGGAAAATCCGGAACTGGTGAGATTACTTCTTGTCGGAGAAGACCCCGTATACCAGATAGCAGACAATATGCCTGAATTCCCCGGAGGTATGACAGCCTGCTTGCAATATTTGGCACGCAACATAAAATATCCCGTAATAGCGCAGGAAGGAGCACAAGGTAAAGTAATCGTACAGATGGTCATTGAAAAAGATGGTTCGGTAGACCATGTAAGCATAGTACGCAGCATTACCCCCGAACTGGATGCTGAAGCAGCACGGGTTGTAAAATCCATGCCAAAATGGAAGCCGGCAACTGTAAAGACAAAGCAGTACGTTGCAGATACACTGTTCCTGTAACTTTCAAACTGCAATAAAGAGCATAAAAACAGAAAAGAGGCTGTTCCGAACAGTCTCTTTTCATCTTAAAAATATATTCCTAAATCATTTCTTCATCTCCACAATGTGTGTCGGCGCCTGTTCCGCATTACGCTTCTCGGTCTGCTTCACAACATTTTCAGCTAACTCTATAAATGCACGCCCGGTAATGCTGTCCTCATTCAAAGCAGCCGGAGTTCCTTTATCACCATTTTCACAGATACTCTGCACAATAGGAATTTGTCCCAACAAAGGCACATTCATTTCCTCTGCCAGCTGTTTGCAACCCTCCTTTCCGAAAAGGTAATACTTATTTTCAGGAAGTTCCGCAGGAGTAAACCATGACATATTCTCCACCAATCCCAAAATAGGAACATTTACTTTATCATTGGTATACATATTGATTCCCTTGCGCGCATCAGCCAAAGCCACCTGCTGAGGTGTACTGACGATTACAGCTCCCGTAATAGCCAAAGTCTGCACCAAAGTCAGATGAATATCACTGGTGCCCGGAGGCGTATCCAATATGAAATAATCCAGTTCTCCCCATGCGGCATCTCCAATCAGTTGTTTCAAAGCATTACTAGCCATCCCTCCACGCCATAAAGTAGCTTGATCAGGGTCGACAAAGAAACCGATAGAAAGCAACTTGATACCATATTTTTCAATCGGCACAATCAAATCACGCCCGTCAATCCGCTCAGCATAAGGACGGGCATCTTCCACCTGGAACATTTTAGGCACAGAAGGACCGAAAATATCAGCATCCAGCAAACCTACTTTATATCCCAGTTTAGCTAGGGCCACAGCTAGATTGGCCGCCACAGTAGACTTGCCCACCCCGCCTTTTCCGGATGAAACAGCAATGACATTTTTTACCAATGGAAGCAGCTTACCCGGTTCGGGACGCGCCGCCTGACGGCTCTCTGTCACAATAGCTACCTGTACATCAGGTGAAACATAAGTATGAATAGCTGTTTCGGCAGCCTTTATCATAGATTTCATAAACGGATCGGTCGGTTTCTCAAAAATCAACGAAAAGCTTACCGACATACCGTCAATGCGAAGATTATCGGCAACCATCTCCGCTTCCACCAAATTCTTTCCCGTTCCGGGATAACGCACCGTTGCCAAGGCGTCCAAAATCAATTTCGGATATAAAGTCATCATTCTGTTATTATTTACTTGTTTTCAACCCGCTTCGTTTACTGCGGTTGTAACTGCGATACTCATCCAATTCTATTTCCACATCGGGTTCATGCAACTCCTTCTCTTGCGGCAGACGGAACTTCATATATTTTATATTCAAACCACGATCCAACCATTGTTGTTCATAATAGGTACGGATGCCTAGTATGTCATCCACCAAACCGGAATGATACAAATCTTCGGTCATAAACTCTACCGGCAATTTGTTTTCCTCTACCATATAGCGGGTGTAAGTAAACATAAAATTACTGTCGGTCTTCAAATGAATCAGTCCGTCCGGCTTCAAAAACTTACGATAACGTTCCATAAAGTATGTGGAAGTAAGACGTTTAGTCGCTTTCTTCATCTGCGGATCAGAGAAAGTCAGCCATATCTCACTCACCTCACCCGGAGCAAAAAAACGGTCGATGATTTCGATATTGGTACGCAAAAAAGCCACATTCGTCATGCCATCTTTCAGCGCTTCCGTCGCACCGGTCCACATACGGGCCCCTTTTATATCTACACCGATAAAATTTTTATCGGAATACATACGACCCAGCCCTACGGTATATTCACCTCGTCCGCATCCCAGTTCCAGAACTATCGGATTATCGTTCTTAAAAAAGTCACGGTTCCAATTCCCCTTCATATCGAACGTAACGTTATCGGCCACCGAATAAGGGTATTCAAACACGTGCGGATACTCCCGCATATCAGCAAATTTCTCCAGTTTTCCTTTTCCCATGAAAATTAGTCTATCATTAATTTGTTTCCACAGGCAAAGGTAGGAATATCCTGTGAAAGAGAAAAAATAGACCCGCAATTCACTTGCAGGTCTATTTTTCTTATCTTTCTATTTTCTATATTATTCAGAAATTGCCTCAACGGACTCTCCCAATTCTTTCTTCAGATCTTCATAGAAAGCAGCATGTGATGCTTCTACATAAGGAGCCAGGAACAAGAAACCGATCCCCAAAGTAAAACAGCACAAAATAGCCCAACCAATGAAGCTCAAATCCAACAAGAACATCTTCATCTTATGACCGGACATCATCGCCATACTTTTCTCTATGGCAGCATCGTACTGCAACTCCGGATAATCTTTCAGAATAAAGAGCGTCATGGCATATGAATAGGACTTCATGATGCCCGGAATGACAAGCAGCAACGTCCACAGGAACGTATAGACTGTAGTCAGCAGCATTGTACCCAATATCCGTCCATAGTCTTTAAACCCATCGAAAAGACGGGCAAAATCCAGCTATTCCACGAATCACATCCAAAAAAAGGACGGTATAGCCGAAGCCCAATGGCAAAAGCAACAAAGCGATGAGACTAAAGGAAGACGAAGCCACCGACTCCATAATACGATAGGGCAGCGTAGGGGCATTCATCACCAGTCCATAGACCAAGGTAATAACCGCACCCAGTCCCCAATTACCGGTCAACGCATCGATTGCCCGATTCTTCAATTCTGAATTTGTTTTCATAAGAATCTATTTTTCTATTAGTCTAAAATTGTCACCCAATTATGTGTATCAGGTTCATCACCATACTGGATAGCACGCAGTTTGTTATACAATTTTGTACAAACAGGACCCGGCTTTCCATCTTTAGAGATAATGTACGATTTCTTGTTTTCCAAATCATCAATACGCTGGATAGGACTGATAACAGCCGCCGTACCGCAAGCCCCCGCTTCCTCGAAGGTTTCCAGTTCTTCTTCAGGAACCGGACGACATTCTACCTTTATACCCAAATCCTCGGCCAGCTGCATCAAACTCTTATTCGTTATAGAAGGCAGAATAGAAGATGATTTTGGTGTAATGTAAGTATTATTTTTGATGCCGAAGAAATTAGCCGCACCACACTCGTCAATGTACTTCTTTTCCTTGGCGTCTAGATAGAACTCACAGGAATATCCCAAATCATGGGCTTTCTTATTGGCACGCAGGCTGGCAGCATAGTTGCCGCCCACCTTAAAGCGTCCGGTTCCATAAGGTGCGGCACGGTCGAACTCACGGATAATAACATAAGGATTAGTAGAAAAACCACCTTTGAAATAAGGACCTACCGGAGTTACGAATACCACAAACAGATATTCATTGGCAGGGTGAACCCCCACCTGAGCACCTGTACCAATCAGTAACGGACGAATATAAAGAGCCGCACCACTTTCGTATGGAGGAATGAAACGCTCGTTGGCTTTCACCACCTTCTTTATAGCGGCCACAAACTTTTCTGTAGGAAGTTCCGGCATCAGAATACCGTCACAAGTACTTTGCAAACGTTCCGCATTGGCTTCAGGACGGAAAATACGGATTTTACCGTCTTTTCCACGATAAGCCTTCAACCCTTCAAACGCTTCTTGCCCATAGTGCAGACAAGTGGCGGCCATGTGAATATTCAACGTTTCTTCCGAACAAAGTTCCAACTCTCCCCATGCACCGTCACGATAGTAGCAACGTACATTATAGTCTGTCTTCATATAGCCGAAGGACAGATTTGCCCAATCAATCTCTTTCATAGTGTATCTTAATTATGTTATTATTTACGAATGAGAGCAAAATTACGTTTTATATTTGCAAATTCCAATCAAAACAGCTTTTTTATTTATAGCTTTTATAATTTGCCAATATGTCAATGTGCTAAGGTACAAATATGCCATGCAGAATATAGCGCAGCCAATTGGCACATTAGCATATTGTCACATTGAAACATTATTATCCAACATTTTCTTTATCTCCTCATCGGCTTTATAAAGTTTATCCCGGCAAAACTTGATTAATTCCTGTGCCTCTTTCAGGTTCACACCTAAACTGTCTATGTCCAACTCATTACTGTCTATGCGTGATACGATTTCTTCCAGACGTTTCATAGCCTGTTCATAGGTTTGTTTCTTTGCTGCCATACTTCGTTTTATTTTTTTAGTTACTATACTCTTTATTTCTCCTTTGGCAAAACGGGTGGTAAGTTCATCACCCGGCTGCAATACAGAAGCATCGATCACCGCCTTGCCATTTTTCAGCGTGATACTATATCCCCTTTTCAACAAATTTTCGGGAGATGCCGCCTTCAATTCCTGCTCCAAAAGTTGGAGCCGATGCTTTTCCTTTACCAGACGACGCTGTGAAACGATGCCCAACCGAGTTTCCATCATTTTTAAACAATGGGTTTCTTTTGTCAGACGGGATTGCAGGCCTACTTCCAAATGTTTCATGATTCGTTCCTGGCGATAATGTTCCTCTTTCAGCCTCATCCGCGTCTGCATGGGAATACGTTCTACCATCCGGTTCAGCCGGGTATTTTCCCGTTCCATACGGGTAGAGATAGTATGAAGTACAGCCGATGCATAATCTTCAAGAACCTTGGCAGTGTCGTGCAAATGATTTATAAGATACTCGGCAGCAGCAGTAGGTGTCTTGACACGAGTATGAGAAACACAGTCCAACACCGTATCGTCACGCTCATGCCCTATACCGGTTATAATAGGTATAGGAAACTGAGCACAATTAGCCGCCAACTCATATGTATCGAACCCCGAAAGGTCGGACGTGGCGCCTCCGCCACGGATAATAACCACGACATCCCAATCATCACGACAGGCATGGATAGCATCCAATGCGGTAATGACAGATTGTTCTACCCGTTCCCCCTGCATAATAGCAGGAAACAAACGCGGATAAAAGACAAAACCATAGGGATTCTGTTCCAGTTGATTACAAAAATCACCATAACCGGCAGCCGTAGCCGAGGAAATAACGGCTATGCGTTGCGCCAGCAAAGGAATCTCCAGTTCCTTATTCAAAGTCAGCACACCTTCTTCTTCCAATTGCTTCAAGATTTCGCGACGGCGACGCGCCATATCCCCCAATGTATAAGTAGGATCTATATCCTGCACAGTAAGCGAGTAACCATACAATTCATGAAACTCCACAGCCACTTTCACCATCACTTTAATACCTGCAACAAAAGCCTGCCCGGTTTCCTCTTCAAAATAAGGCTTCAGCAGACGGTAGACATTGCTCCAAATAGTCCCCCTTGCCTTAGCTATCAGATTATTCCCCCGTGGCTCTTTCTGTACAAATTCCAAATAGCAATGACCGGAATAATTGGAACGTACATCACTCAGCTCTGCCTGAACCCAATAAGTATCGGGCAGACAAGCATGAATGCTACGCTTAACCAACGCATTCAGTTCATATAAAGAAAGAGGATGTTCTTCCATTATTTTTTCTTCTCTAATTCTATTTGACAAGCTTTCCAGATATCAGGCACACCATAACCGTAAATATTATCCGGATACTCTTTACGGTCTCCTGCATTCCGCACTGCCTCCACCACCTGCTTGGCAGTAAGCCAGGGACAAGCCTGCCAGAAACAGGCTACCAACCCGCACAATGTAGGCGATGCGAAAGAAGTACCATTGGCATGAGAAACCGTTCCATCATTACCCGCTACGGCCGAAGCAACTCCCACCGCCATCACATCCGGTTTTACACGGCCATCTGTAGTATTTCCTACAGAAGAGAAATCAGCATTAACCAGATTCCGGTCCGCCGCCCCCACTGTAATAACATTTTCCGCATCTCCCGGAGGTGTGATTTTTTCCATGTGCCACGCCCCGAATTTCCGGCACTGCATACCAACACCAATCCTTTATCGGCAGCCAAAGAAGCGGAATGAGACATCAATGAATAATGCCCGTCCAAATCACGGTACCGGTAATTCATGGTCGTATCATCAAACTCATAATATCCCAATGAAGTGTTAACCACATCCACTCCCACACTATCGGCAAATTCCAAAGCTTCCGCCCAATAATCCTCTTCCACAGGCTGTTCCGTATCATCATCCTCACTACGGAGAAGCCAATATGAAGCTTCGGGAGCCGTGCCGACCAATACATTCGGCTTATTGGCAGCCATACAAGACAACACTTTCATGCCGTGATAGTTCTCGGCATAAATATCCGAGTGAGAATTTACAAAATCGCGTGTTCCCAACAAGTCCATTCCTTTGAAAACACTGATTTCATCAGCATTATAAAAACCTGCATCAATGACCGCTATCTGCATCCCCTTCCCACGAAAACCTGCAGCGTGAAGACTGTCCCCGTGATGAACAGCAATCTGCCGCCACGCATCCCCATAATAGTTATTACTCTTTGTCACCCTATTGGTCACCTCTTTTTTTACGGTTGGCATTGCGGGCAGGAATACTGTCGGGAGCTGTCCACACTTTCCGGACAGCTGTCACAAAAGGCAATGCCGCCACTTTATCAATAACCGACGTGTCGGATACCTGCACTACCACTGTATTGTTCCATTTACTTTTGGATACAAGCTGTGCTCCTTTTCCAACCAGCATATCTATATAGCTCCGGCACACAGGAATATCTGTAGAATCAACGGGCAATCCCTGTTTCATGCGACGCTCCAAAGCACGTTCGGACAAATAAGCCGAAGGCTTGTCCAATGCATAGGTTGTTTCCGCCTTATCGCGAAAGTTTACACGATACTTATACGTTTTTACTTGTGCCGACATTTGTAAGGTGCATGCCAATAGCAAGCAGCCCACTATTCCTTTTTGACTATTCATTAATTCTATTCCGTTTATTTTTAAATGCAAAGATAAACAAACTTTTCCCTCACACTCATTTTTTGTGTACCTTTGCAGCCGAATTCAGGTTAAACAGGTAAAAAGACAGAAAATAAAGTATGGCAAAAACAGGAACCCCCACAGAATTGGGAACACAACCAATCGGAAAATTACTTTTACAATATGCAATACCCGCCATTATCGCTATGACGGCATCTTCCCTATACAATATGGTAGACAGCATCTTCATCGGTCACGGTGTAGGCCCTTTGGCTATTTCAGGACTGGCTATCACCTTCCCGCTGATGAATCTGGCGGCTGCATTCGGTTCACTGGTCGGTGTGGGTGCCTCCACATTAGTTTCCGTAAAATTAGGACAGAAAGATTATGCTACCGCCCAAAACATTTTGGGTAACGTAGTTACGCTGAACTTTATTATAGGTATAGGATTCAGTATATTAACCTTGCTTTTCCTTGATCCTATTCTCTACTTCTTCGGGGCAAGCCCGGATACCATCTCCTATGCACGAGACTACATGGTCATTATCCTGCTAGGCAATGTTATAACCCACATGTATTTGGGACTGAATGCCTTACTACGCGCTTCGGGGCATCCACAAAAAGCAATGACAGCCACCATCACCACAGTAATTATCAATACCATCCTTGACCCTATCTTTATCTATCTATTCCATTGGGGTATCCAGGGTGCCGCCATTGCCACCATTCTGGCCCAAATCATCTCACTGGTGTGGCAATTCAAGACCTTCACCAACAAGAACGAGTTGCTTCATCTCCGCCGAGGCATTTACAAACTGCGCGGTACAATCGTAAAAAACACCATCGCTATCGGTATGTCTCCGTTCCTGATGAATCTGGCAGCATGCTTCATTGTAATTTTCATTAACAAAGGTTTGAAAGAATATGATGGCGATCTGGCTATTGGCGCATTTGGTATTGTAAACCGGATTGTTTTCCTGTTCGTCATGATTGTGATGGGGCTGAATCAAGGAATGCAACCCATAGCCGGTTATAACTTTGGCGCCCAACAATATCATCGTGTAAACCAGGTATTAAAACTTACCATTTATGGCGCCACCGCTGTTACAACAACCGGTTTTCTAGTAGGTGAACTGATGCCCGAATTGGCCGTATCCGCTTTTACCACTCATGAGGGACTGATACAGCTATCAGCTACCGGCTTACGCATTGTAGTCATATTTTTTCCCATTATCGGGTTTCAGATGGTAACGTCCAATTTTTTTCAAAGTATCGGCATGGCCGGTAAAGCCATCTTCCTGTCATTAACCCGACAATTATTATTCTTGCTTCCCAGCATCATCCTGCTCCCTCTTTGCTGGGGATCAGCAGGAATTTGGTGGAGTATGCCAATATCAGACTTGGCGGCAAGTGTTGTCGCAGGAATCATGCTTTACCGCCAGTTCAAGATTTTTAAGACCCACGGTAACAAATTAAAAGTTGAAAATTAAGAATTAAAAATTAGTTTCCTTATATTTGCCCACATAATCAATAGACAACGACTATGAACGAGCATTATGTTATCAACCTAGGACGCCAACTAGGCAGTGGAGGAAAAGAGATAGGCGAAAAACTGGCCCAAGAGTTTGGTATCGCCTTTTACGATAAAGAATTAATCAAACTAGCTTCGGAAGAGAGCGGCCTATGCAAGGAATTCTTTGAAAAAGCAGATGAAAAAGCTTCTCAAAGCATTATCGGCGGTCTGTTCGGAACACGTTTTCCTTTTATCAGCGACGGAGCCATTCCCTATGGCAGTTGTCTGAGCAATGACGCTTTGTTCAAAATACAAAGCGACGTAATACGTGAACTGGCTGAAAAACAATCGTGTCTGTTTGTCGGCAGATGTGCCGACTACATTTTGCGTGACCATCCCCGTTGCGTTAATATATTCGTTTCTGCTTCCAAAGAAGCACGCATCGAAAGATTGATGCATATCCATCATATTTCTACAGAAGCCGCTGAAGAATTGATGGAAAAAGCAGATAAAAAACGGTCGGCTTACTATAATTATTATAGTTACAAAACGTGGGGAGCTGCCGAAACTTATCACTTATGCATTGATTCGTCCGTATTGGGGATTGATGGAACAGTACAATTCATCAAACAGTTTGTAAAATTAAAGTTAGGATTTTAACTACTTTAAAAATGGTATACAGACAATTCAAAGGGTTACCCCAGCTATAATGAAGGGACATGCCTGATTTTTTATTCCGTATTTAAAATAATTCAGGCACATCCCTTTATATTATACCATGGCAGGATAAATCAGAAAACATCAATCTTCAAACTTTTCCTATAAAATCAACCAATTCATTCACTTACGCAACATATCCCATAAGATTCCTATCGCCAATAATATAGAAATGATTACTATGAGCAGTTTCAAATATGCAGGGCTAATAATTAGCATAATTATCAGTCTGATATCCTGTACACACAACAAGAACTACCCCACAGCCTTCCAACCCGAATTGGCAAAGGCAGAAGCAATGATGTACAGATATCCCGACAGCGCACTGCATATATTACAGGGCATACAACCTGACATTCCTTCTGAAAATGAACAATATGCCACATGGGCATTATTGATGACACAAGCTCAATATAAAAACCAAATTGAACAATCCGATTCTTTAATAAATATCGCTTACTCTTATTTCACCAAACATGATAATGCACAAAGAAAGGCATTGGCGCTATATTATAAAGGTATCTTGCGCCATGAAAGTCATCATGCCGAAGATGCATTGTCATTTTATCTAGAAGCAGCGACTGAAATAGAGAAAACAAATGATTATCAATTAGGCTTTCTTATCAATTCAGAGGTAGGACTAATGTATCTGTATCGAAAACTAAATGATTATGCTATGGAATATTTTGAAAAAGCACATCATAATGCCGAACTATCCGACAACCAAACATACATAGCTTTCTCTTTCATATATATCGCCAGAGCATTTTCACAGAAAAAACAATATAATAAAGCGATAGAATATTATGAAAAAGCTATAAAAATAGGACAAGTGAATAACTATCCTACCATATTGGCAAGCGCCATGAACGAAACCAGTTTTTTATTTCTTAAAACAGGAGAAAATAAAAAGGCTCTTCAGTATGCAAAAGATTGTATTAAAATAAAAAAGACTGATCAAAGAATATTTTCATTGGGAGATACTTATCGCTATTTAAAAATGTACGATTCTGCATATTTTTACCTAAACCAAGCTTGCCTGTCACCTAATATCCATACAGCCCGTAGCGCCTATCAAGCACTATATTATATTAGTCAAGAAGAAAAAGATTACAAAAAGGCAGTAGAATACAGTAATAAGCTATGGTTCTATCAAGATTCAATAGGTAAAACAGATCGCAATAAAGCATTAATGGAGATGCAAGAAAAATATGATCAGCAAAAAATAATCAATGAAAATAATCTGTCACAAATAAAGAAAGACCGGATCATACGCAATGTGCTCATTGCCTTAATCATTTTGTCTTTCATCATAGCAATAACAAACTATCTATACCAACGAAAAATAGTTTCTCAAAAACAAGAGATATCGGAGAAAGAAGAAAAAATTCGTTATTTCACTATGAAAATACATGAAAATGAGACATTGATAAACCGCAACAAAATGCGGATAGAAGAACTTACGATCCAAATGGAAGGAAGCCTAGAGATAAAAGAACAATGGAAAGAACAAAATAAAATACGACAAGAAATACAACAACAGAATGAAACGCTGAAACTGGAGAACAATAACCTGCAAAATCATATAAGCAATTATGCCCAGTCATTAAAAGAAAAATCGAAAGAACTGGAAGCTATGGAACATCTATCAAAAGAAAACCAGTATCTACATAAACGCGAGGCTTTTTTATGTAACCAACTCATTAAGCAGACAGAATTATTCAATAAGCTAAAAACAACAAAGTATATAGACAACAAACTATGGCAAGAAATAAAAGAAAAAATAGATTTATTATTCGATAACTATACTAAAAGACTATGTCATCAGATACCTTCCTTAACAGACGGTGATATACAAATATGCTGTTTGATAAAACTACGGTTCAGCAACGGTGACATCGCCAATATGTTAGCCATCTCGCCCACATCTGTGTCCAAAAGAAAATTAAGATTAAAAGAACGCATCGTACAAGAAATAGGTTCATTAGGCGAAAATCAAAGCCTTGATTTATGGCTTATGGAATACTAAAAATAAACAATTGTCTATATCGCCCTCCTATAAAAAAAGGTAATAAGCTAGTTATTAACTTATTACCTTTTTCCATTTGTCCACATGATATCTGCACGTTTTTAAGATTTATCCTCTAACTTTGCCCCAAACAAAACAATTAAAACAAACATAAAGTCATGAAGTTAAAAAGTATAAAGAAAAAGATATGGAGTATAGTTATTATCGTAACTACATTAATAGGTATTTTGCCTGTACAAGCCAATACAACAGAAACTCCTGTTAAAGATGTAGAATTGGATGGCAGATGGGATGATCCTATTAGAAGTGCTGCTACCAATTGCCCCATAACTGTATTTACCGATGGCTATCTCCTTACCCTCAAGAACGCGTCACCCGACCGTGATATGACCATCCGCATCACAGATATGGCAAAAGGGGGCGTCGTTTATGAAAATGATATTCCTGAAGTACAGAGCGCTTACATCACAATTTCTATTGCAAATTTCCCTGCAGAAGAATATAAACTAGAAATAACAGGTACACCTTCCGGACATTTAACGGGATATTTCACTAAAGAGTGACAGACCTGTTTTCATAACCCAACTAAAGTATACTTAAACCACTAACTTGATTCATTAGAAATTGGAACATGAAAGTTCCAATTTCTATGAATATAATTTGTCCAAAAAGTTCATTAAACAAATCCATATTAACGCAATAATATATGCTGAATTTCCTTCTTGACATAGCACCGGACAAAAGCCAGTTATTGCTAACCATCAAATTAGCAGGGATATTGCGGGAAAAGAAACAAGAGGTATACTATACCTACACCTCAAACCCTGCTTTTACGCCTGTACTATATGATAAAGGAATAAGCAACTGCGTACTTTATCCAGATGATTTCCGTTGGTTAAAGCCCGACCTAACGCTTCTGGATTGTCGGCATGCAGCACATGCCTCCCTCTATCGGCAGCTAGCCATTGACTATATTTTCATAGCCATGCAGTTGCCTGACCAAAAAAACATACAGGACAAAGATATTTCTATACTTTATCTGCCATCCACTCCCTACCTGTCATCCGGTTCCGGACCACGTTTGGAAACATTGACAAAGAGATTGCAGGATATTAAAAAAGACAAAGAAAGAAATATTATTGTCGGATTATTAGGAAAAGGAAATAAAAATTCAAAGATTCTAGAAGATTTTTATAGAGTTATAAAAAGAAGTTCCATCAGAAATCCCCGGTACCAATTCATATTATTGACCGACATACCAAATGTATATCAATCGTCTGAATTGCCCGACAACATGGAATTATTCCGCACGCTGAACCTTAACACCATATTACCATTATGCGATTTGGCTTTGACCGACTCACATTCTGACGCATGGCTGGATTGTACCTTTGCTCAAATACCGGTACTGAAATATTCGCCTAAAGATATGATAAACATAACTCCGATGAAATTGGAGCAACAAATAGAATATGCATTACAAAATAAAACAACACTAACACAAAAGGCGAAAGAGTTATGCGATTTCTTTGAGCGTAAGAATCGGGAAATAAACAAAATAGCCGATATGTTAATAGAAAGAGCAGGACGTAACAGATATAACTCATGCAGACTCCGGCCGCACACTTATTAAAGTAATTCAGCGTTCATACCTACTTCCACGTCCAAATGAACGTTAATCGCTCCAATGAATTTCTTTTTTTAAGTGATTGCGGCCGCTCCATGAGTTTTCTCTTATAAAACAAACCGGGTTATGACAGAATACGAACTTGATAAAATAAAGAAATCATTTGTCCGTTCCAATGCCAAGTGCCCTGTAGAGGTAGCTTGCCTGCTCACTGTTATAAAATATTACAACGGAAAAGAAACGGACATACATACATTGACCGAATGGTGCAAAATAAATGGAAAGCTTACCTTGGCAGGAATGAAACAAAGGGGCTATATATTCCGGCATGAAAGCCGAAATATGTTTGCAAAACATTCATCAATTAACACAAAGAAAACTTCCCATCATCCTTTTCACTCTCAATGATTTCAATGTACCAGGATATGTAGTCTGTTACGGCATTCATGAATCCCGATTCATTATCTGGGAACCGGAATTCGGACTCATGCAATATTGGGCGGACGAAATGAAAACATTATGGATAAAAGGAATAGCCCTGACCCTCTTTCCCACACAAGATTTTATGAATTCGGCAAATCTCCATCTAAAATGGTGGGAAATATATAGCTGGAGCAAACTATGGAAAAGAAAGGTAGAACATTGGTACGAATATATATGGTTAAACGTACCTTTATTCCGCCAAATGGTATATAAGCTGGGTAAGAACAAATGAAATGTGAAAAGTAGGCACTCATAATCTTTCCTTCTCACTCTCTCCGGCACCACTACCCTTATATTTATTACGCGTAGCATTAAATTTATAGCGTACCGTCAGCATCACTTTCCTACTATCATAATTATTAATTTGCAAAGAAGATGCCCGGTTATAATACATACGGTTTCCAGACTTCATACCATGGAACAAATCCGTACCACTCAGTTTCACAGACATCCTATCCCCCCAAAAGAACTTTGTAACCCCGGCATCCACATAAAAAATATTCTTGGTTTCCGAGCAATTCTCCATATCGCCTTTACTTTGATAATTCATTTCCACCGAAGCCATCCAGCCGTGATTAAAATTAAATGTATTATTAAAAGCCCCCGTAAACATCGGTTTGTTCATCTTCAGCAATCCATCGGTAGTCTCCAGATCCAGCCATTGTTTCTGCACTCCCCAATTCAATTGCGGCGACCAGATTCCAAACTTAGGCGCCAATGACAAGAATGCCGAAACAGATTTCAAGCTATGGAGATTTTTGAAAGAAATAAGCGTTACCGCCGGATTATACTCCATTTGTTCCCCCCAGTAAATGATTGTATTTCTTCTGTCATTATAATCCAGACTGAACTGCATAAACTTCCATGTCCCCATCAAAGAAACGTTATGCACCACCTCATGTTCCAATAACGGATTGCCGGACTGAAGCGTGAACCTATTGGCATACGTCACATTATTGCTCAACTGCTGGTAGGACGGACGACGCGTCTTTGCCGCATAACTAAGCTGCAACTGCACTCCGCCTATTTCAGAACCCAATGAAACACTCGGAAAGAAATTACTGAAATTCCGGCTTTGTCCTTCCATATATTTCCCATCCTCATAATAATCAAAGTTCACCCACTCATAACGTCCCCCCACGGAGAGTTGCCCTATGGGGGTATTGCGGCTATACTCTAAAAACGGACTGATATTCTGCTCTTTCAGTTTACTGAATGAAGTCGGCACATAACCTTCCGGATTCACATAATCATCCTGCCGCTCTGTATGACTGTATTCAGCCCCTATCATGACATTTCCTCCAAGCAGCGGACGGCTCAGCACCAGTTTGGCAGCAAAGAGTTCACTTCTCAATGTATTGGTAGAAGTGACAACCCTATCTTCCTTATTACTGCTTTCACAGACGCATCATATCTTGCACCGGGGCTGGTAATCAGTTCTACATTCTTAATATCTTCTGACTTCAGCTGGTCCAGTTCCGACAAATCACGCAGCAATCTTCCATTCACATAGATTATCGGGCTCCCTTTTCCAAATACCTCATACGCATCATTTTTCTTCTGAAGTCCCGGTATATGCTTCAACACATCCTCCGCCGTACCCATTTTGCTAAGTACTGTTCCTTGCACATGGGTCTGCAACCCTTCAGCAGTAAGTTTATATGACGGGCGATTCCCCTTTACCACGACTTCCCCCAACAGATTAACATCTTCATGCATCACAATCGTTACCGGAAATTGAGCATAGGCTTTTGTCATCGGAATAAAGCCAAGACAAGAAATTCTGAGTATATTGTTACCGCTTGTTTGGTCTATGCTGAAAATTCCTTGTTCATTGCTAATTGTACCTTGCACAAAAGATGAATCTTTGGAAGATAGCAATACCACATTAGCAAAACTGACAGGATTTCCTTTTTCATCAACTAATGAGCCGGAAACACTCTGTGCGTCAACAATAATCACTTGTAACACTAATCCGAGTAGTAAAATCACTTTCCTCATGTTCTATACTTTTTATTTTTTTGAAATTATCACAAACGTCTTAGCTCATCATTTGCCGCTCCTGTCCCTTTATACTTGCTCTTTGTTGTATTAAACTTATAGCGCAAAGTAATAGAAAATTCACGAGTATCCCATTGATTAGTCTGCTCCCAAATAATACTGCCAAAATATGTTTGCCAATAATTACGTGAACCATGAAAAAGATCGTTCCCTCGAAGTTCCAGACTTAAGGCATCCCTTAAAAATGACTTACGGACAGAGATGTCAACTGTACCATAATTTTTGAACTGATACAAATTCTGATAATTTCCTTTTCCCATAAAAAGCCCATCCAAACTGACAAGAAAATCACCAGGAAGTTCAAATGTATTGTTGAACCTTATTGTAGGACGAGGCTTATTAAACTCTATGCCATCTATTGTCATCCATTGTTTCTTCACGCCGATATTTAGGTTAGGATGCCAAAAGCCAATAGCCGGTGAAATAGAGAAAGAAACATTCAAAGTCGGACGATTATGATAATTGAGGTAAGTCATCATCATTGAATTGCCATTATCTATCGGATCTCCCCAATAAATGATTTCCTTACGCCACTGCTGATAGCTGACAAGTAACTGTAAAAAACGCCATGTACCGACCAATGAAATATCGTGAATGGTGCACGGCTCCAGCAATGGGTTACCACGTTGCATAGTGAAACGGTCTACATAGGTGACATTGTTGCTTAACTGGCTATAAGTAGGTCGTTGCGTTTTAGCAGTATAACTCAACTGTGTCCGGACAGAACCTAGTTTTCTTGAAAAAGAAAGATTAGGAAACCAGTTTCCATACATACGGCTCTGTTCATCCATGTGCACACCATCCTTATAATAATCAAAAGTTACATGCTCATATCTTACACCCAATGAAAGGTTACCTATCGGGAACTGACGGCTGTATTCGGCAAAGCCACTCAATCCATATTCCTCTACACGACTGATGGTACTTTCCACATATTTCTCCGGATTACGGTACTCGTCATTGCGACGGGTATCCGTATATTCTCCGCCTACCGAAAGATTACCTCCAAACAACGGATAAGAAAGTACCAATTTAGAAGCTAGCAATTTATTCCTAATGTAACTCTGTGTATGCACATCCCGACTTTCTTGCTCTTGACTGACTTCGTGATAAAGACCTTTTCCTGTAGAAGTATTAGTATAATAGTCTGTATTAAAATCAATATTCAAATCTCCCACAGTACCATTATAATAAACATTTAGTTGATGAGTAGGCTTACCGGAAGTAGAAGAATACTCTTGATTTTCCAAGTGGTCATAAAACTGATTGTTGGCTGTAATATCATTAGAGGTAAATACATCCGACTTCGTATTTGGACGGGAAGTAAGAGTATAGCGGAATCCCAGTGAATGTTTATCATTCAGGCTGTAATTAGCTCCTATTTCACCTCGTAAAGACTTGTCTACTACAGTTCCATCCAATAAATTCTGATATTTCCATAAAGAATCAGACTCCAAGGTATGTACAATATCATTTTTCATGATATATTCGTTCTTTAAATAACGGAATATACCAAAAATATCAAGTCCATTATGGCGGTAGTTTACATTCAATTGCTCTATCAAGTCTACATTCTGGCTCTGATAGTAACTGGAACGGAGATCGAAGCCGAAACCATCTCCGGCACGCCGGATAGTCTGTATACGGATAACGGCAGTTACAGTTGCATCATAACGTGCACCGGGATTAGTAACAACTTCTACGCTCTTAATATCTTCCGAATTTAGTTGATCCAATTCCGAATCATCACGTACCTGCCGCCCATTGATATAAATAAGAGGTGTTCCTTTGCCAAGTACTTCATAGGAATTCCTCTCTTTTTTTATTACACCCGGTACTTTTCCCAATACATCGCTTGCTGATCCGGCTTTAGAGAGTACACTATTTTGTATATTAGTCACCAGTGCGTCGCCTCTCATGCGAGTAACAGGCATATCAGCTTTTACCACAACTTCAGCCAATATCTGTGTGTCTGAAGCGAGACAGATAATTCCAAGATCTGTACTTCTGTTATCTAATGGACGATAAACAGTAGCATAGCCAATAGATGAGATGCGAAGCACATCCTTTGTTTCTTTGACATTGAGACTAAACGCGCCTTCTTCATTACTGATACTTCCTGCCACGAAAGCAGAATCGGGCAAAGAAAGTAACACTATATTGGCATAAGGGACAGGTTGTTGTTGCTCATCAATTACTTTACCTGTTACCGTAACCTGTGCTTGCAGCTGCACTGCCAACCCCATAAAGAAGTATAAACAAAAAAGTATATTCGCTCTCATATTCTATATTTTTAAAGTTTCAAAAACACATTATATTACAAAGCTATAGAATAATCAACGGCACATTCTATCGGTTTATTATAGAAGCTATTACCTTGATCATAATTCCTTAGACGACAAGTCATCAGTGAACACTTTTTGTTTAATGTACAAGTAGAACAAGTATCTATATTTTCCAAACTAAATCCTCCTCGGAACATTCTCCATTTATCTCTATTTTCCCAAAGTTCTTTCAAATTTTCTTTTGTAAGATCTCCTACAAGCAATTCTTCATGTCCAAAAGCATAAATACATGGATATAATTTTCCATCCGAACTAACGCCAATATGCGTTGTTCCGGCAGAACAATAAACTTTGTTGTTAACAAATTCATGATAGCGTTCCAAAGTAGCAACTTCTACTAAAGACAAACTCAGAAGATGACCATATTCTTCCTCTAATTGAGCAAAATTGTGTTTTACAATTTCACGTTGAGAGCGTGACAATATTAAAGTCAAATTCTCGTTTGCTCTGCCTATTCTATCTGTAAATCCAAAGAAGATACCTTTTACTCCCAAAGAAATTGCTAACTTTACAGCTTCTTGTAAATAAAGATAATTATTTGAATTAATAGTGTATGTTAAGGAAACTTTTGCACCATGAGCGACCAAAAGTTCAATGTTTTTTACAACTTTATTAAAGACTCCTTTTCCTCTCAGCTGGTCATGCTGCTTATCCGAGTGCCCATCTAAAGATATAGTTAATGATACATTTTTTCTAGATAATGCCTCAACATTACTACTATTTATTAATGTACCATTAGTTAGTACTCTATAATTAATCCTTTTATCGACAATATTATTAAAGACCTCAGAAAAATGTGGATAAAACATGATTTCACCCCCTGTAAGTGTCACATTATGCATTCTGCAATCCTCAAACTGTTCAAAAATGCCAATCCAGTCAGAAACCCCAAGTTCTTTGTATCGACTACTATTAGGAGAAGAACTTTGGAAACAATGTTTGCATCTTAAATTACAATTATGTGTAAAATGCAATTCAGCAGTTAAAGGAGTAGATGTAATAGGAACATCATAACCACAAACTCCATCTCCATTAGGGAAACCATCTCCCTTATGTAATGGAAATTCCGAAGGAACTAAAAAATTTAAAGGTTCTACCTCCTTGCAAAGATTCCAAAACCCTTCCCAATCTATTTTAATATTCTTTTGCTCAATAGCTTCATACAAACTTGAAAAAGACAAAGCCTTATCATGAAATATTTTCAAAAGAGTATAACATGATCTTGTCACATACAAGGTTAAACGAGAAGTAATATCATAAACAGAATATTTTCTAGATTCATAATATGGATCTGTTCTTAATATCCAATTATTTGCTAATGTATATTTTATAGTTAAATCATTTATAATCATAAGAATCTATTTATAATGGTAAGTATTTATCATATATTCAGATATAAAAATTAAGATAAAGAAGGTACTTATCGCTAAGTACCTTCTACTTCAGACTAATCTTTTTAGATTGATCTGAAACAAATCATTAACCATTGCAGCAGATGATTCCACCAAGAGAACCTTCAGATGGTCTTTCAAGATCTTCATGCTTAATACCGCCTTCCAGCTTTTCAGCATCTTCATTACTAATAATATCTTCTCCATTTTGAGGAGTTGAATTTTCAGAAGAATAATTCTTTTTGTTTTCCTCCAAGGCTTTAGCCTTGTTTTCATTGTTCTCTTTCATAATGAATTTATTTTAAATGGTTAAACAATAAGGGTTTGTTTTGATATTGCAAATGTAATCTCCCACAGTCCGACACCTCCGGACTGAACAAAAAAAAAATTTCATTTAACATTCTTTCGTATTCTCATAGAAAGACTGCCTTAAATAAAAGTAACCACACTTTTATTTAAGGCAGTCTTATAGAATCGCTTATACAAGTAGCAGATCAATTCATTGCCGCACCTTAGTTATTGATAACCGGCAATAATTTTAGGCCCTTTCTCTCATTCTTTTTACGCTTGGCATCTGCCTTACGGTTATTGATAACCAATTGATAAGATTCAGCCACAGCATTCAGTTCATCGGCAAAGGCAATAAACAGTTCATTATCATAATAAAAGAACATATCATTTACCAATGAATATAGCTGATTCAATAATCCATTACAGTTCTTATGCAGACTAGTAGCCGAAAGACCTTTCTGTTCTTTCACAATACCACGCTGTGTATCTAAGTCCAAATAAAGATTATTTGCCTTTTCCACTTCAGTGATGCGATCAGCCAGATTCAGTCGTTCTACTGAATCATGGTTTTTCTCTGATTGCAGAATCAAAATGTAACCTGCAATGCGGGCAGACATATCGGAACGGGTAATTATCTTATTCATTTTATAATTTCCAGTCTGATCAATAAGGCTTCTTGCAGCATCTTGATCTTCTTTTGTTCCTATATCTCTTGCTCTTGATGTTCATCTGTAATGCGCTGAAACATTTGCGACGAATATCATGGGCTTCGGACAGACCGACTGTTTCAGAATAAAGATGGCTTTTATTTAACTTTTGACCATATTCAGCTAATATAGCCTGTAATGCCAAATGCTTGTTGGTTAAATCCACTTTATCGTTTGCTGATTCAGGTATCTTTCCAGATCCATCTTTTACAACTGCATCCGACGAACCTTTCAATAGCTTTGCATATTTATCATATACACCTAACCAACGTGACATAAAATCATAGTTTTCTGACAAATTCAGAAAATTAATAGAAACTAATGCTCTTGCTTCAATCATTTGTTACAAATATTTATAAGTTTAATCCTCATTTTTATTTGCGAATTATAATTTTCTTATCAATCTGACCACAGATTGGATTAAGAATACTCAAACATTTGCTTCACATTATCTATATAGTCTTCTTTTACACGTACCATTGTCTGTAATGTAGAGGTAAATATAGAATCCAATGAAAACTGCAAGAATTTAATTCCAGACTCTTTTAAAAAGTAAATATCATCCTCTTTAGCGGTATTTTTGTACTCAATAAAGGTGTGAATCCATATTGCCCCACTTTTCGTATCACCTCTTTCCAATCAGGGAAAGCAAAAATATCACCTCCTGTCAAAGCCAGATTCCCCCCCCCATATCATGAGCTTCATCTATCACCTTTATAATTTGCCAACTTGTCAAATCGTTCTTCCTGTTTCTATCCGCATAGCAATACATACAATCCGTCCTGCATTGGGTTGTAATCATAAAGTTAAGATTCAGCGGAACAGAAGGACGTTTAGGTATAAAGTCTGTAGTATAAAATAATTCATTATCCGTATAAACACTTCCCTCCGATTCTTCCTTAACAGAAGTCAGCAGATACGGGGGAAAAGAAATCGTCACTCCTTTATAATTCCATCCTACTTTTACTGGATTATCGATTATTTTTCGAATAAACTTATCTATCAGGTCTGATTTTATATTTAGGGTATTTGCTATATTTTCTATTGAAGCATTTAATTCTCCTTCTCCAATATGTGACAAGATATATCCAATAGAAGGTGGAACTACGCTTGCAAAAGCCATGGCATATTCTAGCTTAGCAGTAATTAAAGCTGATTTAGCAATGATATAAGAACAATTATTTTCGTTTCTAATCACATATTGTGGATTCAAATAGATATACATAATACAGCCGTTTTTATACATAAAATAGTAAGGAGGGCATGCCTCCTTACTAAATTGAATATTTAAGATCCATAATACTTCTATCAACACTGGATGCAAACTATAATCAATCACTCTTTTTTTGTAAATAGTGATATAAAATCTTTTCAATATCGTTTTTAATTTCTATATTTGTTCGCTATACATAAATGCAAATACTATGAAAAAAACAATTGGAATAAAAAGAAACTTTATTATTATAATAATAAGTATACTCCTTTCTGCCTGCACAAAAAAAGAAAATGCTTCTCAACAAGCGTTGTTGCTTGAATTGGTTCAAGCGGAAGCGGTGATGTATGAACATCCGGATAGTGCACTGGGTGTATTACAAGGGATGAAAGTTCCGGCAGTATCGGACAAATTGCAAAATGCTACTTGGGCGTTGCTAACAGTGCAAGCCAAGTATAAGAATTATAAAGAAGAACTTGCTGACTCTACCTTAATTAATATAGCCTATGATTACTTTATGAAGCAAAACAATCCCCAACGGAAAGCAATGGTACTTTATTATAAAGGTGTATTATATGAAAAAGCTGATAAAAAGAATGAAGCACAAGAATCCTATTTAAAAGCAATAGAAGAAGTAGAAAAGACGAAAGACTATCAACTGGCACATTTGATTTATAGCAGTATAGGAAATATATACCTATATAATTCGCTGAATGAATATGCATTGCAAATGTTTAAACAGTCATTGCACTATGCGAAACTATCCGAAAATAAGAATTATATATGTTCTGCATATTATGATTTGGGAAAAGTATATTCCGTATTATTTGATTTTGATAATAGCATCAAATATTATAAAGAAGCTATACAAATGGCAGAAACTCTACATAATAATGGTATATTAATAAATGGAATGAACGAATTAGCAGGAGTATATACCGAAACAAAGATTATCAACCTGCCCTATCCTATGCCCAAAAAGCTTTAATACTTAAAGAAACAAGCGAATTACCCCTAAAAAAAAGGCTAGAACAAAGTTACTTGGTAATTGGTGACATATATAGACGCATTAATAAAACAGATTCTGCCTATTATTATCTGAATAAAACATTATCCTCCAATCGCATGGAAACGATTTGTGCAACTTATGAAATTTTATATAATCTAAGCAAAGAGAAAAAAGACTATGAAAAAATGAGCCTATATTGCGATAGTATGGTAGTTTATCAAGATTCTGTCTGGAAATTGCATAAAAATAAAGAGCTTATGAATATGCAGGAAAAGTATAACCAGCAAAAACTATTGAATGAAAAGAACCAGCTAAAAATAGAAAATAATACTATCATCCGTAATGTACTAATCATATTGGTAGTGGTATTCTGCCTGATAGCTATCCTTATCTATATATACCAGCGAAAATTAATCCGTAAAGAGCATATCATACAAAGACATGAAGAAGAAATACAGCTGAATACCTTAAAAAGACAAGAGAATGAGAGAATAATCAGTCGTAACCAAAGCCGCATGAAGGAACTGGCAGAACAAATGGAGGCGAATAAAGATGCGCAGGAACAGTTGGAGGAGCAAAAGAATGTACTATCTGAAATAAAATGCCAAAATGAAGCCCTGCAACAAGAGAATAAAATGTTGCAGCAACATATTGATAAATATTCTTCTTCGCTGAATGAAAAGTCCAAAGAACTTGAAAGATTGGGACTTTTAGGAGAAGAAAACCAACGATTGCATGATCGTGAAAGATTCCTGTGCAACCAACTGATAAAGACAGATGTCCTTTACCGGCTAAAGACAAAGCCCCAATACATGAAAGACGAGCAATGGGAAGAGGTAAAGGAAACAATGAATCTATTATTCGATAATTATATAGTAAGGCTTTCCACTCTTGTACCTTCATTGACAGAAAGCGATTTGCAGATATGCTGCTTCATCAAGTTGGGAATAGCCAATCCGGGAATAGCTGATTTGCTGGGGATAGAATCGACTTCGGTATCTAAAAGAAAATTAAGATTGAAAGAACGTATCACTCAAAAGATAGGAGCATTCGGCAAAGGACAGACACTGGATCTGTGGCTATGGGAGTTCTAGGGAAGCAACTGTCCACATTCCGCATTCGCACAAAGAGGTAATATTCTAATTATTAGCATATTATCTCTTTTTTAATTGTCCATATAACGTACATATCCGGTCTATCTGTTTTTCATTCTAAATCCATAACTTTGCAGCATAACAATCAATCAATAATATTATTATGAAAACAACTAAAGAATTAAAGATTTGGAGTTTGCGTATGGTATTATTCACCATATTGCTTAGTGGTTTATCGGTGCAGAAAGTGTATTCTTTTTGTAATAGTACAGAAATTATTATAAATGGGAAGTGGTATAGCAATCAAGAAAAAGTTAATACACGAAGCCTGCCATCTATTCCCATCACAGCCTGCACCGATGGCCAGAACATCTACATTGAAAACACATCTCCGGACTGTGACATACAAATTACCATCACCGGTAATCAAACAGGAGAAGTGATGTATGAACAGTTAGTGCCCCAAGCACAAACAAGCTATATTATCATTTCCATAGCCAGTTTCCCATCCGGAGAATATACATTAGAACTAACTAGTGAAGATGGGAAATACTTGGTTGGAGCTTTAAAAGATAACCCTAATTATTCATCCTAAAAAACTACAAAGACCATGAAACGAGTAGACCTTAAGAAAATCCTCTATATGGATTTTCTTATCCGGCACAAGTGCACAGGCACATCCAAGGAATTTGCAGCAAAGATGGATATGTCACGTTCCACTCTCTTTGAGTACATTGCCTATATGCGCGATGAACTGGAAGTGTGCATCCTTTTCGATAAATTCTTAGGAACATATTATTATGATGGCAAAATCTATATACGTCATTAGGCTTTAAAGTAGTAGGATAATACGAATTGAAATGTGATGAGAAAAACGGGGCATGTTTGAATTTCTTTTTGATATAAAACCGGATGCAGGAAATGTATGTCCCACCACCCGACTGGCATACCTGATTAGTGAACGGGGAAACAAGGTCTATTATACCGATACCTCCGACTCCGTTTTCACTACCGGTTTGCTGCGGAAAGGAATAGGACGCATCATTTATCCACATGATTTCCGATGGTTTACGCCACATTTGGCATTGCTGGACTATCAACTGCAAGATAAGCAGCAAGTCTATAATGAATATGACATAAACTATCTGTTTATAGCCATAAACAAAACCGACAGAAAGATAGACCTAATGCCGGAAATGCCCGTCGTCACCCTGCCGCCTATTCCTTATAAATTGCTGCCGCAAGGTGCAAAAGACGACGATTTCATCGACAAACTGACGGAAATAAAAGAAGACCGTTCACGCACTGTTATTATAGGCTTGCTGGAAGACGAGGAAGAAGAAAGAAAAGTGAACACCCCCTCACATACGGAATCATTCTACAAAGCCATAAAGCAGAGTGCGAGCATCCATCCGCAATATCAATTCATCCTGCTGACCAATCATGGAGAGGTGGAAACCCGGTTGTTTTCATTACCGCCCAATATAGCCATTTACCGCCTGCCCCGCCTGCAAGCCCTGTTGCCCTTGTGCGACATGGCGCTTATCACCGGAGGAATAACCCACTGGACGGAATGCACCTTTGCCCATGTGCCCATGGCAGAGTTCACGCCACAGGAAATAAAAAAAATTACCCCCGTGAAACTGGACAGGCAGATCATTGATCTACTGGCAAACCGGGAATACATCATAGAACGGCAAAAACACCTGTGCGCCTTCTTTGAGAGCGAAAGTGAAAGGATGAACGAAATAGCCGACTGGCTGATAAACAGAGTAAAACAAAAAAGACAATTATGAGCAAATTTCCATTCTACAAACAGTTGGACGGCATGGACTGCGGCCCCTCCTGCCTGAGAATGATAGCCAAATATTATGGAAAGACATTCTCCGTACAGCAGTTACGCGAGCAATCATACATACAGCGCACGGGAGTTAACTTGCTAGGTATCAGTGAAGCGGCAGCCAGCATAGGGCTGCGCGCCACCGGTATACGCACTTCAATGGAAAAACTGAAACAACAGTCAAAACTGCCATGCATCATCCACTGGAACCAGGAACATTTCGTGGTCCTCTATAAAATAGAAAAGAAAAGGGGCAAAACTTGGTTCTACATTGCCGACCCTGCCTACGGATTGCTGAAATATGAGGAACAGGAGTTGAAAAAATGCTGGATCAGTACCACACAAGGCGGAATAGAAAAAGGAATTGCCCTCTTGCTGGATGTTACCCCGCAATTTTATGAAGCGGAACCCATAAAATATGAAAAGCTGTCATTATGGTATCTGTTTCACTATGTACGTCCCTACAAAAAGGCGATGATACAGCTCATCATCGGCCTGCTGGCCGGCAGTTTGCTGCAACTGGTCTTCCCTTTTCTCACCCAAACCATTGTAGACCAAGGCATAGGGCACAGGAATCTGAATTTTATACAGCTCATTTTGGTCGCACAACTCATGCTGGTATTCAGCCGCACACTTATTGAGGTGATCCGGCGCTGTATACTGCTCCACATCAGTACGCGCGTCAACGTGTCGCTCATCTCGGATTTCCTCTCCAAGCTGATGCGGCTGCCCATGAGGTTCTTTGACAGCAAACTGGCAGGCGACTTGATACGCCGCATCGAAGACCACAACCGCATCGAGAGTTTCCTCACCCAGTCCGTGCTCAATATTTTGTTCTCTACCCTCACGGTAGTCATCTTCGGTATCGTGCTGGCCATATACAGCTGGAAAATATTCCTCATTTTCATTCTGTTCAGCGCAGCCTATATGGGTTGGGTAAAGCTGTTCATGCGCAAGCGGGCCGACTTGAACAGGAAGAACTTTGAACAGATGTCCGTCAATCAGAATAATTTGATGCAACTCATCTACGGTATGCAGGACATCAAGCTGCTGGGCTGCGAACAGCAAAAACGCTGGGAATGGGAAAACATACAAGCTTCTCTCTTCCGCATTAATATGAGTTCACTCAACCTGGGGCAGTGGCAGCAGGTGGGAGCCGTACTTATCAACGAAGTGAAAAACGTACTGATAACAGTTCTCTCTGCCACCGCCGTACTACATGGAAGCATCACGTTGGGCGTAATGCTTTCCATACAGTACATCATCGGACAGATGCAAGGGCCTATCAGCCAATTCGTTTCCTTCATGCAGGACACGCAGGACGCGCAGCTCAGCCTGGAACGTCTCGGAGAAATACATGGCAAGCCCGATGAAGAGACAGAAGGCATGGACCAGGATACCCAAATATCAGGCAAAGACCCGATTCAATTGCAAAATGTAGTCTTTACTTACGGATCAGAAAAATCGAAACGCATCATCAAAGGGCTATCGCTGGACATACCAGCCGGAAAGACTACCGCCATCGTGGGCCTCAGCGGCAGTGGGAAAACAACGCTGATAAAACTGATGCTCGGATTCTATCCTCCCATCGGAGGAGCGGTGATGATAGGCAATCAGTCGCTACAAAAAATCAGTTTCAAGGAGTGGCGCAAACATTGTGGAGTAGTGATGCAGGAGGGATTCATATTCGGCGATACCATTGCCAACAACATAGCGCCGGATGGCAGCATGATAGACAAAGAACGCCTGCTGTATGCCGTAGAGATGGCAAATATACGTGAGTTCATCGAATCCTTGCCTTTAAAGTATAACACCAAAATAGGTAACACGGGGCAAGGATTGAGCCAAGGGCAGAAGCAGCGCATCCTGATAGCGCGCGCCATTTACCGTAATCCCGATTACCTGTTTTTTGATGAAGCGACGAATGCGCTCGATACGGACAATGAGAAAGTGATACAGGAAAATCTGGAGAGATTCTTCAAGGACAAAACAGTGGTCATCGTGGCGCACCGCCTGAGCACCGTAAAAAATGCCGATCAAATAGTGGTACTGAAAGAAGGGGAGATAACGGAACGGGGCACGCACGAAGAACTCATTGCCCGGCAGGGTGATTACTACAGGCTGGTGAAGAATCAGCTGGAACTGAGCGCTTAGGAAATTTAAAAATGAGAATTGAGAATTAAATTGAGATAATAGCAATAAGGTATGGAGGAAATCTATAAACCTAATACGGACGGACCGGAAAAGGTAGAAGTATATAGCCGCGAAAACAATGATATGCTGGGAGATATGCCCGAATGGTTGATCCATACGGGAAGCTACATCGTATATGGACTGATTGTTTTTCTTATTGCAGGCACGGCATTATTTAAGTATCCTGACACAATAAGAAAAACGATAACCATTGATGACTTGGGAAGTGCGGAATGGATCACTGCCAATCAGGCAGGAATGATAGACCGCTTTTTTGTGGAAAACCAATCACCTGTACAAAAGAACGACACGCTGGGCATACTGAAAAATACTGCCCTACTGGAAGACGTACAAACATTTTGCCGCGTACTGACCAAAATAGAATGGTACTACCGCACCAACGACATCAAGTACCTGCAAGACTATCCCTTTGACCTCATCATGGGTGAAATGTCTTCCGCCTACGAACAGTTCACCCAAGCCGTGCGTACGTGCGTGATGTATCAGGAGTTTGATATCTATCCGCAGAAGAAAAAATACCTGGATGAAGAACTCCGGATACTGGAAAGTACCGGTAAGGCAGATGCCATGGCGGTGCTGAATGTGAAACGCGAACTCTTTGAACTGGATATAAACCACCGGATGGAGACTGCCAAAAACCTCCGGATGCTGGAACTGGCTTACGAAAACATGGTGAACAGCCTCCGCACGTGGGACAAGAAGTACCTCATCAAAAGCCATCACGACGGCATAGTGGTATGGGGAAAGACATGGGGCATGAGCGCCCGGGTAAATGAAGGAGACACCCTGTGCACCGTTATCTCCAAGCAACAGGGGAATCCCCTCGGGCACATCACTCTTTCACAAGACGAAGTGGCGGAAATTGCCGTGGGTGACAAAGTAAATATCGAACTGAACAAATACCCCACCCACTCGTATGGCGTACTGCCGGGAAGAATCGCCTCCGTCTCTTTTGTGCCTTACAATAAAGTTATGCCGTGGAAGTGGACTTTCCGGACGGACTGGTGACAACCAACAGAAAGGAAATAAAATATGAAATAGACATGTCCGGCCGGGCGGAGATCATCACTTCGAGCCGGAGCATACTGAGCAGGATTTTCGCACCCGTGTATGAATTGTTTTCCACCACGGAGTAACACCGTTTTTTTCACTACAGAGAATAACCAACTTAAACAAAGAAGAATATGAAAAAAGAAGACCCCGACAACAAGCAACCGGAATACACCCGCTATTCCGAAGATGAAGAACAAGTGCTGGACTTGAACGAACTGATGGACGTACAAGGTGGCATAGATGACAAGGAGTTATCCAAATGTGGCCTGGGATGCTATACAGGCGGATTCGTCGATCCTACAAAAACACAAGATGAAAATACCGGAAATGAATAAAGTATATGTGCTGAACCCTCATTATCATCTGAGACATGATATTCACAGGGTCGCATTATTCTCCAGTACGGGGACAGATACCGACTGCTCCCGGAACTGGCATACTTTTATTCACCCGCTGCAAGCTGTCATGCTGAGTTTTTTCACGTATGACAGACCTTTGCAGACAACTCTCCCTCTGCTGTGCGACTTCTTCTGCCGGAGCAAGGAGGAGATGATCAAATGGGTATCGGACTTCATTGATAATCCGACCCCCATTTATACCTCCTCCCAGCAGGGAGAAATTTATTTTCCCAAACGTATATTGATTGAAGCGGAAAAGGCAGGCAAAGCATTGCGTTTTGACCGGCTGCAAGCAAATTCTTTTGTCTGGAAAAAAACTGGATCTTACTACAAGAAGGCTGTATTCCGGTCCGTTGCTCCTCACATTCATGCTGACCAACCAATGTGTCACGCATTGTAAGTATTGCTATGCAGATACATCAACGCAAATAAAATCCCCACTCACCACCCAACGCATGATGGAGCTGATCAAGGAAGCTTCAGACCTGCAAGTACAACAAGTAAATCTGATAGGTGGTGAAATATTCCTGCATAAAGACTGGAAAATCATATTAAAAGAATTGGTAAAACGGGGTATTGCCCCCGAATTATCGACCAAAATGCCTGTAACCCAAAAACTGTTGCAAGATGTACAGGAAACAGGGTATCAGGGAATTGTTCAAATTTCACTGGATGCCATTCATTCCGAAATACTGACCGCCTCACTGGGAGTAAACGGAAATTATGCCAAAGAGATGCTTCACGGCCTGCAATTACTGGATGACAGCGGACTGAATTATCAGATTTCATCTGTGCTGACCAACTACAATTGCCAGATGAATGTCTTGGCAGAATTACTGCATGAATTATCTCATCTGAAGCATATACGCGACTGGCGTATTATCCCCGCCAGTAATTCCATATACAAAGAGTATAATGTATTTTCGCATTTGAAACCTACTAAAGCGCAAATTACAAAGGTATTCAACCAAATACGCCCTCTTCTCACACAGGTTTCCTTTCCCGTGATTTTAGGGAAAGAAGTAACCGATAAAAACTATCAAGATACCTGGGGTGGAAGCCGGTGTTTCAAAGGAAGCGAATGCTCTGCATTGACCACTCATATGTTTATATTGCCTGATGGTAAAGTGACTGTATGCGAGCAACTTTACTGGCATCCACAATTTATCATAGGGAATGTAACCACACAAAGTCTGAAAGAAGTCTGGCATTCCCCTCAAGCCTTGCACCTTTGTTCCTTGTCACGTCAGGATATCAACAAAGAGAGTCCATGCAGGGAATGCCGTCTTTTTGAAGACTGTTTCAGTTATCAGAACCGTTGCTGGAGTGATATCATAAAAGCTTATGGAAAGGATTGTTGGGATTTTCCCGATCCGCGTTGCTGTTTTGCTCCTGCCATGAAAAATAAATTAAGTTATGACTGAAGACGAACTTGACAGAATAAAAAAATCATTTGTCCGTTCCAGTGACGAATGTCCCATGGAAGTGGCCTGTCTGCTCACTGTCATGAAATACTATGGCGGTCAACAAGATGCACGCACACTAGCCGAATGGTGTAAAGTAGATGGAAAATATACGTTGATGGGTATGAAACAGGCAGCTATACGTGCAGGAATGGAAGCGGAAATCTGCTTGCAAAACATGGAACAATTGTCCACCAGAAAATTTCCTGCCATACTTTTTGCCATCAATGATTTCGAAGTACCGGGATATGTGGTTTGCTATGGCATTCATGAAGGCCGCTTCATTATTTGGGAGCCGGGATTCGGCCCTATGCAATATTGGGAAAACCAAATGAAAACATTATGGATAAGAGGAATAACTCTTACTCTGTTTCCCACCCACGAATTTATGCAGAAAACGGATTTTCAACTAAAATGGTGGGAGTTGTATCCGTGGAGTAGGAAATGGAAAAGAAGACTGAACCGCTGGTATGAATATATCTGGCTAAATTATCCCTGGTTCAGGGAAATGGTAACACAGCTAAGACGGAAATGAATGGAGTAAGCCAAGTCCAATTATTCCATAGGGGCAGATTGAACCCCTTAGCCGTCAAACTAAGTTTTTTATTACATACGATTCTTTTGTTCTGTGGAGACCAAAGCCCCATAGTAGGTGATAAAACCAGCGAGGCAAAAATCTTATCATAGTCTGGTGCATTAATCATATTAATTAAAGCAATCGTAGGATCATCTTCTGAATAAGCTCCACTAAAAGAAATAATCGCATCTTTAACATATTGATATCCGGCTGATAAGTATACCCATTTATAAGTTGTTCCTAAAGTTATATTATGAGATAAAGAAGGTAATAAAAAAGGATTACCACCCTCATATGTATACCGATTAATATACATTACATTACTTCGCAACTGAGCATAATATGGACGAGAGTATAATAGTTGCGCATCTGAATATAGTTGTATTGTTCCCATATTTGAACTAGTGCAAGGTAGGAGAATAGTGGAATAGCCAACTGAAGAAATTGGTAATACTCCTTTGTTTCATTTGATTTTATATTAAAAGCTCCGGTTTGATCACTGATAGTACCTTGTAAAAAAGTAAAATCAGGCAAAGAAAACAACACTATATTGGCAAACTCTAGCGGCTGTTTTTTTCATCCACTATTATTCCACTAATCATCTGTGCATGTATGCAAAGAGAAACCAGTAAGAGGCAGAAAGTTATATATAATTTTTTCATAACAATATCAATTATTTATCGGTTAAACCGGAACGCAAATGACACAAATCTAACCTCCGGCAGGTTTATATCCATGCTGTACTGTTATTAATTTGTATCATTTGTGTTCCAATTTTAATTTATAGAACGAAATAAATCCGCGTTCCATCCATCAATTCCCATTTATCATCCGGTGGTATGATGGCGGATAATCATTATGTATCATGCATCGCCGCATCTTACATATCTTTTACAAACAGACCTGTTAAAACCGGATGTGTCAAAACTAAACTATCCGCTATATCCTCCTTGGGATTGGGCTGAAAAATCTGAAGGATTTTTCAGCCCGAACTTACGGTGCATTACTTCCGGAGTCGTGGACGGTGGTTCGGGCAGACAAATATGTAAAAGTCCATTCCATTGGGAATATATGAAATGATAATCCTCAATCATACCACAAAATATTTGTTTATAGAATGGGATGACGGATGGAACACGGATTTTTTTACTTTACCTGTCATTGGGTTTGCAAGTACAAATTTAAATTTTAAGTCCGTTTTTGTCCGCTTCGTCCGTGTAGTTCGCATTCCATCCCCCCGTTTTATAAATTTCCATTTATCATCCGGTGGTATGATTGCGGATAATCATTTCAAATAAGATAAAATATGTTATTTCATATTCTTCATTTATTCTTCCTCTTCAAGTATTCATAAAAAGCATATTGCGCCCGTACCGGTTCTTCTTCCGGATTCCTTTTCAACACATTATTCAGATTTTCATCCACCCAACCGGCTTTTCTGTTATCTTTTAACTGAATAGCCAGCATATCTATCAGTTGTTGTTTCAGATCTTCGTCAAGAATGGGGGTAACGGCCTCTATACGCCGGTACAGGTTGCGCCTCATCCAATCCGGCGAACCCATGAACAGAAGCGGTTTTCCTCCATGGTGGAAATACCACACCCGGGCATGTTCCAAAAAGCTGTCCACAATGCGAGTGATACGGATATTTCTGCTATAAGGCTGATTGGGAATCAAGCAGCAGATACCACGTACTATCAAGTCTATTTTCACTCCTGCCTCACTAGCCTTATATAATTCATCTATCATGGCAGGATCTTGCAGCGCATTCATTTTTAAGATAATCCGCGCTTCTTTTCCCGCCTTTGCCATATTTATCTCATATCCGATACGTCTTCTCAGTTCCGGCAGCAGATTAAAACGGGCTACCAACAAACGCTTGAATTTGGGTTCAGTCACTTCTTTCTGTAATACCCGGAATAAAGTATACAGATCATTCACAATAATCTCGTTGGAAGTGAACAAACCGGAATCAGCATATATCCGGGCAGTCTTCTCATTGAAATTTCCGGTACTGATATAAGCATAGCTGCGAGTCTGTTTTCCCTCTTTGTTATACCGCAGTACAAGCGCCACCTTGGCATGCACTTTCAATCCCGGTATACTGAAAATAATATGTATCCCCGCCCGCTTCATCATCTCGGCGGTAGCCAAATTGTTTTCTTCGTCAAAACGGGCCTTAAGTTCTACAAAAACAGTTACTTTTTTACCATTCTGCGCAGCAGCAATCAGCGTATTGATAACAACCGAGTTTTCCGCCACCCTATATTGGGTAATCATGATCTCCTTACAGGACGGGTCATGAACGGCCTCATACAGGAAATGGATGAAATGTTCAAAAGAATGATAAGGGAAATGCAACATCAAATCCTTCTTGCTCACATAACGGAATATGGATTCTTTCTCATCCAAACAATTCAATGTCATGGGACGAGGTTTCAATTGGGTACAAAGTTCCTTACTGGGATTAGGCAGATGAGCCAAATCCTCCAAGTTCAAGTGTTTGTCTCCCGGAACCAAATCATCACGATTGATGCCAAATGCATCGACCAGAAACTCCAGATAATCCGCAGGCATCTTGCGGTCATAGACAAAACGGCATACAGCACCTATTTTACGCTTTTTCACCTTTTTACGCAACTGTTCCACCATAACTTCGGAACTGGTTGCATCATCCACGAAAATATCGGCGTCACGAGATATCTTGCAACAATAACTGCAATCCAAATCATAGCCCGGAAACATACGGTTGATATTCGCCTTTATAATATCTTCCATATACATCAGGTAAAAGTTTTCTCCCTGTCGGGGAAGTTCTATGAAACGGGGAACTTTGCTATAAGGCAATTTGATAATATAGTATTCCTTTTCCCCCCGTGTCTTTGCGCGTCACGCGTACCGACAGATACAAACGGTTGTCACGTAAAAAAGTCTTGATTCGATTCTTGCATACCGGAACAGGTTGAAGATAGGGAAAAATTTCTTCCTTAAAGAAATTACTGATAAACTCCTGATGAAAAGGCTCTACCTCCTGTTTACTTTGATAAAAAATAATATGATGCCTGCGCAAAGCCGGAACAATCTTATGCTCATAAATGCGGATACGGTCTTCCATCTGGCTATTGACAGCTTCGGTTATCTGATGTATCAGGTGTCTGGCTTCTTCCTGTGTCATATCATCACTTTGGCCACCGGAAGCGATGGCTTTATGTTCCGCTACACGAATCTTGTAGAATTCCTCCAGATTAGAAGAATATATAGAGATAAAGTTAATCCGTTCATACAACGGAAGGGAGTCGTCATCCGCCTCCAACAACACGCGATAGTTGAAAGACAACCAACTGATATCACGCTTGAAATAATGATATTTGCTCTCCATATTATGCTTAGATTTGTTCCAAATATAGTACCTTTGTCGATAATAAACAAAAAAACTATGACAAGAATCGGATTATTATCGGATACTCATGCATTTTGGGATGACAAATACTTGAAATACTTTGAGAATTGTGATGAAATATGGCACGCCGGAGACATCGGCTCGGTGGAAGTCGCCCGGAAACTGTCCGCTTTCCGCCCCTTCCGGGCTGTATATGGAAATATTGACGGGCAGGACATACGCAGACTTTATCCTCAAACCAACCGCTTCACCGTAGATGGTGCCGAGGTGTTGATAAAGCATATAGGCGGATATCCGGGCAACTATGATCCTTCCATCCGCGGCAGCCTGCTGGTGAAACCTCCCCAGCTTTTTATCAGCGGACATTCGCATATATTAAAGGTGAAATATGACAAGACACTGGATATGTTACACATCAACCCGGGAGCAGCAGGTATTTCCGGATTTCATAGTGAGAACATTGGTACGTTTTTGTATCGATAATGGAGAATTTAAAGATTTAGAAGTAATAGAACTGGCGGATAAGTTGTAAGATTAAAAAATCTTTCCGAACTTTGCACGCACTAATATCAAAAACAATATGAAGACTTATCTCGTTACAGGAGCTGCCGGATTTATCGGAGCCAACTATTTAAAATACATCCTGGCCAAACATGACGACATCAGGGTGGTGGTACTGGATGCCTTGACTTATGCCGGCAATCTGGGAACTATTGCATCAGACATTGATAATGAACGTTGTTTCTTCGTAAAAGGAGATATATGCGACCGTGATTTGGCAGACCAACTATTCGCAGAATACAAGTTTGACTACATCGTGAATTTTGCAGCAGAAAGCCATGTAGACCGCAGTATTGAAAACCCACAATTGTTTCTGCAAACTAATATTTTGGGAACTCAAAACCTGCTGGATGCGGCCCGCCGTGCCTGGGTGACGGGAAAAGATGAGAATGGTTATCCTACCTGGCGTAAAGATGTACGTTACCACCAGGTATCTACAGATGAGGTATACGGCAGCCTGGGAGCAGAAGGTTTCTTTACTGAAACAACTCCTTTATGTCCGCACAGCCCATATAGTGCCTCCAAGACAAGCGCTGATATGATTGTCATGGCTTATCGTGATACTTACAAAATGCCGGTAACCATTACCCGCTGTTCCAATAATTACGGTCCGTACCATTTTCCCGAAAAACTGATTCCGCTGATCATTAAAAACATTTTGGAAGGAAAGAAACTTCCCGTATATGGTGACGGAAAGAATGTACGCGACTGGTTATATGTAGAAGACCATTGCAAAGCCATCGATTTGGTTCTGCGCAAGGGCCGCGAAGGGGAAGTATATAATGTAGGCGGACACAATGAGAAAGAAAACATAGAGATAGTAAAACTTACCATAGCCACTATTCACCGGATGATGACGGAAACTCCCGAATATCGCAAAATCTTGAAGAAAAAAGAGTTGAACGATAAAGGTGAGATCTCTATCGACTGGATTAACGAATCATTAATCACCTTTGTCAAAGACCGTTTGGGACATGACCAACGTTACGCTATCGATCCTACCAAAATCACTAATGAATTAGGATGGTATCCTGAAACAAAATTCGAAACCGGTATTGTAAAAACAATCCAATGGTATCTGGAAAATCAAGCATGGGTGGAAAATGTAACAAGTGGCGATTACCAAAAGTATTATGAAAGAATGTATAAAAACCGATAAAGAATACATCTTATAATATTTAAAAAAGTCCCCGGATAAGAAAGGCGTTCTTATCCGGGGACTTTTTTATCTTAATATTTCCAACACCAGATTTCAGCTATAATAAAACAATAAAATAGAATTTGATATAGATATGTTCAACAACATAGCATATTCACTTTTATCTTCGATTACTTTCGTATATTTTTGCACCTACAAGATAATTATAACACAAACAGTGCACTAAAAATAAAATAAAGAAATCATTTTAATATTTATAAATATAAAATCATAAAATAGCAAGAATAAAGAAATAAAACCAAAAAAACACAAACAAATCTCCAAAGTATTAAAAGGCAGAAACATGAAAAAAAGAAAGAAAACAAAAGATTAATCTAACATAATAAGTTTACGATTGAAACCAAACTGATTCAACAACTTGATATAACAATCAACCTTTAAAAACAAATAGTGAATTAATAAAGAAGCAAAAATGAAAAACATGAAGAAAAATCCAAAACAAAACCGGGAAAGCAGCCTTATGCGTAGTCCCCTTATTTTAGGATTGTCAATAGTCCTATGCATACCGGTTGCCTATTCGCATGCAAAGTCAAGTAACATAGTGAAAAATGAATCGGTTCAATCGATCCTGCAAGGACGTACCATCAAAGGTCAAATTATTGATGAGAACAATGAACCTTTAATCGGGGTATCCGTCATAATCAAAGGTGCAAGCACCATAGGAACCATCACGGATTTTGACGGGAATTATGCACTGGAAGTTCCTGCCGGAAAAAATGTTCTCGAAATATCCTATATAGGATATAAAACCCAGGAAATAACCATTGGCAAAAACACACAATTGAATATCAAAATGCAGCCTGATACCAGACATTGGATGAAGTGGTGGTGATAGGATACGGTACTGTAAAAAAAAAGAGATTTGACTGGAGCTGTTGCTTCCGTAAAAAGTGAGGATATTGTCCGAATGCCAACCAGCAATGTACTAGAAGCTATTCAAGGACAGGTGGCAGGTTTGGATATCACTCGCAGTAGCGGAGAAGCCGGTTCCGGAGTGAACATGACCCTACGTGGCACACGCTCCATCAATGGTGACAATAGCCCGTTATTCATCATTGACGGAATGGAAGGCTCTTACGATGAATTGAATCCGAATGATATCGCTTCTATTGAAGTACTGAAAGATGCCTCCTCTACAGCTGTTTATGGTGCTGCCGGAGCAAATGGAGTTATCATCATCACCACCAAAACTCCTAAAAGATAAATTCTCCATTGATCTGGATGCCTACTATGGTTGGAATGTCATCTCCAGCTTCCCCGAAGTAAATCGTGGAGAGGATTACATTAATTTCCGCAGAGAAGCACAAAGAACGGTAGGTGCCTGGAACAGCCCGGCCGATGACGGGAATCTTTTTCCCAGCTATATGCAAAAATATATAGACAACAATCAATGGGTGGACTGGTTTGATTTAGCTTCACAAACCGGTATCACCAATAGCTACAATCTAAGCACATCTTATTCTAATGACCGGGTCACCTCTTATTTTTCTTTAGGATATTACAATTTGGAAGGATTATTGAAAGGAGACGAACTGGAACGCTACTCGGCACGTGCCAAAATAGATTTTAAAGCCAATGAAATGGTAAAATACGGACTAAACCTATATGCCATGTATTCTGAAAATGACAAGCGTTACAGCCGTATATGGAACCGTATTCTCTGTATGCCGCCATTGGGTACTCCTTATGATGAAGACGGCAATCTGGTAGACTACCCGTTGGGAGACGGCAACATGAATCCGCTGGCCGATATGGGAGAATACCAATATGTAAATAATGTAAAGACATTGAGCGTAGCCCCACAGATTTATGTAGAATTGACCCCGTTAAAGGGACTTTCATTCAAGAGTCTGCTTGGCGGATATTTCCGGAATATGAAAGAAAGTAAGTATACCGGCACAAAATCATATCAGGGACTGGAAAGCGGGCTAGTGCAAGCCACTATCCCCAACACCTTCACTTATAATTATAAATGGCAGAATATCCTGACATATAACTTCAAAATAAAAGAGGATCACGATTTCACAATAACCGGAGTCACTGAATGGTCAAAAGACCAAAAAGAAAAAGCGACCGCCACTGCCAACAAATTTGATACGGATTCTTATCTATACCATAATTTAGGTGCTGCAACCGGTACACCCACAGTTTCTTCTTCTTATGTAGGTAGCCAAAAAATGTCCTATGTCGCCCGTATCAACTATAGCTATAAAGGACGTTACCTATTGACATTAAGCAGCCGCTGGGACGGTTCATCCATCTTGGCAGATGGAAACAAGTGGGATATGTTCCCCGCAGGAGCTTGCCTGGCGCATCAGTGATGAACCCTTCATGCAGAATGTAAAAGCTGTTTCCAATCTGAAATTACGCGCCAGTTACGGTGTCACCGGTAATGCCGGTGCTTCAGAATACGCCACATTAGATTACAGCCGCACAGGCATTATCGGATTTCAAGATGTAGGAGTCCCTTATAGCGGTTATTCCCAATCCATCGCCAACAAGAGTCTGGGATGGGAAAAATCTTATATGACAGATTTGGGATTCGACTTGGGATTATTCAGTGACAGACTGAACGTGGCGTTCGACTGGTATCGGACAGACACCAAAGATATTTTATTCGAGAAAAACCTGCCCTATGCAACGGGAGGTTACGGCTCCTCTCCTTTCAAAATATGGTCTAATGTAGGCGAAACACGCAATACAGGTGTGGAATTAAGCATTACCAGCCGTAACTTTGTCGGACCTGAATTCCAATGGAGCACCACACTGGCATTCTCAACCAACAAAGAAGAAGTGATAAAAACAACCAGCGAAGGCCCGCTTCAGTTCGGAGACTACTACCTGATTCCCGGTGAGGCAATCAAGACTTATTACGGATACAAGTATGCCGGAATATGGGGTACAGCCGAAGCAGAAGAAGCAGCCAAATACAGTCAGAAACCCGGACAAGTCCATATTGCAGAAAATGGTACTCCCGATTACAAGCTGAATGCGGATGACTATTATGTTCTAGGAAGCGCCACACCGAAATGGTCGGGCAGTTTACTTAATAATTTTAATTATAAGAATTTCGACCTGAGCATTTTGTTGATTGCCCGGTGGGACTGGACAATCCCTTACGGTCTGACCGGATGGTATCGTACAGACGGTCTGACGCCTTCACCTACCGTATGTGACTACTGGACTCCTGAAAATCAAAGTGCCCGCTATCCCCGTCCGGATGCAAGTATTACAAACGGACAGGACCCGTATCAACAATGGGCTAACTATTTTGACGGTTCTTATCTGAAAGTAAAAACCATTTCACTGGGCTACACATTCCCCAAGAAATGGTTGAATGCTGTAAAAATTGACAGAATGCGTGTATACTTTACTGCAAACAATCCGTTTATTTTTACAAAATGTGACTATTTGAAAAACTACGACCCCGAAAAGGGAGGAAATGATGACGACGCACCGTTATCTAAACAATACGTATTTGGCGTTAATATCTCATTCTAAAAACTTATACAGATGAAAAAACATAAATTACTCTCTATATCAGCCGTAATCATGATGTTGTCTGCCTACGGTTGCAGCCTGGATGAATTTAATCCCTCCGGCATCTCCACAGAACAAGAATGGTCTACCCCGGCAGGCTATGAAAAGAAAGTGAACGACTGTTACTTTGACCTGGTCCGCATAGTTTATGGTCAGGCAGAAGACACCTATCTAATGGTTGCAGAAGGTGGAACAGACATTTGGCAAGATACGAATCCCGATGGTACCAACGGTAACTGGAGCAAACTACTCCGTTATGAAGATTACGGTGCTTCCAACGGTATGTTGAATGAAGGATATGCGGGTTTCTATGGTATATTGAGTGCATGTAATGCAGCTGTCCATTATGCCGACAAAGTGGAAGGGCTAAGCGAAACAAGAATCAACGAGTTGGTCAGCGAAGCAAGATTTATCCGTGCCCATGCCTTATATAATATTGTAGAGCAATGGGGAGGCAAATACCTGCCATTGGAGCCTATGAACAGTCCTATTTCCGTTCTTCCTTGCAGTTCGGTTAATGATTTATAAAGTAATTCTGGAAGATCTGGAATTCGCCATGAAAAATCTTCCTATCACACAGGAAGTAAAAGGACACGTGACACGTGCAGCCGCTTATCATTTATATGCCAAAGCCTGCCTCACTTTCTCCACCTATACAGACGGTCTGGGTAATACCACCGCCCTGACGGACAGCGAAAGCAAAACCTATTTGGAAAAAGCAAAGGCGGCGGAAGATTACCTGATTCAGAACGCCGGTTCGTTGGGAGTCAAGCTATGATGATGTAGAAGCTGTTTTTGATGAGAACAACAATAAAAACAACGAAGAAGCACTTTTCATTGTCTGCCACTCTACCATTACGGCTTATAATCCTCGTGGAAACTATTTCAACCGTGTATGGAAACACTCCGAAGCATACAATAACAATACCTCAGGCATCTATCTTTCGGGCATGACACCCAGTTACGCTACGAACATCAACGGGTACGAAGTTCCCAAACTGGCAAAAGGTAACTGCTATATGGAACCCAGCAAGTATATGCTTGATTTATATGGAGAGAAAGACGGCCGCTATAAAGCCTTCTTCAAAGACACTTATTATGTGAATAACGCTACGAACAGTACCAAGAACGGATATACGTGGAACGAGGCCGATGCACAAAGATACGGTCTATCCACCAGCAGGGTCGGCAATTCTGCCTATGATATCACTTTAGGAGATACGGCTGTCTATTTATCTCGTAAGACCTATACACAAGCCGAAAGAAACGCTTGCCGCTATGCCATTTTCAACTTGGAAGACAACTATGCCGACACAAAAAGTCCTCTGAAGTTTTTCCCAAGTCTGAAGAAAGCAGATTGTCCTAGCCTATATGCCGGTTCAAATGCCTCCAAACCTTATTCCTCAGCAGACTGTATTGTCTACCGTTTAGGAGAAACCTACCTGATATCAGCCGAAATTGACTGGAGATTAGGCAACAACCAAAGTGCTGCCGAAAGACTGAACACACTTCGGAACCGTGCCTGTAAAGGACATGACCATAGTATGGATATCACAGCTTCGGAAGTTACCCAGGATTTCTTGCTGGACGAGTATGCACGCGAAATGATTGGTGAATGGAACCGCTGGATGACCTTGAAGAGATTCCGTGCTTTCGAAAGCCGTATCACAAAAGCTAATCCGCAAATCACAAAATTCGATAAGAACATTCACTATTTGCGCCCCATTCCCACAGCCGAATTATTGTTGATTGATAACGCTAATGAATATCAGAATCCGGGATATTAACCGGTATGACAAATATAAAAAATAAAAAGACAGCTTGGATAGAATTCACTATCCAAGCTGCTTTTTTAAGAGAGATACTTCACTCACTGAACCATCCCCCTTCTGACCTTAAATTATTCACAAAAGGGCTACCGCAAATAAGTAAACAATAATTATCAGCCCTCTTTCTTTTTGAACGAACCTATGTTACTTAAAATTCAAATATTGCCGGTTTCCTGATACTCCATGCTGCTTTGCAGGACAGAAACGGAAGGAGAACGACATACGTTCAGCCGGAATCAAATAAGGCTGATGAGGATAAGCCCCCCAACTGGTATCACCACCCACTCCCATCTGTTTCAGGTCAATGTTCCATGTCACCATATCCTTGAACTGGATATCAGATAAATGACGCTGCGATTTACGAAGGCCCGGCTCATCTAAATCTTCTGTAGGGAACAGATAAGCACTGGTGCTGACATAAGGCTGTCCGACAACCATCAATCCCTGTCCGGCGGTATCTGTCAGGCTCATCCAACGGACTTCAGTCTTATTACCGTTTTCCTGCGGACGGTCATACGGGAAATACTGATCGGCCACACTTCCCTTGTACAGACCTACATAAGAAGAAGTATTCCGGTCTATATAATTCTCATGAGGACCACGTCCCAGCCATTCCATCTGACTAAACTGCTTGTTCAGTGTAATACTAACCCCCATCCGGGGCAATAAAGGCAATGTATCGTTACCCGGAATGAAAGTACAGTTCACATCCAAATACCCTTTTCCCGAAAAATGATAGGCAACGATAAAATCAGACTCTCCTACAGGCAACTTATAATGAGAAACAACCTCATAAGCTTCTTTACCCAACGCCTTTTGTTTCATGGACAACAGTTTTGCCTGACGCCCCGCATCACGCCACGGACGCAAGGTTTTATTCATGCCATTTCCCATATCATTATCCGTCACAGGACGCCAGAAATTAGGACGTAAAGCTTCTTTTATCAGCTCCGTACTTCCCTCTTTATAAGAAGTCAAGGCACCGGTTTCCTTATCAAAACCTACGCTCAGATTACCGGCTGTAAGTGTCAACAACGAAGCCGCATCATCTGCTACCACCGATGAAGACTGAACCTCAGCAACAAACGGCTGATAAAATGGAAGACTCACCTGGGCATCAGCCAGTTTTGTTCCGGCTTTCAGCAGACCATCCTCATTTTTCAAACTGGCATAGAAATTCAAGAAATACTCCACACCGGGTTTTACCTGTATGGCTGGAAAAGAAGTCTTGAACTTACCCGTCTGCTGAGGAGCCAGGGATACATTATCAATAGTTCCGGTAGCCAGAAGTTCACCATTCCCCTCCAGCTTCCAAGTAAAATTGAAATCACTTAAATCCGTAAAGAAGTACTTGTTACGTAACTCTACCCATCCCTCATGATAATCCAATAAAGAGAATGCTATATTTTGATATACTTTTTTCACTTCATGGATATGCGGCTTCAAGGTACGGTCGGCGGCAATCAGACCGTTCATACAGAAATTGGCAGAACTTGGAGTACCTTTCGGAGCCAGGTCACCTCCGTATGCCCAATAGAATTTTCCATCCGGCGTCTTTGCATACAAGCCCTGATCTACCCAGTCCCAGATATGTCCGCCCTGTAAAGAGGGATATTTCTCTATCACATCCCAATAATCCTGAAGATTTCCTTCACTGTTGCCCATAGCATGGGCATATTCACATAGAATCAGCGGTTTGGTCGGAAGATAGAGAGAATGATTGATCAATACATCTATCTTTTTATACATTGGACAGAAAATATCGGTATAAGGTCCCTTTATTCCGTCTTCCGAATGCACGGGACGCTGTGAACGGTCATTGGCATGTACCCATTTATAGGTAGCCGCGAAGTTACATCCCTCACCGGTTTCATTACCCAATGACCAGATAATGACACAAGGATGGTTTTTGTCACGCTCGAACATACGTTCCGTGCGGTCTATGAAAGCTTTCTCCCATTCGGGCTGGTTAGCTAGGCATTGATCGGGCTTATATCCCATGCCATGGCTCTCGATATTGGCCTCATCAACCACATACATACCATAAATATCACATAATTCATACCAGCGGGGATCGTTGGGATAATGAGAGGTTCGTACACTGTTGATATTATTCTCTTTCATCAATTGAATATCACGCAGCATGGATGCCTCATCTACCACATGACCGTTATAAGGATCGTGTTCGTGTCGGTTTACTCCTTTTATATAGACCGGCTTGCCATTTACCAGCAGTTGAGCATGTTTGATTTCGGATTTACGGAAACCTATGTATTGGGAAATGTATTGTTCCGGTTTGCCATTTACACGCAAAGCAATCAGCAATCTATACAGATTCGGTTTCTCCGCACTCCATAACAAAGGTTCTCTCACTTCCTTTTTAAAATGAAGTTCCCGATCGGCAGCATTCCAACGCTTACGCTCATTGTAGATACTTTTGCCTGCTTTGTCCAACAGGCTTACTTCCACTTCAGCCCCTTTTATTTTACCTTCTCCTGCTTTGCCCAACTCTACAAAAAGATGAAAGTCAGCATTCTTGTATTCCCCGTCAAGATCGGTCACCACTTCATAGTCGCGCACATGAGTTTCAGACCGGGCATACACATAGACATCACGCTGTATGCCGGCAAAACGCCAGTAATCCTGATCTTCCAGATAGTATCCGTCACTGAACTTGAAAACCTGTACGGCTATTTCATTCTCCCCTTGTTTTACATACGGCGTAATATCAAACTCCGAAGGTGTTTTGGAATCCTGAGAGTAACCTACTTTTTCACCATTCACCCACACATAAAAAGCAGAAGCCACTCCTCCGAAATAAAGAATAATCTGGCGTTTATTCCAATGGGCAGGAATAGTAAAAGTACGTCTATAAGAGCCAACCGGGCTGTTTTCCACTGCAATCAATGGTGGATTCTTCTTTATACCATACCCACTGCCTACATAAAAAGGATAGCCGAACCCTTGAAGCTCCCAATTGGAAGGAACTTTAATATCATCCCAACCTGAAACATCATATCCTTTTTGGAAGAAGTCCATCGGTCGTTCATCCGAACGGGGTACAAAATGAAATTTCCATGTTCCGTTCAAGGATTGGAAGTAAGGAGATTGTGATTTATCACCCTGCAATGCCAATTCTTTAGTGGGGTATCCCATAAAATTAGCCGCCGAAGGCAGACGATTGATATGAAGCACATCAAAATTTTCCCAATCATTATCCGAACGGGGGTATTTGTTTCTACGCACTTCTACATTGTCTGTGCTCGTTTCGTTAGCGCTCCTGTTTACCGGAGCACCGTCATATTGGGATTGTGCCATACCTGCCAACGACAAAGATATGGCAATCCCTGTCAATATAGAACGAATTTTCATCATAAATATATCTTTTAATAAATTCGGAGTATCCGCATACTGATTTTTACTTCCACTATCATTGATCCAACAACAATCGCAAAATCAAAGCAGAAGACCAACCAAAGTTGGGTGCATTCAACACTTCACCTGTCAGTGGATTGTAGTTTTCATGAATCGGTCCGTCGGTCATCAGTCCTTGAGCATGTGCCATGAACTTGCGAGTCAGCAAGTCGGCTTCCTCCACATATCCGTAGCGCTTCAATCCGGTTATACCAAAATATACCTGGTTAAACCAAACCGGACCACGCCAATAACCGAAAGTAGGACGCAATGCAGGATGACTTACATCAAGAGTACCTAGCGGCAGGTAAGAGTTGAAATGTTTTTCATCCATCATGATGTTCTTCACACTCTCGGCTTGTTCCGGGGTAGCAATACCTGCCCACAAAGGCAACCACCCCTCAGCCCCCATCACCTTGACAGGTGTACGGTCATTCAAACGAATATCATAAAAGAAACCACTCTCGCTGTCATACATTTTAGTCTGTACATACAGCTTGATTACCTCAGCCTCCTTAGCCAACTGTTCAGAAAGCTCCTGCTTTCCCAAGATAGAAGCCATTTCCGAAAGTGTCAGTTTATCTACATAAAGGAAGGAATTCAAACAAATATTCTCCTGATCCATCGACCAAGCTTTCTCCATCTCATTCTTTAGCATCCGGGTGTCATCAAAACGCACACCGTTATCCATGCCGCTCTCCCAAGCCGCCGCAATCAGTGTACCATCAGTAGAACCATATTCGCAAATGCCATTGTGATCGTGGTCACGCTCAGCATACCACCATTGATGGAACTTATACAATTTATCAAATATTTCGTCCAAGAACGCTTTGTCTCCTGTAACCTTATAGACATTCATGGCTCCCCATGATGCTACAGGAGGTTTGGAGTCGCGCCAATTGTTACGTGCCTTATTATAACCGATAAAATCAGGAACCATACCATTCTCTGCCTGATAATCGAACAAAGAAAGCATTTCACTCTTGGCCCCTTCGGGATTATAGTACACATTACCCGATGCAATTTGCCAAGCATCCCACGACCAACATCCACCGATGAATCCTGTATAGGAAGGGAAACTACAACCATGGAAGATATCACCGGCAGGAGTACGCCAATTGGAGTTCAACGTCATCAATGCTTTCACAGCAATGTTCCTGTAAGCGTTTTCTTTCATATAAGGACTGTCGGCAGACAGTATCCGTTGAAGCCCCTGATTCCAACGCTGCGCATTCTCGGCAAAACATTGATCAAAAGGTATGGATTTTATTGCAACATACTCCTTATCTGCCTCTTCGCCTTTCAAGGTCAGTGTCTGGCTGTATTCCGAAGTATAACTTTGCCGGATTGCAGCAAATAGTCACTCTTCTCAACAACTTGCAAACTGTCGTTCCCCACAGTCATCACTTCATCGGCTGTATGGAAAAGCACGGTAGCCGTCACCTCGTCTACCGGCGGTTCGTTACGCAGTGTGATAATCTGGCGATTGGTTCCCCAACGGCGACCGTAGAACGGATAATGGAACCGAACGCCCTTATCCACCTTAGTGGCAGTAGTATTCTCTTCAAAAACACCGCCACTCCAAGTCAGTGACACATTCAAAGGTGTGTCACTAAGATTTGTAATAACAGAACGTACAAAAGCAGTGCGTGAAGTGGCAAAACACAACTCAGTAGTGAATTCCAACCGCGCATCTTTAAAATGTTGTACCAACTTTCCAGGTAGATACTTGGCTGTCTGCATATTACGGACCAAGTCGTACTTTTCACCATTAACCACCAACGTAGGCTGTGCCAACGTTTGGGCAATCCATCCTCTTCCATGCATCGTCATAGGCCCGATGAAGGCACCCGCAAATGCCCTGCTTTGGTTTACTGGCAATGCATAGCCACTCCATGCACCCAGATCAGAGAACAAATTGAGATCCCCATCTACAGGTTGTTCCGGTACATTTTTCACATTCAACAAATTGGGAAAATCTTCCTGTGTCGTAAACAGGGACTTTTCCGGCTGTGTAGCGACCGGGGTACATGCCCCCAGCCAAAGAATGCTACACATTCCATATATAGGAAATAAATGTTTCATAAACGGTTCTTCCAAAATTATACAAACAAGATTACTTGCTATAGTTCGGATTCTGCTCCCAATCGGGATTCAACAGAAATTCACTATGAGGAATAGGAAACAACTGGTGCTTGGTATCTACATAATTCTCAACAAACGGTTTATTGTGAGCTTTCAGCGTTTCTTCTACAATACCCCAGCGAACCAAGTCATACCAGCGCGAACCTTCCAATGCCAGCTCGCAAGGACGTTCTTTGTCTTGCAGATGTTTCAAGACTTCGGCTTTACTCATGGTAAGCGGCAATGCCGGTACATTGACACGTGCACGAACCTTATTTATTATGTTAATGGCCTCTGTTGTTTCACCCTTGTCATTTAGACATTCTGCATAAAGCAACAATACATCGGCATAACGGATAACGGAAACATTAAAGAAACTATAGTCCCAATAATCACTCATACCCTCGGTATAAGTAACATATTTGTGCCAGAAGATTTCTCCTTCTTTGTGGTAATCCTTAAAGGATTTTCCATTCTTATAATAAAAGGACGACACTCGGGATCGTCAAAAATAAGCGTATGAAGTGCACGGTCGCTAGACTTACCGTCTATAGTCTTATCAGCCAATAACGTCTGACACATCCAATCCGTAGGATAAGCTTCTTCATATGCATCCAGCCCAGCCATAGGTCCCAAATGAACAGTAAACAAGTTATATTCATACTGTCCGCCTGAACGGTCTCCGGTAAACTGAATCTCAAAGAGACTCTTTATTGTTCTTGTGCATACCGTCAAAATTATCAGCCCAATTCTCCATCAAGCCAAAAAGACTTCCTTCTTTATCAATGATTTTCTTGAACTCAACTTCGGCTTTACCCAATTCTTTGCGGAACATATAGAACTTACCCAAAAGGGCTGCTGCCGTATAACGCGTGACACGTCCTTTTTCACTTTCCTCATAACTTTCGGGAAGGTCGCTCTGTACTTCTTTCAGTTCGGTCTCAATCAGACTTACCAGTTCTCCCGGATTGGCTTGTGGCGGATAGAACTCTTCATCCGTACCTGCCAATGCCTCCTTATAAATAGGAACTCTCTCGCCAAAATTCACATACAAACGATAATAAAAGTAAGCACGCAAAAAACGGGCTTCGGCTATAGACTGCTTCTTCAAGGCATTGAGTGATTCCGAGTCACCAGGTACAGTGGGAATGTTGGTCAAACATTGATTGGCATAATTAATACCTTTATACAAATTAGTCCACTCCGTCTTGACTACGGAGTTAGTGGGTTCCACATTGAATGATGAAATATTCATCCAACTCGTCACATCATCTCTGTGGGTAATCTCATCACTTCTGTATCCGTCTATTACTATGTAGCGTTCAAATGGTATCGCCCAAGATGCATTCGGCTGCAACGCTCCGTATACACTAGTCAATCCTTTCATAATATCCCCTTCACTTTTCCAGAAAATACCAGGTGATAAAGCATTGGGATTAGAGTCTTCATCCAAGAATCTGTGCAAGAGGAAAAAGACATTCCGCTCAGAAGAGCTGCATATAATAATATGTTTTTGAATTTCATAATCTTCGTATTAAATTTAATTAGAAACCGAATTTAAGACCCATCATAAAGTCACGACTCAAAGGAATGGCTGCATAGTCATATCCCATCTGTCCGACTGAAGAACCGGTTGAAGGATCATATCCTTTGTAGTTGGTAATAGTGAACAAACGGGTAGCGCCTACATAAATACGCAGGTTACTCAAGCCCATTTTCTTACAATATTTAACCGGCAGATTATAACCTATCTGCAAGTTATTCAGACGCAGATAGTCACCATTCTCCACAAAACGGGTGGAAGTACGAGAGTTCTTATTAGGGTCACCAGACACGGCACGTGGAATATCAGTATCAGGATTTTCAGGTGTCCAAGCATTCAAGGCATTCTTACCATAGTTGAACACATGGTCCATACGCTCCAACTGATATTTAGTATAGTTATAACGCTTAGCACCAAAGTCACCGTAGAAATTGGCTACCAAGTCAAAGTCTTTATAAGCCAAGTTAATGTTGAATCCCAATGACACCTTCGGTGTACCACTACCCACTTTCACGCGGTCGTTTGTATCAAGCATACCATCTCCATTCTGATCTATGAAACGGATATCACCCGGCTTAGCCACAGGCTGCAGAGGCTGCCAGTTGCCGTTTTGATCCTTATAGCCATGAGCTGTGTTCCATTCGTCCACTTCTGCTTGATTTTGGAAGATTCCGGCAGTTTGATATACCCAGAATTCACCGATTTCACCACCTACATAAGTACGCAAAGCACCGTATTCATAGAGATAGTCAGGATTGGCCATAGATTTCAACACACTTTTATAATGAGATAAATTCAAATCCAAATCATACTTCAATCCTCCGGCTTTGCCATGATAAATGGCTTGCATTTCAAAACCGGTTGTGCGCAACTTACCATCGTTCACCAAGATAGAAGAATTATAGCCGGTAGCTAAACTGATGTTACGGCTAGAAAGCATATCCCTGGTGTTCTTAATATAAGCTTCCGCAGAAAGCTCCAGTTTATTGTTCCATAAACTAATGTCTACACCGATATTCTTATACACCGTCGTTTCCCACTTGATGTTACTGGATGGAAAAGCTGTAATGGCATATCCCATGGAAGTTTCACGACCATCAAAAGGATAGTTCAATGCATGGGTATTGTAGCTCAAAGTAGGAATATATCGATAAAGACCTATGTTCTGATTACCCAAAGCACCGTAGCTCAAACGGAGTTTAAACATGGAAACAGTTTCTTTCAAATTTTCCCAAAATGGTTCATTAGCAATGTTCCAACCCAATGATACAGAAGGGAAGAACCCCCACTTGTTACCTTTAGCAAAACGTGAAGAGCCATCATAACGGAAAGAAGCCATAATCATATAACGCATCATGTAGTTGTAGTTCACACGGCCAAAGAGAGAACGGAGGGCACTGCGGGTCTTGGTACCACCTACAGAATAGTTACTTTTAGCATGTCCCATCAAGCTCATACTGTTATTCTCAAAATCAGAACCGGAAGCACTAAGGTCTTCATACTTATTTTCTTCCTGAGAAAGTCCCAATAAAAGAGAAAGATTGTGTATTTCAGCAATGGTCTTGTCATAATTAGCTGTCAATTCCAACAAATCGTTGGTTGTCTGCGAACGTGATTCAGATAAACTAGCCATCGTGTTTCGTTTGGCCGCCCCAATCTCATAGGTAGGTGTAAAAAGACGAGATTTGCTAAAGTACATATTACGGCTGGCATTGAATTTCACGATAAGCCCTTTAATCGGCTCGTACTGCAAATAGCCGGAAGCTGCGATATAATCGGTAGAGCTTGTATTATCAATCAATTTATTAAAAGCAACCTGATTACCGGCATCAGACATACCCATACCAGAGATGGCACCACCATAACCACCATCGTTGTTCTCATCATAAAGGAACGCTAACGGCTCCATATTCGTCACCTGATAAATGGAAGAGAAACCCGAATTGGATTCCAAATCGGCCGACCAACGGCTATAGCTTACAGATTCACCCATTTTAAACTTACCACGGGTAACATCAGAGTTTAAACGGAAACCGAACTTTTCATCTCCGGTAGCAATAGTCACACCGTCCGTCTTACTATAGAAAGCAGAAAGAGACACATTGGAATTAGCACTACCTGCCGTATAACCAATGTTATATTTTTGTGTAAAACCACGTTGATAATACTCTTTCTGCCAATCAGTATCAGCAAACTGACTCGGGTCTCTCTCGTACTCGCTGATATATTTAGGCCAGCGGCTTTCATCCGTACCTGCATTTGTTAATGCCATCTTACGTACTTTAATAAACTCAGCTGAATTACAAACTTCCAGACGCTTCGGCATGGCACTCAACCCCCAATAACCGGAAAAAGTAATCTTCGGAGCTGAATTCATCGTACCACGATGTGTTTCAATCAAAATAACACCAGCTGCCGAACGTGAACCATAGATAGCGGCAGTAGCAGCATCTTTCAATACGGAAATCGATTTAATATCTTCAGGATTAAGATAAGACATATTACCCGGGACACCATCGATAATCACTAGTGGACCGTTACTTTCACTGTTCTCGCCATCATCATCTTTCCAAGAAGTCACACCGCGTACCTGCAAAGTGGCAGAAGAACCGGCAGCACCACTGCCAAAGTTTACCGACAAACCCGGAGCCATACCTTGCAATGCCATCTCTGCATTTGCAGTAGGAATCTTAGACAGTTTATCACCCGATACTGATGTTACCGAACCTGAAACATCAGACTTTTTCTGTGTACCATAACCAATTACAACCACCTCATCCAATGTCTTGGTATCTTCTATTAATACAATTTTTATAGTAGACTGATTACCTATTTTCACGGTCTTTGTGGTATAACCTACATAAGAAACAATCAATTCAGTTCCCTTACCGATAGATAAAGTAAAACGACCATCCAAATCAGTAATCGTACCGTTTGTAGTACCTTTTTCCAATACACTGGCACCAATGATAGGTTCACCCTGCTCATCGGCTACAATACCGTTTATAGATTTCTGTTGTTTCACAGCTTCTACTTCGGGAGTTGCTTGCTTATATAATACAATATGACGATTTTCTATTTTATAATCGATACCTGATTTTGAAAATAACCGATCTAAAATCTGGTTAATCGTTTTATTTTCTACTTTAATGGATACTTTTCTATTGACATTGACTTGATTCAGATTATAGGTAAAATAGAAATTTCCTTTTTTCTCAATAGCATTAATCACGTCATGCACCGTAGTATTTTCCATGTCCAAAGACATCTTCACATTCTGTGAATAAGCGATGCCTGCCCAACACGGGACAGTTCCCAATAATAGAAAAAGAACAAAGAATTTCATAATTAACAATGTTTTTCGTAGCCATAGTGATTTTTGCTCACCCAATGGCGTGCATTTCATAATATTATCCATACATTTGTAATTGATTAGTTTGTAATAAATTATAAGGTTACTCATTAATCCGGGTCGAAAGATGGTGGTGCGTCTTCGACCCTTCATTTTTTGCAAAGGTTTTACTTCATAGGCATCCGTTGTTTTTCAAAGTTTCACATACTGTTATTTTTTATATAGGTATACCGTTTCTTTTCAATTCTATAATCCACCCGTCTGGTTTCTTTCAGCAATTCCATCGCCTGGGCTATGGTCAAGTCTTTCCTAAAATGGCAAGTGAAATATTCTTCAACCAGCGAACTATCCATAATCCTGATTTTCACATCATACCGACGTTCTATAACCTTTGCCATTTCTTTCAAAGTCTTATTGTCGAATCTCAGGTCACCAGTAGTCCAACTATCCACATTTGCCTGCGCCGAATTCCTTATTAACACCAAGCCATCACTAACGGTGTAATATACCTGGTCATTGGGCGACATTCTTTCCTTACTTCTGTCATCTAAGGTTGATACTTCTACCGAACCTTCTTTCAAAGTAATCCAACTCGGTTCATCCAAATAGGCTTTTGCATTAAATTTTGTACCCAACACCCTGATATTCAACATCGGCAATTTCACCGTAAACGGACATTTGGGATTATGTGCCACCTCAAAATAGCCCTCTCCTTCCAATGTGACCGTTCTATATTTCCGAGAACTTAGCCGGATAAGAAAAACGGCTCTCAGCGTTCAGCCAGACTGTTGTTCCGTCACTCAGCAATAAAGAAACCCGTTGGCCTTTCGGAACCACTACCGTATTGTATGCTTCCGGTTCCTCTTTCGTGATATAGAACAAGTTTGTCGCAAAAAGACAAACAGCAACCAACACAGCCGCATACTTCCACCATTCCCTGACGGTAAATCTCTGTATCGGTTTCTCTCTTTTCTCTATCTGTCCACTCAAGCCAAGTTGTCTGCTCAGTTGCCGATAAGCTTCATCCATACGTCCTTTATCCGAAAAACGCATTTCAGCTTTCAGTCCCCAGATTTGCTCCAGCTCAAATAAACGCTGACGGTTATCTTTCTCTTTCAACCACTCTAAAATCTCTTTTTCTTCGGTTGCAGTACAATGCTTATTGATATATCGAATTAAAATTTCGTCCTTCATTTACTTTCTTTATTGTCTTTCATTATTAAGACAATTAACCTAGAAGGAACTACGGGGTTAAAAAGAAAAAAAAATGCTTTTTTTGCATTTTATTTTTTACAGACTCCAGAAAAAGCCTGCATGAAGGTATTAACGAAGCAAAAACAACAGACAGAACAATACCTCCTTCAAATCCTCTCTCAAGAATTTTGTGGCTTTCTGTACATGTTCTTCCACCGTACGGGATGAAATATGCATAGCCTCCGCTATCTCTTTATAAGTCATCTCTTTAAAGTAAGACAATTCGAAAGCCTGACGACATTTAGGAGGTAATTTAGAGATGGAAGCTTTCAACAATTTCCGGATATCACGCTCAACCACCTCATTCCACAATTCGTTGGCGTCCGATCCTGCCAGCTGAAAGACCATGCGTTCTTCCGCCAAACGTACCTCCTCCTCATGCCCCAGCACAACAGCTTGGTGCTTCAGATAATTCAGGCAATTATTCTGTGTGCATTTATAAAGGAAAGAATGAATGGCATTGGGTATCAAAGCGGACTTCTGCTCCCAATACATGACAAAGACACTTTGTACAATATCTTCGGCAATATGTTCAGGCACAAAACGGCAAGCTACAGACATCAGACGAGGATAGAAAAGATTAAAAAGAAGACGAAACTCCGTCTCGTCTCCTTTTTGTACTTTATTTATATCTATAGAAATTGTTTGCATCTCCACATCCAATCCAAAGTTAACAGATACAAAGCTAATTTATTTTTCCAACTCCTGCAAACTTTCCATTTTCTTTGTTTCCAGGAACTCATAGATACCACAAAGATGTTCTTTTACCTTTTTATTCCCAAATTCATACACTTTCGTCACTAATCCGTCCAAAAAGTCACGATCATGAGATACAACAATCAATGTACCGTCAAAGTCCATCAAAGCTTGTTTCAGGATATCTTTGGTTTTCATATCCAAGTGATTGGTAGGCTCATCTAAAATCAACAGATTCACCGGTTCTAACAATAGTTTGATCATGGCAAGACGAGTACGTTCTCCACCACTGAGCACTTTCACCTTCTTCATGGAAGCTTCGGGGCCGCCAAACATAAATGCACCCAGCAAGTCTCGTATTTTATTACGGATCTCCCCTTTCGCCACATCATCTATCGTTTGAAAGACCGTGAGGTTCTCGTCCAACAAAGAGGCTTGATTCTGAGCAAAATAACCAATCTGCACATTGTGTCCCAGCGTCAAAGTCCCTTCATGCTCTATCTCACGCATGATACATTTTACCAAAGTAGACTTACCTTCACCGTTCTTGCCCACAAAAGCCACTTTATCCCCTCTCTCGATGGTCAATGAGGCATTCTTGAAAACCACATGATCACCATAGGTCTTTCCTACCCCGTCCATAATGACCGGGTAATTTCCACTTCGCGGAGAAGGCGGGAATTTCAACCGCAATGCTGAGGTATCTTCTTCGTCCACTTCAACCAATTCTAATTTCTCAAGCATCTTCACACGGCTCTGCACTTGCAAAGTTTTGCTATAAGTTCCTTTGAACCGTTCTATGAAATCCTTGGTTTCCTGTATCATCTTCTGCTGCTCCTCATATTGCTTCATCTGTTGCTCGCGACGTTCTTTACGCAATATCAGATATTGGGAATAATTCACTTTATAATCATAGATACGTCCCATCGTTACTTCAATGGTACGGGTCGTGATATTATCTACAAATTTACGGTCGTGGCTGATGACAATTACCGCTTTGGCACTATTGACCAAGAAATCCTCCAACCACTGGATGGATTCAATATCAAGATGGTTGGTGGGCTCATCCAACAATAATACATCCGGATTCTGGAGCAATAATTTAGCTAACTCAATACGCATACGCCAGCCACCGCTGAAATCACTGGTAGGGCGATTGAAGTCCTCACGCATAAAACCAAGTCCCAGCAAAGCCTTTTCCACATCTTCTTCAAAATGAGTAAGATCAATGGAATAAAACTTCTCACTCATGGTAGAAACCTTCTCGATTAACTCCATATATGAATCACTTTCATAATCGGTACGTGTTTCAAGTTCCTTATTTATGGCTTCTATTTCTGCCTCCATAGCATGAAGATGCGCGAATGCCTGAGAAGCTTCCTCGAATACAGTACGCCCATCCTCTGTCATCAGATGCTGGGGAAGATAAGCTATCACACAATCCTTAGGAGCCGACACCTTTCCACGACTAGGTTGCCGCACACCAGCCAAGATCTTTAATAAGGTAGACTTGCCCGCACCATTTCCCCATCAAGGCAATACGGTCTTTCTCATTTATCTGAAAAGATATGTCACTAAACAAGGTGGTACCGCCAAACTCAACGGTCAATCCATCTACTGAAATCATATTTATTCTTTTAATCAGCAAGAGGGTGCGTCAAAAAAATGATTCAAGCTACCATTTTTTTGACACCCCCTCCTACAAGTTTTATACTTCATTGTTTTTATACTTTTTACCAATATCAGCTTGCCAATATTAATATCAATAATTGGGCAGTCAGAATACGAAGGAACATGGACACCGGATACACAGTAGAATAACCTACCGCCGGAGCATTATTACCTGCTGTCTGATTAGAATACGCCAATGCGGGGGGATCTGTGTTACTACCTGCAATAAGCCCCATCAACATGAAATAATTCATCTTGTAATGCCAGCGTGCAACCGCTCCCATTATTAATAAAGGTATAACTGTAATAAGGAAACCACAACCCACATACAACAAACCATCTCCATCGACAACCGTATTCACAAAATTCGCACCAGCCTTTATCCCCACACTGGCAAGGAACAAAGCAATACCAATTTCACGCAACATCAAATTGGCACTCATAGTGGTATAAGTCACTAATTTCAATTTATATCCGAAACGACCTATCAAAATAGATACAATCAACGGACCACCGGCCAAACCCAATTTTACCGGAGTAGGAATACCTGGAAACGCAATAGGCAGACTACCAAAGAAAATACCCAGGAAAATACCCACAATAGTCACGATATTAGGATGATCCAAACGTTTCAATGAGTTACCCATCAAATTGGCAACACGTTCCACCGCATCCTGAGGACCTACCACCATTACACGGTCACCTACCTGCAAGGTCAAGTTACGTGAAGCGAAAATATCCATACCTGAACGGTTGACACGGGTCACATTCACACCATACATACTACTGAAATGAAACTCACCCAATTGCTTACCATTCATTTTAGGTTGTGTAATCAAAATACGGCGGGATACCATCGGAGTATCCTGCTTTTCCCAATCCACTTCAATTTTAGGACCGATAAAAGCAATAATGGCTTCCGCATCGTCCTCTGCACAAACCACAAACAACTGATCACCAAGATGGAAGACAGTATCACGATTAGGAATACTGACATGACCGTTCTGCAATATACGTGAACAAACAAAGTCACGCCCCATGAAGTCTCTGACCTGAAGCAACGTTTTTCCTGCCAACGCCTCATTATGTACTTCCAGGTGCATCATACGAGGAGTCAGATGAGGATTTGCAGCTTCTTCTTTAGCGATATCCTCTTCCTCCTTTTTCAAATTAATCCGGCAAATGTAGCGGATAGCAATAATGGAACCAATGATACCCAGCACTCCCAACGGATAAGCGCACGCATATCCCATCGCTATCTGCGGACCATTGTAATTCAACTGGCTCAACGCTTCGTTGGCAGCACCCAGTCCCGGCGTGTTCGTTACGGCACCACAAAGAATACCCACCATCATAGGCAGCTCTATCCGACCGTTCAAGCCATAATACAAAGCCACAGCCACAACAATGTTCAATGCGACAATCCCCATTGCCACTAGATTCATGGCAATCCCTCCTTTCTTAAAGGAAGAGAAAAAAGAAGGACCTACCTGAAGTCCGATACAGAACACGAACAATATCAGTCCGAAATCCTGTAAAAATGTAAGTATCTGTGTATTCCCCGTTAAGCCGAAATGTCCGCAGACAATACCGGTAAACAAAACAAAAGTAACACCTAACGATACCCCGAAAAATTTAATTTTTCCCAGCAACACTCCTACTGCAATCACAAAGGAATAAAGCAGCACGATATGCGCTATTGAGTTTTCATCAAATAATAGATTTTGTAACCAGTCCATGATATAATACTATGTTTTTATAAATTGCCGCAAAATTAATGAATTCCCCTCACTCAGCCCAACAATTTGAAAACTATTATTTCATGATTCCTATTTATTTTGCAATATCCACTTTGCAATAAGAACATCTTTTGTTTTCGTCACTTAACAAAATGACAGAAACCTCTCTTTCTCCTTTATGAAAATAGCTAAAAAGGATTCTATTTAAAAGGTTTTAGTATATTTGCCCGTACTATTGAAAAAGTATGTGATATAATTCTTAAATATTAATACCGAATAAACTATGGCAGATAGTAAAGAGAAACTCTTTTCGGACTTCCCAGCCGTTTCTACGGAACAGTGGATGGAAAAGATTACAGCAGACTTGAAAGGCGCTGATTTTGAAAAGAAATTGGTTTGGAGAACCAACGAAGGTTTTAAAGTAAAACCATTTTATCGCCAGGAAGATCTGGAAGGTTTGAAAACAACTGAAGGACTACCCGGAGAATTCCCCTATGTAAGAGGCACGAAGAAAAACGACAATACTTGGTTCGTGCGTCAGGAAATCAAAGTAGAATGCCCTAAAGAGGCTAATGCTAAAGCACTGGATATTTTGAACAAAGGTGTTGACTCATTGGGATTCTACGTAAAGAAGAAAGACCTCAGTCCTGAATATATCGAAACATTATTGAATGATATCTGTGCGGAATGCATTGAGTTAAACTTCTCCACTTGCCAAGGACATACGGTGGAATTAGCCAAATTATTGGTTGCTTACTTCCAAAAGAAAGGATACGACCTGACCAAGTTGCAAGGCTCCGTCAACTATGACCCTATGGGTAAAATGATGGTAAAAGGCAAAGACCTTAGCAATTTCATCACTACTGCCAAAGAATTGGTAGAAGTACTGGCTCCGCTACCTAAATTCCGTTGTATCTGTGTCAATGCGATAGAACTGAACAATGCCGGATCTTATATTTCACAAGAACTGGGCTATGCATTGGCCTGGGGTAACGAATATCTGAGCAAGCTGGTAGAAGCAGGAGTTCCTGCCGCACTGGCTGCCAAGAAAATAAAATTCAATTTCGGCATCAGTTCCAACTATTTTCTAGAAATTGCCAAGTTCCGCGCAGCACGTATGTTATGGGCGGACATCGTAAAAGAATATCATCCTCAATGCAACCGCCAGCCCGAATGTCCGAACAAAGCGGAAGACGGTACTTGTCTCTGTGCCTGCAAAATGGTGGCACATGCTGAAACATCCACTTTCAACCTGACTTTGTTTGATGCACATGTAAACCTGCTCCGCACTCAAACCGAAGCGATGAGTGCCGCCTTGGCAGGAGTCAACTCCATCACCGTAACCCCGTTTGACAAGACTTACGAAACTCCGGACGACTTCTCTGAACGTATCGCCCGTAACCAACAGTTATTGCTAAAAGAAGAATGTCATTTCAACAAAGTAGTTGACCCCGCCGCGGGTTCTTACTTTATTGAAAATTTAACAATTTCTATTGCCACACAGGCATGGGAATTATTCTTGAAAGTAGAAGACGAAGGAGGAATGCTGGAAGCAGTCAAAGCAGGAAAAGTACAGGAAGCGATCAACGCAAGCAACAAGGCCCGCCACGATTCCGTTTCAAAACGCAAAGAAATTCTACTGGGTACCAACCAATATCCTAACTTCAATGAAAAAGCAGGCGAAAAGGCTCCTGTAGAAGCCAAATGTTGTTGTGGAGGTAATCATGACAACTGTGAAAAGCCGTTTGCCACATTAAACTTCGACCGTGCTGCCAGCCAGTTTGAAGCACTTCGTTTGCAGACAGAGAAATCCGGCAAACGTCCGAAAGCATTTATGCTGACTATCGGTAATCTGGCCATGCGTCAAGCACGTGCCCAATTCTCATGCAACTTCCTGGCTTGTGCCGGTTACGAAGTAATCGACAATTTGGGCTTCCCCACAGTAGAGGCCGGTGTCGAAGCAGCTATGAAAGCCGGTGCAGACATCGTAGTTATCTGTTCCAGATGATGAATATGCAGAATATGCTATTCCTGCATTCAAGGCATTGGACGGACGAGCTATTTTCATTGTTGCAGGTGCTCCTGCTTGTATGGAAGAGCTGAAAGCCGCAGGCATCGAAAACTTTATCCATGTACGTGTCAACGTATTGGACACATTGAAAGAATACAACGCTAAGTTAGGAATTAAGTAAGGAAGAACAATGAAACCGAATTTTAAAAATATAGATATATATGCCGGATTTCAACCTCAGAATGGTATGGAATGGCAAAAAGAAAATGGCATCACCGCCGACTGGAAAACGCCGGAACACATCAATGTGAAGCCTGTTTACACTAAAGAAGATTTGGAAGGCATGGAGCACTTGAACTATGTAGCAGGTATTCCTCCTTATCTTCGCGGCCCGTACTCCATGATGTACACTTTCCGTCCTTGGACTATCCGCCAATACGCAGGTTTCTCCACTGCCGAAGAAAGTAATGCATTCTATCGCCGTAATTTGGCATCAGGCCAGAAAGGCTTGTCTGTCGCATTCGACCTTCCGACACACCGCGGCTATGACCCCGACCATGAACGTGTAGTAGGTGACGTAGGTAAGGCAGGCGTGTCTATTTGCTCATTGGAAAATATGAAAGTTTTGTTCGATGGTATTCCTTTGAACAAGATGTCTGTTTCCATGACCATGAATGGTGCCGTACTTCCCATCATGGCATTCTATATCAATGCAGGTTTGGAACAGGGAGCCAAATTGGAAGAAATGGCCGGAACCATCCAGAATGATATCTTAAAAGAGTTTATGGTGCGTAACACTTATATTTATCCACCTGCCTTTTCCATGAAGATCATCTCTGACATATTTGAATATACCTCACAAAAAATGCCTAAGTTCAATTCTATCTCCATCTCGGGCTACCACATGCAGGAAGCAGGTGCCACAGCAGATATTGAATTGGCTTATACACTGGCTGACGGTTTGGAATATCTTCGGGCCGGAGTAGCCGCAGGTATAGACATCGATGCATTCGCTCCGCGTCTGTCATTCTTCTGGGCTATCGGCATGAATCATTTTATGGAAATTGCCAAAATGCGTGCGGCACGTATGCTGTGGGCTAAAATTGTCAAGCAGTTCAACCCGAAGAATCCGAAATCACTGGCATTGCGTACCCATTCCCAGACTTCGGGCTGGTCATTGACGGAGCAAGATCCGTTCAACAATGTAGGTCGTACTTGTATTGAAGCTATGGCAGCAGCATTGGGACACACCCAGTCACTGCACACCAACGCATTGGATGAGGCAATTGCATTGCCCACCGACTTCTCTGCACGTATCGCACGTAATACTCAGATTTATATTCAGGAAGAAACATATGTTTGCAAGAACGTGGACCCATGGGGTGGTTCTTACTATGTAGAATCTTTAACTAACGAACTGGCTCACAAGGCTTGGGAACATATTCAGGAAATTGAAAGCTTGGGCGGTATGGCAAAAGCTATCGAAACCGGAGTACCCAAAATGCGTATTGAAGAAGCTGCGGCACGTACTCAGGCCCGTATCGACTCCGGTGCCCAGACAATTGTAGGCACTAACAAATATCGTTTGGAAAAAGAGGATCCTATCGATATCCTTGAAGTAGACAATACAGCTGTACGTTTGGAACAAATTGAAAATCTGAAGCGTTTGAAAGAAGGCCGCAATCAAGCAGAAGTAGACAAAGCTTTGGCAGCCATCACCGAATGTGTAAAGACAGGTAAAGGCAATTTGCTGGAACTGGCTGTAGAGGCAGCTCATGTCCGTGCTACCTTGGGCGAGATTTCGGATGCTTGTGAAACAATTGTAGGACGTTATAAAGCAGTAATCAGAACTATATCAGGCGTGTACTCATCAGAAAGTAAAAAGGATACAGACTTCGCAAGAGCTTGCGAACTGACCGAAGAATTTGCAAAGAAGGAAGGCCGCCGTCCGCGTATCATGATTGCCAAGATGGGACAGGACGGACACGACCGTGGTGCAAAAGTAGTTGCAACAGGTTATGCCGACTGTGGTTTCGACGTAGATATGGGACCGTTGTTCCAAACTCCTGCCGAAGCTGCTCGTGACGCAGTGGAAAACGACGTTCATGTAGTAGGTGTTTCTTCATTGGCTGCCGGACACAAGACACTGATCCCGCAGATTATTGAAGAATTAAAGAAATTAGGTCGTGAAGATATTTTGGTCATCGCCGGTGGTGTTATCCCCGCTCAAGACTATGACTTCTTATACAAGGCAGGTGTTGTAGCAATCTTCGGCCCCGGAACTTCTGTTGCCAAAGCAGCTGTTCAGATTATGGACATTTTACTGGACGAAGAGGAATAAGCTTTTCACCTGAATAGTTTATCATTTTAAACAATAGTAAAGAATCTGTTTACACTTATTTCGTGTTTACAGGTTCTTTACTTTATTCAAGACAATGGATTATAACGATAGACCAAAGATAAATTAAATCCATTTCTTCTAAATTACCCAAAAACATCAACAAAATTGATATTAGACAACCCTAGTAATACAAAAAGAAAACCAGAAAAGCTATCGGTCTTGCAAAACAAAGGTTATGTCAAGCAAAAAGGTGGGACAAAACTTTCAAGAAAAATTCTGCCCACCTCCTTTAAGAGAAAATTTATGTGTTAGAGAGAATTATCAATAGTTCTTCGTACAAAGTGAATTAAAGTCAGTTTCAATTTTAGGTATCTCCCACACCCAACCTTGTGCATCTTTATCCTTTTCAAGAAAAGTACAGAAAGCTATATCAAAATTTGATCCACGCTTAATAGACAAATGCAAACGTTTCAAATCATAAAAACGAAAACCTTCACCCCACAATTCCACCCGGCGACTATTCATAATTTCCTCTGCCAAAGCATCACCGATATTTCCTTTTGAAACATAAGAGGGATCGCGGGTTATCTGGAATTTAGTAAACACAGTCTGCGCCTCACTATCTTTTCCTGCACGAACCAATGCTTCGGCCTGGGTGAGATACATTTCTGCCAAACGCATAAATGCGACATCACCTACAGCATCGGCTGTAGAACGGGCAGTAAACTTACGGTTTTGATAAGCATTCTTTGCATAACTTGATGATGGAACAGATGCTTCCCCTGTCGGATCCCACCACGCACGCCGTAAGTCTGTTTCAGACATCGTTTCATAAGCATCCACATTTATGCACTTCACTCCCTGACGAATAGCACTGGAGTTAAAGTTCCATGACATATATGCGTAATAAGAATAAAAATAGACAGTCTTATCATCGGGAGTCATTGCAGCATACATCGCTTCTTTAGTATCCGTCGTGATATTGGCAAACCCACAATTCAACTGACTGCCAGTCATCAACCGGTGACCACCTGCTTCAGCTAAAGAAATAGACTTCCCTGCATAAACCGCCGCATTATTATAATCTTGCATGGCCAATGCTACACGTGCCTTCAATCCCCATGCCACCATCTCGCTATAATGATTGACATCATTTACTTTTATTCCACTCAAAAGTATACAAGCCTCATCCAAATCATTATTGATTTTAGCATAAACATCTTCTACGGAATTACGTGCCTGCTCTTCGGCCACAGCTTTTTCACGATAAGGAATTCCATCCTGTGTATTATCCTTGCCGGCTTCATAACGTTTTGCATAAAGCTGGACCAAATTAAAATGAGCCCAAGCACGGATACATAAGGCTTCTCCCTTTATCTGGTCAAACAATTCCTGGCTAGTTATTTCAACTTCCTCCAAACCCGCCAAAATTTTATTGGCATTCAGAATCCATTGATAATAAATCTGCCAGAACTTATAATTATAACCATTCGTTTCATTCATATTGCATTGCCATCCTAAATAGGCCGCCTTCATCCATGTATTTGTCTGCCAATTCATATCATCAGCCTCTGCATCACGTGACATCATAAAACCGGGTTCACCGCCCAGACACTGATATCCGCTTTCCTGAGAAACCATCTCTTTATGAATTCCGTTCAATGCTATATAAAGATTGTCCAACGAGGTGTTTATTGTCGTTTCTGAAACAGAGGTAGACAGAATGGTATCCAGATAATCACCGGCACAACCGGATAGAGACATTACTCCAACTGTCGCTAATCCTAATGTTATATTTTTAATTGATCTCATAATTCTTTTATTTTTAGAATGAAACATTAAGCCCTAACGTGATATTACGGGACGGCATATACTCATTATAAGTCACACCGGAATAGTTGGCCATCGGGTTCAATCCCTGACGGGCTTTCAACATGAACAAGTTTTCCGCAGTCAGATTCAAACGGGCACTCTTAAGCATCACTTTGCTCAACCAAGTTTTTGGGAGCTGATAGCCAATAGTGACAGATCTTAAATTAAGATAATCCGAGCTGGTAAGCCAACGAGTTGAATAAGACTGACCAATATTCGTGGTATGAGCCGCACTATTGTCTATACGGGGAACCTCAGTAATATCCCGCCTGTTTCCATGCTTTTAACAAATCCGGACTTTGTGCATAACCAAATTCAGTCATACTCATCATGGTAGCATAATTAGTATCCAGAATCTGACCGCCCAACTGGTAAGAGAATACAGCAGCCAAATCAAAGTTCTTATAACTAACTCTGACATTAAACCCACCATACACATCAGGAATAGAAGAACCGCTGAAGTCGTATTTAGCATAAGTATACGAATTGGTCAATTCCTTACCATCAATAGTCACTACTGTTTTTTTATACTCGTCAAACTGGCTCTGCGTAATGTTTCCATCCCCTGTTCCGATATTCCCTTGATTATATTTACTTACATCAGCCACATATAAACCATCACCGGTCTGAGGGTCTACCCCATGCCATTGACGAAGCCAGAATTCATAAATGGACTTTCCTTCCAACCACTTTTTTGAGCCACTGATATATCCATTTTCTTTCATTGTAGCCGGCAGATTCTTGATCTTATTCTTCACAAAAGTAGCATTGGCCCCAACAGATACACTCCAGTCTTTATTTTTAAATGCATTATAATCCAACTCTATTTCCACTCCTGAATTAGTAACCTTACCGATATTCTGTATAATGGATGTTACTCCGACAGAAGCAGGCTGGGAAACATCAAACAACAAATCCTTGGAATCTTTCTTAAAATATTCAATAGTACCCGTCAAACGGTCAAACAAGCCAAATTCAAGAGCAATATCCGTAGATATCTGTGTTTCCCATTTCAATGAGGGATTGGCTATCACCGTGAAGTAGGCTCCAGCTTCTGAGCCATTCTTATATCCCAAACCATATAAGGTCTGATAAGGATAATAATCAGGATCACCATCACTATCCAATATATTATCATTACCTGTTTCACCGTAAGAAGCACGTAATTTCAAGTTATTCACCCATTTCACATCCTTCATAAATGCCTCTTCACTAATTCTCCAGCCTACTCCGAACGACCAGAAATTCCCCCATCGGTTCTCTTTTGCAAAACGCGAGGAACCATCATGGCGATAAGAAAGTGAAGCGTAGTATTTATGCGCATAATCATAATTGATACGGCCAAAGTAACCTTCCTTTTTATAGGTGTCCGTATAGGAGCTAAGTGAACTGATATTTACGAAATTACCAAATTCATACATGCCCGAAACTGTTTCCTGGGTCTTCATGCCATATAAATACTCATACTTATAAGAATAGTTTTCATGTCCCAAAAGAACGTCAAAGTTATGATTTCCGATAGACTTGCTATAAGTTATCAATTGATTGAAGGTCTGAGTCAGCGTTCGGGTAGACATTTGGTTCAAACGACCCGGTCCGGCAGTGCCATCGCCCACATAAGGATTTTCATAGACTTTACGACGATAATCAATATTATTGATAGAGTAATTGGCTGTAAGGTTCAACCCTTCAACCGGAGTCAAAGTGAGATAAGTATGTCCAGTCTGATTAACACGCACCAGTTCACGTTGATTGAACTCTGTTTCAGCTATCGCATCACGTCCATTATTCGACAAGCGAGTTCCTTCATAATCATAAATATATTCACCCGGATCAGTAGTTGCCTTACCATTAGCATCCAAATAAGCACCGGTTTCCAAATCATGTTTATGAACGGGATATATAGGAGCCATGGTACGAATAAAACGGGTAAGGTTACTATATGAACTTAGGTCATGTTAATAATTGAATTATAGGGAATTAATAAGACTCAAAACATATTGTAACACTTTTACATACCTCACATATTCTCAGACAAAATGAAGTTCCTTGGGGAGAGTTACAATTTACCTTTGTCTACAATCAGCAAGGGCCACGCCGAAATTCGACGAAGCCCATTCCTAAAATACTCCATTTACCCATCCTTACTCCCCAAAGACAAGTACAATATTTATTCTTCTATCAACTCATACTTTCCTTCCGGGAACCAGCGTTCCAATATATTATCCACTTCTGATTCAATCTCAGGAGTCACATAGCGGCACACCTTTTTATAAGCATAAACCAAAGATACCGCTTCATCAATCCAGCCGATAATTGGTAACCGCTTAGCCGAAATCAAATCGATCGGCAATACCAGATACGAAAGTGCCGCCACAATCAACATCTTATCCGAAGAGGGAGTTTCGGGGCTTCGCAATACATAATATAATAGAAGTACAGGACGAGCAGTCGTTCTACCGGTGGCCTTTGCGTAATCCGTAATTTTCTCCCACAGGAGTTCATAATCAATCAAGTTTTTTTTCATTTTCATATATGATTTTGTTAAGGGTAATATATCTATTATTCCGGCAAATTTATGAACTTAACTTCGTAAGCCAAGCAACTTATGTTCGTGAGTCAAGTTACTTAACTTACTTGCCCCATGAACTTAAGTTCATTCAAATGATTATCTTGTTTATTTTCCGGTACTCATCACTCCGGAATCGTTATCACTATTATTCACCCTCCGTTGACCTGTCTTAAACTTACGGCCAAACGAGAAATTATAAGAAACACTTGCCAAAAACATTTGTGAGCTCTCCTTCACATAATTCGTTTTTTTATAAGAAGCATATTTATTCCAGTTCTCAGTCTGTTGCTTATAATTATCCGTAAACGGATTGAAAGCGCCCAACCCCACACGCAAATTCTTATGCGTGTAATACATCATCAATACCTGAATATTCTCTCCCCCCGACAAGGTTTCCCCCCAGAAATTATTCCAGTTAGTATTCATCTGCCAGTAAAGAGAGAACTGCTTGTAATTAAAGGATGCTTCAGCATTACAATACCAGTTTGTATAAGTATGAGAATATGTATTACCATGACTCATATAATGGTTTACTCCACCGGTAAACGAGAACTGTAGCATATCCTTAATAGGACCGACACGCAAAGTCAGACGCCCCGATAATTTCTGCCAATCCTTTTGATTGTCCCATGTCTGTACAATCTTGTCACCGTCCTGATACTTCTCGTCCATAATGGCATTCGGCTGATAATCATACGCTCCCCAAAGATTAGAATAAAATATACCTTTCTGCCATTCGTATGTCAACTCTGTGTGATAACGCAAATAGGCTTTCAAGTTCGGATTGCCTCGTCTGATTTGCAACGAATCCACAATCTGTTCTACAGCACTTAAATCCCCCAATGACGGCGAAGCATTACTGATATCGGATTTCCAACGAACAAATGAATTTCCAGGTAATGCATAATGCAGTACCAAACGGGGATTAAAACTATAATTCTCATACGAATCATCACCACTTTGTTTATAATAAGAACGAGTAACGCCTACCCCCAATCTGTAGTCCAATTTTCACCTTTCCTCTATATTCACCATAAACATATGTATCCCCTTGATTCATATCCGTTTCATAATAATGACCGTTACGGTATTCATTATTGGCAAAAGACTGAGTATGGCGCAAACCGAAACTCAAGGAATTTCCTTTAGAAAATTGCTTCTCATAAACAGCCTCCCCAATCAGAGAATATTTATCTCCCAATACATTATTATTAATATCAGTCAACAACTCATCCTGCAAACTTTCTTGATACAAACGGCGTGATTTTTCCTTATTATAAGTACCGACCACATTGAATACCAAAAGTTGCTTATTTTTCAATCCCTGTTGATAATAAAGATCCAACGAAGGACGAGACCAACTTTCTTTAGTACGGTCTATCATATCCACCTTATCATCAGAATCGGCAATATTAGTCAATACTCCTTGATAATTCCAATGCGGCTGGCTATTACTTCTCAAACGAAAAGTAGCACTGAACAATGAATTTTCGGTCTGCTGCAAATTATAATTCATACTTAAATTATTCATAAACATAGATCCGTGCCCCGGTTCACCTTCTTCTATACGATGTAATGTCGTTCCGTCCGCCAAATGGAATTCCTCTTCATTATCCCGGTACATACCATAGAAATCGCGAGGTCCCATGTAATACGAAACGCCAAACTCCGACTTCTTATGGTTCACTTTTCCAAAAACATTATATTCTCCCCACATGGCATTCATCCCCTGAGACAAATCCACTCCAAAGTTTCCCCCCGTTTCCGGACGGCGGACAATATAATCAAGCACTACCTCAGCATTACCATAACGCAAACCTGGATTGTCATGATACTCTATTCGAATAATGTCTGATGGCTGTAATGCCTTAATCTCTTCAACTTCTGCTTCGCTCCATTAATACGAAGCTGAAGTTCTCCTCCCCCCTAACACTCCTATCTCATTATTCATGGGGTTTATCTGAATACGGGGAAGCATCATCTGTTGCAACAGATTGACTCCATTTGTCGAAACCTTCATTTGCCGTTCAGAAGGAAAAATCAACTTACGATCCGAATGACTGATCTGTCCGGAAGCACTAACTGTTACACCTTCCATAGCCACAGCATCATCTTCCAACAAAATTTCCCCTAAATTTATATTCTGTTTAATTCCGTCTAATACAATGAATTGCGTACGATACCACACAGGATAGTGCCAATAAATAATTGCCTGCATAAACCTTATTCAGCAAGAAATCGCCTTTACCATTCGTAGTAGTCCCTCCAACAAAAACCGAATCTGCTGTTTGTAAAACTACATTAACATATTCTGCTGCCTTTTTGCTTGTCGCGTCTTTCACAGTGCCCTTTATAATTATTTGTTGGGCAAAAACTCCTTGTACCATACTGACTACCAGTATAGCTATCATTACTATTTTTCTCATTTTAAATATTATGATTTTATTCTTTTTACAAGATGGCCTGTCCTGCTTAAAAGTTATTGTTTTACTGTTTAGACGCTAGAAGCTGAAAAAAAGTTGCACTTCCCTAAACTTTTGCTTAAAAAAAGGTTATATTTGCAGAAAACCTGTTTCAATAATGAAAAAAATTCTTCTAACATTAGCACTTGCCTTTTGTTGTGCTGCAGGGCAAGGACAAACTACAGCCAAACCGGCAGATGTCAATATTCAAGAGTTAAATACAAAGTGGGCAAAATTCACTCAGTATGCCGAACAAAAGCAAATAAATAAAGCGGTAGAAGAGGGAATACGGATAAGTACGCTCTTTACTCAAAACAGGCAATATAAAGAAGCCTTTGCCACTTGCCGACAAATGGATGCATTGATTTATTATAATGAGCAAGAAAAAAAATCACCCGAATACAAATTACGTTTCATGGTGGGTAAAGAACGCCTGCGTATGTATACGAATCTAAAAAATACAGAACAATGCAAGATACTATTGAAACAACTTCATTCCTATACAGACCAATTAAAATCAGACTCTTTACAAGAAGAGCTTCTAATGACGGAAGCCAATTATTATCAAACTTTCGGTATGACAGACAAAAGCTTGGAATGTTACAACATCTTATTCCAAAAGCGCTCTGCCGGTAAAGACGAAAAAGGAATAGACCAATGCTATAAAGATGTTGGGATATGCCGAACAGAATAATAATGCCCCATTGGCTATTGCAATGAGAAAACTTTATACTTCATGGCAAGATTCCATAAAAGCAGTAAAAACAGCCAATGAACTAAACACACTGCAACAAAAATATGAAACCAGCCAAAAGACTTTGCAGGAAAAAGAAGACAAGATTACCACAAATCTAATTATTATCATTGCACTATGTGTGTTATCCGCCATATTGGCTGCCGGATTATTATTCTTAGCTACCCTGTTATTTAAACATATCCGCCAAGTAAAGAAATTAAAACATAGCCTGCAGACAGCGAATGAAAACAATGAGCAGAAGTCTAAATTTATCGGTAATATCAGCGCCCAAATTGAACCAAGTCTGAATACAATAGATGAAGCAACAAAGGAAACAATATCCACCCCAATATTACATGAAAACATCAAGGCACTGAAAGAACTGATGACAGCTATCCAGACGTATATTTCATTGGAAGAAACACGTGAAGAACATTATCCGCTAAAGGAACTGAACATAAATACATTGTGTGAAAGTATTATGGAAAAAGCGAAAATAAACTTCAAATCCGGAGTAGAAGCAGTGGTAAATGTTCCACGTGTAAATATTAAGACAAATGCAGAAGAATTGGAACGTATATTAAACCATTTATTGAACAATGCGGCAGAATATACGAAAAGTGGTAAGATTTCACTGGAATTCAAAAAACGAAGCGCCCATACACATCAATTCATACTAACTGATACGGGAACGGGAATTCCGGTTGAAGCACGTGAAAAACTGTTCAAGCCATTTGCAGAAATACGCGATTTAACGCAAGGAAACGGACTAGGGTTGCCTACTTGCAGCCTTATCGCTTATAAATTAAATGGTACACTGACTTTGGACACTGATTATAAAAAAGGAACTCGGTTTATACTGGAACTTCATGTATAATAGTGTACATTCTCACATATTAACACGGATTATTCATTTTGACAATCAATAAATTTGATGTAATCCATGTTAATATGTGATGATTCCTGTACCTCTCCGCTAGTGAGATTATAAATAATTAATGAGAAGAAAGAGACAACACATCCAATCCTGAAGGAATTTGGAATACCCTTAATCCAAATTCGGGAAGAACAGCCAACAAATGGTCAAAAACCTCTGCTTGCAAACGTTCGTATGGAATCCAGTCTTTATTGGCTGAGAAGAAATAAAGTTCTATGGGTAATCCTTGCGGCGTAGGTTGTAATTGACGCACCATCAAAATCAATTCTGTATTCACCCGAGGATTATGACGCAAATAATATTCCATATAGTGACGAAATACATAAAGATTCACCTCCTCCTTTCCTGTCTTTTCAAAGCCTGACATCCAGACTTGTTTTTCAATTTTTTCATTTGTTCCGGTGTACAGAAACGGACCGTATTCATATCTATATTAATAGAACGTTTCACTCTGCGTCCACCACTTTCCCTCATGCCACGCCAATTCTGAAACGAATCACTGACCAATGCATAAGGTGGGACTGTAGTTATAGTATTATCCCAATTGCGTACCTTTACAGTGGTAAGAGTCACTTCTATTACTGTACCGTCCGCTCCGTATTTCGGCATGGTAATCCAATCTCCCGGACGGAGCATATCATTGGCAGAAAGCTGGACTCCGGCTACCAGCCCCATAATCGTATCTTTGAAAACCAACATCAAGATAGCTGCAGAAGCACCCAATCCGGTAAGAATATTCACAGGATCTTTATCAATCAAGGTACTGACTATAATGATCACCCCTACACAAATCACAATCAGTTTTATCATCTGATATACCCCTTTCAGAGGATGATTCTTTAGTTTCTCATGTTCGCTTGAAATGGTATAGAGAGAAGTCAGAAAAGAACAAATCAACTTCATGGCTACAGCCGTGATATACACCCAGCATAGCTTCAGAATGAATGTCAAAGTCACAGGTTCATGCGGAAAAGCAAAAGGAAGCAATACATACAATATAATAGGTGGAATAAGATGACACATATTATCTAATACAGCATCATTGAATAAATAATCATCCCAAGTAGCCTGAGTCCTTGCCGTCAGTTTCTTTATAGTAGGAACTACTATTTTTCTACAAAAATAATCTGCCACAAAAGCAATGATCAGAATCCCTGCTATAATGACAATACGCTGGGTTATGCCCAGGCTTTCCTTATGCACACCCATCTGTTGCAATAAGTTAGTAATATCGTTGTTGATTGTATCCATATTTCCATGTGTTTGTCGCAAAGATACACAAATTCACCACAGATAACGCAAATCCATACAGTTTTTAAATCGAGTTATCCGTATAAATCTGACCAATCTGTGGTGAAACCAAACAATTATTTTTTCTTAGTCAGCCATTTTCCTGAATATGCTGCATCACTTCATACCAGTTAGGAATATAAATGGTAGCAAAAATTGTATTCACAGCCATACCGAACACCACTGCCGCACCCAGTGCCACACGGCTGCCTGCACCGGCTCCTGTGGCAAACAACAACGGCATCACACCCAGCACGAAGGTAAATGAAGTCATCAGGATAGGACGCAAGCGCACATGCCCTGCCTCGTATGCCGCCTCACGGATAGGATTGCCGGCCTTACGGTAATCACGGGCGAACTCCACAATCAAGATACCATTCTTCGCAGACAAGGCTATCAGCAGAATAATACCGATCTGGGTATAGATACTCACCGGAACCCCCATCACCCAGCAGCCCAACATCGCTCCCAAAATAGCAACCGGAAGCCCCATCACGGCAGCCACCGGACTTGTCCAGCTTTCATACTGTGCCGCCAGTACCAAATAGGCTACCAACAAGGCCATGATTAAAATAATTGTAGTAGTATTACCTGCCTGAGTTTCCTGATAGGCAACAGAGGTCCATTCATATCCAAACTCACCACCTAGCTGATTTTTAATCAAACTCCCCATAGCCTCTATCGCCTGTCCGGAACTACTGCCCGCAGCCGGCGTACAAGTGATGGAAGCAGCCGAATACATATTATACCGGTTTATCTGGTCCATCCCCAGTTTTTGTTCTATCTGCGTAAAACTGCTGAAAGGCACCATCTCTCCCTTCGAATTGACCACACTCAGTTTTAACACATCATCAATCACTTTTTGGGCTTGTTCGCCAGCCTCCAATTTCACTTGGTAGATACGGCCGAATTCCACAAAATCATTTACATAAGCCTGCCCCATGTAATACCCTAATGTAGAAAAGACCTGATTCAACTGCAAACCCATCAACTGAACTTTATCCCGGTCTATATTCAAAAAATATTGAGGTACATCCGCTTGATACATACTGCTCATGGAAGCGACAGCCGGTTCATTATGATAATTAGCCAATAAAGCCTCAACCGCCTTTGCAGTTCTTCCGGACCCAAAGACTTACGATCCTCCAGTTCGAGTTGTAAACCACCCGTATTGCCCATACCTGGAATAGCCGGAGGAATAATACCAAAGACTTGAGCTTCCTGTATCATGGCATATGCCTGTCCGTTAAAACGATTGACCACCGCTTGAGCGGTATGCTCTTTACCCGCACGCTCTTTCCAATTCTTCAGCACCACAAAATAGGTAGCCGCATTAGGCAACTGACCACCTCCCATGATACTGAATCCGTTTACGCCCAAATAAGTCTTCACTTCGGGATACTCTGACAAAATAGCATCAATCTGCTTACCCACCATCTGTGTACGCTCTAAAGAAGAAGCTGCCGGAAGCTGAATGGCAATCATAAAATATCCGTCATCTTCTTCAGGAATAAAGGTGCTGGGCCATTTTACAAACATCAGAATAGCAATGACTGAGATTACGATATAAGAACCGATGGCAATAACCGGCCGTGCCAACAACCATTTTACCGAAGCGTCATAAACCCGCTGCATCCAGTCATTCATCTTGTCAAACCAGAGGAACAAACGCGCTTTATGCGTCGGGGTGGGACGGAGCAACAGAGCGCAGACTGCCGGAGTCAAGGTCAATGAGTTGAAACCACTTATCACTGTAGAAGCCGCGATGGTCAAAGCAAACTGTTTATAAAGCTGCCCGGAAATACCGCTAATCAGCGTAGTAGGAATAAATACGGCAAGCAGTACCAGCACCACTCCGACAATAGGTCCGGTAATCTCCCCCATAGCCTGCTCGGTAGCGGCACGGGCGTCCAGCTTCCCTTCATCCAGAATACGGGTGGCATTTTCAGTCACCACTATGGCATCATCCACTACAATAGCTATAGCCAATATCAAGCCGAACAGTGTCAATGTATTGATGGAAAAGCCTAAAGCAGCCATTACCGCCAATGTTCCGATAAGGGACACAGGGATAGTAAGACAGGGGATAAGAACCGCCCGCCAGCTTTGCAGGAAAAAAAAGATAACCAGCACCACCAGAATAATCGCTTCCACAAAGGTCTTCATCACTTCATCAATGGAGTCGTGTACCACATCGGTAGTATCCAACGTCACATTGTATTTCACCCCGGCCGGAAATGTTTCAGCCAGTTCCGCCATACGGGCACGGACGTGTTTAGAAACATCCAGCGAATTACTTCCCGGCAACTGGTAAACAGCAATAGCAGCCGTAGGTTGCCCTTTCAAGCGGGAAACAACTCCATACCCGGCACTGCCCAACTCAATTTTTGCAACATCTTTCAGACGGAGCACTTTTCCCTGGTCTTCCACTCTCAATATGATGTCGCCGAACTCTTCGGGAGTAGAAAGACGTCCTTTTACATTCAGCGTATATTGAAAATCATTATCGGCCGAACTGCCGATGGGTTGTCCCACATAACCGGCAGACACTTCCATATTCTGACTTTGAATGGCAGCATAAACCTGCTGCGGGGTAATATTGCGGATACGCATGGTTTCAGGATTCAGCCATACGCGCATGGAATAATCACCGGCTCCCATGACATCCACCGCTCCTACCCCTGGTACACGTGTCAACTGGTCTACCAGATTCAAATTGGCATAATTGGTCAGATAAAGGCCATCATAAATACTGTCACCACTCAGTGTAAGCATCATCACAATATTAGATGACTGCTTCTGCACCGTCACTCCCTGTACCTTCACAGCTTCGGGTAAAGAATTCAATGCTACACTGACACGGTTTTGTACCATCACAGTTGCCATATCGATATCCGTTCCCACTTCGAAAGTCACTGTCAGCGAATAAGCGCCCGATGCAGAGGAATTGGAACTCATATACAACATTCCGTCCACACCGTTTACCTGCTGTTCAATGGGGATACCGACAGTTTGAGCTACAGTTTCAGCATTGGCACCCGGATATACCGCACTGACTTGCACGGTAGGAGGCGTAATATCGGGATATTGCGCCACGGGCAATATATTCAGGGTTACAAGTCCGGCCACCACGAATAACAAAGCCAGCACCGTGGCAAATATAGGCCGTTCTATGAAAAATTTTGAAAACATAAGGCTATTGAAGTTTATTGGTTTGTTCTATCGGTTTAATTTTCATGCCTTGACGCACTTTCAACAATGCCTTGGTGACATAACGTTCGGAAGGTGACAAGCCACTTTTTACAACACGCATATTATGATCCGCCAACTGCCCGACTTCAATATGCCGATAATTCACTATATCACTGTCATTCACTACATACAAATATTTACCCAACTGGTCTGTTCCGATAGAAGCATCATTAACCAACACTGCATTCCGCGCTTCACCGTATGGTAAGGTGACACTGACAAATAATCCGGGACGAAGCATCCCGTCAGGGTTATCCAATTCTGCACGCAAACGGAGAGTACCTGTAGTTAATGTCACATTGGGAGAAAGATAATCCAGTTTCGCTTTCCATGACTGTGCCCCGTCAGTTCCCAAACGCAAGGTTACAAAATGAGTTTCCGCAGGAATCTTGCTGGCAGCCTCCTGGGCCAGCTCGTATGTCAGATATTGGTTATCTGCAATATTAAAATAGGAATACATACGGTTATCCTTATAAACAGTAGCCAATTTAACCGGTTGCAAAGCACCACCAATATACGCCCCGACAGAATAAGCCGAAACATCAACCACTCCGTCACAAGGAGCCTTGACATAGCAATAACTCAAGTTGGTACGCGCAGTTTTCAAAGCTGCTTCAGCATTACTTACGGCAGCCTCACAAGCCGCCACATGACTTTCCGCCTGTAAATATTGTATACGGCTCACCGCATCACTTTTTATCGCTTCTTTCATACGTTGATAACTACTGACAGCATATTCAAGATTGGCTTTAGCCGTTTTTAATTCAGCTTCCGCTTGTTTCACTGAATTTTCATAAAGTGTCGGTTCTATAACGAACAATACCTGTCCCTGACGTACCCGGGAACCAGGTGCAAAATTCTTGGATTGTAAAGTTCCATTTACTCGTCCCACCAAATCTACAGTAGATTCCGCTTCCAGATAACCGGGATAATCTTTGGTCAGCGTCACATTTTCCACCAAAGGTTTCGCAACATCTACAGGCAATGCCTGCATTTCTGTCTGAGAAGGTTTATTTTTATCGCAGGCGGTCAACACACATACCGTCCATGCGAAAGCTATCATTATTTTTTTCATATCTTGGGTTAGGTTTTTATTATTTCTATAGTTCAACAGCTTTTCCGTCGCAGCCTACCAGCCTCCTCCCAATGCCTGATACATCTGGATCAGACAAAGCAATGAATATCCCTGTGCCTGCACCAATGAATTCTCGTATGACAGTAACGAACGCTGTGCATCCAATACATTTTGGAAAGGGCTCAGCCCCTGTTTGTATAAGTCCAATGAAAGTTTAAATGCCTCTTTCCCCTGATTCAACATCTCACGACATGCTACAATCTGTTTGATGGAATTCTTATAACTACTCATGGCATTATCCACCTCCTGCACCGCTGTAAGAACCGTAGTATTGAACTGATTGATTGTTTCATCCAGTTGTGCACGCTGCAAGCGTACATTATTCGCACGCTGGCCACCATTAAAAATCGTCCAGCTCATAGAGGGAGCGATACTCCATGTCATACTGCTACGTCTAGTAAAATCTTTCATATCATGTGAAGCATAGCCGAAGGAACCGTTCAGAAAAAATGAGGGAAGCCAATCGGTCTTGGAAGCTCCCAACAAGGCTGCTTGTGCATTGACTTGACGTTCGGCAACCCGTACATCGGGACGTCGTAAAAGTAATTGTCCGGGAAGACCGACCCCTACCGGCTCTATATAATCGGGTAACGGTTTTCCCGTTTCCAGTGCAGCCGTCACATCCTGAGGATAAAGCCCGAGCAATACAGCCAACGCATTCATATATTGAATAATACCGGATTCTGTAGCAGGAATAGAAGCCAATGTACTATAATAAACCGATTTAGCCTGAGCCACATCCAGTTTGGAAGCCAGTCCGGTATTATAACGCACTTCAGTTATATCCACCACCGCCTTTTGAGATAAAGCATTGCGCTGTAACACACTAAGTTCCTGTTGGGCCTCACGCAAATTAAAATAGGCTGACGCCACTTCTGCACAAAGACTTACCATCGTCGCATTGTACTCTTCACGACTTGCCGCAAAATTTTCTTTCTGCGCTTTCACCCGTTGGCGGATGGAACCGAACACATCCACCTGCCAGCTCATATTAACCGTTGCATCATAATACCCCACTCTGGATTGAGGCTGTCCCGTACCGGTATTGCCACTAGTCTGTTGGCGGTTCCACCCGGCATCCAATGACAAAGCCGGATAATAGCCTCCTCTGGCTATCCTCAGATTCGCTTTCGCCATATCTATACGATTCAAGGCTGTAAGGACAGACGGATTCTGCCTGACAGCCACATGAATCAATGAATCCAGTGTGGCATCCTGAAATACAGTCCACCAATGGTCATCCACCGGAAGCAGTTGTTGAAACATCGCATCCTCTTCTTGCCAATGTTCCGGCAAGGGTACATTCAATAATTTTTTCGGCCCGCTGCTGGGCATTCAGTGCCAAAGGAATGATTAAAAGGAGCCATACTCCCCCATCTACGTATTTTCCTCATAAGTTTATCACATTAAAAAACATTAGGAAAACACATGAAACAACGTTTTGTTTAACCCTTTGACTTTCAAAAACAAGACAGCCTCTCCTTCTGAGAAGAAAAGGCTGCACCATACAATATGAAAAAAGAAGTTATTTCCCAAACATATTATTTATTAATGACATAGAACCGGTCAGCATACTTCCCAAGACATCCTGGTTGAATGCAATGGAATAGTTTCCGGGAGATAACTGTATATCCATTTGTACGATACCGTTTTTGCCGATTTTCTTCAATTCTTTAGCCTTTATATTATAATAGGCAAAACGGCGGAAACTTTGATACACATCACTCATCTCCACATCTACATGCTGCAATACAGAAGCGCCGCCTGCTACCGTAGGCAGCTCTAATGCCTTTCCATTATCCAACGTCAGGACACACTTACTGTCATTAGGAATTTCCACCTCATGCCCCGACCCGATAGTAACAGCCAGCGAATAACGTATGGTACTTTTATACTGAAATCCAGCGAGTGCCACATATACGTCCATATTATTGGAAACACCCAGATTCATACCCTCGCATACCACTGTACGCACTCCGGTCTGGTTGGTTTCATCATAAATTACCTTTTGTGCCATAGCTCCTATACCCAGAAGCAAAAAGGCGAATAAAAACAATACTTTCTTCATAATTCTTCAGTTATTATTTCATCATACAACAAAAACAAACTCATAATGATGACAATATTAACAAAAACTTTTCATACAACATATATCACAACGCATCATTTATACGTTTTTATCCGAACAAGCATAGAACTATAACCTTTCGCATCTCTTATTTCAATCTACTCTACCGATTCGATTCCAACGAATTGAATTTTGCTCTTCATCTTTTGAAAACCAAATCCATTGTACTACACCCACAATGAAATCATCAGGCACCAATCCCCAATGTCGTGAATCCAATGAATGGTGTATATTGTCTCCCAGCATAAAATAATAATCATGCTTAAACTGATAATTTGTGAAACGATGATTTCCTATAAAATATGCGCTATCTTTATAATCTATTTTCTGTTTAGTCTCCCATTCCATAACACTTCCATATTGGGTAGCAGTCAAACTATTTATCGGGATTTGATCACCTTTGCAAGGTATATAAAGAGGACCGAATTTTTCAGCAGTCCATCCTAACAGGTCATAGTAATTATGATCAAAAGAAAACGTAAGGCTATCCTCGACTAAGGCAGATAATGTAGGCAGGATAATTGCCACAGTGTCACCCGGAAGCCCCACACATCGTTTAGCATAATATTGCATGACATCAAAATGTATTCGATTCTTATATTGCCCGACTGGTGAATTAAAAATGAGAATATCATTTTTTCTTATCCGTCGTATTCCCGGAATACGTTTTATTGATATATGCTTGTTTTTTACCGCATTAAAAACATTAAATATCCTGCCGCCTGCTATCCATTTATTCACTATTACATAGTCACCTTTTATCAGAGTAGGATGCATGGATGCAGTAGGAATCCTGAACGAAGAAAAGGTCGTGATTTGTAACAGCAACCATATCAGAGCAAGTACACAACCATAAAATACAAAGTTTATTAAACGGTCTATCCATTTATTCTTTTCTTTTACCCTCTGGTTCATTCATCACCCTCCACCTCCGGCTTATTATTACAATCACGCAACTGTCCCATATACATCTCTTTTATCCGAGGATGATGCATAGGATTTCCTACTAATATCACTTTATTAGTATTGTCAAGCAAGAATGTCCTAAATTTATCATTCAGTGGAAACTTATTCAGTTTATTAAAGGTATCTTTCAGATCTATACATACAGGATAAATAAAATCTTCTGACTGTAATGTCATTATTAGTTCCTTCCTATTTCTAGGGTGGAAGAAAAAATAAAAGGATACATTCCTAGATGTGACAGAGTCTACCTCCGCTATAAAATTTATCCGTTCCAATAATTGCAATTTGCAACTAAGGCATCCTAATGAGTCTACATAAGTTACAATTTTATAATATGTTGAAGCATAAGGAAACTTATCTAATGTGTCTTTGCCTTGTATGGTAAAGACAGCTCTATCATGAAAGAGAATTTCTTTTCGAGTCCATTCTTTCATCAAAAAAGTCAACTGCTCCTTTTCTGTCCTTTTACACGAGAAGAAACAAAATACCCCAAAAGCCAACAACACATAAAGCAGGATTTTCATAATTTTGCTTTCAGGATATCATCCATCTCAAATATTTCAACATTACATTCCGATTCGCAATTTAACAAGTACAACTGAGGGGTATATTGAGAAAGAAGCACACTCATGCTTTGGTGTTCCAATGCGTACTTGCCTACCAGTTCACCATCGATGGAAAAACCCAGCAAAGTTTTAGGTGTACAGGCTGAATAGTTTTCAAAGGCTTTATAGCATAACTCACCACTATAAGTCACAAAAACATATTTATCATTGGCTGTCAATCCATAAAATCCATCCAAGTTATTCTTCTTTCTTGCAAGATTTGCTTCATAGACATTGCAAACAGGCTCAACAAGCATTTCCCACTTCAAAGTAACATCTTCCTCATCCGATATATCATACCGACAAAGATAACCAAAAAATCTAGATGCAAAATAAAAGCTGTTTTTGTATGAAACCATCTCCCCCCTGCAACTGCATAAAATCATTTGCTTCAGTAGTCATTCCCCGCACCGGATGATTACCGAAACGCTTTATTTCTTTAAAATCCCTATCAAAGAGAATGAAAAACTCCTTACCCCCAGACAAAGTCGTCGCCACACTATAACCATTGGACAGTCGACAGAAACGGGTTGTAAAACAACCATCTTTTACTTTAATTTTTTCACTTCCTACATAACGGTAGTCAGCACCCTTTTCCTCCCGTGCATACAATAGGACAGTAGAAGGCAAATTAACAAAATATAAAGTATCGTCCCCCTCTGTTTTTCCAATAAATTCAGCGGCTATAAATTCTCCAGGCCCTTGTCCCCTGCTTCCAAAGCTACCCACTCTTTCGCCTGTCTGTTCCTCTAGAATCTGACAAATAGGTTCACCAGGAAGTTTACAACGTTGAACCATAAGAATTCCACAATCAAGAGAAGAGAATGCAACCAACTCATTGGACATAATTTCTTTATCATAATAAGAGCCATAGATCGGTTTGGCGGGAATAGATAAAAAGTCATTTCCTTTGTTACTGACACAGGAAATTAAAAAAAGGATGGTAACAATCGAATAATACAATTTTATTTTAATCATAATTTTAATACTCTTCAAACGGGACAAAACAAATGCCTAACACCTATTTATTTTGTCCCGTATTACATAAATGCCTAATTACTCAGGAATGGTATATCGATTTACCCAATTCGCTTCCTCACTTGTTTCAATAATAACAGGTTCGCCCGGAGGACCTACAACGAGTTCATAACAACGTGAATTACGTTGATACATACAATCCTTCGTACCTAAAGTCAAGGCCTCCACATTTGACAAAGCTAAATCGGACAATTCTTCTTTGTTTTGAGAACCATACAAAACATAACTTCCACCAACTGCCAATGAGGCAATCAATGCCATTTTAAATGTTCTTTTCATAATATATTTTTTAAAGTTTGAAATAGGGATATCTTATGATGATTCAAAGAGGTATAATGAAAAAAGATACCGTCTGTCCCTATCATCAGAAACAGACCGTCCACGAAGGCCATTTAGCTTGATTGTACTTGGAGGTGAATGTTTTCATAGTATCACTTTCTACAAAGAATATAAAAAGTTTCCACTTAAACAAACATTTCCGCTTTTATTCTACAATATAATTATCATAAAAACATTTGTATCCTCCTCGATTCATGCTCACACCTCACCTTTTTGTGCATATTTTCTCCTCATATCCTTTTGTTGCTCAAATTGTTTAAGTAAATTTGTCGCCAGAATATTACTAATACCAAATATATTAAAGTATATGAGTTTAAAAATTGTAGTACTGGCAAAACAAGTTCCCGACACACGCAATGTGGGGAAAGATGCCATGAACGCTGACGGTACTATCAACCGTGCGGCACTTCCGGCCATCTTCAATCCGGAAGACCTGAACGCCTTGGAACAGGCACTCAGACTGAAAGACACACATCCCGGTTCTACGGTAACTATCCTGACCATGGGTCCCGGACGCGCTGCCGAAATCATTCGTGAAGGTTTATACAGAGGAGCAGACAATGGATATTTATTGACCGACCGTGCTTTTGCCGGTGCTGACACGTTGGCCACTTCATACGCCATCGCTACGGCTATCCGCAAAATAGGCGAATGTGACCTGATTATCGGTGGCCGTCAGGCTATCGACGGTGATACCGCACAGGTAGGTCCGCAGGTAGCAGAAAAGCTGGGATTAAGCCAGATTACTTACACCGAAGAAATTCTAAACGTGGACGAAACTGCCCGCCGCATCACCGTAAAACGCCACATTGACGGAGGGGTAGAAACTGTGGAAGGTCCTCTGCCTATTGTACTGACTGTGAACGGAAGTGCAGCTCCCTGCCGTCCGCGCAATGCCAAATTGTTACAGAAATACAAACGCGCTCTCGGCGCACAGGAAAAAGCAGCCATCACTAAAGACGGTTCTGAACTGCCTTACGCTGAACTATATGAAAAATTCCCTTACCTGAATATCACTGAATGGAGTGTGGCCGATGTAGAAGGCGACACCAAGCAGTGCGGTCTGTCAGGCTCTCCCACCAAAGTGAAGAAGATTGAAAACATCGTCTTCCAGGCAAAAGAAAGCAAGACCATGACAGGAAGCGACCAGGATGTGGAAGGATTGATTGTCGAACTGTTAGCTAACCATACAATAGGATAACGATTATGAATAATGTATTTGTATATTGCGAGATTGAAGGCACAACAGTGGCCGATGTGAGTCTCGAACTTTTAACCAAAGGTCGTAAATTAGCTAATCAGTTAGGCTGCCAGCTTGAGGCAATCGCTGCCGGAACCGGCCTTGCAGGAATTGAAAAACAAGTATTGCCCTACGGAGTAGACCAACTTCATGTATTCGATGCTCCGGGTCTGTTCCCTTACACTTCACTGCCCCACACTTCCATTTTGGTGAATCTGTTCAAAGAGGAAAAACCACAAATCTGTCTGATGGGCGCTACTGTTATCGGCCGCGATCTGGGACCGCGTGTATCTTCCGCATTGACCAGCGGACTGACTGCCGACTGTACCCAGTTGGAAATTGGTACCCACGAAGACAAGAAGAACGGCATCACCTATGAAAATCTGTTGTATCAGATTCGTCCCGCCTTCGGTGGTAACATCGTTGCAACCATTGTCAACCCCGAGCACCGCCCACAGATGGCGACCGTTCGTGAGGGAGTGATGAAGAAAGAGATTCTGGATGAAAATTATAAGGGTGAAGTGGTGAACCACGACGTTGCCAAGTTTGTTCCTGAAACAGACTATGTAGTCAAAGTCATTGACCGTCACGTAGAAAAAGCCAAACATAACCTGAAAGGCGCACCTATCGTGATTGCCGGAGGCTATGGCATGGGATCTAAAGAAGGTTTTGACAAATTGTTCGAACTGGCCAAAGAACTTCACGCCGAAGTAGGTGCCAGCCGTGCAGCTGTCGATGCAGGTTATGCAGACCATGACCGCCAGATTGGCCAGACGGGTGTAACCGTCCGTCCCAAACTGTATATTGCTTGCGGTATCTCCGGACAAATCCAGCACATCGCAGGTATGCAGGATGCAGGTATCATCATCTCTGTAAACAGTGACCCGAACGCTCCGATCAACACCATTGCCGATTATGTGATTAACGGCACTGTGGAAGAAGTCGTTCCGAAATTGATTAAGTATTATAAAAAGAATTCAAAGTAGTCAGTAGTAGTCATAAGTAGTCAAAGTAGAAAAAAATGAAAAGTCAATCCTTTGAACAACTGATTGTTTGGCAAAAGGCACATTCGTATGTATTGGCCATTTACAAAATAACCAAGCAATATCCCAAAGAGGAATTATTCTGCTTGGTTAACCAGATGCGCCGTGCAGCAGCCTCTATCACTGCAAATATAGCGGAAGGATATGCTAAAATCAGCTCAAAGGACAAACTGCGTTTCTATAACATTTCACAAGGTTCGTTGGAAGAAACACGCAATTTCAGTATCCTGTCGAAAGATTTAGGATACATCACATTGCAAGACAAAGAACAATTAGGCATACAAGCGGCCGAAATCAGCCGCCTGCTAAACGCCTACTGCATAGCCTTGTTGAAAAATGTATCGCCACCCACTACTTAACTACCCTTAGCTACTATTAACCACTCTAACTACTAAAAATTATGGCAAACTTTTATACCGATATACCGGAACTCAAGTATCACTTGAACAATCCGATGATGGAGCGCATCTGCCAACTGAAAGAGCGCGACTATAGAGATAAAGACGAGTTCGACTATGCACCGCAGGATTATGCCGATGCCATGGACTCTTACGATAAAATTCTGGAAATCACAGGTGAGATTACAGGTGAAACCATCGCTCCCAATGCCGAAGGAGTGGACGAAGAAGGTCCTCACTGCGGAAACGGACGTGTGGAATATGCTTCAGGAACCAAACAAAACCTGGATGCGATGGTCAAAGCCGGACTGAACGGCATGACCATGCCCCGTCGTTTCGGTGGCTTGAACTTCCCCATCACCCCCTACACCATGTGCGCGGAAATTGTTGCCGCCGCCGATGCAGGTTTCGGAAACATCTGGTCTTTGCAAGACTGTATTGAAACGCTGTATGAATTCGGTAACGAAGACCAGCACAGCCGTTTCATTCCCCCGTATTTGTGCAGGTGAAACCATGTCTATGGACTTGACCGAACCCGATGCCGGTTCCGACCTTCAGTCGGTAATGCTGAAAGCTACTTTCGATGAAGCCAACAACTGCTGGCGTCTGAACGGTGTGAAACGTTTCATCACTAACGGTGACGCTAATCTTCACCTGGTATTGGCACGTAGCGAAGAAGGAACCAAAGACGGACGTGGTTTGTCTATGTTCATCTATGACAAAAACGAAGGAGGTGTAGATGTACGCCGCATCGAAAATAAATTAGGTATCCACGGCTCTCCTACCTGCGAACTGGTTTACAAGAACGCGAAAGCCGAACTTTGCGGTGACCGTAAGCTCGGTTTGATAAAATACGTTATGGCATTGATGAATGGTGCGCGTCTGGGTATCGCTGCCCAGTCAGTAGGTTTGTCACAAGCTGCTTACAACGAAGGATTGGCATACGCCAAAGAACGTAAGCAGTTCGGAAAAGCCATCATCGATTTCCCGGCAGTATATGACATGCTGTCTATCATGAAAGCCAAACTGGATGCAGGCCGTGCATTGCTTTACCAGACTTCACGCTATGTGGATATTTACAAAGCATTGGATGATATTGCCCGCGAACGCAAACTGACTCCTGAAGAACGTCAGGAACAAAAAGTCTACGCCAAGCTAGCAGACAGTTTTACTCCGCTTTCCAAGGGTATGAACTCTGAATATGCCAACCAGAATGCATACGATTGTATCCAGATTCACGGTGGTTCAGGTTTCATGATGGAATATGCTTGCCAGCGTATCTATCGCGATGCACGCATCACCAGCATTTACGAAGGAACGACCCAGCTGCAGACTGTAGCCGCTATCCGTTATGTAACCAATGGTTCTTATATCGCAACCTTGCGTAATTATGAAGCTATTCCTTGCAGTGAAGATATGCAACCGCTAATGGACCGCGTGAAAGAAATGGCCAACAAATTTGACGCATGCACCAATGCGGTAAAAGAGGCCCAGAATCAAGAGTTACTTGATTTCGTTGCACGCCGTCTTTATGAAATGGCTGCCGTATGTATCATGTCACATCTTCTTATCCAAGATGCGACAAAAGCACCTGAATTGTTCGCCAAGTCAGCCCATGTATATGTAAACTATGCAGAAGCTGAAATAGAAAAGCATTTCAATTTCATCCGTAAATTCAAAGCAGATGATTTAGCTGACTATCGTTTGTAAACTTCATTCCATTCTATAAAACGACGTTCTATTCTTCACGGAGTAGAACGTCGTTTATAGTATAAGATTTACTTTTAAACACATACTGATGCAAAATCAAAAACGCCCGTTTCACAACGAGCGTTTTCCTTATAAACAAAGCCTCAGCCGACCTTATTTACTAACAAACTTATTATTAACGTATTTATAAACTGCCTCTTCATATCCTTCCTACAACTATATCAATCCCTCTATCCAGACAAACTAATAATCCGTCTACCTTTCTACTACCCGATCTTGATTCTCAAACTTTTTCTTTTTCCAAAAGTAAAATTAAAGCTTTATCATCATTGGAACAAGAGTTATCGACCAATCTCCTTATTTCATCTATTAACACCCGTTTTTGTTCCTTATCACACTATTTCGAACTTTTCTTTCCACCTACTGTTATGAGAGAAACTTATTAAAAACCTTGACTTATGAAAGAATTAGAATTAACCAGTAACGCCGCTTTGACGGATGCGGTATATGAAACCGCCCTGAACGGCTCATTTCTTGAAGTTAAACTTGTAGCAGGTTCCGTGGGCGATGACGAACCTAGAGGAATGCAACCGGAATATGAATGTTATCACATCAGCTATCCGGACAAAAAAGACACAATTTTGTTCGAGCAACCTTTGGATGCTGCCGATGACAAAGTAACCGTATATGATTTGGGAAAGAAAATCAAATCCATAGAAGGCTGTTGCCACAAGACACTGACAAAAGGCGAAAGCGCACAGCCACAGCACGTAAAGTAGTTGCTCATGGTCCCATGTGGATTTATGTGGCTATTGCTGTCGGGATGGATAAAGCAGGCACCGAATCACCTTTTATGATCGTCCAAGGAGCAGGCACTTACGGTTCTGAAGATACGACCGAGAACGAAATGATAGGTTATGCTAACGGACGTATTCATGAAATGACAGCTTTGCTTGTCCGCCGTGCGCGTTTGGAAAAACTGCATCTGGCAAGCATACGCGCAGGCTACAAATATTTATTCGTAGAACCGGGAAGAATAGGAAAGGCTAAAGTCAAAGAAGGATAAGCCCCCTTGTCTTCACTGATAACCATCATTTTAAAAGCCTGTTGCCTTCTTTCAACAACAGGCTTTTATCTATTGTAAATTATTCTAACGCATCTACCGGCAAATCAGACTCTTTACGATACCCCGATGAAGTAAATACAGCTATCAGCTCCCCCTGTCCGTCTGTTATCTTTACTTCAACAAAAGGAATACGATGATGATTAAATACTTCAACAGCCTCAGCATACACGTAACCCAACTTAGCAGGACGGAGAAAAGTAATATTGGCATTCACAGAAAGTGTAAGTTTCTTACGGCTGTTCGCTACAGCTGCAAAAGCCAGATCGGCCAATGTAAACAAGGCGCCGCCTTGACATACTCCTCCACCATTCAGATGCCGGTCGGTCACCTCCATACACGCACGGGCATACCCGGCTTTATCTCAAGAAGTTCCACTCCCGCACAAGTAGCAAAACGATCCGCTTTCAAAAATTCTTTTAATGTTGCCATATCACAATTTATATGAATAAGAAAGTCTTAATGAATAATCACCATGGTAGCCCCGAAACCATATTCACGGAACGAAGCATCCTGACTTTCATAGTTTTTATATTTATATTTTAACTCCTGCAGGATAGCTTTGCGTAACACACCATCCCCCTTACCATGAATAAAGACAATCTTCTGTCCCTTCTTGTTCTTGCATTCTTCCAAAGTCTTACGAAAAACGTCCAATTGATAATTCAATATCTCGCTGTTGCTCATACCGGCAGTCGTATCCAGTAACTCATGAGCATGGAGATCAACCTCCATGATATCGTTCTTCACCTTTTTCTGCTGGGGCTGCTTCGCTACCTGCGGTTCCGGCACTTTTTTTGCAATAATGCATCTTTTATATCATCTGCCGAAACAAACACCTGTTTTACCGGAACATCATTTTTCACTATATCGTAAATAAGTGACGGCTCCTCAAAGAAAATACTCTCACGGAAAGTATGCAATTTATAAAACTTCACTGTATCTATGCGCAATTCCACAGACACGGCAGGCTTGAACAGAAAACTCTTGTTATCCTTAAAAGCGATAAGCTGCACGGCCACCCGTTCCAATTCATTCAAAACGCTTTTCTCAAACTCCTCGATATAAAACTTCGTATTCGGTTCCACCATGCCATGGCTGCGCACCCGCCAGTTACTACCTTCGGCTGTAAGATAAGTAAAGTATAAGGTGAAATTGCTGTCGTTGATAAGATATGCATCAAATGCCGTTGCAGAAATAGCTTTGAGATCCTGTGGCACAAAAGCCAGCATCACATTCAGAATATCCCCTCCCTTTCGCTCAGCCGGGCGATAAGTGACAGGACGTTCATCCTCCTCTTCATCCGGACGCACCTTGACTGACGCTCCTTTTGCCTTTGCACCGGCAACCTCCTGTTTAGGAGCCGGAGCAACAGGTTTACGCTTCATATTATAATCATCCGTGTCAATCACCACACACTCCTTTATGGGCATCGGAATATCGAAGCCATCGGCATCTTCTACCAAAACCATATCTTTTCCTTGAAATCCGGTCACAACACCGCCCCCTACCTCACTAAGGAAACGGACTTTATCTCCTATTTTCATACTCTTTTCTTTTTTAGTTAGCGCAAATATCGGTACTTTTGCGCAGAAAAAGAAATAGATTCAGATGGAAGATACCAAACATATCAAAATAAGTGAGTTCAACTACCCGCTACCCGATGAACGGATCGCCAAATTCCCCCTTGCCACGCGCGACCAGTCCAAACTGCTAGTTTACCGCCACGGCGAAGTGAGCGAAGACATCTTTACGTCTTTGCCACACTATCTGGAATCCGGAGAACTGATGATATTCAATAATACCAAAGTGATTCAAGCCCGTCTGCATTTCCGTAAAGAAACCGGAGCATTAATAGAAGTATTCTGCCTGGAACCTGTCCAGCCCAATGACTATGTGTTAAACTTCCAGCAAACACGACAATGCAGCTGGTTATGCATGATAGGTAATCTGAAAAAATGGAAAGAAGGTACGTTGAGCCGCATAGTAAATGTAAAAGGCAAACAAATAGTCCTGTCCGCCACCCGTGGAGAGTGCAAGGGAACCAGCCATTGGATTGATTTCTCATGGGATGATGACACAATTACCTTTGCCGACCTGCTGGAAGTGGCAGGTGAACTGCCCATCCCTCCCTATCTGAACCGTGAGACACAAGAAAGCGACAAGGAAACTTATCAGACGGTTTACTCCAAAATAAAAGGTTCTGTCGCCGCTCCCACCGCAGGACTTCATTTTACGGAAAGAGTACTGGCAGCGCTGGACGAACGGGGAATTGACCGGGAGGAACTGACTTTACACGTAGGTGCAGGAACTTTCAAGCCCGTGAAAAGTGAAGATATAGAAGGACATGAGATGCATACGGAATACATTTCTGTAAGCAAGCATACCATTGAAAAACTAATTGCCCATAATGGAGAAGCCATTGCGGTAGGAACCACTTCGGTACGTACCCTGGAAAGTCTTTATTATATCGGCGTCCTTATCAGCCACAATCCCGATGCCACTCAGGACGAGTTGCATGTACAGCAATGGATGCCCTACGAAGATAAGAATGACCTGACTCCGGTGGAAGCACTGCAACAGATTCTGGATTATCTGAACCGACACGAAATGGAAGCGTTGCATAGCAGTACTCAGATTATCATCGCGCCGGGATATACATACAAAATAGTCAAGAAGATGGTTACCAATTTCCATCAGCCGCAAAGTACATTGCTGCTATTGGTTTCCGCCTTTGTGAAAGGAAACTGGCGAAGGATTTATGATTATGCACTGGGCCATGATTTCAGGTTTCTGAGCTACGGAGACAGTTCGCTGCTGATACCCTAAGACTTCATCACGGATATAAAGCCTTTTTTCCGTATCACCAAACGTTTTCTACTATATGGCTAAGGCTTTTTCTTCCTGCTTGTTTTATCTCCGCAAGCCTTTGGAGTTATCTCCCAAGGCTTGGGAGTTAACTCCAAAGCTTATGGAGATAACTCCAAAGGCTATGGAGATAGAATACATCCGTATAAAAAAAGGCTTAATCTGGAGAAAAGAAAAAACTTATGCAATAGGCTGTGATATGATAGACATTCATTTATTCCGCCGGTAGGTTCTTTACTTAAAAAAAAATCCAAAGAAAGATATAAACGGGGAAAATAAGAACCAGCTTCCACTAAATTTCTACCGCCCCCTTTATTTACTATACACAAGAACAGGAAACCTACTTTGTCATTATGGCAAGCTTTTTATATCCGTGTGCGTTTACCTTTACATCAAGTCTATAGATAAAAAACAACTTTATGTCACTAAACATATCTCCAAACCCATAGTATTCCAATCGTATTTTGCTATCTTTGTGACAAAACACTTACATACTATGACTATCACTCTATCTACTGATTTACCTGCCTATCCTACATTCACGGAAGGCATCCGCCGTGCTCCCGACCGGGGCTACCGCTTGACACCCGCCCAAACGGAAACGGCATTGAGGAATGCATTGCGATACATTCCGGTGGAACTGCATGAGCAACTTGCTCCCGAATTGATGGATGAACTGCTCACCCGGGGTAAAATCTACGGTTACCGCTTCCGGCCCGAAGGTGACTTGAAAGCAAAGCCCATTGACGAATATAAAGGAAACTGTATCGAAGGAAAAGCGTTTCAAGTAATGATAGACAACAACCTTTCATTTGATATCGCCCTCTATCCTTACGAACTGGTGACTTACGGCGAAACCGGACAAGTTTGTCAAAACTGGATGCAATACCGGCTTATCAAGCAGTATCTGGAGGTAATGACGAATGAACAAACCCTGGTCGTAGAAAGCGGCCACCCGTTGGGATTATTCAAATCACATCCCGAAGCTCCCCGTGTTATTATCACCAATTCCATGATGGTAGGCATGTTCGACAACCAGAAAGACTGGGAAATAGCCGCACAGATGGGAGTAGCCAATTATGGACAGATGACCGCCGGAGGCTGGATGTACATCGGTCCGCAAGGTATTGTACACGGCACGTTCAACACCCTATTAAATGCCGGCCGCATGAAATTAGGAGTGCCGCAGGACGGCAACCTGAACGGCCATCTTTTCGTATCCTCCGGATTGGGCGGAATGAGCGGAGCCCAACCCAAAGCAGCCGAGATAGCCGGAGCAGTGGCCATTATAGCCGAGGTGGATTATTCACGCATAGAAACCCGCCACCGCCAAGGGTGGGTACAGCATATCACATCCGATTTGTCTGAAGCTTACCGGCTGGCTGCCGATGCCATAGACCGACGAATCCCCTGTTCCATAGCCTACCATGGCAATGTAGTCAATCTGTTGGAGTATGCATTGCATCACAACATCCACATCGAACTTCTCAGTGACCAGACTTCCTGCCACGCCGTTTACGAAGGCGGCTATTGTCCTGCAGGCATTTCCTTCGAAGAACGTACCCGTATGCTGAAAGAAGACAGAGAAACTTTCGATGAAATGGTGAACGAAACTTTGCGCCGCCATTTCCATGTTATCAAGGAACTGGTGGCACGGGGCACTTATTTCTTCGATTATGGCAATTCTTTCATGAAAGCGATTTATGACGCCGGAGTGAAAGAAATCTCACGCAATGGAACAGACGAGAAGGATGGATTCATCTGGCCGTCCTATGTAGAGGATATCATGGGGCCTCAACTTTTCGATTATGGTTACGGCCCCTTCCGCTGGGTATGCCTGAGCGGGAAAAAGGAAGATTTGATAAAGACCGACCGTGCCGCTATGGAGTGTATCCCTAAAGATCGCCGCGGACAGGATATGGACAACTGGATATGGATTCGCGACGCCGAAAAGAATAACCTGGTGGTAGGGACCCAAGCACGCATTCTGTATCAAGACGCGCTGGGCCGTATGAATATCGCACTGCGTTTCAATGAAATGGTACGCCGGGGCGAAGTAGGCCCTATCATGTTGGGACGTGACCACCACGATGTAAGCGGTACCGACTCTCCTTTCCGGGAAACCTCCAATATCAAGGACGGCAGCAATGTAATGGCAGATATGGCTGTGCAATGCTGCCGGAAATTGTGCCCGGGGCATGAGCCTTGTCGCTTTGCACAATGGAGGCGGTGTAGGTATAGGTAAAGCTATCAATGGCGGATTCGGAATGGTATGCGACGGCAGTGAACGGGTAGACCGTATTCTCCGCTCATCCATGTTATGGGATGTAATGGGAGGAGTGGCACGCCGCTCGTGGGCACGCAACCCGCATGCCATGGAAACTTCGGCGGAATTCAACGAGAGCCATGCCGATGGTTATCACATCACCCTGCCGCATATAGCGGAAGATGACCTTATTAATAAGGTATTGAAAAATAAAGGAATCAACTAACCAAAAACCGGAACACCATGGATGCAACTGTTTCATTCATCCGCATCCATGGATGTTCCCTATAAACCAAATTCTAAAGAGTATGAGCTGGACAAAAATTATGGAATGCGTCCCCAACTTCAGCGAGGGACGTGACTTACAGAAAATAGACGAGATTGTATCTCCGTTTCGTGCCAAGGCAGGCGTAAAATTATTGGATTATAGTAACGATGAAGACCACAACCGGCTGGTAGTTACCGTTGTTGGAGAACCGGACGCCTTGAAAGAAGCCGTGATAGAAGCTATCGGTATAGCAGTAGAACTGATTGACCTGAACCATCACCAAGGACAGCACCCCCGTATGGGAGCTGTAGATGTAGTTCCATTCATTCCCATCAAAGGATGTACCATGGAAGATGCCATAGCGGTGTCCAAAGAAGTGGGGCAACGGGTGGCCTCTCAATATAATCTCCCTGTATTCTTGTATGAAAAATCAGCTAGTGCACCACATCGTGAAAATCTCGCTGCCATCCGTAAAGGAGAATTCGAGGGAATGAAGGAAAAGATTCACCAACCCGAATGGCATCCCGATTTTGGTCCTGCGGAACGTCACCCCACTGCCGGAACTGTAGCCATCGGAGCCCGTATGCCCTTAGTGGCCTACAATATAAATCTCAATACTCCCAGCCTGGAAATAGCGCATGACATTGCCAAGAAAATCCGTTTTATCGGTGGCGGACTGCGCTATTGCAAGGCCATGGGCGTAGAACTGAAGGACCGGGGTATCACCCAGGTATCCATGAATCTTACCGACTATAGCAAAACCGCTATCTACCGGGCATTCGAAATGGTACGTTTTGAATCCAAACGCTACGGAGTAAGCATCATCGGCAGCGAAATCGTAGGACTTGTTCCTATGGAGGCCTTGATAGACACTGCCTCTTACTACCTGGGATTGGAAAACTTCTCCATGCAACAAGTGCTGGAAGCGCAGATTATGGAATAATATAGAATAGAACGCAAATGACGCAAATGACGCAAATAGCAAGTCAAGAAGATGTAGATAAAATATTAAGCATTTTATCTAGTGTACAACACATTAGGATATGGATTCTTGGAAAGGGTTTATCAAAATGCCCTCTACTTTGAATTGATAGAGCAAGGTTTTAAATGTGAAGTGCAAAAGCAAATCAATGTATTTTATAAAAATCATAAAGTGGGTGAATATTATGCCGACATGGTGATCAACAACTCCATCATATTAGAACTGAAAGCGGCTGATGCTTTACGTCCCGAACATGAATTTCAACTGATAAACTATCTGAAAGCCACAGACATAGAGATAGGCTATCTATTAAACTTCGGAAAGCATCCTGAATTTAAAAGAAAAATATTCAGTCACCATTGATATTTGCGTCATTTGCGTCATTTGCGTTCCATTAAAACTAACAACTATGAGCAACAACTTGATTATCATCAATGCCCACATCGTTACTCCGCAAGGCAGAACCGCCCGGAAAGGAGAAGCCATGAACGAACTTCTCAACATTCCTTGCGGAACGGTAAGAGTAACCGACGGCATTATTACCTATGTTGGCGAAAACCGTATAAGCCATGAAAAGCCCGGCTATAAAGTGCTTGACGCCAGAGGGAATGTATTGTTGCCGGGATTCGTTGACTCTCATACCCATTTGGTTTTCGGAGGATTTCGCCCCGACGAATTCATCTGGCGGCTCAACGGCGACAGTTATATGAGCATCATGGAACGTGGCGGAGGCATTATCAATACTGTACGTGCCACCCGGGAAGCCTCCTTTGAGGAACTGAAACATAAAGCCGAATGGTTTCTGGATACCATGAGCCGGATGGGGGTCACCACAGTGGAAGGAAAAAGCGGATATGGCCTGGATCGTGATACAGAACTGAAACAGCTCAGTGTCATGCAAGCTATCAATGAATGTCCCGACCGGAAAGTAGATATCGCCACCACTTTTTTAGGTGCTCACGCCTTACCCGAAGAATACAAAGGGCGAAGTGACGCATATATTGATTTTCTGATTAACGAAATGTTGCCCATGATCCATCAGAAACAATTGGCCGAAAATTGCGATATTTTCTGTGAAAAAGGAGTATTCACTGTGGAACAGTCTCGAAAGCTATTGAAAGCTGCGCAAGCTCTAGGCTTCGGCGCCAAGCTACACGCTGATGAAATTGTCAGCTTTGGAGGAGCAGAACTGGCAGGAGAATTGAAGGCCCTCAGCGCCGACCATCTGTTGCAAGCATCCGATGAAGGCATAAAAGCCCTGGCACAAAATAATGTAGTAGCCACTCTGTTGCCACTAACTGCCTTTACACTAAAAGAGCCCTACGCCCGTGGCAGGAAAATGATAGACAGCGGCTGTGCCGTAGCCCTTGCCACCGATCTAAATCCAGGCAGCTGTTTCTCCGGATCCATCCCGCTGACTTTTGCTCTGGCCTGCATCTATATGAAACTGACCGTTGCCGAAGCTATCACAGCCATCACACTGAACGGTGCGGCAGCCCTCGGACGCGCCGACCGCATCGGAAGCATAGAAGCCGGAAAACAGGGAGACTTTGTTTTACTGGGAACCGACAACCCCCATATATTACCTTATTATACAGGTATGAACGCAGTGAAGCTGACCATCAAAGGGGGACGTATTCTACATTCAAATTAACCAATTAAATACTAATAGCCATGTTAACAGAACTTACCATCAAAGAATTTATCAATAAAGTACTCAGCAATGATCCTGTCCCCGGTGGCGGCAGTGTCTCGGCACTCAATGGAGCCCTTGCCACCTCACTGGCAGCTATGGTAGCCAATCTTACCATAGGCCGCAAGAAATATGTAGAAGTGAACGAAATTATGGAAGATCTTTCTGTGCGTTTCGAAGAGCTCACCCGCCAGCTGATAACCGATGTAGACCGTGATTCGGAAGCATACGACCGTGTTTTCTCTGCATTCAAACTTCCGAAAGAAACGGATGAAGAAAAGGCGATCCGCAGTGAAGCCATACAGAAGGAAACCAAATATGCCGCCCAAGTGCCTATGGAGGTGGCACGTACCGTCCATTCCATTCTGCCCATGATTGATGTGGTAGCCAGAAAAGGGAACAGCAACGCTGTAACCGATGCCTGCGTGTCCATGATGTGTGCCCGGACTGCCATTCTGGGAGCCTTGCTGAATGTACGTATTAACCTCACTTCTATCAAAGACGAAAAATTCGTCAAAGAGATGAGTGAAGAGGCTGATATGATAGAACAGACGACCATTGCCGAAGAACAGAAAATACTGGACTATATGAAAACCATTTTTTAATCCCAACCTCCGCGGTTAAAAAAAGAATCAGACCATGAAGAATGTATATCAAATAGGTTCGGGTGACCTCACTTTTGACATCATCGAACGTATTATCAATGAAAATCTGAAATTGGAACTGGCTCCTGAAGCTAAAGACCGGATTCAGAAATGCCGGAATTACCTGGACAGAAAGATCAAGGAATCCGATGTTCCTCTCTATGGCATCACGACAGGATTCGGCAGCCTGTGCAACCGTAATATTTCTTCCGATGAACTGAGTACTTTGCAAGAGAACCTGGTGAAAAGCCATGCCTGCAGTGTAGGCGCAGAAATGCCCCATGTCATTGTGAAGCTGATGTTTTTATTAAAGCTCATGCTCTTTCTTTGGGACACAGTGGCGTACAAGTCATTACTGTACAGCGCATTATCGACTTTTTCAATAACGATGTAATGCCCATTGTCTACGACCGCGGTTCATTGGGAGCCTCAGGAGATCTTGCCCCGCTCGCCAATCTCTTCCTTCCGTTGATCGGCGTAGGCGACGTGTATTATAAAGGCAAACGCTGCGAAGCTATCAGCGTGCTTGATGAGTTTGGTTGGGAACCAGTCAAATTGAAAAGCAAAGAAGGACTGGCCTTGCTCAATGGTACCCAGTTTATGAGTGCCAACGGAGTGTATGCCATACTCAAAGCCTTCCGTCTTTCCAAGAAAGCCGACCTCATTGCCGCCATCTCCCTGGAAGCCTTTGACGGCCGCATCGATCCGTTCATGGACTGTATCCAACAAATGCGTCCGCATAAAGGCCAGATAGAAACCGGAGCCGCATTCCGAAGAATACTGGAAGGCAGTGAAATCATCGCACAGCCCAAACAACACGTACAAGACCCCTATTCGTTCCGTTGCATCCCACAAGTTCATGGTGCTACCAAAGATGCCATCAACCACGTAGCTTCAGTACTGTTGACCGAGATAAATTCAGTTACCGATAACCCCACTATCTTCCCCGATGAAGACCTTATCATTTCAGGTGGCAACTTCCACGGACAGCCCCTGGCACTGGTATATGATTATCTTGCCATTGCTATGGCCGAACTGGGAAACATATCCGAACGACGTGTGGCACAACTCATTATGGGACTTCGCGGATTGCCCGAATTTCTGGTTGCCAATCCGGGACTTAATTCCGGTTTCATGATTCCCCAATATGCAGCTGCCAGCATGGTAAGCCAGAATAAAATGTACTGTTATGCCGCCAGCAGCGACTCCATAGTATCCAGTAACGGACAAGAAGACCATGTAAGTATGGGAGCCAACGCCGCCACCAAGCTCTACAAAGTGATGGATAATCTGGAACATATACTTGCCATCGAATTGATGAACGCCGCACAAGGACTGGATTTCCGCCGCCCGCTCCGCAGTTCACCGTTTATTGAAAAGTTTCTCGCCACCTACCGCAACGAGGTACCTTTTATAAAAGAAGATATTGTGATGTATAAGGAAATACATAAAACAGTAGCTTTTTTAAAACGGCATCAAGTAAATTATTAAACGGTATTTCGGACTCGGATTATAAAGGTCTCACATCCCTTTTTACTATTAAAGACTATAAGATCCATATAATCCGAGCCCGAATTCATATCTTTGCAGTA
>VOFK01002905.1_pt1 | contig 126967 bp, 163 predicted proteins | sample 5384121 | NCBI WGS metagenome assembly VOFK01 (sample SAMN12384730, study PRJNA508395) | human gut metagenome | isolation source: healthy gut J | host: Homo sapiens
ACAGCGTGGCACTTCCGTGCGTATGGTTTGTGCTCTGCGGAATTGTGTGGTATGCACAGTCAGGCGGCGATAATGTGCCGATATAATCTACACCGGAAATGTGCAGATATAGCTGGATAAGTGCCCAACCTGACGGTAATATGTGACTACCAAAAATCAAGGAGGTCACGAACATGACGATTACAATCCATGCCCAGGGCGCGGAGCGCAAGCGGCTGGTTAAGACCATCTCCGACTGGCTCGGCGTTCCCGCAAAGTACTGTGGCGCACCCACATTCAACTATGAGGTGGATTACTTCACCATCGACCGAAACGGCAGCCTGTCCTTTGACGACCTCGCCGACAGCGAGGTCATTGAGCGACTCCTGCAGCACATCTACGATGAGGGCTTTGACATCGACCAGAGCCACACCGACGATGGGGACGAGCCTTGCGCCGTCTGCGTTTCCATGCCGAGGAGCCTGTTCACCGACAGCAATCTGGAAAATCTCAAGGCGCTCATTACCGCCAAGGGCAGTCTTATTAAGAAAGCCCTCGGCGTGGATGACCTGCCGCTGGAGATCACGGACACGAAGGTTTCGTTTCACTGGTTTCCAGCAACACCTACGCCGGAGGAGCTGAAAGCCTATGACACCTTCATCTGCAAGCTGTGTGAAATGGCGCGGAATCAGAAACGGGTCAGCGCCGCCGAAAAGCCCACGGACAATGAGAAATACGCATTCCGCTGCTTTCTCCTGCGGCTTGGCTTCATCGGTGCGGAATATAAGACCGCTCGAAAAATACTCCTTCGCAATCTGGAGGGCAGTTCTGCCTTCAGAAGCGGTCAGCGGTCGGAGGTGGAAGTATGCGAATGATTTCAAAAGAAGCCCTACAAGCCCTTCGTGAGCGGTTCCCGAAGGGTACACGGGTCGAACTCCTCCAAATGGACGACCCACAGGCTCCGCCCATCGGCACGAAAGGCACTGTGCGTGGGGTTGACGATATTGGCTCCATCATGGTCGCTTGGGATAACGGCTGCGGTCTGAGCGTGATCTGGGGCGAGGATGAATGCCGAGTTCTTTTTTCGGAGTGTGACGCAGATGAAAAATGAACTGCTGCGCCGCCTATACTTTGGCGAGATACACCCCTGGGAGCGGATCGCTCCTCCCGATACTGATGAGCAGGAACTCAATCAGCGCATCGACAAAAGCATTCAGATGCTCCGTAGCTTCATGAGGGCTGAGGAGGTCGCCACCTTGGAGCAGCTTTTGGGAGATATTGATTCCCTTAAGGCGGAGGAAACCGTGCAAGCCTTCATTGACGGTTACCGCCTCGGAGCCCAACTGATGCTGGAGACCTTGGATTTCAAACCGCTTTCCAGCCAACCGGATGATGACGGAGTGCTGTAATATACACAGTTTCCAGACCACAAGATCGTGTAGTTTATAGCTCAGATACAACTGGATATAGTGTGCTTTCAGAGGTAATATGTGACTACCGAAAGGGAAAACAAACCAAAACGGAGGTCACAAACATGAGCCAGAGAACAGAAAACCAGGTAGCCGAAATGAAGAAGCAGACCATCGGGGTCGAGGTCGAAATGAACAGCATCACCAGAGAGAAGGCTGCAAGGCTGGCAGCCACCTTCTTTGGTACCGGGCGGTGCGAGAACACCGCTTGCCGCAACGGCTACTGCACTTGGTCGGCTTGGGATGAGAGCGGACGCGAGTGGAAATTCCAGAAGGACGTCAGCATCGCGGGCCCGGACAGCGAGAAATGCGAGATGGTCACGCCGATCCTCACCTACGTTGACATGGAGACCTTGCAGGAGCTGGTTCGCCGCCTCCGCAAAGCCGGAGCAAAAAGCGATGCCACCAGAGGCTGCGGTGTTCACATCCACATCGGTGCCAAGGGGCACACGCCCCAAACGCTCCGAAACCTCGCAAACATCATGGCAAGCCACGAAGACCTCCTGGCAAGCGCACTGAACCTCCACAGAGGCCGCATCAGCCGCTACTGCCGCACGGTTGACCCCAGATTCCTGGAACGGCTGAACAACAGAAAACCCACCACCATGGCAGCCTTGGCTGATATTTGGTACGGCAGCCAGAACGCCGACTACGGCAGAAGCCAGCACTACAACGACAGCCGCTACCATATGCTGAACCTCCACGCCACCTTCACCAAGGGAACGGTCGAGTTCCGGCTCTTCCAGTTCGATGCTCCGGCAGACGGCGGCAAGCAGAACGGACTCCACGCTGGCCAGCTCAAGAGTTACATTCAGCTCTGCCTCGCCCTGAGCCAGATGGCAAAGACGGTCAGAACCGCAAGCCCCAAGCCCCAGCAGAACGAGAACCCCAAATACGCAATGCGCACTTGGCTCCTTCGCCTCGGCTTTATTGGCGACGAGTTCAAGACCGCAAGAGAGCTCCTCACGAAGCGCCTGGATGGGGATGCAGCCTTCCGCAGCGGCAGAGCAGCCGCTTGAAGGACGCAGCCCAGAGGCCCCCGAACCCGCTGATGGCGGGCTTTCGGTGGTAGAAGGCAACTTCGGAAAGGAGTATTTTTATGGAAAAACGCTATTACATCGCCTACGGCAGCAACCTCAATATCCGCCAGATGCGGATGCGCTGCCCTCATGCGACCATCTGCGGCACGGCAAGACTCAGCGGATGGGAGCTTCTGTTCAAGGGCAGCAAGACCGGCTCTTACCTCACGATTGAGAAATGTGAAACCGGTACAGTTCCCATCGTTATCTGGGAAGTGACCGCGCAGGACGAGAAAGCCCTCGACCGCTATGAAGGCTACCCCAATTTCTATTACAAGCGGGAGCTTAAGGTGAAATATAAAGGTATCCGCACAGGTAAGCACAGAACGGTCACAGCTTTCGTCTATATCATGCATGAGGAAAGGCCAATCGGCGTTCCATCGGATTTCTACATGGACACCTGCCTTGAGGGCTACGACACCTTTTACTTTGACCCAGGCATTCTGCTTGCGGCCTATGATAAATCCCTGGAGGTATGCGGATATGAAAGAAAATAATGTGATACGGATTCAAATCTGCCCACGGTGTGGTCGTGCCTACAGTGAACCCGCTGCTCTTTCCAGAGTTGACAACCAAACCCTCATCTGCCCGGATTGTGGCACACGGGAGGCGCTCGATTCCATCGGCGTAAAACCGGAGGAGCAGGAGCAGATCATCGCCTCCATTCACCGCTGCCGCCAGCCGGAATAACGCTGTAATATACACAGTTTTTACTCCGAATGATTGTGTAGTATATTCTCCGAAATGACTGGATATATCCCAGACATGACGGTAATATACACTCACAACAAAACAAACGGAGGTACACGGTTATGTGGAAAGAAGGCAGCATCAAGGTAAACGGAGACATTTTTCGCTACTGGATGAAGCAGTACGACAAAGGCTCCGAGTGGGGCATTGAGGGCGGACGCATTTCCAAGCTCATGCTCAAGCGGGACGGCAAAATCGTCTGCAACTACGACAGAGGCTGGGACATTGAGCCCACCGATGAGAACACGCAGCTTGCGCTGGAGCTTCTGCTTCACAGCGAGAACTGGTAAAAACCGAAATTTCAAAGCAACGGCTCCGAAAGGGGCTGCTGCTCGTTGTACGGAAGGTCGCACCGATTTCGGTGGCGGCTATTTTATTGCTCTGCCGGAGGGGGGTGAGAAATTGCGAAAACTGAAAAAATACACGCCGACACGGTTCATGGAGAAAACCTCCCACTACGATGTGGACGCAGCGGATTATGCCGTCATGTTCATCGAGAGCCTGTGCCACACCAAAGGCACCTGGGCGAGAAAGCCCCTTCGAGCTTATTGACTGGCAGGAGCAAATTATCCGGGACATTTCGGTGTCCTCAAGCCCAACGGCTATCGGCAGTTCAATACCGCCCATCGAGATTCCGAAAAAGCAGGGCAAGTCCGAGCTTGCTGCTGCGGTGGCGCTTCTGCTCACCTGCGGTGACGGAGGGAAAAGCCGAAGTCTATGGCTGTGCTGCGGACCGTCAGCAGGCGTCCATCGTTTTCAATGTGGCGGCTGACATGGTGCGGATGTGTCCTGCGCTCTCCAAGCGGGTCAAAGATACTGGATTCCCAGAAGCGGCTCATTTATCAGCCAACGGGTAGTATCTACCAGGTGCTCTCCGCCGATGTCGGCAACAAGCACGGCTTCAATACACACGGTGTGGTATTCGGCGAGCTGCACACCCAGCCCAACCGCAAACTCTTTGATGTCATGACCAAAGGCTCCGGCGATGCCCGTATGCAGCCGCTGTATTTTTCTCATTACTACAGCCGGAAACGATACAAAGTCCATCTGCTATGAGATCCACCAGAAGGCCAAGGACATCATCGAGGGACGCAAGATCGACCACACCTTCTATCCCGTCATCTACGGTGCGGAGGAATCGGACGATTGGACGGACCCGAAGGTTTGGAAGAAAGCCAATCCCTCCCTCGGCATCACGGTTGGCATCGACAAAGGTCAAAGACGCCTGCGAGTCGGCAAAGCAGAACCCCGGTGAGGAAAACTCCTTCCGACAGCTTCGTTTGAATCAATGGGTCAAGCAGGCGGTGCGTTGGATGCCAATGGACAAGTGGGATAAATGCGAGTTTGCCGTCAGCGAGGACGATCTGGAAGGCCGTGTCTGCTACGGCGGTTTGGACTTATCCTCCACCACGGATATTACGGCATTCGTTCTGGTGTTTCCGCCGGAAGATGAGAACGACAAATACATCATCCTGCCGTACTTCTGGATACCAGAGGACAACCTCGACCTTCGAGTCCGGCGTGACCATGTGCCATACGATGTATGGGAGCGGCAAGGATACCTCCAAACCACTGAGGGCAATGTCGTTCACTACGGCTACATCGAGAAGTTCATCGAAAGCCTGGGTGAGCGTTTCAACATTCGGGAAATCGCCTTCGACCGCTGGGGTGCTGTGCAGATGGTACAGAACCTTGAGGGCATGGGCTTCACGGTCGTTCCTTTCGGACAGGGCTTCAAGGATATGTCCCCGCCCACAAAGGAACTGATGAAACTGGTGTTGGAACAGCGCATCGCCCACGGCGGGCATCCGGTCCTGCGATGGATGATGGACAACATCTTCATCCGCTCCGACCCAGCCGGAAACATCAAGCCGGACAAAGAGAAATCCACAGAGAAAATCGATGGTGCCGTGGCGACCATTATGGCACTTGACAGAGCTATACGCTGTGGAAACGACAAGACCGAGTCTGTTTATGACAGTCGAGGTCTTTTTATTTATATGAAGGGAGAGTTTATATGGGTATCTTTTTCAGGGCTGTTCAAATCCAGGGACAAGCCTCAGAACCGCACATCGGGCAGCAACTACGCCTTTTTTCTTCGGTGGAACGACCTCCGGCAAAACAGTGACAGAACGCTCTGCCATGCAGATGACTGCCGTGTACTCCTGTGTCCGCATCCTGTCGGAGGCTGTCGCAGGACTGCCGCTGCATCTATACAAATACACCGATAACGGCGGCAAGGCAATGGCGCTCGACCATCCGCTCTACCGCTTGCTCCACGATGAGCCGAACCCGGAGATGAGTTCCTTCGTCTTCCGGGAAACGCTCATGACGCACCTACTCCTCTGGGGCAACGCTTACGCTCAGATCATCCGAAACGGCAAGGGCGAAGTGGTGGCGCTGTACCCGCTTATGCCCAACCGCATGGAGGTCAACCGGGATAAAAACGGCAAGCTCTACTACCTCTATTCTACCCAGTCCGACGATGCACCCACCATGAAAGGCTCAACGGTCTATCTTGACCCAGCCGAAGTGCTTCACATTCCCGGTTTGGGTTTTTGACGGTCTGGTCGGTTACAGTCCCATCGCTATGGCGAAGAACGCCATCGGCATGGCGATCGCCTGCGAGGAGTACGGCGCGAAGTTCTTCGCCAATGGTGCCGCTCCGGGCGGTGTGCTGGAACACCCCGGCACGATCAAAGATCCGCAGCGTGTGCGGGAGAGCTGGCAGTCCACCTTCGGCGGCAGCGGCAACGCCAATAAGATCGCCGTGCTGGAAGAAGGCATGAAGTACACGCCAATCGGCATTTCGCCGGAGCAGGCACAGTTCCTCGAAACACGCAAATTCCAAATCAATGAGATCGCTCGAATTTTCCGAGTCCCGCCCCACATGGTCGGTGACCTGGAAAAGTCGAGCTTTTCTAATATCGAGCAGCAGTCCTTGGAGTTCGTGAAGTACACCCTTGACCCCTGGGTCATCCGCTGGGAGCAATCTATTCAGCGTTCCCTTTTGTCCCCAAGCGAAAAATCGGCGTATTTTGTGAAGTTCAATCTGGAAGGCTTGCTCCGCGGAGACTACCAGTCTCGCATGAACGGGTACGCCATCGGTCGCCAGAACGGCTGGATGTCTGCAAACGACATCCGTGAGCTGGAAAACCTCGACCGCATCCCGGTAGAGGACGGCGGCGACTTGTACCTCATCAACGGCAATATGCTCCCGCTGCAAAACGCCGGAGCTTTTGCAAATATCAACACCGATAACGGAAAGGAGGAAAAATCCGATGAAGAAGTTCTGGAATTGGAAAAACAGGACAGTGACAAACGAGGAGACGCAGGAACAGATCCAAGAGAGAACCCTGTTCTTAAACGGCACGATCGCTGAGGAGAGCTGGTTTGACGATGAAATCACGCCGCAGCTTTTCAAGGATGAGCTGATGTCCGGCTCCGGGAATATCACCGTCTGGATCAACTCGCCCGGTGGTGACTGCGTGGCAGCCGCCCAAATCTACAATATGCTCATGGACTACCACGGCGACGTCACAGTCAAGATCGACGGTATTGCCGCCTCTGCCGCATCCGTCATTGCGATGGCAGGTACGAAGGTGCTCATGTCGCCCACGGCGCTCATGATGATCCACAACCCCTTGACGGTCGCTATCGGTGACAGCGAGGAGATGCAGAAGGCAATCGATATGCTCTCCGAAGGTCAAGGAAAGCATCATCAATGCCTACGAGATCAAGACCGGCCTGTCCCGTGCCAAGCTCAGCCACCTCATGGATGCCGAGACCTGGATGAATGCCAACAAGGCTGTGGAGCTGGGCTTTGCCGATAATTTGCTGTTCAAGGCAGACGGTGAAAGCGCCGCTGCGGAGGACAGCTTCGTGTTCAGCCGCAGAGCCGTCACCAACTCGCTCATGTCCAAGGTCAAGAGCCATCACACCCCGTCCGAACTTGCGAAACCCGCAGGCACACCCATCTCCGAGCTCGAAAAGAGACTCGCACTTATCAAACCTTAAGGAGGATACAAACAATGAGTAAGATCAACGAACTGCGCGCACAGCGTGCAAAGACCTGGGAGCAGACGAAGGCGTTCCTCGACTCCCACAGAAGTGACAAAGGCGTCCTCTCTGCTGAGGACACCGCCACCTATGAGAAGATGGAACAGGAGATCGTCGACCTCGGCCGTGAGATCGAGCGCCAGGAGCGTCTGGACGCTTTTGAGCGTGAACTGAACACTCCGGTCAATACCCCCATCACCCAGAAGCCCGACACCGCAAAGGTAGACACCAAGACCGGCCGTGCTTCCGACGCCTATAAGAAGGCGTTCTGGGCACAGTCCCGCACCAAGGGTGGTATGCTGACTGCAGAAATCCGCAACGTTCTGCAGGAGGGCGTGGACAGTGAGGGCGGCTACCTTGTTCCCGACGAATTCGAGCAGACCCTGGTGCAGTCCCTTTCCGCAGAGAATGTGGTCAGAAGCCTGGCTCATGTCATCACCACTGCCTCCGGCAGTCACAAGATCCCCATCGTCGCCACCAAAGGCACTGCTGCCTGGGTCGATGAGGAAGGCACCATTCCCGAAGGCGACGATGCTTTCGGTCAGCAGCTCATCGGCGCACACAAGGTAGCTACCATGATCAAGGTGTCCGAGGAGCTTCTGAACGACTCTGCCTTTGACCTGGAAGCCTACTTCCGCACCGAGTTTGCCCGCCGTATCGGCAACAAGGAGGAAGAGGCGTTCCTCACCGGCGACGGCAGCGGCAAGCCCACGGGCATTTTCAATGCCACGGGCGGCGGTCGCTTGGCGTCACGGCCGGTTCTGCGACCGCCATCACCGCCGATGAGCTCATCGACCTGTTCTACTCTCTGAACAGCGCCTACCGCAAGAACGCCGTGTGGCTTCTGAATGACTCCACCATGAAGAACATCCGCAAGCTGAAGGACTCAACGGCCAGTATCTGTGGCAGCCCGCTCTGCACGAGGGCGGCTTTGATACGCTGCTCGGCAAGCGTATTTACACCTCTCCCTATGCGCCGGAGCTGGCAGCCGGTCAGAAGACCGTTGCGTTCGGTGACTTCAACTACTACTGGATCGGCGACCGCCTGGGTATTACCTTCAAGCGCCTGAACGAGCGCTTTGCGGAGACCGGCCAGATCGGTTTCATCGCATCCAAGCGACTGGATGGCAAGCTCATTCTGCCCGGAAGCTATCAAGGTGCTGCAGCAGAAGGGCCCGCTTCTTCCGGCGGCTAATGAAAGGAGGCGGCGGTGATGGACGAGCTTCTTTCCAAAGTAAAAGCCAACCTTATCCTGGAACACACGGCGGATGATGCCTTGCTGAAAAGCTACATCACCGCCGCTGTTTCTTACGCCGAAAGCTACCAGCACATCCCGGAGGGCTATTACGCGGAGAACCCCATGCCGCCCACCACGGAGCAAGCCGTCATCATGCTGTCATCCCACTTCTATGAAAGCCGGGACGGCAGCACGGGCGGCTTCTTTGCGGATAACACCGGAGCAGCACAGCAGGTGTGGAACACGGTCAATCTGCTGCTCCGCTTGGATAGGCGGTGGCAGGTATGAGCTTCGGGAAAATGAACGGCTTTGCCGACATCGTGGAAACCCGCCAAGTCAAGGACAGCGAGGGCTTCACCCATTCCGAGGATGAAGTCCTCGCTTCCGTCCGTGTGTACCGGGAAGGTCGGCATGGCAGTCAGCGTTGGGCAAACCTCGCCGCATTCAGCGAAGCGACCGACCTGTTCCGCTTTCGGTGTATTCCTGGGCTGACGGTCACTACCGACCAGTTTCTCATTTGTGACGGAGAGCGATTTAATATCATCTCTGTTGAAAATGTGAAAGGTCGTGGTATGTACATCGAGGTTTTAGCGAAAAGGAGTGAACCTACCATTGGCAAAGCTGAAATGAAAATGCCGGAGGATTTCCTTCTGAAGATCTCCAAGCTCGGCAGCAACTTTGACAGCGTTGCGGATACCGTCCTGCAGGCCGGTGGCGAGGTGGTGCTGAAAAAGGTCAAGAGCAATCTTTCCTCCGTTATCGGCAGAGGGACAAAGTTCAAATCCCGCACCACGGGCGAACTGGAAGGCGCACTCGGCCTTTTCTCCCTCCAAGCTGAACCGGGACGGCAATCACGATGTCAAGGTCGGCTTTGCCGAACCTCGCTCGGACGGCGGCAGCAACGCCAAACTTGCCAACATTCTCGAATACGGCAAGCACGGTCAGCCTGCAAAACCGTTTCTGAAACCTGCGAAAACGGCGTCCCGGCAGGAATGCATCGATGCTATGACCAAGGCACTGGATGAGGAGGTGGAAAAGCTGTGAGCCTGCTATCCGATTTACAAACCATCGCCGAGCATTGCGGTGTTCCAGTGGAAACGGGTGTGTTCTCCGGCAAAGCACCGGACACCTATCTGGTCATCACGCCGCTGTCGGACAACTTAGAGCTTCACGCTGACAACGCTCCCGGCTGCGAAACGCAGGAGGTACGGCTGTCCCTGTTCACAAAGGGCAACTACACAAAAACTGAAAAACGCGATTGTCCGCGCCTTGCTGGGTGCGGATTTTTATATTACCGACCGCCGGTACATCGGCTTTGAAACCGAGACCGGCTATCATCACTACGCCATTGATGTGGCACAAATCTATGAATTGGAGGTTTAAGACATGGCAACCATCGGTCTTGACAGACTCTATTACGCTAAAATCACCGAGGACGCAAGCGGCGAGGAAACCTACGCTTCTCCGGTGCAGCTGGCAAAGGCCATGACCGCAGAGCTTTCTGTGGAACTGGCGGAAGCGACTCTTTACGCCGACGACGGTGCGGCAGAGATCGTAAAGGAATTCAAAAGCGGCACGCTGTCACTCGGCGTGGATGACATCGGTGCGACCGCCGCATCCGACCTGACAGGTGCGACCATCGACAAAAACGGCGTGGTCGTCTCCGCAAGCGAGGACGGCGGCGAACCCGTAGCGGTGGGCTTCCGTGCAAAGAAGTCCAACGGCAAATACAAGTATTTCTGGCTTTACCGTGTGAAGTTCGGCATCCCGGCCACCAACCTCGCCACAAAGGGCGACAGCATTACCTTCTCCACACCCACCATTGAGGGAACCATTCTGCGCCGCAACAAGCCGGACGCCAAGGGTGTGCATCCCTGGAAAGCAGAGGTCACCGAGGGCGATACCACCGTGACGGCGGCCACCATTTCCAACTGGTATAAGACGGTATACGAGCCGACCTATGCGGCATCACCTCGAGAAATCCACTTAACGGAGGTAACTTATGATGGATAACGAAAGAACCGCAACCATTACCATCGGCGATGAGGAGTACACCCTGCTCCTGACCACCAAGGCTACCAAGGAGATCGCCGGTCGATACGGCGGGCTGGAAAACCTCGGTGAGAAGCTGATGAAGTCCGAGAACTTTGAAATGGCTATCGGAGAGATCGTGTGGCTTATCACGCTTCTGGCAAATCAGAGCATCCTCATTCACAACCTCAAGGACAAGGAGCACCCCAAGGAGCCGCTCACCGAGGATGTGGTGGAGCTTCTGACCACGCCCCTCGATCTCGCCGGATACAAAACCGCCATTACGGAGGCGCTCTATAAGGGCACCAAGCGGAATGTGGAAAGCGAGAAAGACGCAAAAAACGCACAAGTCGGGTAATAGTCTCCGATGCGGAGCTGTTTACCCGGCTTCTTTATTACGGCCTTGCCCACCTTCATCTCAGCCAGGATGAAGTGTGGCTGATGCCGTTTGGACTGCTGCTGGATCTGTGGGAGTGCCATAAGCAGTATAACGGACAGGCTGTTCCTGCTCACGAACACTACATTGACGATATTATCCCGGACGGCATTTAAGGAGGTGACGGCGAATGGCAGACAGTTTCGGACTGAAGATCGGTCTTGAGGGCGAAAAGGAGTTCAAAAAAGCGCTGGCGGAGATCAACCAGTCCTTCAAGGTGCTCGGCTCCGAAATGAAGCTCGCCACCTCTCAGTTCGATAAAAACGATAAATCTGTGGAGGCGCTTGCCGCACGGAACAAGGTGCTGCGAAAAGAGATCGATGAGCAGACAACAAAAATCGACACCCTTCGCAAGGCTCTGCAGAATGCCGCCACCTCTTTCGGAGAAAGCGACCGCCGCACCCAGAACTGGCAGATCCAACTCAACAATGCCGAAGCCGCCCTCAACGACATGAACCGGGAACTGGACGAGAACGAGAAAGCCATCAAGGAGGGCGGCAAAGCTGCGGAGGAATCCGGCAGTAAGTTTGAAGGCTTCGGCAAGGTTCTCAAAACCGTAGGTGTGGCGCTCGGTGCTGTGGCCGTTGCCGCAGGTGCCGCCGCCGTGAAGCTCGGCAAAGAGGTCATCGCCGCCTATGCAGACTATGAGCAGTTGGTCGGCGGTGTGGATACCTTGTTCAAGGACTCCTCGCAGGAGATCCAGCGGTACGCCGCCAACGCATACAAAACGGCTGGTCTTTCCGCTAACGAATACATGGAAACGGTGACGGGCTTCTCCGCAAGCCTCATCCAGTCCCTCGGCGGCGATACCGAGAAGGCCGCCAAATATGCGGATATGGCAATCACGGATATGTCCGATAACGCCAACAAGATGGGCACGGATATGTCCTCCATTCAGAATGCCTACCAGGGCTTTGCCAAGCAGAACTATACGATGCTCGATAACCTCAAGCTGGGCTACGGCGGCACAAAGCAGGAAATGGAGCGGCTGCTCGCCGATGCGGAGAAGATATCCGGCGTCAAGTACGACATCTCCTCTTATGCGGATGTGGTGGAAGCCATCCATGTCATGCAGGAGAGCATGGACATTGCAGGAACGACCGCCAAGGAAGCGGAAGCCACTATTTCCGGCTCTGTCAATGCACTGAAATCCGCCGTGTCGAACCTCATTGTAGGCTTTGGTGATGCGGACGCTGACATGGAGCTGCTGTGCAACAACATGGTGGATGCCTTCAAGACCGTGGTGGCGAACATCACCCCGGTTATTGAGAACATCGTGGCGGCTCTGCCCACGGCGCTGGATGCCCTGCTGACGGCTGTGGGTGAACTGCTGCCCACACTGCTGGAAGCAGTCACCGAACTGTTCTCGCAGGTGCTGGAAACGCTGCTATCCCTGCTTCCGCAGCTTATCCCGGCGGCTGTGTCTGCGCTCATGACCATCGTGAACGCGCTGATCGAGAATCTGCCCCTGCTTATTGAGGCAGCGGTGCAGCTGGTGTCTACACTTGTGACCAGCATTGCGGACGCGCTGCCCACGCTTATTCCGGCAGCGGTGCAGGCTATCGTCACCATCGTACAAGGTCTGGTGGACAGCCTGCCGATGCTCTTGGATGCAGCCTTGCAGCTTATCACAGGTCTTGCGCAGGGACTCTTGGACGCAATACCCGTGTTGATTGCCGCTCTGCCGGAGATCATCAACGGGATCATTACCTTCTTACTTGATTCGATTCCTCAGATCATCGAAACAGGCATTCAGCTTCTGACCTCGCTTGTTGCCGCATTGCCGGATATCATTATGGCAATCGTGGAAGCCATTCCGAAAAATCATTGATGGAATCATCACTGCCGTGCTGAATGCCATACCGCTCATTATTCAAGCGGGCATTGATTTGCTGATTTCCCTCATTCAAGCCCTGCCGCAGATCATCACGACCATCGTGCAGGCGATTCCGCAAATCATCTCCGGTATTGTCAATGCCCTCATCGGGAACATCGACAAGATCATCATGGCAGGCGTTCAGTTGTTCGTTGCTCTGATTGAAAATCTGCCCACCATTATCGTAGAGATCGTCAAAGCGGTGCCGCAGATTATTGCGGGTATCGTGAAAGCCTTCGGCTCTCTGATGTATAAAATCGTGGAGATCGGCGGCAATATCGTAAAAGGCCTGTGGGACGGTATTACCCAGCTTGCCTCGTGGCTGTGGGACAAGGTATCCGGGTGGATCTCCTCCATCTGGGACGGCATCTGCGATTTCTTCGGTATCCATTCGCCCTCGAAGGAGATGGCATGGGTCGGTGAAATGCTGGTCAAGGGTCTTGCAGGTTCCATTGACGACAACGGCGATGAAGCGGTCAAAGCCGCCGAAGGTATGGCCGAGGACATCAACGGTGTCATGGGTGACCTTGCTCACGATATGCAGACGGCTCTGCCCACCGACTTTGATGTGAACGGCTCGATTCGCTCCGCCGTGGACGGCGTGGTCGGCAAGGCGGCATCCGCTTTCACCATTGCCCTGAACATTACGAATTTCAACAATTACAGCAGTGAGGATATCCGTCAGCTCACCAATGAAGTCATGGAAACGGCGAACCAGTTCGCCCAGCGGAAAGGAGTGGTATTCGCATGACCTATTTCACCTACAACGGCCGCAGTTCCGCTGAGTTCGGTCTGCATATCGAGAAAAAAGATGTGTTCTCCGCACCGGAGTACGATGCGGAGTTCATCTCCATTCCCGGCAGAAGTGGCGACATCATCAATCCCAACCGCCGCTTTGCCAACATCAAAGTGACCTACACGGTGTTCCTCGCACGTAAGAATACCGCCGCCCTTGCCGATGTTCTACGGAACATCAAAGGTTGGTTGTACTCCGAGCCGGACAGATACCATGAGATCACCGACTCCTATGATGCGGAGTATTTCCGCTACGGCGTCATCTCCGGCACTCTGGACATTGAGGAACAGCTGAACAAGGTCGGCAGCTTTACCGTGACCTTCAACTGCAAGCCGTTCAAATACAGCTATGAGGGTCAGCAGACCATAGCGGCAGATGATTCCACGCTGACCGTCACCAACCCGACGGCGTTTGAAAGCCGACCGTACATCAAGCTATACGGCAGCGGTGCGGTAGCACTAATGATGCAGCCCCAAGGCCGAGGTATGATGATTTCCAATCTGGATGAGTACATCGAGATTGACAGTGAGCTGATGAACTGCTTCAAAGGCACGGCCATCAAAAAATGACACAGTCAAAGGAGCGGAATTTCCAGTCCTCAAGCCGGGTGTTTGCACCATTAACTGCAATGGCGATGTGTCAAGGATTGAGGTCGTTCCAAGGTGGTGCTGCCTATGATCCCTGTACTCTATGCCGCAAATACTACGGATTTCAGCTCGTTCGGCCTTGGTGTGATGACGGACACCATTTCCTGCGAAGTCACTGAGGAACGAAACGGCGTATTCGAGTGCCTGCTCAAATACCCAGTCAGCGGTCAGCACTACGGGCTTATCACCAAAGAGTGCATCATCAAGGCAAAGCCCAACGACACCGCCGCCGACCAGGCATTCCGTATTTACCGCATCACGAAACCCTTAAACGGCATCGTCACCATCTACGGTCAGCATATCTCCTATGACCTCGCCAATGTGCCGGTGCTTCCGTTTTCGACAGAAAGCCGCTCTCCGCAGCTCATCCTCTCGCAGCTTCTTGCAGGAGATACACGCTTTACCGGCTGGACGGACTACTCGGATGCAAAGGCATTTTCCGTCACCCAACCGAAAAGCGTCCGTGCCTGCCTCGGCGGTACGGAAGGCTCCATGCTCTCCAAATGGTATGGTGAGTTTGAGTGGGGACAACTTCACGGTGAAGTTCCATTCGCACCGTGGGCAGAAGACCGGAGTGGTCATTGAATACGGTAAAGAACCTCACCGCATTGGAGCAGGACGAGGACAACAGCAGCGTGTATACCGCACTGCTCCCGTATGCCGTGTACACCCCGGAAGGTGCGGACACCGAAACGGTGGTCACACTGCCGGAGATCACGCTCCCAATTGTGACCTCTGAGATCGTCCGGGCGAAAACGCTTATCATGGAGTTTCTCCGACCAATTTGACGGAGTTGTGACCGAGGAAGCCCCTCAGAGCAAAAAGCAAACAGTTACATCAAGGCAAATCCGCTGGGAGCGACTATCCCCACGGTGAAGGTGTCCTTTGAGCCGCTCTGGAAACAGCCGGAGTATTCGGCACTCTTGGAGCGGGTCAACCTCTGCGATACCGTCACCATCCGGCACTCGCTGCTGGGTGTCAGCGTATCGGCTATGGTCATTGAAACCGTGTACGACACCCTCGCCGAGCGGTACAAGAGCATTTCTCTCGGTCAGAGCAAATCCAGTATGATCACCACCATCTCCGAGGTGCAGTCCTCGGTTGATAAGGTGGAATCCACGGTGGGACGCTTTCCAAAGCTGCTCCAAACCGCCATCGGCAAGGCAACCGGGCTTATCACCGGCCAGAGCGGCGGCTATGTGGTTATTAACACATACAGCGAAAGCGGGCAGCCCTACGAGCTGCTCATTCTGGACGCTCCATCCATTGACGAAGCCGTCAATGTCTGGCGGTGGAATGTGGGCGGCCTGGGCTTTTCCCATAACGGCTACAACGGCCCCTACGAAACCGCCATCACGGCAGACGGCCAGATCGTCGCGGACTTCATCACCTCCGGCTCCTGGTGGCGAACATCATCAAGGCCGGTGTCATCCAGTCGCAGGACGGCTCGTCCTGGTGGGACTTGGAGAGCGGCGAGGTTGTGCTTCGAGCCTACGCCACCAGCAAGGAGGTCACCGAGGTCAGCGACCGCATTACCACCATTGAGGAGCAGAAAATGCTCCGACTGGTCATCATCTCATCCAACGGGAACATCTTCAAGAACGGTAATGTGAAAACGCTGCTTTCCGCTAAGGTGTACTCCTGGGACGAGGACATCACCGACACGCTGGATGCCAACCAGTTTATCTGGACAAGGGTGTCGGAGGACACAGAAGCGGACAAAGTCTGGAATGAACAGCATTTCGGCGGTGCAAAGTCCGTGGCCATTACCAGTGCGGATGTCAAAGTCCGCGCCACTTTTTATTGTGACCTCATTGACACCACGACCAGGCAGAGCCTGTTATAACGGAGGAATTCATTATGGCAACCGCAGAACCCACAACAGGAACCGGCACAGCACCCGTTCCTGATACAACAACTTTAAAGGAGGCTTCTCACATGAGCAAAGCACAAGGTCAGTTTACCATCATCGACTACAATGACGCACTGACGCTGACGGGGTACATCGGCTCGAACCTCGCCAAGACTCAGATGTATAACCCCGACAACGGCAGTTACACCCCCGACTGGAAAACGAAGAACCTCGTTCTGACACCCAGTCTGTATGTCATCGGCACCACTGCCGACCAGATCGCCACCGCCAATGTCACCTCGGTCAAGTGGTATGTGGGCGACAGCAACACCGCCATCACCGCAGGCACGAACTACGCCCCTCAGTGGTGCCAAGAGCCACATCCTCACGGTCAAGGCCAATGTCATGGCGGAACTGCCCGGCATCGACTATCGCTGTGTCATCACTTACAAGGACGAAAGCACCGGTCTGTCGCTGACCCATCCGCTGACCATTTCCCTTCTCCCGTGTGGTCAACGGTTCCGGCATCGTCGACCTGCTGGTCACCACACCCAACGGAAATGTGTTCAAGAATGAGGAGGTCGCCAGTCTGACCGCCAAGGCCGAGCTGTGGCGCGGCTCTACGGTGGACACCACCAAGGTCAGCTACAAGTGGGCGGTCATGGACGCTTCCGTCACCGCTACTTCTTCCACCGGCTATGATGCAGACTTCGGCATCGGCTGGCGCAAGCTCTCGGATACCGCCGACAAATACACCGGCACGGCCACCAATACGCTCACGGTCTACGCCGCAGCGGTGGACAGCTACGCTGTGTTCAAGTGCTGTGCCCAGGACACGGATTCCGCATCCGCTTCTTATAACACGAAGTTTTTTCGATGTGGCGACCTTCATCGACAACTCCGACCCACTGCAGATCATCGTCACCTCCACGGGCGGCGATGTGTTCAAGAACGGCCAGGGCACGACTGTGCTGACCGCCGTCTGCTATCAGGCAGGCTCCGAGGTCGACGCAGCCGGAAACGGCAGTTACACCTGGACAAAGTACAACAAGGATGGCGCAATCGACACCTCTTGGGGGAACCAACGGCAGCAAGACCGGCAAGACCCTGTCGGTGTCCAGCGCCGATGTGGATACCAAGGCAACCTTTATGGTCGTTGTGGCGCTTTAAGGAGGTGGTGAGATGATCGCATCGGCACAGTTCACGATTATCAGTCTCTGCGATGTGGTCACCTCGGACACGCCGCCGGAGAACCCCTATGAGGGGGCAGCTCTGGGTGGACACCTCCGTGACCCCGCCGGAGACGAAGATATGGGACGGAAATGAATGGGTGGTGCAGAACGACATTGAAACGATCCGCACCACCATTTCCATCCTGACCGAGAAGGACGCACAGTTCCAGCAGACCATCGACGGGCTGAACAGCTATGTGGCGACCCCTTACCGAAACGGTGGAAACAGTGTCCAATGACCAGGGTGTCCTGGAGGAACGGATACTGAATTCCGAGAGCAGGGTTTCGGAACTGGAACACACGGTGGATGGACTGTCCGTCACTATGCAGGAGCAGTACATCGGCGGCATCAACTATGTGCAGAATTCTCTCCGGGCTGAACGGCATCACGGACGATTGGAGCTACTCCGGTACGGTGAAAACGGATGCCTCCACAGATACGCAAAACAACACCATTTCCGACTCCTGCTTTGTGTTGGGGGCTTACTCCTCGTTGTCGCAGTACATCCGAGGGGGTAGTTCCCGGCACTTATACGATCTCGGTTCGGGCAAAGAAAAACCTCGGCCATGTCCGGGTATTTCTATGTGACCTACAACGGAAACAAAACCAAGTACCTGTTCAATAAGTCCACGGCGTTTGACTGGACGGATTACTCCGTAACGCTCACGGATGTGACCGACCCCACACTGCGTATTTACTGCTATTGCCGGGATGCGTCCATTTATCTCGCCGACATCATGATCTCCGAAGGGGCGATCCCCGAAAGTGGACACCCGCACCCAACGAGATCTACACCCAGGAGGTCAAGATCGACAAGCGGGGCATTGAGGTGTCCAACAGCGCATCGTCCCAGCGGACGGTCATCACGAACACGGAGTTCGCCGGTTACTACAACGATGAGGTGATTTTCACCCTGAACAAGGACGAAACGCAAACCAAGAAAACCACGGTGGACGGCGAGCTGACCGTGGGCAAAACGAAGTTTGTCCCGATGCCGACGGCATCCGAGGGGTTGAATATCGTCATTCTGGATTAAGGAGGGAAAGCTATGGCAACTTGGAAAAGTGCAGCATACGATGGGCGCTATCTTCAACTGGACATTTCGGAAAGCGTAAATGTGGTCGGTAACAGCTCGACACTTTCCTGGACGCTGACCTCTACCGGCGGCGCATCCACTTACTACACCATTGACACGACCACTGTAACGATCAACGGTACGACCGTCTACTCAAAGGAACGTACCTATTGGGATGACCGTGTTTTCCCTGCAAAGAAAGGTTCTGTCAGTGGCACGATTACTGTAGCTCACGACAGCAACGGCAGCAAAACGATTGCGGTCGGATTCTCGACCCGTGTTTATATCTACGGTTCACAGGAATACGGCGGCAGCATGACGCTGACTACCATTGACCGCTCTGCTCCCACAGTTACATTCAGTACATCGAATGTCACGGCAAACGGGTTCAAAATTTCCGCTACATCCTCTGCCACGGCGGACGTCTGGCAGTACAGCACAAACGGCGGTTCGAGCTGGACGCAGTTCTCAACGACGGCATCCACCAGTGCCAGTGTGACGATCACCTCGCTCTCACCGAATACAAGCTACACGGTGAGGGTCAGAGCAAGGCGGCAGTACAACCATGTCTACGGCACTTCCGGCAGTTCCACGGTCAAGACGCTGGGCGGTGCTGTGGTGAATAGTGTCAACACGGTGACGGCGGACAATGCCACGGTTTCCATTACCATCAATGTGACCGTGTACGAAGCCTCCTACACCAATACGCTGGTGCTCAAAAACGGCAGCACGACCATCCTGACTATTTCCGGGCTTTCCTGGTCGAAGGGCACGGCGAACCGCACGGTCACGCTGACATCGGCGCAGAGAACAACGCTTTTGAACGCTATGGCATCCATCAAGTCGTTCACAGGTACCTTTACGGTTTCGTCTTACAGCGGGTCTACGCAGATCGGCAGCACCTCAAGCAAGACCGCCACGGTACTGACCACGGCAACCAATTCTGCTCCAACCATAAGCGGATTCACTTATGCCGACAGCTACACGACCACGAAAAACCTCACAGGCAACGACCAGCTATTCGTTCAGAACTACTCGACCCTCAAGGTCACGCCCGGAACGGCAACTGCAAAAAACGGTGCCAGTATTTCCAACTACACAGCTTCCTGCAACGGTTTATCCGCATCCAATTCGACTGGTGCTGCAATTACGGTCGGAAAGATCGCCAAGTCCGGCAGTGTTACGGTCACGCTCTCGGTCACGGACTCCCGCGGCTACACCGCCGAAACTTCACAGACGGTGACGGTCATTCCGTACACCAAGCCGAAAATATCCTCGATAACGCTCCGACGAACCAACGACATTGAAGCGGAAATGCAACTCAAATTCAGCGGCTCTATTTCTGCTGTTACCGTAGACGGGACACAGAAAAACAGCGTGGTTTATGTGCGGTATCGGTACAAGAAAACCAGTGAGAGCAACTACGGCAGCTACACCAGCATCTATTCCGGCACGACAAAAAGCGGAACCTCTTTCAGCTACTCCAATTTGGAACTGTGCAATCTGGATGCCAACAGTTCCTACGACTTCCATTTGCAGATCCAAGACACGCTCTATTCTTTAAGCAGTCTGGATCTGTATTTTACTGTCCCGCAGGGTACACCGCTCATTGCGCTTCGAGAAAAAGAAGGTCGGCATCAACACGCCGGAGCCACAAGCCATGCTGGATGTTGCCGGGGATATGCGTGTTGATGGCTCACCCCTCGCAGATTTTGTCATTCAGCAAGGGACAAGCGGCATCTGGAATTACCGTAAATGGAAAAGCGGTACAGCGGAATGTTGGGGTCAGTATTCCTTTACGACCGCCATTTCAACGGCATGGGGCGTGCTCTATGAGAGCGGCGCAATTGCGCTCCCTAATTTTCCATTTACCTTCGCGGCAATTCCTCATGTCCATATCTCCACGGAGAACAGCAATTACGCCATGTTTGTGGAGCGAGGCAGTTCGAGTAGCTGGTCTACAACGACCAACCCCGGAAAGATATTTGCCGTAAGACCAAATACGGTACCATCGGCAACCTACAAAGTATCAATCTATGCTATCGGAAAAGTGTGACGCTCCGGTGTCACTTTTTTCATACCCATTTTTAATTTCAAAGGAGGACAAACAACATGAAAGAATTCTGGACGACCATTCAGGTGGTGTTCGCCGGTATCGGCGGCTGGCTCGGATGGTTCTTGGGAGGATGTGACGGCTTGCTTTTCGCACTTCTGGCTTTCGTAGTCATCGACTACATCACCGGTATCATGTGCGCCGTGGTGGATAAGAAGCTGTCCAGCGAAGTCGGATTCAAGGGCATTTTCAAAAAAGGTTCTCATCTTCGCTCTGGTCGGCATCGGGCATATTCTCGACACCCGCGTCATCGGCAGCGGCTCGGTGATGCGTACCGCCGTCATTTTTTCTTCTACCTATCGAACGAGGGCGTGTCCCTGTTGGAAAACGCCGCATACCTGGGACTGCCCATCCCGCAGAAGCTGAAATCCGTGCTGGAGCAGCTTCATGACCGCAGTGAAAAGGAGGATGAATAATATGGCTTACACGAACAGCTCTCTGGTGTCCTACACCAAACTCAGCCCGAACCACTCCGGGCAGCGCACCCACAGCATTGACCGCATCACGCCCCACTGCGTGGTGGGTCAGTGCTCAGTTGAAACGCTCGGCAACATCTTCTTGCCGACCTCACGGCAGGCAAGCAGCAACTACGGCATTGGCGTGGACGGCAGGGTCGGAATGTATGTGGAGGAGAAAAACCGCTCTTGGTGCTCTTCCTCCAATGCTAATGACCAGAGAGCCGTCACTATCGAGTGTGCCAGCGACAACACCGAGCCTTACGCTTTTAAGGATGTGGTGTACCAGCGGCTCATTGAACTTTGCGCCGACATCTGCAAGCGCAACGGCAAGACAAAGCTGCTCTGGCTCGGCGATAAGCAGACCAAGACGCTGAACTACTCTCCGAAGTCCGACGAGATGGTTCTGACCGTCCATCGGTGGTTTGCGAACAAGAGCTGCCCCGGTAACTGGATGTATGCCCGCATGGGCGATTTGGCATCCAAGGTCACGGCAGCGCTCGGCGGTGATGTGAAGCCTGCCGACCCAGTCAAGCCCACCGGGCCTATCAAGGTCGGCGACCTCGTGACCATCACAGGCAGCACCTACTATGGCGGCAAATCCATCCCCGGCTGGGTGAAGAAGCTCCGCTGGTATGTGGAGGTCAGCGGCGACCGCACGGTCATCAACAAGGATGAGTCCGGCAGGTACGCCATCATGTCGCCGGTCAAAACTTCTGCGCTCGCCGTGGCAGGCACGAAACCCTCCGAGGATTACCGCAACCACACCGTGGTGCATGGTGACACCCTCTGGGCAATCGCCAAGAAGTATCTCGGCAACGGCAGCCGCTATAAGGAAATCGTCAGCCTGAATGGGCTGAAAAGCAATGTCATCTACAGCGGCATGAAGCTGAAGATTCCGAACAAGTAAACCGAACCTATCACACGCCCTCTGCGGATTCTTCCGTGGAGGGCGTTATTTTTTTGCCCATTTTACCCTGACAAAAGTGCCTTTTCTCTGGGTATAGCGAGAAACGCTATTTCTCAGGAACGAGGTATCACTATGACAGACATGGAACGCTCACGAATTGTGGAACTCCAACACCAGGGCTACGGCTATAAGAAAATATCCGCTATAACAGGGCTACCGCTAAACACAGTAAAGTCCTTTTGCGCCAGGCATCCTGTGCAGATCAAAGAGCCGCCGAGCTCAAATGCCCTGTGTCGAAACTGCCCGGCTCCGCTTGAGCAGACACCGCATAAACGGAAAAGGATGTTCTGCTCCGATGTTTGCCGAATGGCGTGGTGGAACGCGCACCCCTGAAAGTGTGCAGCGAAAAAGCGTACTACACACTCACTTGCCGACATTGCGGGAAGCAGTTTGAAAGCTATGGCAACAGCCATCGGGTGTTCTGCTCCCGTGACTGCTATTTGAAATTCCGCAGGAAGGAGGCCGACCATGAGTGATTACGATAAGCGCCTGTTTGCCTACCAGATGGCGATGGCACTCGCCCGGAGTATGCGTTCCAAGGGGCTGATATCAGCCAAAGAGTACGCTAAGATCGATACAATTATAGCCAAGAAATACGGTATATCTTCGTGTAGTATATTCCGCTGAAATCACTGGATAAATCGTGTTTTTAGAGGTAATATGTCACACACCAAAGGGAGGTGAACCACATGAAAGAGTCGTAGAAAGGGTCGATGACCTAATACCCGCACAGCCGAAAGCTTTGCGGGTTTGCGCTTATGCCCGTGTTTCCACAGGAAAGGATGCCATGCTGCATTCGCTGTCCGCTCAAGTCAGTTATTACAGTAAAATGATTCAGAGCCACAACGGGTGGATGTACTGCGGCGTTTACAGCGATGAGGCTGTGACCCGGCACAAAGAGAGAACGAGCCGGGTTTCAGCACATGATTGAGGAGTGCCGCCAAGGGAACATCGATCTTGTTATTACGAAGAGCATATCCCGTTTCGCCAGAAATACGGTGACGCTTCTTCAGACTGTCCGAGAGCTGAAAAGCCTGGGCGTAGATGTGTTCTTTGAAGAGCAGCACATCCACACCATGAGTACGGACGGTGAGCTGATGATGACCATCCTGGCGTCCTACGCACAGGAAGAGAGTTTGTCAGCCAGTTAAAATCGGAAATGGCGTGTCCGAAAAAGCCTTTGAAAACGGAGAAATCATCAACCTCCGCTTTTTGTTCGGCTATGACATCACACCGGGCGGCATTCAGGTGAATGAGAAGGACGCTACCATCGTCCGAGAGATATTTGCACGGTTCAACGGCGGCGAGAGCATGAGTTCCATCTGCCGTGACCTTGATGCCAGAGGACATAAAGGCGTTCTCGGCGGCACATGGTGTGCGGAGCGGATGCGGAATACCTTATCCAATGAAAAAGTACCTCGGCAATGCACTCCTGCAAAAGCAATACCGCAACAACCACATTGAAAAGAAACCGTTACCCAATCGAGGAGAGCTTCCGATGTACTATGCCGAGGGAACGCATGAGCCAATCATAGACCAGGCAACATTTGATAAGGCACAGGAGCGGCTCAGAATGCTGGCACAGCAGGCTGCCAACCGCAAGAAACCGACTCGTTCAGTTTTTTTCGGGGGCTGATTCACTGCGGACTGTGCGGCAACACATATAAGCGCGTAACTTACCGCAAAAACACTACTGGAATTGCACTACATTCCAGACAAAAAGGAAAATCCGAATGTGCCGCTAAGCGGATTCCAGAAGAAACGCTCGAAGTCCTCACCTGCGAGGTGTTGGGCGCAGTAAGCTTTGACCCCCGATATGGTCAGAAGCAAAATAACGGCAATCAGAGCAGAGAAAAGCAATATGGTGGTGTTCTGCATGGACGACGGTTCTGAAATCGTTAAACGGTGGACAGACCGCTCCAGAGCAGAAAGCTGGACGCCTGAAATGAAGGAAAAAGCACGACAGCGGGCACTGCAGGCAAGGAGGAAAAAGAAATGAGCAGAACAGCAGCACGGTCGGTCACAGTCATTCCGCCGACCATCAATCCGCTGACGCACCTTTCCAGGGTGGCTGTACAAAAACGGCGGGTCGCAGGATACGCAAGAGTGTCCACAGACAGCGATGAGCAGTTCACCAGCTACGAGACACAGTTGGATTACTACACGCAATACATCAAACGCAATCCCGAATGGGAGTTTGTTAAGGTTTACACCGACGAGGGCATTTCCGGCACGAATACCAAGCATCGCATCGGCTTTAATGAAATGATCGCCGACGCCATGTCCGGTAAAATCGACCTCATCGTCACAAAGTCAGTCAGCCGCTTCGCCCGAAACACGGTCGACAGCCTGGTTACCATCCGCAAGCTGAAAGAAAAAGGCGTGGAAGTCTACTTCGAAAAAGAGAACATCTACACCTTTGACGGCAAGGGCGAACTGCTGCTAACTATCATGTCGAGCTTGGCACAGGAAGAAAGCCGCTCCATTTCGGAGAACGTGACCTGGGGGACAACGGAAGCGGTTTTTGCGGATGGAAAGGTCAACCTCCCATACAAGCAATTCCTCGGTTACCGCAAGGGAGCGGACGGTTTTCCAGAAGTCGTTCCGGATGAGGCAATCGTTGTCCGCCGAATCTATACTCGATTCATGGAGGGGTTGACGCCGGGAGCCATTGCAAAGGAACTGACGGTGAATGGGATTCCGACTCCATCGGGAAAGCAACGCTGGCAGACCAGCACCGTTGAAAGCATCCTTCAAAATGAGAAATACAAGGGCGCTGCACTCCTTCAGAAATGCTTCACGGTCGATTTCCTTACGAAAAAGAAAAAGCTGAACGAGGGCGAAGTGCCGCAGTATTATGTGGAACACAGCCATGAGCCAATCATTACGCCGGAAGAGTTCGACAAAGTTCAGACGGAACTTGCTCGGCGCAAGCGAATAAGCCGTCAGTACAGTGGAAAAAGTATTTTCTCCTCCCGAATTGTCTGCGGTGACTGTGGTTCCTACTTCGGCTCGAAGGTCTGGAACTCAACTTCGAAATATCGTAGGGTCATCTGGCAATGCAACGGCAAATTCAAGGGCGAGCACAAATGCGAAACGCCGCATCTGGACGAGGAAACCATCAAAGCACGGTTCGTTGCTGCTATCAACGCCATTATCGACAGCAAGGACAACATCCTTGAGGACTGCCGTCTGATGCAAACCACGCTGACAGACTGCACGGGCATTGATGCAGAGATCGAGAGCCTGCTTGAGGAGATCGATGTGGTGGCCGAGCTGACAAAACGCTGCATCGGAGAATTCACAGACGGCGCAGAACCAGGAATGAATACGCCGCCCGGTACAACGGACTTGTGGAGCGGTACGAAAAAAGCCAAGGCACAGCTTGAGCAACTTCGCGCCACAAAGGCCGCACGGGAAGCCCAGGCGGAAGCCATTGGAGGATTTATGTTTGAGGTGCAGGAACTGGATGCCCTCACCGAATTTCGACGATAAGCTCTGGCTGACCGTCATTGACACAGTGACCGTCCACGCCGACGGACGAATGACCTTCAAATTCCAGGGTGGTAAAACGCTCACTTCTTATTGACAATTCTCTAATCACGTTGTATAATCGGTATATACCGAAAACAAAAGGAGGAAAGCGTCCATGCCAAGACCGCCACGGTGCCGACGGATTTGTGGTGCGCCGCAAGTCGATACATTCTGTCCCGACGGATGTGGGGATAGAGAGCCGATCCTGCTGACGCTGGACGAGTACGAGGTCATGCGGCTGGTTGACCTGGAGCAGCAAACCCACGAGCAGTGTGCCGCGCAAATGGACATTTCCCGCTCTACCGTGCAGGAGATTTACGGAAGCGCACGGCGCAAGGTCGCAGCTTGTCTTGTCCACGGGAAACCGCTGCACATCACCGGGGGAAACTACCGCATCTGCGGAGGACAGGAGGCAGCCCACTGCGGCCGCTGCTGCCGGATGCAGAGAGCCAACACAGAAAAATCCAACAAAAAATGCAAAGGAGATTCCATTATGAAAATTGCAGTTACCTATGAAAACGGTCAAATCTTTCAGCATTTCGGCCACACCGAACAGTTCAAGCTTTATGAAGCTGCGGACGGCAAAATCACTCATGCGGAAGTTGTTGATACCAACGGCAGCGGTCACGGCGCACTGGCAGGCTTCCTGATGCAGAACGGCGTGGACACTTTGATTTGCGGAGGCATCGGCGGCGGTGCGCAGGCAGCTCTGGCCGAAGCGGGCATCAAGCTCTACGGCGGTGTCAGCGGGGACGCTGACGCGGCGGTGAACGCATTGCTCAGCGGAAATCTGGGCTACGATCCCAATGTTCACTGTGACCACCATGATCACAAGCACGGCGAGGCTGGTCACACCTGCGGTGACCACGGCTGCGGTAAGCATAGCTGCCATTGATATGGAGCGCACACTGACACAACTTCCGTTCTGGTCATCCTTGACCGAACAGGAGCAAGAAACGCTGCGCCGAAGTGCCTTTGTCCGTCATTATGAAAGGCGCATTCGTACACAGCAGCGACAACGAATGTCTTGGAATGCTGTTTGTTCTTTCCGGCGAGATCCGCGCCTATCTTCTTTCCGAGGAAGGGCGAGAAGTCACATTGTTCCGGCTGTATCCGGGTGAATTATGCGTGCTTTCTGCCTCCTGCGTGATCAGTCAGATCACCTTTGATACGCAAATGACCGCAGGAAAGGATACACACGTTCTGATTATCCCTGCAAATGTCATCGCTGCACTCAAGGAGAAAAATCTATATGTCCGCTGCTTCCTCTATGAGCTGGCAACGAAACGGTTTTCTGATGTGATGTGGGCGATGCAGCAGATCATGTTCAAGGGATTGGACCGTCGGCTGGCAGAATTTCTCTTGCCGAAGCGGAGCGTACCGGCTCCGACACGATACGCATGACCCATGAGCAGATCGCCCAGCACATCAGCTCGGCGCGGGAGGCAGTGGCACGAATGCTCAAAAGCTTCTCAGAGGACGGGCTTGTGGAACTAAGGCGAGGCGCGATTACGCTGCGGAATAAGAACAGCCTAAAGCGCCTAAAATAAAAAGGAGTGTGACTCCGTCACAGAAAGAAATCATAATTTGATATAATACAATAAAAGCAGAAAAAACTGAAAGGAGCATCGACCATGAAAGAAACAAAATATGCAGGGACTCAAACCGAAAAAAACCTGATGGCGGCCTTTGCCGGTGAGTCCGAGGCACGCAACAAGTACACCTATTTTGCCTCCAAGGCCAAGAAGGAAGGCTACGAGCAGATCGCGGCGTTGTTCCTCAAAACTGCTGACAACGAGAAGGAACACGCTAAGCTGTGGTTCAAGGAGCTGAACGGCATCGGCGACACTGCCGAAAACCTTCTCGCCGCCGCTGAGGGCGAGAACTACGAGTGGACGGATATGTACGACGGCTTTGCCAAAACCGCCGATGAGGAGGGCTTCCACGAGCTGGCGCAGCGTTTCCGCCTGGTCGCCGCCATCGAAAAGCACCATGAGGAGCGCTACCGTGCCCTGCTGCACAATGTGGAGATGGCGCAGGTCTTCGCCAAAAGCGAGGTCAAGGTGTGGGAGTGCCGCAACTGCGGTCACATTGTGATCGGTGAGAAAGCGCCGGAGGTTTGCCCCGCCTGCAACCATCCCCAGAGCTACTTTGAAATTCACGCGGAGAATTATTAAAGAAAGAAAAGGAGAATCATCATGGAGCAGAAGTTTTACATTTGCAAGCATTGCGGTAACATCATTGCCAAGGTCAAGGACACGGGCGTTCCCGTCATCTGCTGCGGCGAGCCGATGAGCGAGATCGTTCCCGGCACGACCGACGCGGCGGTTGAAAAGCACGTCCCCGTCTGGACGGTGGAAAACGGCATCGTCCATGTTAAGGTCGGCTCTGTGGAGCATCCCATGCTGCCCGAGCACTACATCGAGTGGGTCTCTCTCCAGACCAAGCAGGGCAATCAGCGTAAGGAACTGCATCCCGGCGAGAAGCCGGAGGTCTGCTTCGCTCTCTGCGAGGGTGATGAAGTCGAAACGGTCTACGCCTACTGCAACCTCCACAGTCTGTGGAAAGCGTGATCGTTTCTGATAAAAATAGCGACAAGTTAACCGAATATTATTAAAAATAGACATATCATGATACAAAACAAGAAAGGAGAATTTCATTATGAAATATGTATGCGATGTGTGTGGCTGGGAATACGACGAAGAAAAGGGCTATCCGGAAGGCGGCATTGCACCGGGTACAAAATGGGAAGATATTCCGGATGATTTTGAATGCCCCTTATGTTCAGTTGGCAAAGACCAGTTTTCTGTGGTTGAGTAAGGAAGCACAACAAAACCTATAAACAAAGAGCCGTGAAGCAGTATGTAAGATCCCGCTTCATGGCTCTTTCTCGCTTATATAAAAATTTGCCGTAACGTAACCTCGTCACAGAAAAATGCTTTGTCCTGCGGTATGATAAAGCCACAATCAAGAAAGAGGTGGCGAACATGAAAATCAAGCTCAATCCCGATCAGGAGATTGTCAATACCATCCGGGAAGGACTCAAGCGCACCGGCGGATACTGCCCCTGCCGCAGGGAGCGCACAGAGGCGACCAAATGTATGTGCCAGGAGTTTAAGGATCAAATTGCAGATCCGGGCTTCGAGGGATTCTGCCACTGTATGCTCTATTACAAATCCTTGCGGGATTAAGGGAGGAACGCCATGCTGTCAAAGAAACTGGCCGCCATAGATAAGACACGGTGCGTCGCCTGCGGCGTGTGTGAAAATGCCTGCCCCATAGGGGCCGTCAAGGTGCACCGTGGCTGCTATGCCGCCGTGGAGGCGGAACGCTGCGTAGGCTGCGGCAAGTGCGCGAGGCTCTGTCCCGTGGACTGCATCGTGGTGAAAGCGAGGGACGAGGCATGAAGAAAGCAAAACATTGGTACGACTATCTCTGGGTCTACGCCATCATTTATTTTGCGCTGGGCTTTTTCAATATCCTGTTTGCATGGCTGGGCATGATCGATTTTCTTCTGCCGCTGTTCTTAGCCATCTTTGGCGGGAACAAATTCTTTTGCAACCACCTCTGCGGACGGGGTCAACTGTTCAGCAAGCTGGGAACTGACCTTAAATGCTCCCGCTGTAAGCCAACGCCCCGCTGGATGTCCTCCAAGTGGTTCCGTTACGGCTTTTTGATCTTTTTCCTGACGATGTTCGGCAACATGGTGTTCCAGACCTATCTGGTCGCTGCCGGGCTGCTTCCCTGCGGGAGGCCATTAAGCTGTTCTGGACATTCCGTGTGCCGTGGGGCTGGACTTATACAGCCGGTACGGTCGCTGATTGGGTGGCGCAGTTCAGCTTTGGCTTTTATAGCCTCATGCTGACCTCTCTGCTGCTGGGCCTGATCGTTATGGTGCTCTATAAGCCCCGCACATGGTGTGCGTTTTGTCCGATGGGAACCATGACGCAGGGCATTTGCAAGCTGAAAAACAAAGAATAATTAAGGATAACAGAAAGGAGTCATTCTCATGACTGAACTGAAAATTACTGCTGCGAATTTTGAAAATGAGGTGCTGCGTTCCGACAAACCCGTCCTGCTGGACTTCTACGCCGACTGGTGCGGACCTTGCAAAATGCTCTCTCCCATACTGCATGAGCTTGCTGAAGAAAAAAGCGGCGCGCTCAAGGTGGGCAAGGTCAATGTGGACGAGCAGATGGAACTGGCCATGCGTTTTCAGGTATCCAGTATCCCGATGCTGGTGGTATTCAAGGACGGAAAAGCCATCGCCAAGTCGGTGGGCTATCGGTCTAAGTCGGAGATTGCCGCAATGGTGGAGGGCGCAAGATGAAAGTTGTAATCGTAGGCGGTGTGGCGGGCGGTGCTTCTGCCGCTGCCCGCATCCGCCGTTTGGATGAACACGCCCAGATCATCATGATCGAGCGCAGCGGCTATGTGTCCTATGCTAACTGCGGTCTGCCGTATTATGTGGGTGGTGTGATCAAAGAGCAGGAAGAACTGACGCTGCAAACTCCGGAGAGCTTCTGGGATCGCTTTCGCATTGATGTGCGGGTACGGCAGGAAGTAACTGCGATCAATCCCACAGAGAAAACCGTCACCGTTCACGCATTGGATAGTGGAAAGGTCTACACGGAAACCTATGACAAACTGCTCCTCGCACCCGGCGCAAAGCCGACGGTTCCTGCGCTTTCCGGCGTCAACAGCGAGCGTGTTTTCACGCTGCGCACCGTGGAGGATACCCTCCGCATTAGGCGCTTTGTACAGGATCAGAAGCCGAAAACCGCTGTTTTGGCTGGCGGCGGCTTTATCGGACTGGAAATGGCGGAAAACCTTGTGCAGAGATGGGTGTTTCGGTTACCATCGTTCAGCGGCCCAAGCAGCTATTAGCGCCACTGGATGCGGATATGGCCAGCTTTGTCCATGCGGAAATGCGCAGACACGGCGTGGCTCTGCGGTTGGGTGAAACCGTCACCGGATTTCAGCAGAACGGAGATTCCGTGCTGACCCTGTTGGAGGGTAGTGATCCGCTGCATTCGGATATGGTGCTGCTGGCCATCGGTGTTACCCCGGATACGCATTTGGCAAAAGATTCCGGACTCAGGCTTGGCATTCGCGGCAGCATCGCTGTCAACGAGCGGATGGAAACCTCCGTGCCGGATATCTACGCTGTGGGCGATGCCGTAGAGGTCACCCATTTCGTGACCGGCCAGAAAGCGCTGATCTCTCTGGCAGGACCTGCCAACAAGCAGGGACGCATTGCCGCTGACAATATCTGCGGCGGAAACAGCCGCTTCACGGCTCTCAGGGTTCGTCTATTCTGAAGCTGTTTGGCTTGACAGCGGCCTCCACGGGGATCAATGAGAAGGCAGCGCAGGCAGCAGGGACTGCTTACGACAAAGTCGTACTGTTCCCGGCATCCCACGCTGCCTATTATCCTGGCGCGCGGTCTATGACAATGAAGGTACTGTATGAAAAAGAAAGCCTGCGGCTGCTCGGTGCGCAGATCGTTGGCGGTGAGGGCGTGGACAAGCGCATTGATGTGCTGGCAACGGCCATTCGCGCAAAAATGACAGCTCTTGGCCTGACGGAGCTTGACCTTTCCTATGCGCCGCCCTATTCCTCTGCCAAAGACCCGGTCAATATGGCCGGTTTTATGATCGAGGATTTGGAGCGCGGAGAAAAGTACGGCAGTTCCATTGGAATGATGTCGAAGGCTTACCCCGCGATGGCAGCGTTACACTGCTGGATGTCCGTACGGAAGGCGAATATCGGCGTGGGCACTTGAATGGATTCCGCAATCTTCCACTGGACGATCTGCGGGAGCACTTGGACGAGTTAGAGAGGGACAAGCCTGTCTATGTGAATTGCCAGACTGGGCTTCGCAGTTATCTGGCCTGTCGGCTTTTGACGCAGTATGGTTTTACCTGTGCCCATCTCTCCGGCGGATACAGCTTTTATCAGGTCGTAACTCAAGAGCGGCAGACAGCGCAGAGCGCCTATCCCTGCGGAATGGAGAAGCTATGAGTGAAAATCTATTTGGTTTGACGGTTGCGACAGACAAAGGCTTGGATGATCTGCAATGCCAGCGCCTTTTAAGCGAAAATCGCAGGTATCAGGAAGTCATGCTGCAATACCGATGTGCGCTGACAGCACTTGAAAGCAGGTTGGAAATTCTGAACGAAGAGTTTTCATTACAGCATGATCGCAATCCGATAGAAAGTATGAAAAGTCGCTTGAAGTCGCCGTCCAGCATTATGAACAAGATGCAGAAGCGCGGACTTCCTCTGGATTTTCCGACCATGCAGGCAAATATCATGGATGTTGCCGGTGTGCGGGTGATCTGCTCTTTCGAGAGGATGTGTTCTTTTTAGCAAAGTGCTTAAAAGGACAGTCTGACATTGAAATTATCACAGAGAAAGACTACATTTCACACCCCAAGCCAAATGGATATCGCAGTCTGCACCTGACGATCCGGTTGCCGGTATTCTTTGCAGAAAAAGAGGTCCATGTGCCAGTGGAGATACAACTCCGTACAATCGCGATGGACTTCTGGGCAAGCCTTGAGCATACCATCCGCTATAAGAAAAACTTGCCGATAAATACTGAAATCGAAACTGAGCTGAAAGAGTGCGCCGATTCCAGCAGAGAGTGGGACACCAAAATGGAAAGATTATTGCATTTGATGCGCTAAAAAGGCTAATTTGGAGCTCTTTTATGTTGTGCATCAAACTGCACCCCCTAACATCGAAAATGCACCCCCTCAAATGGAGAACTGCACCCCCCTCTAAACCGAAGTTGCACCCCCTTTAAGGGTTTCTATCAAAATTACGGTTCTTTGCCATATCGAGTATTCATAAGGGATTTGACTTTATGAATGCTCGATTTTTTTTAATATGTTATTACGCAAGCGGGTTGTTAAACACATGGTTTTACGGGGATTCTTCCAAATCTCAAATTTTGCCTGCTGCCGACACGATACTCAATAAATGCGGCGGGTGTGATATCTTCATTTGCGGGAGACATAAGATAAATGATTTAAAGGTTGAGTTCAAAGCTTATAATCCCATTGAAACCGAGCGGGTCAGCAAGAAGCCTACAAACGACCCAAACAAATATGATGCTTGCAACAAGTGTGATGCTGACGAGCTGTTTTCCATAGTCGAGCGGAGCTTATAAAGCTTGCGCTGTGCATAGGCGTGGGTGTGCGGTCAAGAGCTGCATACCCACGCTTTTAGTCTTACGTCAATTATAATAATATGCGGGCGAAAAATATTCTTTTTGCCCTTTGAAAAAGGCCGTCCGGGAGCTATAAATCCGCTCGGAGATGCATTCGGTACGACGATAATTCGTTCTTTGCGAAAAAATCTCATACAGCTTTGTAACAGCCCGGCGGTTGCCGGGAGAAATCTCATTTTTTATTGAAATGGCTTTACGCAGCCTTTTGAAGGGAATCGGAGCATCAATCAGCTCAATTTTACCCTTGCGCTCCGGACGCATGTTCTTGGATAGAACCCGGATGTAAGCAGCAATCCCGATGCAGTAAAAGAGGTATTATGGCAAGGCGGTCGCAGTGTCGCTTTGATACGGAGGAGGACGTACCGTATTCTTTTCGTGTGCGCTGTGCTGCCCGTCACGGTAAACGAGTGCCGATATGTGGGAATGCTGCGCATGCAATGTACTAAAATGGAAGAAACATGTGAAAATCGGCATCTTGTGCGGTTCGTAACGCACAAAAACAAAGGGAAAATTAACTCATGACCTTGCAATTGATCGTGCAATGTATTTTTATAATATATTCGGTACGCTTATGCGACATCGCCGGCGTGCCGACAAAAACAGTTGATTTAATTTTTTTCCGCTTGTGCGGCGTAGGGAGTTTTATTATGATCAATCTTGAAAAAGAAATCAGAGAGCAGCCCGGAGTTCTTTCCGGACTTGAAAAGGTAAACGGCGAGACCGTTCGTGCGCTTGTCGCGGACGCAAAGTCGAAGGGCGTTAAGAACATCTGCTTCGCAGCTCGCGGAACGAGCGACCATGCATCCATATACGCTCAATATATCTTCGGTGTATATGCGGGGCTGCCGTGCAGTCTTGCAACGCCGTCGGTCATATCCAAATACGGCGCAAAGGTCGAGTACAAGGATACGCTCGTTATCGGCGTTTCGCAGTCGGGTCAGGCTGCGGACGTGCGTGCGGTCATCCGCGACGCAAAGGAGTGCGGCTGCATCACCGCCGCCGTAACGAACAACGAGGATTCCCCCGCTTGCAAAGGAGGCTGACTATCCATCTCTTCTGCGCGGCAGGACCCGAGGTATCCATCGCAGCGACCAAGACATTTACCTCTCAGATGTATGTTCTTGCAATGCTCTGCCGCGAGTGGAGCGGCAGCGAGGAGCTTCGCGCGCCTGCTGTCGGGCGTTCCCGCGGCGGTCACAGAGGTGCTCGATACCGTTCCCGCGGTACTTGACGGCTTTATCGGTCAGTACAAGGACATCAAGTGCGGCACCGTGCTCGGCAGAGGAATGACATATCCCGTTGCCCTCGAGGGCGCTCTCAAGATACTTGAGACCAACCGTGTAAAGATGAAGGGCTATCCGATCTCCGACTTCCATCATGGTCCGATGGCGCAGATATATGCGGGAGACACGGTGTTCCTGCTCGCCTCCGACGGTCCCGTTATGTGCGATGCCGTCGAGATTCTTGCAGACCTCGACCGTATCGGCGCGGACACCATCATAATAACCGATAAGCCCGATTTTGCGGCAGGAAGAAAGAACGCTATAGTTCTCCCGTCGCTCGGCAGCGATACCGCAGCTCCGTTTACTATGGCGGTCACGCTTCAGCTCATCGCACTGAAGCTGACCGAGGTACGCGGTATCGATCCCGACGTCTCGGATGTGCTCAACAAGGTTACCGTGACCATGTAAATAGGCGCGCGGCGCTTGATATAAGGCTCCTCGCCTTGAGAGGATAACGAAACGAAAAAGAAGGGATGAAAAGGTAATGACAGACGAACTGTACGGCGAGCTCAGTATTATCAGTACTAAGGGAAACGAGGACTTTGCAAGGCAGGTCGACGATTGGATCAGACAGTGGCGCAGCGAGGAGGCTGTCGCTCTCGCGCAGAAGGAAAAGGTGGGGGCGGACGCAACGCTCTTTGATACCGATATTCATGTAGACAGCTTTGTTGCGAGCGCGGACACCATCCGCTTTGCGGACGGAGAGGGAAAATGCGTGCTGCACGAGTCGATGCGAGGACACGATGTTTACATTCTCTGCGATCTGTTCAACTACGGCGTAACATATAAGATGTACGGTGTTGAGCAGCGCATGAGCCCCGACGACCACTATCAGGACCTCAAGCGCATAATCGGTGCCATCGGCGGCAAGGCGAGACGTATCTCGGTCGTTATGCCGATGATATACGAGGGCAGACAGGACAAGCGCAGCGGCAGAGAATCGCTCGACTGTGCCATCTCGCTCCAGGAGCTCGTACGCATGGGCGTTACTAATATCATTACCTTTGACGTACATAACGGCGGCGTTATGAACGCCATCCCGTATCACGGCTTTGAAAACGTTCACCCGACCTATCAGATGCTCAAGGCACTCGTTAAAAAGGTGCCCGACATCTCGTTAACCTCGGACGAGCTTGTTATGTTTTCCCCCGACGAGGGCGGAATGGCGCGCTGCGTGTACTATTCCTCCATTCTCGGACTCGATCTGAGCATGTTCTATAAGCGCCGCGACTATACGCGCGTCGTAAACGGCAAGAACCCCATCGTCGCACACGAATACCTCGGCGGAGACATTCGCGGCAAGGATGTTATCGTTGTTGACGATATTATCGCATCGGGCGAGTCGATGATGGATGTCGCACGCAAGATACGCGAGATGGGTGCGCGCAGGGGGTGTTCCTGTTCGCATCGTTCGGACTGTTCTGCGAGGGACTTGAAAAGATAGACGAGGCGTACGAAAACGGCTATTTCGACTATCTCTTTACAACGAATCTTGTCTACCGCAGCCCCGAGCTGCTTTCGCGCAAGTGGTTCGTTGAGGTAAACCTTACAAAGTACGTTGCGCTGCTCATCGACACGCTCAATCACGACCGCTCGATAAGCAGGCTGCTCTCGAATGCCGAGAAGATAACGAATCTTCAGCAGGCGCATATGAAGCATACGGAGCAAAACTGACAGGTGATGCCGAAAAAAGGGCGACACCGATTTTATAATTCAGCCGACACCGGCTTTATAATTAAACCAACGCCGAGAGGAGGGGTTGAATGGCGGAACAACCGACGACATACGGCGCTGCGGGCTTTGACCGCGCGCTCGGGGTGCTTGAGTTCGACAAGGTCTGTGCGATGCTTGCCGACTGCGCCCATACCGAGGGCGCACGGCGTGCCGCGCTCGGGCTGCGCCCGTCCGACGATGCGCGTACGGTGCGGCGGCTCCAGCAGGAGACGAGCGACGCGCGTATGCTGATAGGACTCAAGGGCACGCCTGCCTTTTCGGGAGTGCTCGACATGAGCGATGCGCTCGACCGTGCCGACCGCGGCGCGGTGCTTTCGATGCGTGAGCTGCTCGACATCGCGGCGATCTGGAATACCGCGCGGACGCTGCGAGACTATTATACCGCCGACCGCGAATACGAGACCTCGATAGGTGTGTATTTCTCCCGTCTCGAGGAGAATCGCAGCGCGGAATCGCGCATTACCCGTGCCATTCTCTCGGAGGATATGATGGCGGACGAGGCGAGCCCCGCGCTCGCGGACATCAGACGAAAGATGCACTCCGCCTCGGGCAGGATAAAGGAGACGCTGCAGCGGTATATCATCGGCGGGTATAGCAAGTATCTGCAGGAGAATATCGTGACGCAGCGCGGCGGGCGCTTTGTCGTCCCCGTAAAGAGCGAGCACAAGAACGAGATAAAGGGGCCCTTGTGCACGACACCTCCGCATCGGGCGCGACGCTGTTTATCGAGCCGATGGCGGTAGTCGAGGCAAACAACGAGCTGCGCGCGAGCTTGAGGTCAAGCGAGCGGCGGGAGATGGAGAGGATACTCTCCGAGCTCTCCGTGATGTGCGCGAGCCATGCGCCCGCTCTGACGCTCAACTATTACAACATAACCGAGATAGCGCTGATATTTGCGCGCGGAGAGCTTTCGTACCGTATGGACGGTGCGGCACCGAAAATAGAGGAGCAGCCGCTTATCGAGCTGCGCCGTGCGCGTCACCCGCTGCTTGACCGCAGCAAGGTCGTGCCGATAGATGTCAGGCTCGGTACGGACTTTGACATGCTCGTCATAACGGGCCCGAATACGGGCGGTAAGACGGTAACGCTGAAAACGCTCGGACTGTTTGTGCTTATGGCGCAGGCGGGACTTCATCTGCCGGCGGGCGAGGGCTCGGTCGTCGGTATATTTGACAGCGTGCTCGCCAATATCGGCGACGAGCAGAGCATCGAGCAGTCGCTGTCCACCTTCTCGGCGCATATGGTCAGTATCGTCGATATAACAAAGCGGGCGGGACGCGGAAGTCTCGTGCTGTTCGACGAGCTCGGCGCGGGCACCGACCCCGTAGAGGGAGCGGCGCTTGCCGTCTCGATACTCGAGCGGGTGAGGGAGTCGGGCGCGCTCTGCGCGGCGACGACGCACTATGCAGAGCTTAAGGAGTTCGCTCTTGATACCGACGGGGTGTGCAATGCGGGCTGCGAATTCGACCTCGAATCGCTGCGCCCGACCTACCGACTGATAATCGGCGCGCCCGGAAAGTCGAATGCGTTCGCGATATCGCGTAAGCTCGGACTCGACGAGGAGATAGTCCGTCGGGCTGAGAGCTACGTCAGCGGAGAGAGCAGGCGCTTTGAATCGGTTATTGCGGGTCTCGAGGAGAGCCGTGCGGATATGGAGCGCGAGCGCGCGGAGGCACAGCGCCTGCGCGAGGAGCTCGAGAGCTACAAAAAGACCGAGGAGGAGCGGCTGCGGGTCGAATACGGCAGAGTCGAGCGGGAGCTCGAGCGTCAGCGTGCTATTGCCTTGGGCATGGTCGAGAGCGCCAAATCGGCGGGCGACTATATCATGGCGGAGCTTGAGGAGGTTAAGCGGCATAAGGATGCGGCGGATCTCGGCGAGCGGATGAGCGCGGCCAAGCAGAATATCCGGCGCAGGCTTCGTCAGGTCGACAACAAGATAAACCCCGTATCCGAAAAGGTCGCGGACGAGGACTATGTTCTGCCGCGCAAGCTTCGCGCGGGAGATGAGGTCACTGTAATGTCGCTCGGCAAGAGCGGCGAGGTGGTCTCGATACCCGATAAAGGCGATAGTGTAACCGTCAAGGTCGGCATCATAACGACCCGCGTACCGATAAAGGATCTGCGGCTCGCAGAGGATACGCCGAGCAGCTTCCCTTATTACAGAGGATAAAAAAAAAAGGCGATAAAGCCCGGCACAAAGCGAGCTGCGCACAGCAGCTTTCAGTCCCGAGATAGACATCCGCGGGGAGACGGGCGAGGACGGTTGGTTCATCGTGGACCGCTATCTCGACGATGCAAAGATGGCAGGAGTCAAGACGGTCACGGTCGTTCACGGCAAGGGAACGGGAGCGCTGAAAAAGGCGCTGTGGCAGTTCCTGCGCAGCGACCGCAGGGTAAAGTCCTACCGTGCCGGCGAATACGGAGAGGGCGACGGCGGCGTTACGGTCATCGAGCTGAAATAAGCGCGGTACCGCACCGCATTCCTGATATTATCGCCCATGAGCGATGCCCGCTAAAAACCGCGACGCGCAGCGTTACAATGCGGCGTATCGCAGTACACACCACCGTACGGTGATGTGTGATGTATAATAACAGCTTATAACACAGTGCAGAATATATAATATTAAAAGGAGAAAAAGCTATGGCAGAACTGAAGATGCTCGCCATCGACCTCGGCGCTTCGAGCGGAAGAGGAATAGTAGGTCGATTTGACGGCGAAAAAGCTCACTCTTGAGGAGAATCACCGCTTCTCGAACGATCCCGTTATCAATGCGGGAGGATTCAACTGGGACATCCTGCGTATCTACCACGAGATCAAGAATTCCATCCGCAACTGCGCGCTCAGCGCGGATAAGGATATCGCATCTATCGCGATAGACACATGGGGTGTCGATTACGGCTTCCTCGATAAGAACGGTCGTCTTATCACCAACCCGCGCCACTATCGTGACGAGCGCACCGCGGGTGTGCCGGAGCAGGCGTTCAAGACCATGAGTCAGAGCGAGCTCTACGGCATTACGGGAATTCAGACCATGAATTTCAATACCGTATTTCAGCTGCTCGCCGAGCAGCGCGACAACCCCGAGATTTTCGGAATGGCTCGCGATATGCTCTTTTTGTGCCCGACCTGCTCAACTATTTCCTGACAGGCGTTAAGGAGAATGAGTACACCATCGCTTCAACGGGCGCTCTGCTTGATGCGCGCACCCGCGACTGGTCGAGAGAGGTCATCTCCCGCTTCGGTCTGCCCGAACACATTTTCGGCAGGATAGCACAGCCCGGCACGGTCGTCGGCGAGCTGCTGCCGTCGGTGCTTGAAGAGGTCGGCGATATTCATGCAAAGGTCATTCACGCCGCATCGCACGATACCGCAAGCGCGGTCGTTGCAGTACCGGCAAAGGGCAAGGATTTTGTATACATCTCGAGCGGAACGTGGTCGCTCATGGGCACCGAGCTTGCCGAGCCATGTCTTGACGGCGACGCGAGAAAGTACGACTTTACAAACGAGGGCGGCGCGGCTCACACCATCCGCTTCCTCAAGAATATTATGGGTCTGTGGCTCGAGCAGGAATCCCGCCGTCAGTGGGCGAGAGAGGGCAAGAAGTATTCGTTCGACGAGCTCTCTGACGCGGCAATGGCATCCACTCCTCTGCGCAGCATTATCAACCCGAGCGATTACAGTTTCAACGCGCCCGGCGATATGCCCGGCAGAATCGCCGATTACTGCAAAAAAGACCGGTCAGCCCGTACCCGAAACGACCGGCGAGATCGTACGCTGCATTTTTGACAGCCTTGCGCTGACCTACCGTTGGACGGTCGATCGCATCAACGCAGTCAAGGGTACAAAGGCACCGTTTATCAACATCGTCGGCGGCGGCTGCAAGGAAGCACCGCTCTGTCAGCTCACCGCAGATTGCTGCGGCGTGCCGGTATATGCAGGACCCACCGAGGCTACCGCTATCGGCAATATCTGCGTTCAGGGCATGGCGCTCGGTGAGATCGCCGATGTTGCCGAGGCAAGACACATCATCAGAAATTCGTTCGATATCAAGCTGTACGAGCCGAAAACGGCTGACAAGGCAGCATGGGACGAGGCATACGGCAGATACTGCAAGCTCGTAGAGGGCTGATTCGGTATCCGTATAAACCAATATACTTATAGGAGAAAATACATGTCTGCAAACGAAGCATACAGAATAAAAAGAGATATATGCCGAGCTCGGAGTTGATACCGAGGCGGCAATGGCGAGGGTTGCCGAGATACCCGTATCCATGCACTGCTGGCAGGGCGATGATGTACGCGGCTTTGAGAATCCCGACGGAGATCTCACCGGCGGCATTCAGACCACGGGCAATTACCCCGGCAGAGCAAAGACCATCGAGCAGCTGCGCGCCGACTTTGAGAAGGCTGCATCGCTCATTCCCGGCCGCAAGAACATCAACCTTCATGCAATATATCTCGATAACTGCGGCGAGCATGTCGACCGCGACGAGATAACGCCCAAGCACTTTGAGTCATGGGTAAAGTGGGCTAAGGAAAACGGCTTCGGTATCGACTTTAACCCCACATATTTTTCGCATAAGAACAGCGCCGACGGCTTTACCCTTTCGCATACCGATGCGGGCATCCGCCGCTTCTGGATAGACCACGGCAAGGCATGCCGCCGCATTGCCGAATATATCGGTAAGGGAGCTCGGCACTACCGTTATGGATAACCATTGGGTACCCGACGGAATGAAGGATATCCCCGTAGACCGCTACGCCTTCCGTCAGCGTCTCATGGAGTCGTATGACGAGATATTCTCGGAAAAGATCGACCGCAAAGTACACCATCGACTCGGTAGAGGGCAAGGTGTTCGGTATCGGCGCGGAGAGCTGCACCATCGGCTCGCACGAGTTCTATCTCGCATACGCGCAGAAGCACGGAATGTCGCTTACGCTCGACACCGGTCACTATCACCCGACCGAGGTCGTTTCAGACAAGATATCCTCCGCACTCCTCTTCCTCGATGATATCCTGCCTCCATGTTTCTCGCCCTGTCAGATGGGACAGCGACCATGTTGTTATCTTCGACGACGAGCTCAAGTATATCGCTCAGGAGATTCTGTGGGGCGGCTTTGAGCGTCGTGTTCACATCGGTCTCGACTTCTTCGATGCATCCATCAACCGTATTGCGGCATGGGTCGTCGGTACACGCAGCATGCAGAAGGCTCTGCTCTTCGCAGCGCTCGCGCCTGTCGAAACCCTGCGCGCGTATGAGAATTCTGGCGACTATTCGTCCCGTCTCGCGCTTCTTGAAGAGATCAAGACCCTGCCGTTCGCGGCTGTATGGGGTATGTACTGCGAGAAGGCAGGCGTTCCCGTGCGCGAGAAGTGGCTCGGCGATGTCAAGGCGTATGAGAAGGATGTTCTCAGCCACAGATAATGCGGCATACAAAAACATAATATGAGCCGAGCGGCGGATCACAGCGATAATTTTCGCCGATTCGCCGCTCGTGTCATGTGCGAAAGGAAAAGTGTATGAAAACGGTTATTCTCGGAAAGACAGGGATAGAGGTTCCGCAGAACGCATTCGGTGCGCTGCCGATACAGCGCGACAGTAAGGAGGTCGCGGTCGGACTTGTTCGCATGGCATATGAGGGGCGGTATGAGATTCTTCGATACCGCGCGTGCGTACAGCGACAGCGAGGAAAAGGTCGGAGAGGCGCTGCACGACGTGCGCGGCAGTGTAGTACATAGCGACTAAGAGCGGCGCAAAGACCCCGGATGAGCTGCGCCGTCAGCTCGATACGTCGCTGACAAAGCTCCGCACCGACTGCATTGATATCTATCAGTTCCATCAGTCTGATATCTGCTACCGACCGGGCGACGGCAGCGGAATGTACGAGGCTATGGAGGATTTTCGCCGCCAGGGCATGATACGCCATATCGGTATAACCTCGCATAATATCGCCGTCGCGGAGGAGGCTGCCGCGTCGGGGCTGTACGCTACGCTGCAGTTTCCGTTCTCGTATCTCTCTGGCGAGCGCGAGCTCGCACTTGTGCAGAGCTGCCGCGAGCACGGCGTCGGATTTATAGCAATGAAGGCGCTTGCGGGCGGACTTATCACAAATTCGCGCGCCGCATTTGCCTATATGTCTGAGCAGGAGGGCGTTCTGCCGATATGGGGTATACAACGCGAGCACGAGCTCGCCGAATGGCTCTCGTATTTCGATGCGCCGCCCGTGCTCGACGATGAGCTGCGCGCCGTGATAGAGCACGACCGCGAGGAGCTTGCACTCGATTTCTGCCGCGGCTGCGGCTACTGCATGCCCTGCCCGCAGGGTATCACTATCAATCAGTGCGCGAGAATGTCGCTCATGCTCCGCCGCGCACCGTCCGAAAACTGGCTCTCCGAGCACTGGCAGCATGAGATGAAGAAGATAGAGACCTGCCGCGGCTGCGGCGCTTGCAGCAAAAATGCCCCTACGGGCTCGACACGCCCGCACTGCTGAAAAAGAACTACGAGGATTACAAGCGCGTCCTCGCAGGCGAGGTAAGCGTCGGCTGAGGAACGGATGACGGGGGGACGATGGGGTACGATGGGGAGACTTTCGAGAAAGTCTCCCCCAAGCCCCTACCAAAGCTTTAAAACTGAGGGGATTTTCTCGGGCAGAGGAGCTGAGGGAGCGCTGATGAAAAGTTTCGCCCGCCGCGCACTGACTAAGGATTAGGCAGATTAAAGTTTTCGTCCACCTTTTTTAAATGGGTGGCGCATAAAGGCGGAGCCTTTATGCCTGAGTTTGGAGCTTACGCTCCAAACATCACGGGGTCGGGGCAATGCCCCGAAAATCGGCGTTTCTTTTCCTTAGCTTTTGAACAACGCTCCGCGTTGTTTGCGTGAAGTTTTGCGGTCTTGCAAAAGCAAGATTGCCGTCTGTGACGGCAAAGAAAAACTTCATGTTGAATCGCCGTGCGATTCAACGTCGCCTCCGCTCGCACAAAGAAAAGCGGCTAAGGCCCTGATTTACTCAAATTCGTAGTGATGATACACGACGGTATACTTAAGGATTTAGCAAAAATCAGGTTGTTAATTTGCACTGAAAGTTCGCGCGTGAAAGCCTCCCCTATACGGGAGAGGCATACACGTCCGCTGCTTTGGTAGCACTATCAACGATTTTCTGCACTCCCGTCTTCACAATCGTGACGGCGGAGCTTTTGAGTCGAGCGAAAATTATCGTTGTTATTAAGCGCACCGTCGCTCATTGCGCTCCCATGCCCCCCGCGCATCATCTCTGCGGCGGGCTTTTTCTTTTCATCCTTTTTTCATTCTTGCGGCACGGTGATTTCCTGAGCACGGCGTGTTTTCGACATTTGAACATATTAAAGTGCAAAAAAAACCGTCTTTGACTTGACAAACGTTCATTTTGCGTGTATAATACCAAATTGTTGAACGAATTTTACAATGAATGAACATGAAACCGAATCTTAAAGCGATGCGGTCGGCGCGGAAATGAGCACACGGCGCATTTCCTCACCGTCAGTCGAAAACGAAAAGAAGAAAGGCCAGTTATCATGAAAATGAGAAAGAAGCTTACACTCGCACTTGCTGCAGTAATGCTGCTGTCGGCTCTCCCGCTCAGCTCCTGCGGCTCCAAGAAGTCCATTACCGTTTACGCTACCTCCGAGGATTACCGTATCGAGAACGCGCAGAAGATGTTTGACGAAAAGTTCCCCGAGTACGATATCCACATCGAGTACAAGTCGACGGGCGACCTCTCGTCTAAAGCTCATTGCAGAGGGCGACAACACCGACTGCGACATCATCATGGAGCTTGAGAACGCATACATGGAAAAGATCTCGGACAGCCTTGCCGAGCTCAAGGACGTTGATTTCAGCGTTTACAAAGACACTTATGTTCCCGACAGCCGCAAGTACGTTCCCTTCGTTATCTCGAGCGGCTCGATAGTCGTAAACACAAAGCTGCTTGCCGAGAAGAATCTCAGCGTTCCCGAGACCTACGACGATCTGCTCAAGCCCGAGTATAAGGGTCTTATCTCGATGCCGAGTCCTAAGTCCTCGAGTACCGGCTACATCTTTCTGCTCAACCTCGTCAATGCATGGGGGGAGGAGAAGGCATTTACCTTCTTTGACGGTCTGGCTGAGAACATTTCCGGCGCGGGCTTTACCTCGTCCGGCTCGGGTCCTATACAGAACCTTATCATGGGTGAGGCTGTTATCGGTCTCGGCATGACGCATCAGGCTGTTACCGAGATAAATAACGGTGAGCCGCTTGAGGTCCACTTCCTTGCTGAGGGCTCGCCCTACGACGTATACTCCAGCGCGGTCATCAAGGGTAAGGAGACCGACGAGGACGTTATGAAGGTGTTTGACTATCTCGTAAACGAGATCACTCCCAAGGATAAGGAGCTCTACGCACCCGAGACTATCTACAAGGATCGCACCTTCACAAAGCCCAACTACCCTGAGACCATCCCCTACGGTGATATGTCGGGTATAAGTGATATTTCGGTAAAGGACAGCCTGCTGAGCAAATGGAAATATTAAAGGTCAGAGATATAACAAAAGAAATATGACGGACGCGCAGCGCTCGACGGCGTAAGCTTTGATGTCGAGCGCGGTGAGTTCCTTTCCATACTCGGCCCCTCGGGCTGCGGAAAGACGACTCTACTGCGTATTCTTATCGGTCTGCTTGAGCCCGACGGCGGAAGCATCGAGCTCGAGGGAACCGATATCACGCGCAACGCACCCGATAAGCGTAAGATGGGCATAGTTTTTTCAGAACTATGCCCTATTCGAGAATATGAACGTCCGTCGAAATATCGAGTATGCCATGCGTCTGCGCCCCGAGCTTCGCGCCGGCGCGGCAGCACGCGCACAGGAGCTTATAGAGCAGGTCGGACTCACCGAGCATGCGGATAAATATCCGGCAAATCTCTCGGGCGGTCAGCAGCAGCGCGTTGCAATTGCGCGTACGCTCGCGCTTGACCCCGCGATAAGCAATTTTCTTTTCGATGAGCCTATGAGCGCGCTCGATGTCGCTACCCGCCTTTCGCTCCGTCGTGAGCTTAAGAGCATTCAGCAGCGTCTCGGCACGACCATGATCTACATAACGCACGATCAGGAGGAAGCGTTTGCGATGTCCGACCGCATAATGGTCATGGGCAACGCCCGCATCCATCAGATAGGAACGCCCGACGAGCTGCTCGACAGCCCTGCGGACGATTATGTGCGCAGCTTCGTTATCGACAATCTGCGTGCAAAGATCGATTCCCTTGCCCGTTACATGCGCTGAGGGGGTGTGATCTTGTCAGCTGTTAATACCGTTTCATCGGGCGGCTCATCCGGTGCACACGGACGTGTTTTCCGCGGCAGCACGGTACTGCTGCTCTGCTGCTTTTTTTGCCGTTGCGGTGATCTGCCCGCTTATCGGAATGCTGCTCAACCTCGGTCAGGCAGATATTCCCGCGCTGCTCTCAAGCTCTGCGGTAGGCGAGGCGGTGCTGCATTCGGTGATCGTTTCGCTTACCTCCACCGTTATTGCAATACTGATCGCGGCTGTCGCGGCATGGTGCATGACGCGGACAAGGGTATGGCTCAAGGCCGTTTTCGGAGTATGCATACTGCTGCCGATGCTCATTCCGTCTATCTCGCACGGCATGGGTCTTATCATTCTGTTCGGCTCGAACGGTAGCCTTACAAAGCTGCTCGGGCTCAGTGGCGGAATATACGGCTTTGCCGGCATAGTCGTCGGTTCGGTCATGTATGCCTTTCCCGTTGCCTATATAATGATATCGGACATTCTCCGCTACGAGGACGGCACTCCGTACGATGCGGCAGCGGTGCTCGGACTTTCAAAGCCCCGCCGCTTCTCCGCTATCACCATGCCGTATATGAGAAAGCCGATGATAAGCGTAGTCTTTGCAGTATTTACCATGATAGTGACCGACTACGGTGTACCGCTCATGGTCGGCGGTATGTATAAGACCCTCCCCGTGCTTATGTATGAGGAGGTCATAGGAGGTCAGAATTTCGGAAAGGGCAGCTTTTTCGGACTGATACTGCTCGTTCCCGCAGTCGCCGCATTCTTTATCGACATGTTCTGCAAGAGCGACAAGCGCAGCGGCAGCATTGCACGGCCTTTTTGATCTGCGTCACAACCGCGCCCGCGATATCATTGCCCTTGTCCTGCTTCTGCTGATTTCGATATGCGTTGTATATCCTATCATATCGTTTGTGGCGATAACCTTTACAAAGAGCTATCCGTACGACCTTACCTTTACGATGAAGAATGTTGCAAACACCTTTCGTAAGGGTGCGGCGGGATACCTTGTCAATTCGATCGTCATAGCGTTTTTCACCGCGCTGCTCGGAACGGCGGTCGCATTTATCAGCGCCTGCTTTACCGCGCGCGGATCGGGGCGCAGCTCGCGGCTGCTGCATCTGCTCTCGATAATGCCGCTCGCCATCCCGGGTATAGTGCTCGGTCTGTCGTATGCTCTGTTCTTCAGCGGCAGCTTCATCTACCGAACGCTGTTTATACTTATCCTTGCAAATACCATTCACTTTTTCTCCTCGCCCTACCTTATGATATATAACAGCATAGCAAAGCTGAATCCGAACCTTGAGGCGACTGCCGCGTCGCTCGGCATAAGCAGGCTGAGGCTGACGCTCGATATCTTTCTCCCGCAGACGCGGACGACGCTCGTTGAGATGTTTTCATATTTCTTTGTCAATTCGATGATGACTATCTCCGCCGTAGCGTTCCTCGCCGACCTGAAAACAAAGCCGATAGCGCTGCTTATCCCGCAGTTTGAGGCGCAGATGCTGCTTGAGGCATCCGCCTTTGTATCGCTGCTGATACTTGAGGTCAATCTGCTGATGAAGGGCGCGGTATATCTGATCAAGCGTCTTATCGCCCGCAGGACGGAAAAGGCGGCACGCGCCGCAGCGTGAGCTGTGGTATCGCCAAAGCTATCATGCTGATGTTCCGCACCGTATTACCTCAATTGCATTTGTTCCCGTCGACCGGATATATTCCGTGCGGCGGGAATTTTGCTTTGCTTTTACTAAGCTATGTCCGCATTAGACCCTGTTAAAAAAGCATGATGCAGTTTCCGAAAAACTATTGAATATTGAAATTCGATATGTTATACTACCACTGTATTCAGGCGGTGCGGGACAGTGCCGCCGTTCCCGAAAAAGGATAAACATAATGGATAAGAAAAAACTGCATGAGGGTAAGCTGCTTTACCTGAATAACGAGCCGAACAACTGGGAGGACGGTTCTCCCGTCGGTGCCGGAAATATTGCCGCAATGCTGTGCGGAAGTGTTTCCGAGGAGCACTTTCAGTTCAACGAGGAATTTCTTTGGGCGGGCGGACCCCTTGACAACCCGAAGCGCCTGAAGAGCTGCCTCGACCACATCTACGAGATGCTTATGAACGGTCATGCCGCCGAGGCTGACGAGTGGGCGGAGGAGAACATGAAGGACTGCTTCCCGCCGTATCAAGTCCTTCGAGACCGCGGGCGAGCTGTGGGTAAGATTTCACGAGGATGATGTTTATTTCGACAACTACTCCCGCGAGCTTGATCTTGAGGACGGTATAGCAAGCGTTGAGTATGACCTCGACGGAATTCACTACCGCCGCGAGCTGTGGGCGTCCTATCCGGATAATGTGATAGGCATCCGCTTTACCTCGGACACAAAGGGCGCGATCTCTTTTAAGGCAAAATATATTCGTGAGGTCGATAATCTCGAGCGCAGCGTGCGCGAGAATATTCTGACCCTGCGCGGCAAGACTCAGTGCGGGCTTTACGATTTTGAGGTCAAGGTCGGCTTTTATCCCGAGGGAGGCTGCCTCGGCATGTCGGGCGATGAGATCTCGCTTGATGGCGCGGATGCGTGCACCGTATATGTTACCATTCAAACGCTGAACCGCAGCCGCCGCAAGACGCCCGATATCGAAAAGCTTGCCGCACGCGGCTACGAGACGCTTCGCGCACGCGCGGCAGAGGACCATGCAGCGCTCATGAACCGCTCCGAGGTCTACATCGAGGGTCAGGAGATACAGAAGAGATATCCCGTTTCGCAGCGTCTTGCGCGCATGCGTGCGGGCAATGCCGATAACGGTATCGCGGGTCTGTACTTCAACTTCGGTAAGCACCTGCTCATCGGCTGCAGCCGTCCCGGCTGCCTGCCCGGAAACCTTCAGGGTATCTGGTGCCGCAACGTGTTTGCTCCCTGGAACTCCGACTATCATTCAAATATCAATCTCCAGATGAACTACTGGCCGGTCGAGACGGCTAATATTTCCGAGTGCGCGATCCCGCTCTTTGATTTTCTTCTTAATTATCAGCTCGAGCCCGGCAAGCGCGCGGCAAGAGAGTGCTACGACTGCGACGGCGTTGTGCTCCATCACGTTACCGATATCAACGGTATGTCCGCACCCTGCGACGGTCTGTGCGGAATGTGGCCGATGGGCGGAGCATGGCTCTGCTTCAATATGTGGGAGCACTATCTTTTCACACTCGACGAGGACTATCTCCGCAGCACGGCATATCCGTACATTGTAGAGAGCGTCAAATTCTTCCTCGGCTTCCTGCGCGAGGGCAAGGACGGACTGCTCCATTCCGGTCCCTCTATGTCGCCAGAGAACCGCTATATCATCGACGGCAAGCGCGCATGGCTCTGCATGTCGCCTACCATGGATATCGAGATTATCGGCGGACTGTTTGACTTCTACTGCCGCGCAGAGGATATCGTCGGCGAGAATCCCGAGCTTAAGGCAAGGGTTGAGGCTGCTGCAAAGCGCCTGCCTCCGCTCAAGATCGGCAGTGACGGCAGACTCATGGAGTGGCAGGAGGAGTACGAGGAGGATGAGCCCGGTCACCGTCACATCTCGCATGCCTTCGGACTCTATCCCGGCTGGAGCATAACAAAGGGAGAATACTCCCCGAGCTGTTCGATGCCGTTAACAAGAGCATTCAGCACCGCCTTGCTTACGGCGGAGCGCACACCGGCTGGAGCGCCGCATGGGTGCTCAACCTCTATGCGCATCTGCTTGACCGCGACGGCGCATCGACCATGTACTACAATCTGCTCACCAAGTCCACAAACACTAATCTGCTTGACGAGCACCCGCCGTTCCAGATAGACGGTAACTTCGGCGGTACGGCTGCCGTTGCCGAGATGCTGCTTCAGAGCCGCGACAGTATCGTCCGCGTGCTCCCCGCGCTCCCGCACGACTGGAAGAGCGGACATTTCCGCGGTCTGTGCGTACGCGGCGGCTACGAGATGGACGCAGAGTGGAAGGATGAGGTGCTCACCTCGCTGACCGTTCGCTCTACCGTAGGCTCTGGCAAGCTGCACATCATCGCAGGCGATAAGGAATACGATGTCGAGCTCGGCGTCGGCGAGGAGAAGAAGCTCGCGCTCTGATCGACGGCTCTTACATCAGACAAATATACAATGCATACGGCAGAGTCGTTCCGATAGGGGGGCGGCTCTGCTTTTTATCTGCCGCGCCTGCTTAGCGGCGGCTTTGAATTCGGCGCTGTACCGCACGATATCCGTGCATCCTTTTGCTCGGTACGTTTTTTCGATTCGTCCGACCTCTTTGGCTTGTCTTTGACCGATTCGGCATGGCGGTGCTTTTATCAGACTCTACATCTGACAACTGCGTGATAAATTTAAAAAATATGTGCTTGACAATCGCGTGATTTGATTGTATACTTTCGGTATGAGGAGGCGCATGCAATGAATATAAGCATGGAGGACAGATATATCCCCGGTTCGATCATACCGCGCAGCAGTATGAACGGCGTTACGGGACTTGAATTTATAGACAAGATATTTTTATGTCCAAGGGCATAATGCTCAGCCGTATCCGCGAGCTTGCGGGCATCGACGGCTCGACAATACAGAACTGGGTTAAGCGCGGATGGATAGGCAATACTGTCAATAAGCACTACAGCAGGGTGCAGTTTGCCCGCATACTTATTATAAACATGCTGCGCGCGACGATGAAGCTCGAAAAGATAGACTTTCTGCTTCACTATATCAACGGCAATCTCGACTGCCGCGCGGACGACATCATCTCAGAGCCGATACTGTTCGACTACATCTGCCGCATAGTTGACACCGCCGACAAAATAGGAACGGTGGATTCGGCGCGTCTGCGCAGCATAATCGACGAGCAGACCTCCGATTATGTTGAGCGGCTGCCCGGCTCGAGCAAAAAGACTGCGCCGCGCACTTGAGGTCATCATTCTTGCGTACTATTCGTCGGTCGTTTCGTCCTATTCGGAGGACCGCTTCGCCGCGCTTACGGAGGGCTGAGCCGTATCGGCATAAAATTGCCGCATAGCGAGAAAAGAGCAGAATATTCCCGCCGCTTTGTGAACATCATATCTCTGTATTGAATGCGGGGGGGGATATCGAATGGTCGGGGAAAACAAAATATGTGAGAGCCGCGGCGAAGGAGCCGAGACGAAAAAAATGAGCCGGTGATCGAACGGAGAGCCGCGCAGGGCACCGATAAGGACATCGGAAAAACAGTCGAGCGGCGAATAGAATCCGAGTCGGCGAGCTTATCCCGCGGCAGACGGCGCGCGGAATATCTCTGTCACCGACTGCGCTATCCGCTCGTGCTGCTGCTCGGCGCGGCGGGCTATCCGCTTGCGGAGCTGTGCTGGCGCGGCAGAACGCACTGGAGCATGGCGCTGCTCGGCGGCATGTGTCTATGCGGCATATTGTATGTTTCAGAGTGCACCGAGGGTGTGCTCGATCTTTTCAGCAGGGCGCTGCTGTGCAGTATTATTATCAGCGAGGCGGAGTTCATTTTCGGTGTGATGTTCAATCTTATAGCCGGGCTCGGAATATGGGATTATACCGAAAAGCCGCTTAACCTGCTCGGTCAGGTCTGCGCGGAATACTCGCTGCTTTGGCTGTCGCTCTCACTGCCTGCCATATCGCTTTTTGATAGGTGCGGGGGTGAGCAAGGAGCGCCGCGAGTAGAAATAATTATAGGGGAGGGGCGAATGAGTATGAAGCGCGGAGCCGAAAAAGATGGTACGGCGCGCGAGGCGAGAGCCTTTCATAACTGGCGCGGCAGAGGCGCGGCGGTTGCAACGGTGCTTGTAGTACTGCTGTCGGTCGTGCTGTTGTATCTGTTCTCCGACGGCCTCAGCATGCCGCAGAGTCCGTTTTTTCTCGGTGCTCTCACCGGGGAGACGATCCGTTTATCGCGCAGACCGAGGCGGGGAAGTGCAGGATATATTTTCTCGATGTGGGGCAGGGCAATGCCACGCTGTTTTCGGTCGGAGACGAGGGCTATGTGCTCGTCGATACGGGACCCGAGGATGCGGAGGCTTCGCTGCTCGCAATGCTGTCCGAGCTTGGGGTGGAGAGGATAGAATATCTTGTTCTTACACATCCGCACGACGATCATATCGGAGGCGCGGACGGCGTGCTCGGCAGTATTCCGGTCGGGCAGACGTTGATGCCGGAAGAGACGAGCAATACGGCGTCGTTTCAGTCGCTGCTCCCTCGCGATAGAGCGGAACGGCTGTAAACTCAAGCTGCCGAGGGCGGGCGAGGTGTTTGCGCTCGGCAAGCTCTCTATGACTATAATGTCTCCGCTCGATACGGATGCATCGGAGGATGAGGATGAAAACGAGCGTTGTCTTACGCTGCGTGCGACCTTCGGCGCGAGCAGTATATTCCTTTTGCTGCCGATGTCGGAGAACCTACCGAAGCGGAGCTGCTTGACCGTTATCCTGCGGCTATGCTGCGGGTCGATTTACTCGGCGTCGGACATCATGGCGCGGCGACATCGAGCGGTGCGGACTTTCTTTCGGCGCTCTCACCGAAATATGCGGTGATAAGCTGCGGAAAAGAACAACAGCTACGGTCATCCGAGCGACGGCACGCTTGAGCGGCTCGGAGAGGCTGGCGCAGAGGTATTCCGTACCGACCGGGACGGCACGGTAGTATCTTCGTTACCGACGGAACACATCTTACCGCGCCGAAGCGATAGTACATAACTGCAATTCGGAAGAATCGTGTCATGACGCTGCTGCTTTGCGCGCGGCGTTATTGCGGGTCGGTCGTGTCTATGTAACCGAGTGCTGCCATTCTGCTTTTGATTACGATTTGCTTGCACCTCTCGGCTGCTTCTGCCGCGATTTTTGACTGCATCCGAATTAAAATATCTGAAATATCTGTCGCTGCGGCGGTATCGGTCCATCTGCCGATACCGCCGCAGTTTCAGCATCAATTCTTTGTGATTTAATTTTGTCTATGCACCATAATTAGCGGTTGACATGGTCACACGTAAATGGTATCATATATGGGAATAAGACAAACGGGAGAAACAAATGAAACTCAATGAGATGAAAATCGGCAGCAGTGCTGTAATAACAGCAGTCGGCGGCGATGGAAGCCTGCGGCAGCATTTTCTCGATATGGGTGTTATTCCGGGAGCGACGGTTACGCTTACGAAGTACGCGCCTATGGGCGATCCTATGGAGCTGCGCATTCACGGCTATGAGCTGACAATGCGTATAGACGATGCAAAAAAGGTGGAGATAAAGCCTTCGAACGGCGAACAGGACGAGACTCGCCCTGACTATGGCGACGGGCGGCGCAGAGTCGAGCATCCCGGACTCGGTGAGGGCGGGCGATATCATGTGCCGCATACCGATCCGCTGCCGAAGGGGACTCCGCTAACCTTTGCGCTTGCTGGGAATCAAAACTGCGGAAAAACCACTCTGTTTAATCAGCTGACCGGTTCAAATCAACATGTCGGAAATTTCCCCGGCGTTACGGTAGACCGCAAGAGCGGCTCGATAAAAGGGCATCCGGATGCGAGCGTTACCGATCTGCCCGGCATATATTCGCTGTCGCCGTATACGAGCGAGGAGATAGTTTCACGCCGCTTTATTCTCGATGAAAAGCCGAGCGGAATAATAAATATCGTTGATGCGACCAATATCGAGCGAAATCTGTATCTTACGCTCCAGCTGATGGAGCTGGACGTTCCTATGGTGCTTGCGTTGAATATGATGGATGAGATGCGCGGCAGCGGCGGCTCGGTGCGTATTAACGAGATGGAGGAGCGGCTCGGGATACCGGTAATTCCGATATCGGCGAGCAAGAACGAGGGCGTTGACGAAGTCGTTCGGCATGCGCTCCATGTCGCGCAGAATCGCGAGTGCCCCGGCAGAACGGATTTTTGTTCAAAGGATGAGAACGGCGGTGCGGTGCATCGCTGCCTGCACGGAATAATGCATCTTATCGAGGATCATGCCGCCGCTGCGAGTATTCCGGTGCGCTTTGCGGCAAGCAAGCTCGTCGAGGGAGATGCACGTATAGAGGCGGCGCTGAAGCTGAGCGAGAACGAGCGCGAGATGATAGAGCATATCATTGTGCAGATGGAAAGAGAGCGTGGGCTTGACCGTGCTGCTGCAATAGCCGATATGCGTTTTTCGTTTATTACCGCACTCTGCCGTGATACCGTTGTGCGTCCGCGTGAGAGTCGCGAGCACATTCGCAGCCGCAGGATAGACCGTGTGCTGACCGGACGTTTTACCGCTATTCCGATGTTTATTTTGATAATGGCTGCGATCTTCTATCTGACCTTCGGACTTATCGGAGCATATCTGCAGGAGCTGCTTGACGGAGGAATAACGGCACTTACATCGGTGGTCGATGCAGCGCTTACGCGAATAGGTGTGGGCAGTGTCATTCATTCGCTTATCGTAGACGGTATATTTGCGGGTGTCGGCAGCGTTCTCAGCTTTGTGCCGATAATAGTTATTCTGTTTTTCTTCCTGTCTATGTTAGAGGACAGCGGTTATATGGCACGAGTCGCATTTGTTACCGACAAGCTGCTGCGTAAGATAGGACTTTCCGGTCGCAGTATCGTTCCGATGCTTATAGGCTTCGGCTGCACTGTGCCGGGGGTTATGGCCAGCAGAACGCTGCCGTCCGACCGTGACCGTAAAATGACCGTGCTGCTCACACCTATGATGAGCTGTACCGCAAAGCTGCCTATCTACGGCTTTTTGCTGCGGCATTTTTTCCCGGATCACAGCTGGCTTGTCGTTTCGGGACTGTATCTGCTCGGTATTCTCGTAGGTATCCTGACGGCTCTTATTACAAAAAGACGATGCTCCGCGGCGAGGCAGTCCCGTTTGTTATGGAGCTGCCGAACTATCGTATGCCGGGTGCGAAAAATGTCGGCAGGCTGCTGCTTGATAAGACAAAAAGACTTTGTACGTCGTGCGTTTACCGTCATTTTTGTCGCGTCTGTGGTAATCTGGGCGCTTCGTACCTTTGATTTCCGCTTTGTCCCGGTCTCGGATGCCGGCGACAGCATGCTCGCTCGAATAGCCGGCTTTATATCGCCAATCTTCCGTCCGCTCGGCTTCGGCACATGGCAGATAGTTACCGCGCTGTTTGCAGGCTTTATGGCGAAAGAGAGCGTTGTCTCTACGCTCTCGGTGCTGCTCTCGGGCGCAGCCGTCACCTCGATCATATCGCCGTCTGCGGCGCTTGCGCTGCTCGTCTTTTTGCCTGCTCTATACGCCGTGCGTCGCTGCTGTTGCGGTCATTCGCCGCGAGCTCGGCAGAGGATGGGCTGCCGGCATCGTTGTGTGGCAGTGTACCGTCGCATGGATATTTGCAGCTTTGACAAAGCTGCTGTTTACTTATGCTTTTTCGCTTTAACAGTTTAGCCTCCCCGCTCTGATGTGGAAGAAACTGCAGGTGCCGCTCCGAACATTTTTACCTATCCTCAATCGAATTAAGGGGCTGTTAAAAACAAGTTTTTTAACAGCCCCTTGCATGCGTTTTCTCTTGGTTCATCTTTTTCGCCGCAGAAGCACTTTCGGCAAGGTCAGAATTACCGCTTCGGCAAGGTCAAAATTACCGTACCTTCGCAAAAATCGCGAAAATATTTTTGAAAAAATCGAAAAATACTATTGACAAACGTCTCGCTGCGGTATATAATACAGTCAAACAATTGAACAAATACTCAAATGTTCAAAAGAACAGGCGGCGAGGCGGATGCCCGTCGGGAAAGGTGATATAGTTATGAAAAAGACCTACAATATCGATGTTGACTGCGCGAACTGCGCGCTGCTTATGGAGGAGGCTGCGAAAAAGACCGAGGGGGTCAAGGATGCCTCTGTCAACTTCATGCTTCTCAAGATGGCGGTTGAGTTTGAGGACGGTGCGGACGAGCACAAGGTCATGAAGCAGGTGCTGCGCAACTGCCGCAAGGTTGAGGACGACTGCGATATAGAGCTGTAAGGGCTGCCGGCAGACCGGTATATCGCAGACAATCGGCGAAAGCTGCGCGCGGGGAGGCACGGTGCTGCTATCCTCGTCCTATATTACATAGTTTTGTGAGGAACGGACAATGAATAAAAAACAGAAAAAAGGTGCTTATCCGCATAATCATAACGGCGGTGCTGTTGGGTCGCTCTAAAGCTGCTGATCGAGTTTTCGGTTCTGCCGGAAACGGGCATACCGACGCTCTGCATGTACCTAATACCGTATGTTGTTATCGGATATGACATCATCAAAAAAGCATTCAAGGGAATAATACACGGCAGACCGTTTGATGAAAATTTTCTCATGACTGTCGCAACGATCGGCGCGATAGCGACCGGAGAATATTCCGAGAGCGCGGCGGTAATGCTCTTCTATCAGATAGGCGAGCTGTTCCAGAGCTATGCCGTAGGCAAGAGCCGAAAGAGCATCAGCACACTGATGGATATCCGCCCCGACTATGCATGGATCGACGGTGAAAACGGTGAGCAGGTGCAGGTAGACCCGTCAACCGTCGAGGTGGGAACGGTAATTACCGTCCGCCCCGGCGAGCGCGTGCCGATAGACGGCATTATCGTCGGCGGTGCGAGTACGGTCGATACCGTTGCGCTGACAGGCGAGAGTGTGCCGAGCCGTGTCGGTGAAGGGAGATAATGTTCTCTCCGGCTGCATAAATCTCTCCGGCGCACTGAAGATCAAGACCGAGAAGCAGTTTTCCGAATCCACCGCATCCAAGATACTTGAGCTTGCGGCTGATGCAGGAGCTAAGAAGTCTCGCTCCGAGGCGTTTATCTCGCGCTTTGCACGTATCTATACTCCCTGTATATGTATCGGCGCGCTTGCACTTGCGGTGCTCCCGCCGGTTATCCGTCAGTTGATGGGCATGAGCGGTGACTGGAGCAGCTGGATCTACCGCGCGCTTACCTTCCTTGTTATCAGCTGCCCGTGCGCTCTTGTTATCAGTATTCCGCTCACATTCTTTGCCGGCATCGGCAGTGCGGGTAAATCGGGAATACTTGTCAAGGGCTCTGGCTACATGGAAATGCTCTCGCGCGTCCGTACCGTCGCATTCGATAAGACCGGTACAATGACCAAGGGCGTGTTTGAGGTCGCGGGCGTTCACCATTCACCGCTGTCGAGCGGTCAGCTCATCGAATATGCGGCGCTTGCCGAGGGCTATTCGGGACATCCGATCAGCCGCAGTCTGCAGAAGGCATATGGGAAAAAGGTTGATAACAGCCGCATATCAGACGTAACCGAGCTTGGCGGAAAAGGAATTACAGCTCTTGTTGACGGTGCAAGAGTCGCTGTCGGCAACGATAAGCTGATGCGCGAGCTCGGCATTGATTATCTCGAGTGCCATCATACCGGAACGGTCGTTCATGTCGCTCTCGAGGGCGAGTATGCAGGCCATATCCTTATCAAGGATGTAATCAAGCCCGATGCAAAGGAGGCTATCGCCGATCTCCGTTCGCTCGGCGTCACCGATACGGTAATGCTCTCGGGCGATCGTGACGAGACGGCGAAGAAGGTCGGCGCGGAGCTCGGTATCGGCAGAACGATAGGTTCGCTCATGCCCGCCGACAAGGTCGGAGTCGTAGAGAATATGCTTGGCAAGAACGGTGCGGTTGCTTTTGTCGGCGACGGAATAAACGACGCTCCCGTGCTTGCGCGTGCCGATGTCGGGATCGCTATGGGTGCGCTCGGCTCGGATGCGGCTATCGAGGCTGCTGATGTCGTTATCATGAACGACAGCCCACGCGGTATCGCCAAGGCAATTAGAATATCCCGCAAATGTATGCGTATAGTATATGAAAATATCACGTTTGCCATAGCGGTTAAGCTCATCTGCCTTGTGCTCGGTGCGACCGGACACGCAGATATGTGGCTTGCGGTATTCGCAGATGTCGGAGTTATGGTCATAGCCGTACTCAATGCGATACGTGCCCTGCATGATGGCTGGCATGCGGAAAAGCATGCTGCAGCGGCGTCCGATACTGCCGCTCCCGACATAAGAACTGAGGCACGCCATGTGTGAAAACAAAACGGATATGCCCGCGCCGAGCGCGGAGCAGCTGTGCGACCTTGCCGAGCTGTTTAAGGTTTTCGGCGATTCGACGCGTATACGCATACTCTGTGCGCTGATAGGCGGGGAGCTGTGTGTCGGAGAGATCGCCGCAATGCTCGAAATGACCTCGTCCGCCGTGTCTCATCAGTTGGCTATACTGCGCCGAAATAAGCTGATAGGCAGCCGACGCGAGGGAAAGTCGATATTCTACTCGCTCGCCGACGGACATGTAAGAACCGTGCTCAGTCAGGGACTCGAGCACTTGACCGAGAAATGACGCCGAGGCGCGGATAACGCCGTCGAAAAGCGTACAAGACCGTCGAAAAGCGGATAAAGCCGCTGCCCGATTGCAGGCGGACTTCGCAGTACGGTAAGCTGCCGATGAATATTCAAATAACGGTATGAACTATACCAGTACGAAAACCGCCTCCTCCGCGCATGATCGCGGCAGGGGCGGTTTTTTCGACACTTGCCGCAAGACCGCAAAATTGCACTTGTGTAGACGGGTAGCGTTACCAACTTAGGTGAGATACATTATAGAATTAAGTTGATAATACATACTGAAGGGCTTGCGCGTGTCTGCCTCCCCCGTGTAGGGGGAGGTGGCACGGCTTGACGTGACGGAGGGGCTGTTGGAAACTGAGAAATCCTTAATCAAATTTGGTTCGTGACGATTTTTCTGCCATACTAAGGCTTGCAATAACTATAGAATCGGTATAGCAGAAAAATTGTCACGAACTCATAATATGGCAGCCGGCTTTTTAGTTCCCAACAGCCCTTCCACCGCCTACGGCGGTCCCCCTCCCCTTACACAGGGGAGGCAGACACGTTCCGAACATGCATTATCAACGTCATTTTGAACTGAATTTTATCAAAATCCGATCTCGGTCGTTATATTGCTTCCTTCACCGAGAGCTTTTACGCTCCGATATTTCAGCATGTTTCGCCTTCGATCGTCGTATTTGCAAAGAGCAGATACGTGTTCCGGCATAACGATAAAAATCGCTGAGCAAAACTTACGTAATCCTTACATATAATTGTTGATTTTTTACCGTTTTGGTGGTATCATATAGTGAGGTATTATTTTACCGTGTCGGGAAATAATCTTATATGTATCTCTGTCCCGGCGGCGATGCATGCATATTTTCGGACGGCGCTACGGCTGCGCTCCTTCGTGGCTCTCGGCGGGAAAAGGCAGGACATGAACAGTATAAACAAACTCACACTGTGCATACCTATGTACAATGAATCTTCTATAATAGCGGATACGGTCAAAACGCTCACCGCAGCGCTCGAGCAATATCGTGAGGGTGGGGCTTATCGGTGCTGGGAACTTATCGTGTCGGACGACGGCAGCACCGACGGCAGCGCCGATATCGTTCGCTCGCTCGGACAGAGCGGCGTTCGCATCTGCGGCTATGAACACAATCGCGGCAAGGGCTGCGCCGTTCGTACAGCGATGCTCGAGGCGTCGCGCGAGGACGGCTCTCCGGAGCATGTGATAATGTTTACCGATGCCGATCTTGCCTACGGCACGGAGGTGATCGACCGCTTTGCGCGTGCGTTTGCGCAGCATAAGGAAACCGATATCTTTATCGGCTCGCGCAATCTCAGCGGCGACGGCTATGAGAGCTATACCTTTATCCGGCGTATTGCGTCAAAGGCGTATATACGACTTCTGTGTATCGTCGGAGGCTTCAAGCTCTCCGATTCGCAGTGTGGCTGCAAGGCATTTCGCGCACCGACGGCGGAGCAGATATTCTCACGTATGGAGACGGATGGCTTTGCCTTTGATTTTGAGCGCTGCTGCTTGCGGGCAGGCTCGGAAGCCGAATCGGCGAGATACCGGTGTCGGTCATCAACCATCGCGAATCAAAGATACGACTCGGGCGCGACGTTTTCAAAATGGCGCACGATCTCTTTAAGATGAAACGCAGGGTGTCTAAAATCAAGCTGTGACTTACCGTACGGCGGATGCTGCCGGCACTGTTATTTTCAGCTCTGTCGGCGGATGTGCGGCGCTATATTAAGTTTGAAAAAAACAAAAAAATAACTATATTAAGATATGTCCGGAAGGACGGACGTGTTATCGAACTGATGAAGGAGAGAATCAAGCGCGACGGAAGGGTTTATCCGGGCGGAGTACTCAAGGTCGATTGCTTTCTCAACCATATGATAGATATCGACCTGCTCAGCGAGGCGGGCAAGGAGCTGCATCGGCTGTTTGCGAATGATGGCGTGACTAAGATACTTACCGTAGAGGCATCCGGCATCGCGGTTGCGAGCCTTGCAGCGGTGCAGTTCGGCGTTCCGGTCGTATTTGCGAAGAAGAGCAAGACGAGCAACCTCTCGGATAACCTCTACAGGGCACAGGTCGTTTCCTTTACACACGGCAAGACGTATACGATAGTTGTTGATAAGAATTACATAACTTCCTCCGATCGCGTTCTGATAGTAGACGATTTTCTCGCGCGCGGCGAGGCTCTGCGCGGATTGCTCGCAATTACCGAGCAGGCGGGCGCATCGGTTGCGGGCGCGGGAATAATGATAGAAAAGTGCTTTCAGGGCGGCGGCGACGAGCTTCGCGCGGACGGGCTGCGCATAGAGTCGATGGCTATGATAGAGAGCATGTCGGACGACGGAAGGATAGTTTTCAGAGATTGAGTGCGCGACGGAGCGCCGAATGCTCTGCGTGTCGGTCGAATGATCGGCGAATGATATCGGGTGGCACCCGAGCAAGGAGAGACAAATGCTGAGAATAGAGCATCTGACAAAGACCTATGGTAATACGCGTGCGGTGGACGATCTGTCGCTGCACATTGCACCCGGCGAGATATACGGCTTTATCGGTCACAACGGGCGGGAAAGACGACGACGCTCAAGAGTGTCTGCGGTATACTTTCATATGACGGCGGAGAGATTTTTATTGACGGTGAGAATATCAAGGATTCGCCGGTCGCTGTCAAAAAGAAGATAGCCTATATCCCCGATAATCCCGATATCTACGAGTTTATGACCGGCGAGAAATATCGCGCGTTTATCTCGGATATTTTCGGAATTTCCGCGAAGGACCGCGAGGCGCGTATACATAAGTACGCCTCCGACTTTGAGCTTGAGGGCGATCTCGGACAGCCGATATCCGCATACTCGCACGGAATGAAGCAGAAGCTCGCCATCATATCCGCGCTTATACACGAGCCGCGGCTTGTTATTATGGATGAGCCGTTTGTCGGTCTCGACCCTAAGGCGGCGCATCTGCTAAAAGGGCTATATGCGTGATATCTGCAACCGCGGCGGCGCGATATTTTTCTCGACGCACGTTCTCGAGGTGGCTGAAAAGCTCTGCGATAAGGTCGCTATCATCCGTCACGGCAGACTTGTGCGCTGCGGAACGATGGCTGAGGTCAAGGGCGACGAGAGTCTCGAGACGGTCTTTCTCGAGCTGGAGGACTGATAATGTTTTGGGCACTTGTAAAAAAACAGCTCGCCGAGATATGGTCGAAGAACCGCAAAACGAAAAACGGAAAGAAGCCGCGCAGCTCAGGCGTGACGATAGCGCTTTTTCTCGGTGCTGTTCTTCTTTCTTTGCGATCATGTTCTTCTTTATGAGCATGGGACTGTTTTTCGCGCTCGGTGAGGTCGGACTTGAGTCGCTTTATTTCTGTCTCGTGTCGGTGCTTGCGGTCGCACTCGGCGTTTTCGGCAGCGTGTTCAATACCTATTCGAGCCTGTATCTCGCACGGGATAACGAGTCGCTGCTTGCTATGCCGATACCGCCGATATATATCATCGCTTCCCGCCTTGTCAGCGTTTATGCGATGGGTCTTTTGTACGAGGCACTTGTCATTGTACCCGCCGTCGCGGTATGGCTGATTTTCGGCTCGCCGTCGGCACTGTCGGTAGTGTTCTCGATACTGCTTATCCCGCTGCTCGGTTTTCTGATACTTGCGCTGACATGCGTGCTCGGCTTTGTCGTTGCAGCTATCTCATCGCATCTTAAGAACAAGAGCATAATAACCGTTATAATATCGCTTGTGCTGCTTGGCGGGTACTATTATCTGTGCACGCACGCAGATGAGCAGCATCATGGAGGCTGTTATAGCAAACAGCGAGTCGGTCGCAGTCGCAATGCGCAGCTATGCCATGCCTCTGTTTCTGTTCGGGCGCGCGGCTGTCGGTGAGGCTGTACCGATGCTGCTGTTTACGATTATCGCGCTCGGTTCGGCTGCACTTATCTGCGCGATTATCGCGCTCTCCTTCCGCCGCATCGCAATAAAGAACGACGGCAGAAAAAAGGCGGTCTACAAAGCGGGCAGGGCAAAGCAGACGGGCGCATTTTCCGCGCTCTGCCGCAAGGAGTTTTCTCGCTTTCTGTCAAGCCCTACGTACATGCTTAACTGCGGTCTCGGGCTTGTGTTCATGCTTGCCGCAGCCGTTTTTGTGCTGATTAAACGGGATGTGATAGCTGAGGTCATTGTACCGCTCACGGAGCAGCTGCCCGTGATAGGCAGAATGCTGCCCGTCATTGTCACCGCTATGCTCTGCCTTATCGGCTCGATGAACGATATCTCCGCACCCTCGATCTCACTTGAGGGAAGAAGTCTCTGGCTGCTGCAATCGCTGCCCGTAGAGCCGCGCTCGGTGCTTCGCGCAAAGCAGAGCGTGCACATCGTGCTCTCCGCTCCGCTTATAATCCTCTGCGGTGTGGCTGCATCGGCAGTGCTGGGCTTTGATGTAATCACTGCGGTGCTTGTCTGTTTCTGCTCGCTTGTGTTCATGCTGCTCGGGTGCGCGGCGGGGCTTGCCGTAAACCTGAAAAAGCCGAATCTTACATGGGTAAACGAGACTGTTCCGATCAAGCAGAGCAGCAGTATAATGGTCGTCCTGTTCGGCGGATGGCTGCTCGCGCTGCTCTTCGCGGGGGGATATTTCTTTCTATCGCTCCTTGTCGATGCGCGCATCTACCTCGCCGTGTTTGCCGTTATCTTCGGTGTCGGGGTATATCTGTGCAATCGCTGGCTCGACCGCCGCGGCGCTGTTATATTCTCGGAGCTGTGATGAGCGAGCGGCGCTGACGCAAATTTCGCGCGTTATACACGGGCGGTGCGCTGATGCAGGTATTTTACAGAGCCGTCCTGTCGGGCGGCTCTGAGCTTTATTTTGGGCTTCTGTGTGTCTGAATCTATAATATTATAGAAAATGATGGAGGAGAAAAAAATTATGTGTACGGCAGCGACCTACAAAACCGAGGATTTTTATTTCGGCAGAACGCTTGATTACGAGCGCTCTTACGGGGACAAAATAGTTATTACACCTCGCGGGTATACCTTTGCGCTCAGGCACGGCGGACGGATAGAGAATCATTATGCCATGATAGGAATGGCATGCGTCATGCAGGATTATCCGCTGTATTACGACGCTGTAAACGAAATGGGACTCGGCATTGCGGGGCTGAACTTCGTTGGGAATGCACATTACGGCAAGCCGCAGGACGGCGCGGATAATATCACACAGTTTGAGCTGATACCGCTGCTGCTCGGTCGGTGTGCGACCGTCGCGGGAGGTGCGGCAGACGCTCGCGGGTATAAATCTTGTCGATACTCCGTTTGCGGAGCAGCTGCCGGCGGCGCAGCTTCATTGGCTCATTGCCGACAAAAACGAGTGCATAACGCTGGAGTCGACCTCAGGCGGGATGAAGATATACGATAATCCGGTAGGCGTGCTTACGAATAATCCGCCGTTTGATCGTCAGCTGTTCAATCTCAATAATTATAGGCACCTATCGGCGGCAGACAGAGACAATACGTTCGCTGCGGACCTCGCTCTGACACAGTACAGCCGCGGAATGGGAGCGATGGGTCTGCCGGGGGATTTATCCTCGCAGTCGAGATTCGTCCGCGCGGCTTTCGTTCGGATGAATTCCGTCTCGGGCGATTCGGAGGAGGAGAAGCATAGCTCAGTTTTTCCACATTCTCGGCAGCGTTGATCAGCAGCGCGGGTGCTGCAGACTCGGCGACGGCAAGTACGAGATAACCCCTCTATACCTCCTGCTGTAATGCGGGATAAGGGAATCTATTACTATACCACCTATGATAATCATCAGATAAGCGGCGTGGATATGCATAAGGCAGACCTTGACGGCGCGGAGCTGATTATTTATGAACAAAGAAGGGGCGAGATGCATATATATGCAGAACTGACAGCACGGCAGGGTGCTATGCAGTGATTTTACGGCATGCTTTTCGGATCTTTTCGGATGTCGAATGAAAAAGAGCTTTTCAAAGGGGCATGACGGTCGGTGACGCGCTGTACCGTGGGAATCTTCGAAAAAGCAAATGACTGCGGCGCGGCATTGGCGAGGTAATCTTCGGATGAAAAAGCGGGTACGCCCGTTTTTGAGAACAATATATTTCGGATACGGCGCTGCGGCGACGCCCCTATGTATTTACTTTTTGCGCTTTTTGTGCTAAAATGGAGAAGTTAGAGCTATTACGTTTTTGTCCGCGCAGTGGCTTCTTTCGGGACCGCACGGCGGCGGACTGTGCCGCATTATCTCGCCGTGACGGCAGCGCATTGAGAGGGTGAGAATATGCCTGATAAATTTATATTGCATTCCGAATTTCAGCCGACGGGCGATCAGCCGCAGGCGATAGACAAGCTCGTTCGCGGGATAGAGGACGGCGACCGCGCGCAGACGCTGCTCGGCGTTACGGGCTCGGGCAAGACCTTCACAATGGCGAATGTGATAGCGCGGCTGAATCGCCCGACACTCGTGCTTGCGCATAACAAGACCCTTGCCGCACAGCTTTGCAGTGAGTTCAGGGAATTCTTTCCCGAGAATGCGGTGGAGTATTTTGTCTCCTACTACGATTATTATCAGCCCGAGGCGTACATCCCCGGGAAGGATCAGTATATAGAAAAGGACGCGCTGATAAACGAGGAGATAGACCGACTGAGACACAGCGCCACATCCGCGCTCTTTGAGCGGCGGGATGTTATCATAGTAGCGTCGGTCTCGTGCATCTACTCGCTCGGTGACCCGCAGGAGTATTCAAAGCTTGTGCTCGCCGTGCGCCCCGGAATGATGATGGACAGGGACGAGTTTATCGAGCATCTTGTCTCGATATCCTATGAGCGCAACGATATGAATCTTGTCCGTGACCGATTCCGCGTGCGCGGTGACGTTGTAGAGGTATTCCCCGCAAACAGTAAGAATCTTGCGGTGCGCGTCGAATTCTTCGACGATGTTATTGACCGCGTAAGCGAGATAGACACGGTGACCGGCAACACCGTCCGCTCGCTGAAATACGCAGCCATTTACCCAGCAACGCACTATGCGGTATCGAGGAGACGCGGCTGCGCGCGCTCGACGAGATAGAGAACGAAATGATAGAGCGGGTGGAGTTTTTCCGGTCTCAGGGCAAGCTGATAGAGGCGCAGCGTATAGAGGAGCGGACGCGATACGATCTCGAAATGATGCAGGAGATAGGCTACTGCTCCGGCGTTGAAAACTACTCCCGTGTGCTTGCCGGACGTGCGCCGGGTTCTACTCCGTCGACACTGCTTGACTATTTTCCGCGTGATTTTATTATGTTCATAGATGAGTCGCACGTAACGCTGCCGCAGGTCCGCGCTATGGGCGGAGGCGACCGCCGACGCAAGGAGAATCTTGTCGAATTCGGCTTCCGTCTGCCGTCCGCATACGACAACCGTCCGCTGAGCTTTGAGGAATTCGAAAAAAACTCGGTCAGGTAGTATTCGTCAGTGCAACGCCCGCTGCATACGAGCGCGAGCATTCGTCGCAGACGGTGGAGCAGCTTATCCGACCGACGGGACTTGTCGATCCCGAGATAGAGGTGCGTCCCGTAGACGGTCAGGTAGACGATCTTATGGGCGAGATAAGGCAGCGTGCGGAGCGCGGCGAGCGCGTGTTCGTCACTACTCTTACAACAAAGATGGCGGAGGACCTTACCGAGTTTTTTGCGCAGAATCTCATCCGCGTAAAATATATTCACCACAATGTCGAGACCATCGAGCGTATGGAGATAATCCGCGATCTGCGGCTCGGGCTGTTTGATGTGCTCGTAGGCATAAATCTGCTGCGCGAGGGACTTGATATCCCCGAGGTATCGCTCGTCGCGATACTCGATGCGGACAAGGAGGGCTTGCTGCGCCCGAGACCGCGCTTATACAGACGGTCGGCAGAGCCGCGCGAAATGCGGACGGCAAGGTAATAATGTACGCCGAGACGGTCACCGGCTCGATGCAGCGCGCTATCGACGAGACGAACCGCCGCCGCAGCGTTCAGATGGCGTACAACGCCGAGCATGGCATCACACCGCAGACGATAGTCAAGGCGGTGCGCGACATCATCGAGATAGGCAGGAAAGAGGAGAGCGGAAAGCGTCCGACACACCGCCTGACGGACGGGGAGGCAGCCGCTGCCGCACTTACGCCGGAGGAACTCGGAACGCTTATCGAGGAGCTTACCTCCGAGATGAAGACTGCGGCTGCGGCGCTTGATTTCGAGCGCGCGGCATATCTGCGCGATAGGATCGCATCATCTATACAAAAGGACGCAGCCGCAGGAGACGGCGGCAATAGCTCCGTCAGCGGAGGCGGCTCGGCGGTATCATCGCGACCGTACGGAAAGCGGCGAGAGCGCGGCAGATATCCGAAAAAATAGAGTCGCATCGGCTGTACCCGCCCGAGCTAAATTGTATCGGCGGCTTCACCGCAAGGCGGGTGCGCGGGTGCTCCCTCGGTCGGCAGGCATCAAAAAACACATGCTTCCGTTTTAAAGAGAAAAGGAAAAAGCAATGGCATCAAATCGTATTGTAGTGCGCGGTGCGCGTGTAAACAATCTTAAAAATATATCGCTCGAGATACCGAGAGACAAGCTCGTTGTATTTACCGGACTGTCCGGCTCGGGCAAATCATCGCTTGCCTTCGACACCATATATGCCGAGGGGCATCGCCGCTTTGTCGAATCGCTCTCGTCGTATGCGCGCATGTTTCTCGGTCAGCTCGACAAGCCGGACGTTGACTCGATAGAGGGACTTTCTCCGTCTATTTCGATAGATCAGAAAACAACCTCAAAGAACCCGCGCTCGACCGTCGGCACCGTTACCGAGATATATGACTATCTCCGACTGCTGTACGCGCGCTGCGGAACGCCGCACTGCCCGGTCTGCGGTAAGGAGATAACGAGTCAGACAGTGGATCAGATAATCGACAGGATAATGGAGCTGCCCGACCGTACAAAATTTCTCATTCTTGCGCCCGTCGTCCGCGCCAAGAAGGGCAGGCACGAAAAGACGATAGAGGCGGCGAAAAAGGGCGGCTTTGTCCGTGTTCGCGTCGACGGCTCGATGTACGATCTCGAAGAGACGATAGAGCTTGACAAGAACAAGAAGCACACGGTGGAGATAGTTGTCGACCGTATGGTAAAGCGCGACGGCATTCGAGACCGCCTCGGCGACTCGGTGGAGACCGCGCTCTCGCTCGCGGACGGTAATCTGACGGTCGCGCTGCTCGGCGACGACGGCGCGGAGGGCGAGGAGCTGACCTTTTCACAGAACTACGCTTGTGAGGAACACGGGATAAGCGTTACCGCGCTCGAGCCGAGAATGTTCTCGTTCAACAATCCGGCAGGAGCGTGCCCCGAGTGCGCGGGTCTCGGTGAGAAGCGGATAATCTCATTCGACCGTGTCGCTCCCGACCGCTCACTTTCGCTGCGCGGCGGCGCCATTCAATGCAACGGCTTTAAGAGCAATATGGACGAGTCGGGCTGGAACGGTCCGCTGTTCATTGCCGTGGGCAAAAGGCACGGCTTTGACCTTGATATGCCGCTCTCCGAATATTCGCCCGAGGCGCTGCATGCGCTCGCATACGGTACGGGCGACGAGCTGTACTACGTCGAGCGGGTGTTTGACGGCGTTGTTCACCGCAATAATGTCAAGTTTCCCGGCGTTATCGGCATAATTCAGGCGCGCTTCGATCAGTCGCAGGACGAGTATTACGAGCAGTTTGTCGAGGATATCGCCTGTCATAGCTGTCACGGCGACCGTCTCCGTCCCGAGATACTTTCGGTCACGGTGGGCGGAAAGAACATCATCGAGCTCTGCCGCATGCCGATACGCGACGAGATAGAATTTTTCGATAACCTTACGTTCGACGCCGCGCGCGAGCCGATAGCCCGCGAGATACTCAAGGAGATACGCTCGCGCCTGCATTTTCTCGGCACGGTCGGGCTTGAATATCTCGATCTTGCGCGCAAGGCGGGAACGCTTTCGGGCGGTGAGGCGCAGCGCATCAGACTCGCAACGCAGATAGGCTCGTCGCTTATCGGCGTGCTGTACGTGCTTGACGAGCCGAGCATCGGTCTGCATCAGCGCGACAACGGGAAGCTGATAACCGCACTTAAAAATCTGCGCGATATGGGCAACAGCGTCATAGTCGTTGAGCACGATGAGGAGACGATGCTCGAGAGCGATTACATCGTGGATATCGGACCGGGTGCGGGAATTCACGGCGGCGAGATAGTCGCCGCGGGAACGCCGGCAGAGGTCGCGGCAAACACCGCGTCGATAACGGGCGATTATCTTTCGGGCAGGCGGCAGATAGCCGTACCGCGTGAGCGCAGGAGCGGCAGCGGGGAGTATGTCACCGTTTACGGCGCTGCGGAGCACAATCTGCGAGGGATAGACGTGCGGTTTCCGCTCGGCAAGTTTATCTGCGTCACGGGTGTTTCGGGTTCGGGAAAATCGTCGCTCGTCAATTCCATTCTATATCCCGTCCTCGCGCATGAGCTTAACCGCGCCACGACCTTTGCGGGTAAATATGACCGCATCGAGGGTATAGAGAAGCTCGACAAGGTCATCTGTATAGATCAGAGCCCCATCGGTAGAACCCCGCGCTCAAATCCCGCAACCTACACGGGTGTGTTTACCGATATACGCAATCTGTTTGCCGAGACGCAGGATGCGAGAAAGCGCGGCTTCAAGCCCGGGCGCTTCTCCTTCAATGTCAAGGGAGGGCGCTGCGAGGCGTGCGAGGGCGACGGCGTTAAGAAGATAGAGATGCATTTTCTGCCCGACGTATACGTCACCTGCGACGTGCAGGGGGCACAGATATAATCGCGACACTCTCGAGGTACGCTACAAGGGAAAGAATATATCCGAGGTGCTCGATATGACGGCGGAGGAGGGACTCGAATTCTTCTCGGCTATGCCGTCCATCGCGCGCAAGCTGCGTGCAATGTGCGAGGTCGGACTCGGATATGTCAAGCTCGGACAGTCCTCCACAACGCTCTCCGGCGGCGAGGCTCAGCGCGTAAAGCTTTTGCCTCCCGAGCTTGCAAAGCGCGCGACCGGCAGGACCTTCTATCTGCTCGACGAGCCTACGACCGGACTGCACACCGCCGATGTCGCAAAGCTGATAGACGTGCTTCAGCGGCTCGTCGACGCGGGTAATACCGTGCTTGTTATCGAGCATAATCTCGACCTTATCAAGACCGCCGATCATATAATAGATCTCGGGCCTGACGGCGGTGACGGCGGCGGGACGTATCGTTGCCAGCGGTACGCCCGAGGAGGTCGCGCGCGCTGCCCCGAGTCCTTTACCGGACAGTTTTTGCGTGATAAGCTCGGTATGAAATGAGCGTGACCGACGGTGCAGCGGATCGCTGTGCTTCCGACAGCTGAACTGCGTGCCGCTCCGAACCGAAATGTGCCGAATTGAGCTTTTTTGCCGAGTCGAGATGCAGTTCGAGCCGAAATACACACAGACAAAAATGACCCCGCCGCATACGGAGAGAAGCCGTGTGCGGCGGGACTGTTTTAGCTATGAGATTATATTCGGTGTATGACGGCTGCCGATATTTTTAGCTCAGATGTCATTCTTAAGGCTGATATCACATTCATCGACTGTTTTTCCGTCGAGCAGGATCAGCTTTTCGGACAGCAGACGAGTAAGGCCGCCTATCATTGCCGAGGTGACTATCAGACTTTTTGCGGTATCGGTGGAGATATCCTCGCGATCAGGGTGGCCGAGTATCGGACCGGCTATCATGCGTATCTGTTCGACGAAATAGTCTGCGGTTATGCGGTGGCGGTGAACATTGTTGGTATATGTCGTTCTCAGCTCCTCCTGCGACAAGCCGGTGGGCAGCAGCTGCTTTATCATTGCAATGCTGAGATTCTGCTTGAGCGTTAGTATAACTATAAGATAGGCTATATGCGTGCGGTAATAGCGCTTCTTTATCGGCTCGGGCATTACCTTGGTGCGGACATAGTTATTGATGGTGGAGGCGGTTATGAACTGCTCCTCCTTCAGCTCGGGCGGCAGATAGTCGAGATACTGCTTGAGCAGTGAGAGCACCTGCTCCATATACAGCCCTATTTCGGGTATCTCATCCCATTCGGGCAACCGGAAATTCTTTATGTACAGCTCCCAGCGTCTTAGCTTTCCGGCTATCAATGCTTTGTCGTATGCCATGAACTTTTCCTCTTATGTCTCACGAATTTAAAAAAATAATTCCGTTGAAATATTACATTATTTGATATTATAGCACTTATTTGGATAAATTGCAAGTCTTTTTTTCTTTTCGTTGCCGCAGATGTTTCGGATAATAGCTGATGATCTATCGCAGCAGCGCCTCTATCGCGTCGGCAAGCTCGCCGACATTCTGCATTGACAGTACCTGCTTCATGCTGAAATGCACCGAAAAGGCGCTCTCTACCTCGCCTATCAGAGTGATATGCATGATGGAATCCCAGCCGTCGATATCGGCGGAGGTGGTACTGTCGGAGAGGACTATGCCGTCATCGTCGAAAACGTCGCGGAAGATCTCGCCGAGGCGAGCCATTATCTCTCGGTGTGTCATTTATTCTACCTCAATATATGTTTTTTTTTCGGAATATAGTCGCATACACGGCAGCTGCATGTGTACGCTCGGCGTTCCGGGGCAGGGATGTGCGTGCCCTTTCCGCCGTCAGCACTCGTGTCATGCGTGACGTTGTCGGCGCGGTCGTTTTGAGCGGTGCTGTCCTTGCTGCCGGGTGTGATGCTTTCACGGCAGCCGTTCCGAACTGTGTTGTCCTGTACGGTGAATCCGAAGTCGGGCAGCAGCTCGGCTACCATGCCGTTTTTTCGGTGTCGGTATATATTCGGCGCGGACGGCGGTGCAGCCGAGCTTCCGCGCACGATCGAACAGCGCGTTCATCATGCACGCCTCTACCCCTCGGCGGAGCACGCGGCAGGACATGAGCAGTGTTTCGAGAAACAGTATGCCGCCATGCTCGTGCCGTGCTACGATAATGCCGACAAGACCGCAGTCTCCGTGTTTATCCGAGAGCGAGAAGCAGAGCGTCAGGGCGTCGGAGTCTCGTCCGAGCGCGGCTATCTGCTCCGGTGTGTAGCGGACGGTGCGCAGATTGAACTGGTTCGAGCGCTGCGAGAGCTGCGATACACGGCGACAGTTCAGCTCGGTTATACCCTCAATGTGCAGATGCATGTCGAGTGAGGCGAGATATTCGTTGTATGTCGCGGCAGACCTTGCCTCCTCACGCCGCTGAGCTTCCGCACGGTACATCTCGGTGCGGCGGGCATCCTCGCTCGAGAGCGAGGACGGCTCGAACAGAGACAGCTTTTTCAGCATATCGGGACGCATGGCGGGGTCGTCAGGCAGCTCCGGAACGGTTATTTCCGGGACAAGCTCGCGCACGAGCCGACGCTCAAACGGAGTGTCGTCAAGAAAGACCATACTGTCCGTTCCTATGCCGAGCTCTGCGGCGATGGAGAGAATGTTCGCAGCCTTGTCCTCATAATTCGCGCGGAAGGCGGCAAAATCTTCCTCGCGCAGGATCATGTCCGGATGGGTCCGGATAGCCTCGCGCGCTGCGTTTTCGTCGTTTTTGGAGCAAACGGCAAGCAGTATACCGCGCCTGCGCAGCTCACGCAGATACAGCTGCAATGCGGAAAAAGCACGCCCCTCGCCGAGCTCGCCGAGCTCAAGTCCGCCGATTCCGTCCTCTGAGAGTACGCCGCCCCACAAAGTGCCGTCGAGGTCGAGTATGACGCATTTCAGCGCTCTGCCGGAGCAAGCGGCGACAATGTCGGCGATAGCTCCGCCGAGCAGAGGAAGCGCAGCGTCGGATACCGTCATCTGTGCGATATAGTACATTCTCGGGTCATAGAAGCTATCCCTTCCGACCTGTCCCTGCAGCGCCTCGAGGTCGAGGTATGTAACGCAGCCGAGCGCCGCGCCTGCCTCACAGAGCAGCAGAGAGAGACGGCGCAGCTGATAGGAAAACGAGGATGGCGTTGTATTTCCGAGGCTCCCGGTCACGCCGTCGTACGGCATAGCGGGACCGAGATGGATTATCCTTGCGCCGGGGCGGAGAGAAGAGAAGCGCTGCCACAACGCGGCGGTCTCAGCCGCCGTACGCTCGGCAAAGGTCAGGCGCTCCTTCTCGGACGGCTCTGCGCAGAAGCGCTCGGCGAGCTTTTTCCGCGCAGAGATATATGACCGCATGATCGGGAGCAAAGGCATACAGCTCGGAGCATGGGTCGTCTATCATCGCTCTCACCTGATCGAATTCTGTGTCGAGCATTGCCGCGTCTATCCCGAGCGCCTTGCAGCTGCCGCATATCGCCGTTGACAGATGCTGCGTCGAGCAGTCGCCGAGCACCGCTATCCGGGCATCGTTTCCATCGGAGCCTTTTGCGAGCCGCCGCAGCTCATTGTATGTATAGCTTTTTTCGGTCATGCCGTTCTCCTCCTTTTCTGCGCGGCAGGCTTTCGGTGCTTTACATGCCCGTTTTGTTACGTGTATCCGTGTACGGGATCATACGGGTATCGAGATTTTCTGCGCGAGCTTTTCGGCTTTCTTGCGCGTGGGATCTTCGCTGATATTTACATTATATTTTATCACAAAGTCGGCGGCATTGCAATACGCTTCGGCGGGCTGCGGCGGAGAATTGACAAAAAAGTGTTTTTGGATTATAATGTATGATAGAAATTTATATATATGTAGAATTAAGCGGTCGATTTTTGTCGTCCGGAAAGGGTCACGATGGGTAAGTACGATTTTCCGAGCCATGATATGCTTGTCACTATGAATAAGAGCCAGCTTGCAACGCTCGCAAACAGGATGCGCTCGGTAATTATCTCATCAACGGCGAAGAACGGCGGACATCTTGCCTCTAATCTCGGAATGGTCGAGGCTACCATCGCGCTTCATCGCGTATTCGACGCGGAGCATGACCACCTTGTTTTTGATGTTGGTCATCAGTGCTACGCACACAAAAAGCTGCTCACCGGCAGAGCCGACGGTTTTTTTCCTCGCTGCGCAGCTACGGCGGTATGTCTGGCTTTCCGTCGCCGCTCGAGAGCGGCAGCGACCCGTTCTATGCAAGGACATTGCGGAGCGTCGCTCTCAGCCGCGCTCGGTCTGTCCGAATATGATAAAATGACCGGCTCGGATGCATTTACCGTAGCCGTTATAGGTGATGCCGCATTTTCAAACGGTATGGTATTCGAGGCAATGAATAACTGTGTCGGACGCGGGCTGAATCTCATTATCCTGCTCAATGACAATACAATGTCTATCGACAAGAGCGTTGGCGGATTGTAGAGCCACCTTAAAAAGATGCGTACCGACACGGCGTATTTTGCATTCAAGCACTCGATGAAGGCTATGCTCGGACGGGTGCCGGTAATCGGACGCGGACTCAAGGACAGAACTCGCAACGCAAAGGACCGCGTTCGCCGCGCATTGCTCGGGGAGACAGTATATTCGAGAGCATGGGGCTTGATTATCTCGGGCCGGTCGACGGTCACGACGAGGTGCGTCTCGAGGCGGTGCTGCGCGAGGCCAAGCTGCGTGACCGCATATGTGTTGTGCATATGGTCACCGAAAAGGGTAAGGGCTTCCCGCTCGCCGAGACATCGCCGGAGCGGTATCATTCGGTCGGCGCCTTTGACCCGTCGGTCGGAGTTAAGCCGTCCGCTGCGCCTACATTCTCGTCGGTGTTCGGCTCGGAGATGTGCTCTATCGCCGCGCGGGATGACAAGCTCGTAGCCATAACCGCCGCTATGTGTGACGGCACGGGTCTGACCGAGTTTCACGGACGGTATCCGGAGCGATTCTTCGATGTCGGTATCGAGGAGGAGCACGCAGTGGCATTTTCGGGCGGACTCGGCGTTGCCGGGCTTCATCCCGTTTTTGCTGTCTACTCGACCTTTTTGCAGCGAACCTACGATCAGGTGTTTCACGATGTTGCGCTGCAGCGCGCACGTACGGTGCTTGCGATAGACCCGCGCGGGGCTTGTCGGCGGAGACGGTGTTACGCATCAGGGCATCTACGATGTTTCTATGCTGTCGAGCATCCCCGGTATCTCGATATATTCGCCCGATAGCTTTGCCGAGCTGCGCGAATCGCTCGATGAGGCGGTATCGCTCGATGCGCTGACAGCTGTCAGATATCCGAGAGGCGGCGAGCCGGAATACGACCGCAGCGCGTATCACGCGATATGCGGTGATGCTGCCGTCGCGGCCGATTACGGTGTCGCACCGCGCCTGACCGTCATTACCTACGGCAGAATAACCGCCGAGGCATCACATGCGGCGGAGGCGCTTTCCGCGCGTGGCACAGCGGTGCGCATTATCAGGCTGAAAAAAATATATCCTGTCGACGCACAGGCGCTGCTGCCCGAGCTGCGCGGCGAGGCGCTCTATCTGCTCGAGGAGGGTATCGAGAGCGGCGGCGTGGGCGAGAAGCTTGCAGCCGCGCTGTTGACTGCGCTGTCGGTGCGCGGCGGACGTGTACCGAGAACGGTCGTTCACGCGGTGCATGACCGCTTTGTCCCGCACGGTGATGTTCCGTCGCTCTTCCGTGAGCTCGGTTTTTGACAGTGTGTCGCTCGAGCATCGCTTCGCCGCCGTGCTCGGAGAGAATATTGCGGATGGTGAGAGGCTCGCCGGAACAGAAAGTATCTCGGGCGGCGAGACCGACGGCGCGGATGCCGATGCTCCGTCCGTGACAGGAAAAGAGGTAGACTGATGCAGAGACGACCGCTTGCTGACCGACTGCGCCCGACCTCGTTTGCGGAGGTTGCGGGACAGCGGCATCTGCTCGGAGAGGGCGGGGCACTTGCCGCCATGATAGAGCGCGGCTACCTGCCCAATATGATATTCTGGGGACCTCCCGGCACGGGCAAGACCACCGTCGCCGGTATCATCGCAGCGCGCTCCGGCATGACGCTGCATCGGCTCAATGCAACGAGCGCTTCGACTCAGGATGTTAAGGACGTTATAGCCGAATCGGGCACGCTGCTCGGCTCGGCGGGTACGCTGCTCTACCTCGACGAGATACAGTATTTCAACAAAAAAAAAGCAGCAGCAGACGCTGCTCGAGTCGCTCGAGAGCGGCAGTGTAACACTTATCGCTTCTACGACCGAGAATCCGTATATGTACGTGTACAATGCGCTCATATCGCGCTCGGTGGTATTTGAATTCAAGTCGCTTGCGCCCGGCGAGATATCCGGCGTTCTGCTGCGCGGGCTCGGCGAGCTGAACGGCGAGCAGTGCGGAAATGCGCTTGCACCTACCGTACATGACGGCGAGAGCTATACCGCCGAGGGCGGCGAGCGTGCAATATCCGACGGTGCGCTTGACTATATCAGCCGCGCGGCGGCGGGGGATGTGCGCCGATCGCTCAATATTCTCGAGGCGGCATATTTCAGCGGCACCGGGAGCGTCATTACTTCAGAGGACGCGCGTTCCGCATCGCCCGAATACGGCACGAATTTCGACCGCGACGGCACGGTCCATTATGACCTGCTCTCGGCGCTTCAGAAGTCGATTCGTGGCTCCGACCCGGATGCGGCGATATTCTATCTCGTTCGCATACTCGAGGGCGGTGACCTTATAGGCGCGTGCAGGAGGCTGCTCGTTATCGCGTCGGAGGATATAGGCTGCGCCTATCCGCAGGCTGCGCCTATCGTTTATTCCTGCGTTGCGGCGGCGAAGGAGCTCGGTATGCCCGAGGCTTCCATCCCGCTCTCAAATGCGGTCATAACGCTCGCGACGGCGCCGAAGTCGAACAGCGCCCACATGGCATACGAGCGCGCAAAGGCGGTGTATTCGTCCGGAAAGGGACTCGAGATACCGAGCTACATGCGCCCGTCCGATCGCTACGAGGGTTATAAGTATCCCCACGACTACCCGAACAGCTATGTCGAGCAGCAGTATCTGCCGTCCGACGTTGTCGGTCAGCGCTTCTATGAATACGGTGCAAATAAGAACGAACAGGCTGCGCGCGCCTACTGGGGAGAAGATAAAGGGCACGAAGTGATCCTGCGCGCTGTGAGCTGCACGGAACGGCTACGATAACAGCGAAATTGCTCTGATAATAAGCGAAATTATTCTGATAATAAATGAAAAAACAGGGCGGTCCGGTGCTTATATTCGGCATCGGATCGCCATGCTTTTTTCTGCTGATACTTGACACGGGTGCCGCTTATGTATTCTTCGTTGTCGTATATCGGACTATATTTTATCTATCATTCGATTTCTTGTATTGATAAGCGGAGACGATTCTGCTTGACTTAAAAATGCCGGAAGCCCGCATAAATACAGGCTTTCGGCATTTTCTGTCCGTTATTCCGTCTCAGCTGTCTCGGTATCGCCTTCGGTGCTTTCGCTTACGCCCGGTTCGACGAGAGTGATAGAGCCTTTATCGGCTGTGGCGGTGAGCTTGGTCGGCAGGGTAGTCTCGGTGATATAGCTGTCGCCCGCATCTGCGGTATATACTGATATCTTGCCGAGCGGTGCGAGCAGCTGATACCGCACTCTGTCTGACCGGTGATAACCAGTCGAATATTGCCGTCTGCGGTGTGCAGATCGGATTTTCCGACATAGATGGGATTCTCAAATAGGATATCTCCCGCTCCTGTGTCTGCGGCTATCGAAACGCTCGCATCGGTCTTGGAGCTTGACGCTATGTTGCCTTCGCCGACGTTGATCACAATATCCGCCTTTCTTCGCGCTGAGCGAATCGAGCGTTACGTCGCCGCGTTCTACGTTTATGCTTATCTTTCGGACGGCGAGCTTGTCGGGCAGAGAGATAATGACCTCGCGCGTTTCGGCATGGGAATGGATGCCTCGGCTGACGAACGGGAATAGATATCTCATTCCGTCAAAGGATATGCCGTCGGACGACATTCCGATCAGAGCAGTCGGACCGAAACCGTCCTTGATCTTAAGCTCGCTTCCGGTCGTTGAGAGGCTGTAACGGTACTTTTCAAAGCCGACGAGCTTGACCGTCGGACGGTCGCTGCCTCCCTCTATACGTACACTGCAGCTGCCGAGCTCGAGACTGATCTTGCCTATCGCCTCGTTTGAAATATCGACCTCGGTAACGGTGCGGTCGTTTTCATCATAGGAGTAGGAGTAGATGTCGATGCCGTCTGACTTGGCTCCGGCACTTCCGACAGCGCAAACGATGATGCCTGCAACGATGAGAACTGCCGCGACTATGAGAAATATTATCGAACGCGGTTTCATCAGCGTTTAGCACACTCCTCTCTAAAACGGCAGATAATGCATTTCAGCCTATACAGCAGATAGGTGGAAAGACGTACAAGGTATTTGAAGGTGTAGGGCATTATGCGTACGAGCAGGTTGTATATCAGTATACATGCGCCGAGTGCGATTCCCGCACCTCATGATGCCTATACCTATTTCATATATACCTATCGGCGCGGCGGAGCCGAGCTGTGTAATGCCGTAGATTATCGAGACAAGGGTAAATGCCGTACCGATCGCCGCAAGTCCTGCGATGGACAGCGCAAGCCCGAGGAACATCACTCCGTCGAGCATGAATATCGCCGCCGCAGCGATAGCTGTGAGCAGTGCGGCAGGCAGCGAGAGCGGTAGCGAGCCGAGGACTATGCCGTAGAATGTCTTTTTAGACTCACTTGTCTTGAGCTTTGCCCACTCGAGCGGTGCTCCGCGGTATATGTATTCTCTTATGCCCGGGCGGTAGCTGTCATAGTCGTCCGCATATTCCGGCTCTATATTACGGTATACGGTGCCGCTCATATTGTCCGTGCTGTTTGCGGCGCGGTAAGCCGCCTCGTATGCGTCGGAGGCAAAGCCGTCCGGCACGGTATCGAATTCGCGGGTGCTTGTCGCCGCGTCGTCTATCAGAAATTCCTCAGGCTCGGAGCGCAGACCTACGCGTGTATTTCCGCGAAGTACCCTTGCCGGCGCTCTGTGCTGCGGAGGTGCAGTCGCTATCGGCGCTGCTGCGGGCTGATTCTCAGGGCATATGTCGTCGGTGATAAGCGGACCGCCGGCTCCGTCAGCTGCCGCCGATATACCGTCGGTGTCCGCTGCTCCGACAGCGGTGAATGCCCGGGGCTTCCGAGCGCTGCCGCATTACTGTCAAGCTGCACGCCGACGGACGGAATTCCTTGTCCGTCGTTGTTAGATGCGCTGCCTGTTTGAGCTCCGGCAGCTTCGGTTATCACGCTGTTGTCGGTGTCGTTTGCGTTCTCGCCGTGCACATCTGTGACCGGTGCGGAGGAGACACGCTCTTCGGTATCGATCGGTTCGGTATCGAATCCGGCGCCGCGTGCAGCATTTTCGGCGTTTGCGACGATCTCGGCTGTCATGACGCGCTCGGACTTTTCGGGGGCTGAGGTATCTTCGGTGTCTGCGATAGCTTCAATATGTGAGGGCATACCGTCACCGTCGGTGTCGTCGTCCTCGTCGGCATTTTGTGGCCGCTCGGCTGTGTGGCGCGCTTTCTTTGAGTTTATCAGCTCAATGAGATTCGAAACAATCGTGTCGATATTGCCGAGCGATGTCATCTGCTCGTCGAGATCCTCCTCGGATATGTTGTCAAAATATCTGCCGAACTGCTCAACGTATATTTCAGCGTCGCTCGGGTCGACCCCGCCTGCGAGCAGACGCTCGCGGAGCTGCTCGAGAAAAACGGATGAATCCATTATCGGCTCTTTCCTTTCGGTTGAAGTGGTGTTTTTGCAATGATATAAATATATGCGCCTGCGGCGCGGGAATTGCATAAAGACTCGAATATGCCGCCCCTCTCGCCGATTGACAAAAAAAAGGTGCAGCCTGATATAATGTTGTATAAATCCATTGTCAGTATATCATATAACGGAGTAAATTGCAATATGAGAGTACGAAAAAAACGTAACGGCGAGCGCCGTCTCGCTGCGTGTGCGCACCTGCTTACCGCCGATCCGGCGCATGTATTCGGCGAGACCGACAAGCCGCTGCGGGTCGAGATAGGCTGCGGCAAAGGGGCGCTTTATAACCGAGACGGCGGTCGGGAATCCCGGGTATAATTTTATCGCCGTAGAGCTGGTGACCGATGTTATCATGCTCGCTATGGAAAAGGCTATGGCACTCGAGGGCGGCTGCCCGGATAATCTGCGCTTTTATTCGGGAAATGCCGACCGCATCGACGAGCTGTTCTCGGCGCACTCGATAGATCGGATATATCTGAATTTCAGCGACCCGTGGCCTAAGGCGCGTCATGCAAAAAGCGCCGCCTGACCTATCGCAGCTTTCTCGCACGGTATGCGCGCGTGCTCCGCGACGGCGGCGACCTCGCGATAAAGACCGATAACGACGCGCTGTTTGATTTTACGCTTGAAGAGCTTGCCGAGGCGGGCTGGACGGTGCTCGAGCAGACACGCGACCTGCACGCAAGTCCGTACGCGGAGGGTAATGTGATGACCGAGTATGAGATGGCTTTCTCCGAAAAGGGCAAGAATATCAACTATGTACGCGCTCTGCCGCCGACAGAGCGGACGGAGCATGCCTCATCAGCGCCGCTCGAGCAGACCGAGACGGCTGAAACGGCTGAAGCCGAACTGGCATAGGTCGGGTCTGCTCATGAAGAGCTGAATGGTATGACAGACTGTGACGGCTCGTCTGATACGGAAGCGGAATTGAATAAAAATAAATAGGAAAGAAAAGATTCACTTCAGATTTTGCGGCGTTTGCGTTTTTATCTGAGGCGGATCTTTTCTCATAATGTATTTGTCCGTATGATGCATCTGTCCGTACGCGCGGCGTGACGGGCGGTCGGATGTACGGTTACGGATTATATGGTATAAAGGGGTATAATAGGGGGAGGCTGTGTTGCATACGGCGGTATGACGGTTCGATAACGCCGCTCATACCACCTTTATGGCGAACTGCGGGCAGACGCCTGCGCAGTAGCCGCAGAGCACGCAGCGCGAGGTGTCGCAAAAGGCAACGCCTTCTCTCAGACTCATTGCCCCCTGACCGCAGCGGCGGACGCATCTGCCGCAGCCCTCGCAGTAGTCCTCGACGATCAGGCGGCGCGTGCGGCGGTCGGCGGCTCGGCGAAATTCCGGTGAAAACTCGCCCGTGCGCAGAAAACGCAGATTCTCATCCACCTCTTCGCAGGACTGCATTCCTATTGCAAGAACATCGCCGCAGCCGGAGTCGAGCGCAAATCGCAGAGCAAGCTCGGCGCGGCGGGACGGAGTAGGCTCCTCTCCGTCGCGGTCGCCGATATTTCTTGCTCCGTCGGAGGTGTCGGAGCCGAGCAGATGTCCGCCTCCGTAGACCTTCATCAGCATAGTGCCCATTCCCGCTTTGCGGCAGAGTCGGAGCTCGTGCTCCATTTCATCGCGCGCCATGCGGCGTGTCTCGCGTGCGCTGCCGTGCGTGTCCGCATCCTCGTTCGAGCCTCGGATACCCACACCGTCGCGGTTGAACATGGCAAAAACGACATCAAGCATCGTTCCGTCCGAGAGACGAAAATCCCTCGCGCCGCGAACGGCGGCGGTTGTGTGAGTGGATATTCCGAGCGCGCGAATGATGCCGTCAGCTCTGCATTCGCGCAGATATTCGAGCGCCTCCGCATGTCCGCGCAGCGTGTCCGCGCTCTCCTGCTCGTGTAGCATAAAAATATCTATACTATCAGTGCCGAGCCGGGCGAGTGCTTCATCGATCGCCTCGCCGGGCAAGCTCGCGGTTGTAGGCATATGTCTTGGAGCAGATTATCGGACGGACCGTGCCGCCCTGCTCGCGATAGAGTCGTATGCCCTCTTTTATATACTCGTAGTTGTCGTAGTACTGCGCCGTGTCTATAAAGTTTATTCCGCTGTGAAGCGCATGTGCGATCACCGCCGCACCCTCACTCAGCGGCAGATCGGCTCCCGAGCCGTGATACCGTCAGAGAGCCGAAGCAGATTCGCGATACCTCTATTCCGCACCGTCCGAGTGTTGTATATTCGGTCATTTGTTTTCTCCTGATGTTTTTGTGTCGCCGAGCCGTACGCTAAGCCGACCGTGTGACGAAAAACGCGCCCTTTCGCCTTCGGCGAAAAAGCGCGCTTGCTCAAGGCATACCATACGATGCAGAGGTCGGATAGAGCGCTTTGCCGTACCCGATAAGCCTGTCATATACCGAGATAATATTTGATTATGCAGCTGAGCAGCTCATCGCGCTCAAACCTTGCGGATCAGACTGCGGGCATTTTTATAGTTTGTGATATAGGTAGGATCCTCGGAGAGAAGATAGCCCACCATCTGATTTATCGGATTGTAGCCTTTCTCCACGAGCGCCGCGTATACAGCGTTTATTATACGGCGTACCTCTGCATCGCGATCGTCGGCAATGGAGAAGGTCTGTGTGTTGGTAAAGTCGGCTGCGCCGCTGCGGTTCTGTCTTTCGTTCATGGCTGTATCTCCCCCTTATCGGCTGTGCGATGGTGCCGTGACGATTCACGACCCTTACAGTATAATTATAACACCGAGCGCTCGGTATATCAAGTCTTTTTTGGAATTAGACGTGTAATTTTCGTGTTTTTATCACATTTTTTTGACATTGCGCAGCCAATTATGAAAACCGTGTAACCTTTGGTTTAATTTTACTTGAAAGATAATGTTTGATTCTTGAAAACGGAGATACTTGGTATATAATATAATCGTCTGCGGAGGCTTATTCCGACAGAGAAAATTATGCGGGGCGGTGAGCATTCTATGAGCGAAAAATCGGCAGTCGGCAGACGCGAGGCCTTGCGCTCGGATATGAGCGAGGCTGAACGCAGAGCGTGCTCGCTTTGCAGCATTGCCGCAGACGATATTGCGCCTCCGCCGCCGAAAGAGAGCATTTTTTCAAAGAATCGCAGACCTGCTCTGCTGCGCAGAATAGTGACAGCCGGTTCTTCGCTTGTATTCGCGGTCTGCCTCGTGCTGCTCGCATATACGTTTTACGACCGCTATCAGGCGCAGCGCGTATACGATGAGCTTGACGGCTTTATGTTCGACGACGGAAGCGACGGTACCGACACCGACAGCTCCTCCGACTCGTCGCCTATCGCGCTTGCCGCACCGTCCGGCGAGAGCGATCCGTGCAAAACGGCGGACGAGATGCGTTCGTTCCGACGCTCCGGCGATTCATCGGACGGCGAAAACAGCGAGGCATCGCAGTATGTGGCACTGATGCGTACGAAGATAAGCTCTCTGAAAGCGAGCAATCCGGATGTCGTCGGATATATCTCAGTTCCCGGCACAAAGATAAGCTATCCCATCATGCATACCGACAATAACGAATATTACCTCGACCACGACTATACCGGAGCTTACCGTCTGTCGGGCGCTATCTTCCTCGATTATCGCGATTATCCCGAGGTGGCTATCAACGAGAATGCCTGCGTTTACGGGCATAACCTGACGAACGGCAATATGATGAACAATATCACTCTGTTCCTCGATGAGACCTTCTTTAACGAGAATGAGTATGTCGAGGTCATAACCGAGACCGGGCTGTATACCTACCGTATCTTTGCGGTGTATAAGACCGATATGTACAGCGATTATATCACAACGTACTTTGAGTCTCCGGAGGCGGTCGTAGAATTCGCAAAGGCCCAGCAGGAGCGCTCTATGTATCAGCGCGACGGCATCGAATTTGAGTTAGGCAATACAAAGCTGCTGACCCTCTCCACCTGCACGAATATCATTCAGGAGGAGCGCTACACGCTTCAGGCGGTGCTTGTCGGGCATCAGGGCTGACATAACAATGGCAATACTTTCCCTCCGATGCGGGCTTTCAGCCTTGCATCGGAGGTTTTTTGTCAATATGTGCGTGCTTATGCGGGTGTACGGTGCTTTTATATGATGCAGTAGAATGGCGGTCGGTGCGGCTGTGACGAAACGCGGACGTTTTCCGTCTGCGGGATGCGACGGCACCGGAGGTATTTTTCTCCGAAAAGGGCTTTACTTTTTCTCCGCGGCATTGTATAATATACAGAGATAAAAACGCACACAGCGGCGTGAACAATCATAAAGGAGAGCAAAATGGAAAAGAAGGTACTTGTTGAAACATCTGCGCGTCACGTTCATCTTACCGAGGAGCAGATCGAGGTTTTGTTCGGCAAGGGCGCTAAGCTCACTCACAAGAAGGATCTGAGCCAGCCCGGTCAGTTCGCCTGCGAGGAGAGAGTTACGGTCGTCGGACCGAAGCGTCAGATCGAGAGAGTAATTATCCTCGGACCGGCAAGAAAGGCAGGTCAGGTCGAGGTTTCCTTTACCGATGCACGCACGCTCGGAATAGATGCGCCCGTTCGCGAGAGCGGCGACGTTGCAGGCACTCCCGGATGCAAGCTGGTCGGTCCCTGCGGCGAGCTTGACCTTGAGGAGGGCGTTATCGTTGCAAAGCGCCATGTTCACCTTGATCCCGCAACTGCAGAGCAGTTCGGCGTTAAGGACAAGCAGATAGTATCGCTCCGCATAGACAACGGTCTCGGCAGAACCACCGTTTTCGGCGACCTTGTTGTCCGTGTAAATCCGAATTTTGCACCCGCAGTACATCTCGATACCGACGAGTCGAATGCTGCCTGCGCTTTCGGCAAGTGCTACGGCGAGATAATCGACTGATCGACCGGCAGCGATAAAAACAACTTAAAACGGTTAGAAATAAAAATCGCACGGCAGACGCTGCGTGCTCCGAGCTTTTTCGGGGCGCGGCGCTTGCCGTGCTTTTTTGCGTTTGTATTCGTGTGATTTTGTACAGCTGCACAGTGCAACACTGCGCAGTGTGATTCTTGCGCAAAGCAATTTTGCGCAGTACAATTTTGCACAGTGGATTTTGAGTAATGTAATTTTGCGCAGTGCGCTTTTGTACGGTGCGATTTCGTACGATACGGTTTTACACGATTCGCGTAATGCTTCTGCGCGCCGACGTGCGTTCCCTTGCACTGCCGCGGGCAGCTTTGCGTGCGTTGCTCGGCTTTTTTATCTTTCGCTCTTTTCGCCGAGCGCCGCACCGATAACCGTCGCGTATGCCGAGCGCTCGGGTATTATAAAGTTCAACCCGACCATCTCGCCGAGGCGGCGGAAGGTATCGCTCGCAAGCCCGCCGCGAGAGAGATTTCCCGTAAGCACGATATTCTTTACGCCGTACGGACGCGCCGCAAACATTGCGCAGGTCGCGACAGTCTCAAATACCATATTAAGCAGTCCGAGCGCCTTGTCCTCCGGTGTGGCGAGGTCGTGCAGCCGTCCGAAATTCGCCGCCGTCATGTCTCTCGGCATGCCGGGGAGCACCTTATCGGACGCGATATCCGATATGCGCAGGTCGATCTTTGAGATATCGCCGCCCTTTGCGAGCCGCAGCAGATGCTCTACATGGTCTACATCGAGCACTATTCTGCCGAGACCGTGCAGCGTTCCGCCGCCGATGCCCGTGCCGCCGAGATATACGGGCGGCTCGCCCGCGCGCGAGTAGACCATGGCGGTACCCGTCCCCATGCTGACGATTAGTGCCTCATCGAGCCCCCGAGAGCCAGAGTCCGCCCTTGCCGACGCAGTCGAATTCTGGTCGGAAGCGGCATTCGAGCCCGTATATGTTGTCCGAGATGAACGATGAGCCGACACCGGTTATCATGACCCGTTCGATATCCGATAGGGCGATGCCGTTTGCTCCGGTGAACTTTCCGAAAGCGCCGTATGCAGAGGTCTGAGGGTCGTCAGCCTTGACCGATATCGGCTCGATGAGCCCGCCGTCGCGGTCGAATGCCACTATTTTTGTCGTGCTGCCGCCGATGTCGATTCCGATTACTATCTTGTTCATAGGTGACCTTTCTTTTTTGTCGTGAAAAAACGCCGATTGGGGTGGATTTTCCGTGTGAAATGATGTATAATACAAGCTTGTAGAATGAAAACCATAGAGGGAGAGAAAATGAAAGAATTTTTGCATATGAGGGGACCGCTCGCCGAAAAGCAGCTTTTCATATTCGACATGGACGGAACGCTCTATCTCGGTGAGAAAGTGTTTGACGGAGCGAGAAGATTCATTCTGAGCCTGCGCCGCGCGGGCAAGAGGGTGCTTTTCTTTACGAACAATGCCTCACATAACCATGAGTTTTACAACGAGCGCCTTACCCGCATGGGATTTGAGCCCCGCAAGGAGGAGATAATGACCTCCGGAGATGTCACATGTGCCTTTCTTACGTGCCACCGCGCGGGAAAAAGCGTGTACCTTGTCGGTACGGAAGAGCTGTGCAGCCAGTTTCGCGATGCGGGTATACAGCTCTGCACGGGCGAGGAGCGTCTTGCCGATATAGTCGTTACGAGCTTTGATACCTCGCTGACATACGCAAAGCTTGAGCGCGCGTGTACATATATATACGAGGGAGCGGAGTATCTCTCCACACATCCCGATTTCAACTGTCCGACCGATACGGGCATAGTGCCCGACAGCGGAGCTATCGCAGCACTCGTTACCGCAGCTACGGGAAGATATCCGCGCTATTTCGGAAAGCCGTATGCCGAGACCGCCGCAATGATAAGCGAAAAGACCGGTGCGGCGCTTACCGATATGTGCATCTTCGGCGACCGTCTGTATACCGATATCGCACTTGGCAGACGCTCGGGCGTGCTCAGTGTGCTTGTGCTCTCTGGTGAGACGGGCGCTAAGGAGGCAGAGGAGGCGACAGGCTGTGACAAGCCCGATTTGGTGTATGCCGATCTCGGCGAGGTCTGCTCGGAGGCTTTCGGCGGCTGAGCGGACGCAGGGCCCGACACGGTATGGGTCAAGCCGCGGGTCCCGACAAGCTGTCTGATGCCGCTTGTCGGGGTAGGACCGATGCATCGAGCCGCAGCTACGGCATGATTATATCACGGCTTTTTTGATTTTGTAAATAGCGGTTTTTCGGTGTGAACAGCCGCTTTTTGCGAGCATCTGCTTAAGCGGCACCGATACGTACATTCCTTTGCGGGAATAACCGGAGGGGCGTATCGGTGCTTTTTTTGCGCTCAGCGGAGTCAGCTTTTCGCTTATTCAAAGAATGTTAACATTTAATATGCAAAATACTGTTGATTTTAAGCCGGAATAATGGTAAATTTATACATAGTTTAGCACTCGACCACATAGAGTGCTAAACAAAAAATCAAACCGCTGAAAGCATGCAGATAACGGCAATGCCGAATCGGAGATGTGCGGCGGGCGAAAGGAAGAGACGGAATATGGAGCATCGGGTCAGCCGCAGCACGCCGGACGCGCTGAGCGACAGAAAGAAGCTGATACTCCGCGCCGTTGTCGACGCATATGTGACGGGCGGCGAGCCCGTGGGGTCAAAATTCCTGCTCAGCTCGACCGGAATCGGCTACTCCTCCGCAACTATCCGCAATGAGATGGCGGAGCTTGAGGAGATGGGATATCTCATTCAGCCGCATACATCGGCAGGACGTGTACCGTCCGACCGTGGTTATCGCTTCTACGTCGATTCGCTAATGGACAGCTACCGCATGACGGCGAGCGAGCTTGCAGAGCTGCAGAAGCTCGTCCGTGCACGAGAGGCAAAGCTCGACAAGATACTCGACCGTGCTGCGCGACTGATGGGCTCGATGACGAACTATGCAGCGCTTACCGCAACGCCCGCACAGGGCATCGGAGCGGTACTCCAGTTCCGTACCGTGCTTATCTCGGACGGAAACGATGCTGCTGCTTATGGTCGTTGAGAGCGGGGGCAGACATACGGCAAAGACGGCGTATGTCGACGCGCCGGGCATCACCGCAGAGGATGCGGCGAGGGTCGAGAGCGTGCTCAACCGCAATATAGCGGGTGTTCCGATAGATTCCGTAACGCTTCCGCAGATGATGCGGCTGCGCGCAGAGCTTGACAGCTTCGGCTGCGGCGGAATGACCGACCGCATTATGGAGAGCATATACGGTGTAGTCGGAGACGAAGAGGGCGACGAGATACGTCTCGACGGCATAAATCATCTGCTCAGCTACAAGGAGTATTCCGATCCCGAAAGGCTCGGAGGTCTGCTCGAGTCCATTGAGGACGGCGGAGAGATACTCGATATCGTCCGTCGGGGCGAGAATGAGGGCGTGAATGTCTATATCGGCTCTGAGAACGGAGCGCCGGGAATGCAGCAGTCCTCGCTCGTATTCAAGAAGATAATTCGCGGCGGCAGGGTAATAGGCGCTATCGGCGTTATCGGACCGCGCCGGATGAAATATAATAAGGTAATTTCAATGCTCGACTACCTCGCGAGGAGTGGGCGGAATGCTCGATCCGGAGCAGCCTCCGGGACTCGGCGACGGCATAAGCGGCACTGAGACGGGCGATAAGGAATGATCCTGCGCCCGGGCATCGGAGAAAAGGAGAACAGAATGGCAGCTAAGGAAACCAAAAATACAAAGAGCACCGCTAAGGATAAAAACTGGGAGAAGATAAGAGCCGAGGCAGACGGAGCGGATAAAGAGACCGTTGCAAAGCACGGCTCCGAAAAGTCCGAAAAAGCCGAAAAGACGGATAAGCACCGCGCACACAAGACCGAGCTTCCCGAGGATAAGAACGAGGGCACGGATGAGGATGTTCCTTCGCCCGAGGAGGCAAAAAGACCGCAAAGGAGCTCGAGGAGCTCGGAGACAAGTATCTGCATGTGGTTGTCGAATACGACAACTATCGCCGCAGAGCGCAGAAGAAGGAACGCGAGAGCGTTTACGCCGATGCGTATGCCGATGCGCTGAAGGAGATACTCCCGATAGCGGACAACATCGAGCGCGCCGCGACCTACACCGACGGCGAAAAAAGGTGCTTGAGGGCGTTCAGATGGTGCTCAAGCAGGTCGGCACAACGCTTGAAAAGCTCGGTGTAGAGGCGTTCGGCGAGGAGGGCGAGACCTTCAACCCGAATATTCACAATGCCGTGATGCACGAGGAAAACCCCGATGTCGGCGAAAACGTCATCACCGCAGTATTTCAGAAGGGCTATAAGAAGGGCGACCGCATCATCCGCTTTGCGATGGTAAGAGTTGCAAACTGACAGCCCGAATTTCTATCGGATATCCCCGGCGAAAGCCGTGAATATTATATATAATTAATAATGTAAATAATCAAACGGAGGATAAATATTATGGAAAAAAATCATAGGCATTGACCTTGGCACTACTAATAGCTGCGTTGCCGTTTACGAGGGCGGCGAGCCTGTCGTTATAACAAATCCCGAGGGTTCGAGAACGACCCCCCTGTCTGTCGTCGCATTCACAAAGGACGGTGAGCGTCTTGTCGGTCAGGTCGCTAAGCGTCAGGCTATTACCAACCCCGACCGTACAGTTATCTCCATCAAGCGTGAGATGGGTACCAACTATAAGGTAAATATCGACGACAAGAGCTACACTCCTCAGGAGATCTCCGCTATGATCCTTCAAAAGATGAAGGCGGACGCAGAGGCATATCTCGGAACAAAGGTAAGCAAGGCGGTCATCACCGTCCCCGCATACTTCTCCGACGCACAGCGTCAGGCTACTAAGGATGCAGGCAAAATCGCAGGCCTTGATGTTAAGAGAATAATCAACGAGCCGACAGCCGCAGCTTTGGCTTACGGCATTGATAAGGAATCCGACCAGAAGGTAATGGTATATGACCTCGGCGGCGGTACATTCGATGTATCAATCATTGAGATGGGCGACGGCGTTCAGGAGGTTCTTGCTACGGCTGGTAATAACCACCTCGGCGGCGACGATTTCGACCAGAGAATTATCGACTGGCTTGCAGATGAGTTCAAAAAGGAGCAGGGCGTAGACCTCCGCAATGATAAGATGGCTATGCAGAGACTTAAAGAGGCTGCCGAAAAAGCCAAGATTGAGCTTTCCGGCGTTACCACCTCTCAGATAAGCCTTCCCTTCATCACAGCCGATGCCACAGGCCCCAAGCATCTTGAAACCACTCTTACAAGAGCTAAGTTCAACGAGATGACCGCAGACCTTGTCGAAGCTACAATGGGTCCCGTTCGTCAGGCTCTTTCGGACTCGGGTCTTAAAGCGTCCGACCTCAATAAGATACTTCTTGTCGGCGGTTCTTCAAGAATTCCGGCAGTTCAGGAAGCTATAAAGAATTTCACGGGAGTAGAGCCGTTTAAGGGCATCAACCCCGATGAATGTGTTGCAGTCGGCGCGGCTATTCAGGGCGGCGTTTTAGGCGGCGACGTTGAGGGCATACTTCTTCTTGATGTAACTCCGCTTTCACTCGGTATCGAGACTATGGGCGGCGTTTCCACCAAGATTATCGAGAGAAATACCACAATCCCCACAAAGAAGAGTCAGATTTTCTCGACTGCTGCCGACAATCAGACCTCTGTTGAGATCCATGTCCTTCAGGGCGAGCGTGAGATGGCAAGCGGTAACTACCACCCTCGGCGTATTCCATCTCGACGGCATTATGCCCGCTCCCCGCGGCGTACCTCAGATCGAGGTTACATTTGATATCGACGCAAACGGTATAGTTCACGTTTAAGCGCTACCGATAAGGGCACCGGAAGGAGCAGACATTACCATCACCTCCTCTACCAATATGTCCAAGGACGATATCGACCGCGCTGTCAAGGAGGCTGAGAAGTTCGCTGATGAGGATAAGAAGCAAAGAAGGAAGCTATCGACGTCAAGAAACGAAGCCGATCAGATGGTTTTATCAGAGCGAAAAGACTTTTTCGACGATAATCGGCGAAACGTCTCCGACGACGAAAAGGACGTTGTACGCAGCGCTATCGACAAGCTCTTAAAGGAGACTGTCAAGAGCGGCACCACCGATGCAATCAAGGCTGATACCGAGGCACTGCAGCAGGCATTCTACAAGATAAGCGAGAAGCTGTACGCTCAGTCTGGCGCGCAGGGCGCAGCAGGGCGCTCCCGGTGCAGACGGCGGAGCAGGAGCTCAGGGCTCAGGCAGCGACGGCAATATTACAATGCCGACTTTGAGGATAAGACAGACAATAAAATTTACACCGACGTCGGGTACGGTCGCGCAGGAGGGGGGAGCATGGCTTCTCTCTGCCCGTGCGGCGTTTTAAGGGAGATATGCGGCATTTTGAGCAATTTAGGCATAATGGACATTCCGAAAACAGTAGTATTGTAAGAAGAGGGCAAGAGACCGTAATATGGCTGATAAAAGAGATTATTACGAGGTGCTCGGTATTCAGAAGGGCGCCTCTGATGCAGAAATAAAAAAAGCGTATCGCACAATGGCAAAAAAATATCACCCGGATATGAATCCGGGCGATAAGGATGCCGAGCAGAAGTTTAAGGAAGTCAACGAGGCGTATGCGGTCCTGTCGGACGAAAAGAAAAAGTCTATATACGATCAGTACGGCTTTGACGGACTCGATCCGTCGCGCAGCGGCGGAGCAGGCGGCTTCGGCGGCTTTGATTTCGGCGGCTTCGGCGGCGGAATGGACTTTGACCTCGGTGATCTGTTCGGCGGCATTTTCGGCGGCAGCTCGCGCAGAAACGGACCTGTCGAGGGCGGCGATATTCAGACACGTGTAACGCTGACCTTTGAGGAAGCTGTGTTCGGCTGCAAGAAGGAAATATCCTTCAACCGTATCGAGAAATGTCCCGACTGTTCCGGCAGCGGCGCGGAGAAGGGCACATCGCCCGAAACATGCCCTGTTTGTCACGGCAGCGGTCAGGTCAAGACCCCCCGCCGTACCGCGCTCGGTATGTTTCAGTCTACCGCACCGTGCGATAACTGCCACGGTACCGGTAAGATAATAAAATCCCCCTGCCGCAACTGCTCGGGCAAGGGATATATACGTATCTCGAAAAAGCTCGAGGTATCTATCCCCGCGGGTATCGACAACGGTCAGCGCATAGCTAACCGCGGCGCGGGAGATGCGGGCAGAAACGGCGGACCGAACGGCGATCTGCTTATACTTGTTACCGTTCGCCCGCACGAGATATTCACCCGCGAGGGAATGAATATCTATTGCGATATCCCCGTTACCTTCTCTGAGGCGGCGCTCGGCGCGACCATCAAGGTGCCGACGCTCGAGGGAGACATAACATACGATATCCCCGCAGGCACTCAGACGGGAACGGCATTTACCGTCAGAGGCAAGGGCGTTCCGAATATCAACAATCCCGCAACCGCGGAGATCTGATATTTACCGCTGTTGTCGAGACACCTTCAGAACATGAATTCCGAGCAGAAGGAGCTTATGCGTAAGCTCGCGGAGTCGTTCGGCGAGAAGAATTATCAGAAGCAGAAGCGCTTCTTCGACCGTATAAAGAAAAAGAAGTGAGGCGGACAATGGACGACTGGACAAGAGTAAAGATCAGCTGCACGCCCGAGCAGGTCGAGCAGGTGAGCGCCATCGCCATGATGGTCGACTCACATATCATGGTCGAGGACAACTCGGATATCGAGCAGTATAACTCGATGTACGGTGAGCTGATAGATGAATCGCTCAAGAGCTGCGAGGATACCTCCGTTTCGGTATTCGTGCCGAAGGAGCGCGATCTCGCGCAGGCTATGGCATTCCTCCGCGAGCGCCTTGCCGCGTCGGGGCTTGATGTCACCGTATCGGCGGAGGGGCTGCACGAGGAGGATTGGGCTGATAACTGGAAGCAGTATTATCACCCCGTCTGCGTCGGCGAGCATATCGTTATCGTCCCGGAGTGGGAGATGGAGACCTTTGAGCCGCGAGAGGGCGATGTCGTTGTAATGATGGATCCCGGTATGGCTTTCGGTACTGGTACGCATGAGACTACACGTCTCTGCGCCGCTCTGATGGAGGATACCGTCGAGCGCGGCTCGCGTATTACCGATGTCGGAACGGGCAGCGGCATTCTCGCAATAATCGCCGCAAAGCTCGGTGCGGGGCATATCGACGCATATGATATCGATCCGATGTCGGTGCGCGTTGCACGCGAGAATATCGAAAAGAACGGCTGCGCCGACCGCATCTCCTGCTCGGAGTCGGATCTGCTCGCATCGGCACCCGACGAGGCGGATATGATAACCGCAAATATAACTGCAGATATTATCCTGCGCATGGCACCCTCTGTGCCGCGCTGCGTGCGCCGCGGCGGTCTCGTCGTTTTGTCGGGTATAATTGACCCGCAGTGCAATGCCGTTATCGAGGCAATGGAGTCACAGGGCTTTGAAAAGCTCCGCGAGCTGCATGAGAATGACTGGGCAGGGCTGCTTATGAGGAGAGGCTAAAAAAGTGCAGACCGAAAAAGCAGATAAAAGCAATTATTAAGTCTATATTTAGCACAAATACAGAGGAAGCTGATGAAATCCTATCGGATTTCCCCGAAGGAATGATTATCCGCTTTTTCTACCGCCGAAAAAACCGTCTCTGCCGTACGCTTGTACGGCGACGAGGCGGTTTTCGACGATTCTGCATCTTTTTTATCTCTCCCCTTTGCGGGTCGGCTAAAATCGTCCGGACCGAAAAAGCGAAAACAAGCTGAGCTTATCAGTCTTTCGTATGTCCCATATGGCGAGAATGGGGTCGGAATCCTGACGGATTCCTGCATAAAGTTAAATGTTTTCGCTTTTTCTGCGCCCGATTTCGCCGCACGACGTACAATTGTACGCCTTGCGCGACGAAATCGAACACCCAAACGATTTTATCTCCCCTTTGCGGGTCGGCTGAAAAAGTGCAGACCGAAAAAGCGAAAACGGACTATGATAATTAATCTTTAATATGTCCCATGTAGCAGATAAATTGACACCGGAACAGAAAGAGTTATTCGATAGAGAAAATCCCTTCTGGGCGGATTATTTAAAAACAGAGTATAAAAAGGACACTTCGGTGTCCTTTTTTTGACAGGCTGAGATCGTGATTTAAACCACGATCTTTTATATTGCCATGACGATAATTTACAAAATATAAAAAATATTACAGAAAATGGTTGACATCTGCGCGAAGACGTGCTATAATTTCATTGCAATAAATTGAAGGAGTGGATACCGTTGGGTATGTATGCGTAACTTCACAAAAAATAAAAAAATAGAAAGGGTAGGAAAATGAAAAAAATTACTTACCGGAATCACAGCTTTCGCGCTTGTAATTACATCTGCATTTACAAGCTATGCTCTTGCATTCGATGCGGGCAGCGGAACTACCGCCGACAGCGCCGTTATTACAGAGGAAGATTATGCACGCGGCGAATCGCATTCGTATAACGGCTTTCTCTATTACAGCTGTTACGGAGAAAACGATATAATCGGGATAGGTGAAACGAAAACGATCGTTCTTCACGGTCCGCCCGATGCGGTTGGTGTGTGGTCATCCTCAAATCCGTCATGTATTTCCGTTGACGCTAATGGAAATATAACGGGTGTATCCAAAGGCAGTGCACGTATCACATGTAACTTTGAGTACATCGACAACAAGATGTACGATTATATGACAATAGAATGTGTCGAGGTCAAGACCGGAATATATAAAAATTCATAATAGCAGCGAAAACGGTTACTTAACTATTGATAGAAATAATATTAATAGCGGAGTGGTGCCTGTTGGCGCTCCAAAGATTACGGGTAATCCAAGCAATACTACCGGACAGATGTGGAGAATTCAGTATATGGGTAACCAGATGTACTCCATCCGGCCTTACCTAATGATGGATTTTTGCCTGCGCGGTGAAGGACCGGCGCTTGTTGATATTAAGGATTACGGAACCGCAGGTCTTAACAACGCAACAAACACCTTGTCCGAACAGGCGCAGTGGTGGATAGAGAAGTCCAATACCGGTAATGGCTACTATCTTTCAAATTCTGATATGGATTTGATGGTTGAAGACACCATGTATTTACAAGGCAATGCAGCTGGTGTACTGTCTTTTGCGCAAAACGGTCAAGAGTGGGCTCTTGAGGAGGTAACCGATGCGCCTACCGGAATAAATTTCTATGATACCGAGAGCGGGAAAAATGATACTGAAAGCTCTTATTTCCTTACGGTGTTGATGGATACTTCTAAGACTTATCGCCTGAGTGACCTTGGCCTTCGTCCTACCATATACGGCTTATGCGATTTGACGGAGCTGCATTCGTTTGAATGGAACGGTAGCGCGACAGCCTTTTCGATTAATAAGTATACCGGCAAAATCACACCCACAACACTTGGCTCAGATATGATAACGTGTAAGGCGACAACTGCATGGATAACGCGGTAAATAAAGCTGTAATAATAAGTATTGTGCCGTTCGAGTCCTGTGATGTTATTATACAGAACTCGAATTCGAAAAAGTGTCTTGACATTCAGGACATTACCGTATCGGGTTCGGCTGCCATTATAAATACCTCGGATCTGGATGATTCTCAGAGGTGGCATTTGGAACTTTTTGCGTGACGGAGGATATTATATAACGTCTGTTAAGACCGGCAGGTATCTTACCGCTCCGAATACACCTATGCCTGAGCAGTCTATTACTGTCAAGGACAGCGTGCCGTCCACGGAGGGAATCTGGAGCTTTGAAAGAATTGATACCGGAAATCCGGATGAATATCGTTATAAGCTCCTTCCGAGGCATGCAGCGGGGCATCTTTCCCTCAATGCGAACTCGACCGATGAAGGCGCAAGCCTCGTCGAGGGCAACTACAACGCAGAAAAGTCGACATGGCAGATCTATACCGTGAGCGATTATTCGATGTATCTGCGCGGATATGAGGACGGCGATACCAATATGCCTCCCATTCTTTCCGCTTGTCAGAACTCTATGAAAACAAATGCCGGACTCAGCGGCTGGGGTTCGACCGGCGCGACAAAGGCAGAAGTTATGCTCAATCTCACCACCACACGTATGGCGTTTTTCCTTACTCACGGAAACTATGCCGCCGTACAGCTGAATGCGACCGAGAATCTTACTACGAGTGATCTCCAGAGCCTTGGAAATTCACTTTTCACAAATCTGAAATTCGTGTTCTACGGTGCATGCTCGACCGGTTCAGGCGGAGCAAGCTATAATCAGAACCTTATCAATGTCACCGGTTCGAAGGGAGTTGACTGTGTAGTCGGATACAGAGGATCAATTATGGTGTCCGAATGCAATGCGTTCTATGCTCCGTTTGTTGAGGAGCTGTCTAACGGTTCAACCGTCGAGGAAGCGTTGGCTGTCGGTCATGAAGTGGCGCTTGAGAATGCGGCTGAGAACGGAAGAACTCCGTCTATGAAGCTCTCAACACTATGCTACTACGGCGATCTGACCGTTAAGCCCTGCGCATGAAAGGAGCTGCAAAATGAAAAGAACGTATAAATTATTGCTGACTACCGCTGCTGCCGCGCTTATAACCGTATCTGCCGTTTCGGCGAGCGTATTACTGACAAAGCCCGCTGCGAGTGCATTTGATAGCGGATTTGTCGCGGTGGATGCCACCTCCGACGACGCTATGGGCTGGCTCGGACTTGAGCATGACGGTGCGCTCGATATCAGAGACGGTTATACCGAGACTGTGGATGCGGATATTGCCTCCGAGCGTGTTCTTCAGCTCTACGGCAAGAGTGTAAGAGCGCGCTATGACGGCTCTGTTACCGACAGTCACAGCAGATTCGGCTACGATATCTATCGCATTGCGGACATTGATGATTATTTTGCCGGTCACGAGGCGGAATATGTCGCAGCCGGCTACGGGGAGCGCAAAATCGAGAAGCTGAAGGAGAAGGATATGATATGGCAAGGTTTTGATCGACAGAGCCGACGGCACTGTTCGTTCATTCTTCCTCCCGATACTTATCGATCTTGACGGCGCGAACGATGATGAGGGTGTAAAGACTGCTGCTATGGACTGGCTCAGCCGATATGTCGATACGGCAAAATATAACAACGTTGCCGTCAGCAGCATCGGCTCGCGTTATGAGATCATCGCAAAGGAGTATTGCGGCAAACGGACTCGAACTCGAGAATATGTGTCTCGCGGTAACGGCAAACGGCGTTGTCAGTGCTATAACCCGCAATCCCGTTCATTACGCGGATGAGGCAGCGGCGCTCGGCAGCACGGTTATCGAGAATGCAAGAGCGGCGGCGGATGCAAAGCTCGCCGCGGTAATCGGCGAGAACGGATATACGCTTGACGGCAGTACCGTGACCTCCGCACAGTATTCCGAGTACGACGGTCGACCGATGATAATGTTCAGCTACGAGCTTACCGCACATGATGCGGATGATGCCGAGGCTGAGTCGTACAGCGACCTTGTGGATATTGCGGTCTTTGCCGACTGAAGCCATACATTGTTGCAGAATACAGAAATGATGAGACAGCCCTCGGGGAATACTCCGGGGGCTGCAATAATTTATATATGTTTGGGTCTGCGATTTTGCCTGTTTTCAGAGGATACGACAAAAATATCTGAATTTTTGTCGATATCGGCAGACGGAATAATAGAATTTGCATATAGGTCGGAATTTGTGCTGTCACATGGTTTGTGTGATAATTACGAATATTATAAAAAAATGGCTCTGAATATTGACTGATATAGGATGATATGATATATTAATATTGCAAATCACATCATACTATGTAGGACATTATAATAATACGCGTATATCGAAATTTCGGGTCGGACTTATGCTCGGCTTGCGGTACGGAAAGCGCAGAGGCTGAAATGCAGTGATCATAGCCTCCGATGAATACGTAAATGGCAAAACGGCTGAGACACAAAATATAAAATGAGCCGCCCCGTAAGGAGCGGCTCACAATAATCAACCTTGTCGGTGAACCCTGCCTTATGCAGCGCCCGCCGTGACTTGGCAGAACTTACGCAAGCTCTGCGAAGTACTTGATGGTACGAACCATCTGGCTGGTGTAGGAGTTCTCGTTGTCGTACCAAGAAACGACCTGTACCTGATAGGTGTCGTCGTCGATCTTGGATACCATTGTCTGAGTAGCATCGAAGAGAGAGCCGTAACGCATACCGATAACGTCGGAGGAAACGATCTCGTCGGTGTTGTAACCGAAGGACTCGGTAGCGGCAGCCTTCATAGCGTCGTTGATGGATTCCTTGGTAACGTCCTTGCCCTTAACGACAGCAACGAGAATAGTGGTCGAGCCGGTAGGCGTAGGGAACGCGCTGAGCGGAGCCGATGAGCTTGCCGTTCAGTTCGGGGATAACGAGACCGATTGCTTTCGCGGCGCCGGTGGAGTTAGGAACGATGTTCTGAGCGCCTGCTCTGGAGCGGCGGAGGTCACCCTTTCTCTGAGGACCGTCGAGGATCATCTGGTCGCCGGTGTAAGCATGAACGGTGGTCATGATACCGGAAACGATCGGGTAGGTATCGTTAAGAGCCTTAGCCATAGGAGCGAGGCAGTTGGTGGTGCAGGATGCAGCGGAGATGATCTTATCCTCGGTGGTAAGCTCCTTGTGGTTTACGTTGTAAACGATGGTCTTAAGATCGTTGCCTGCGGGAGCGGAGATAACGACCTTCTTAGCGCCTGCGTTGATGTGAGCCATGGACTTCTCCTTAGAGGTGTAGAAGCCGGTGCACTCAAGAACAACGTCAACACCGAGCTTGCCCCACGGGCAGGTGTTAGCGTCCTTCTCAGCGTAGATCTTGATCTCCTTGCCGTCAACGATGATGGAATCATCGGTAGCGGATACGGTGTGCTTGCCCCTCGCCGATCTTGCCGCAGAAGGAGCCCTGTGCGGAATCGTACTTCAAAAGGTGCGCCAGCATCTTGGGGCTGGTGAGGTCGTTGATAGCAACTACTTCGTAGCCCTCAGCGTCAAACATCTGACGGAAAGCAAGACGACCGATACGGCCGAAGCCGTTAATGGCAACTTTAACTGACATAGTAATATCCTCCGATTGAGTAATTATTGTAATATATTTTTACACGGGTATTGTACCTCTTTTTCCGCGCATTTACAAGGCATTATTGAAATTATTTTTATTTTTTTGTTACATTTATACTACTATAATTACGTAAATGCGGCGGATTTCGGCGGCGTGGCGTTCTTTACGGGAAGAATCTTACTTTTGTGCGGCAACGCGGATATTCTTGTGTGCGGAAAGCCGCCGCAGTATGTGCCGAAATGACGGCATAGGTGAGCCACGGATCTGCCCGCAGAGCACAGCTTCGGGGGATGCATGGTGGCTTGAATAGGAACTCGCAAGCGGATTTTTGTCTTCTGTCGTTTGCATGTGTCGTATTATTGCTTATAAAAGCAATAATTTGACGAGAAAAAAAAAAAACAATAAAATGACGAATTTTGTATTTGAAATTTTGAGGAAAATATACTATAATATGTGTAATACAAGATGCAGCCGGAGAGACGGTGCAGCGTGGCTGTGCGGTGCGCGGCGGGCGAATGTCCGAACCTGAGGAGGTAGTTTTTATGGATGTTGAACTTACAGTAACGCCGATAATTGTCTTAGGCGACGGTGACCGTATTATATATAAAAAATGCAGCGGCGAAAAAGCTGCTGCCCTTTTTGTCGAAAAAGGCACGACGATAAACCGATATCTGTCATATACCGGAGAGAGCCGGTATCTCGAGCTTGTCAGGCAGAGTGAGGGGTGTGCAATAATCGAGCTGTCCGAGTCGCTCGGGCGCTGCTATCGCGCGCTCACGGTTCGGCGCGACGGCGTTGTTGTAATGACGTTCCTGCCGATACTTCAGGGCGGTGCAAAGGATGTGCTTGCAGAGTACGCAGAGACGCTATCGTTTGCCGCCTCTGACGGAATAATGGACTTTGTTCTGCGCTCGAGCGATTTTGTAGATCGTCCCGCGCCCGCCGCCGCATGGAATTATACGCGAAGAAATACGACGCTCTACGAGTTCTCCCGTGAAATATGCACGGGGTCCTCCTGTATGTCGCTGCCGCTCTCGAGCACGCTCAAGCGCATTACCGAGTCACTTTCCGCGAGACTCGCACTGCTGAGCCTGAGATTCAGAATAACCATGCGCGGAAGTGCCGTTCAGCTCACGCCGATAACCGATATTGCTGCGTTTGTTTATGCGTTTATTCCCACGGCGCTTATGATATGCGAGGCATCCGGCGGCGCATGCTGTGCCGATATAGAATGCTACGGAGAGACGGCGGGCGTCAAGATATCCGGAACTGTCGGGAATTTTGTTCTGCCGGATGATGTTTCGACGCTCGCAGAGCTCGGAGAATTGCTCGGCGGCAATATGCCGATGCTGATAATAGGCGATGCCGCCATTATCTCTGCCGGTGCCGACCTGAGAATGACACAGTCTGACAGTGATTTTTTGCCGTGGAGATGATATTCCCGATGAAGTCGGTCATACCCTCGCATCTGTTTTCACCGGAGGAAGAGCAGTCACTCACAGAGCGTTTCTTTGCGTCGATAGAGAGTACTATCGGTATGATAGGTGCCGAGGCAGAGATCCCGGGGCGCGGCGAGTGATGCGTATCCGAAATGCAGGAGCGTGTATCTGCCATAATGCTTCGGATGTTATTTTCTTTGTGTCGTGCTGCATATCGAGTATCGGATAATATCTAAAATATAAAAATACCGTCTGTGTGGTGAAGCACAGACGGTATTTTTTTAATACATTGGGCGATGAATCGGAAATCAGTATCCGTCCGCCGCTCGAGTGACAGCATCGCTTTAACAAATGCTTGAGCGGATTCAATGGATTCAATGCTCGTCATCGCCGCTTGACTATTAAATATTCAAGACGGTTATTTAGTCCTTACTGTTATTTAGCCTTTCCGAGATATGCTTCCTTAACCGACTCGTTATGCAGCAGCTCGTCTCCGGTGCCGGTGAGTGTAAGTCTGCCGGTCTCGATAACATAGCCGTAGTCGGCTATTTTAAGCGCAAGATTGGCGTTCTGCTCGTTGAGAAGAACGGTGATGCCCGCCTTGTTGATGGTAACGATGATATCAAAGATATCGCGTACGACAAGCGGTGCAAGTCCGAGCGACGGCTCATCCATCATAATTAGCTTCGGACGGCTCATCAGTGCGCGCCCGACCGCGAGCATCTGCTGCTCACCGCCTGAGCGTTCCTGCATGCTGCCAGTGACGCTCACGCAGACGCGGGAAGGAAGAGAGTAGACATATTCGAGATCGTTGCTGAGCTTATCCTTGCGCAGATATGCGCCTATCTTCAGGTTCTCGAGGACGGTAAGGTTCGGGAAAACTCTGCGTCCCTCGGGGACGAGAGTTACGCCGCGTGCGACTATCTTATCCGGGGACAGTCCCACAATGCTCTCTCCGTTCAGGAGAATGTCACCGCTTGTGGGGCGTACGATTCCCGATACAGAGCGGAGAATGGTCGATTTACCCGCGCCGTTTGCACCGATGAGGGTGATTATCTTCCCCCTCCCGGACATTCATTGAGATGCCGTCTACTGCGCGAATGCCGCCGAAGCGAACATTCAGGTCTTTTTATTTCAAGAATATTACTCATCTTCGTCTACTACCCCCAGATATGCCTCGATAACGCGCGGGTTTGCCTGTATCTCCGCAGGCGTTCCCTCCGCTATCTCCTTGCCGAAGTCGATAACATAGATGCGGTCGGAGATGTCCATGACGAGGTTCATATGGTGCTCTATGAGCAGGATGGTGATATTGAACTTTGCGCGGATATCGTGGATAAACGCGGTCAGCTCCTCGGTCTCCTGCGGGTTCATTCCCGCTGCGGGCTCGTCGAGCAGCAGCAGCGACGGCTGCGTTGCGAGCGCACGGGCTATCTCGAGCTTGCGCTGCTTGCCGTAGGGGCAGGCTCGTTGCGAGCTCGTCCTTGACATCCTCAAGCTCCACAAGGCGCAGCAGCTCGAGCGTTTCTTCACGCATTCTGCGCTCCTCGCGGTAGTTAAGGCGAAATGTCGCGGTCAAGAAGTTGGAGGTGCGGCGGAGGTGCTTTGCGGTCAAAACGTTATCGAACACCGTCATTGACTTGAACAGACGTATATTCTGAAATGTTCTCGCCATACCGAGCTTTGTCAGCTTATCGGGCGTTTTTGTTATTACAGAATGATACTTGCCGAGATTTTCGCCGGCATATAGGCGGCGCATCTTACCGTGCGGATGATTTTCGATTATCTTTTCGCCGCAGAAGCTGATGCAGCCGTTCGTCGGCTCGTATTCGCCGGTGATCACGTTAAAGGCGGTTGTCTTTCCTGCACCGTTAGGGGACCGATGAGGGCGACTATCTCGCCGCGGTTGACATCCATCGTCAGGTTGTTGACGGCGACAACGCCGCCGAACTGCATTGTTATGTTTTCTACGTGCAGAACATTTTCGCTCATTATCGCGCGTCCTCCTTTGCGGTCTTTTTGCCCTTACCGGAGAAGAATCTGCCTATCCGGACGCAGCTGTCGTATACCGATATTTCTCTCGTTCCCATGATGCCTCGGCGGAAGAAGAGCACAACTATCATGATGAGCACCGAGAATACGACCATACGGAAGCCGGGGCCGAGCAGCGGAACATTCTCGTTCTCGAGGTCGAGAAATTTCAGCCACCACTCGGAGGAGGCATAGTAGATAAACGACGCGATAAGCGAGCCGGATATCGAGCCGATACCGCCGATAACTACGACGAGCAGTATCTGATAGGTCATTGCAGAGGTGAAGGATACCGAGGAAACTGCAGAGTTGCACATTGCAAACATTGCACCCGCAATGCCGCAGAAGAAGGAGCTCGTAACGAACGACAGGCGCTTGTGGTGGGCAAGGTTGATGCCCATTGCTTCGGCTGCTATCTCATCGTCGCGTATTGCTTTGAAGGCTCTGCCGTAGGTCGAGTTTATCAGTAGGACTATAATGCATATGCACACACCCGCGAGCGCGGCGTATACCATTATGTTCTTAGGCGATGTAAAGTTGTTTATCGGGTCGGGTCCGTTCGTGACGGGTCCGAACTGCGTCAGCTGAACGAGTCCGCGCACTATCTCCGCAAAGCCGAGTGTGGCTATTGCGAGGTAGTCGGACTTGAGGCGCAGTACCGGCAGACCGATGAGAAACGCGAAGAACGCGGCGACAAGACCTGCAAGCAGCAGCGCGACTATCATCGGCAGCTTGAAGTTGACGATGCTGTCTCCGTAGTTGCGGAATACGGTGGTGCGCATGTCGGCAGCGATGGTAAAGACGGAGTATGTATACGCGCCGAGCAGCATAAAGCCCGCCTGACCGAGCGAGAACAGTCCCGTAAAGCCGTTGAGTAGGTTCATTGCGACCGCCGCAAGAGCAAAGGTGCAGACCTTACGCAGCACCGAAAACCACATCGAGGTGGCGGGTGCGGTGTACTGTATGATCATGAAAACGCCGAAGATCACGAGAACGAGTATAAGGTTGCAGATGGTTCTCTTGTATCTGTCCCAGAATGAGGTTTTCATATATCACACCTTCTCTCTTGTCTGCTCGCCGAAGATGCCGTTTGGCTTTACAACGAGAATGATTATGAGCAGGGCAAAGGAGATAACGTCGGCAAAGTCGGCGAGTCCGAATGCCCTTGCAAGCTCTCTACGATACCGATTATTATCGCGCCCACGACCGCGCCGGGAACAGAGCCGATACCGCCGACGACCGCAGCGATGAACGCTTTGATTCCGGGGGTGGAGCCGGCGAGATGGTTGATGCCCGAGTTCTTGGAAAAGTAGAGCAGCGAGCCTGCGGCTGCAAAGGAATGCGCCGATGGCAAAGGTTATCGAGATAACGCGGTTTATCTTGATGCCCATGAGCTGCGAGGTCTCCGAAGTCACGTGATACCGCGCGCATCGACATACCGAATTTTGTATGATTGATGATGAGCACGAGTATTACGGTGAGCACTATCGCGACCACCGGAGAAAGGAATACCGATATCTTGTCCTTTACTCCGAACAGCACAAAGCTGTCGCTCAGGAACGGGAGGGCGGGAAACTGCTTGGACATACCACCGGTAACGTATGCGACGACATTCTGAAGCAGATAGGAAACGCCGATAGCCGAGATCATTACCGACATACGCGGTGCTGAGCGGAGCGGCGAATATGCACATTTTTTCGATAAGAAATCCTATCAGTACCGTAAGCGCGATCATAATGATGATGGCGACGAGCGGCGGCATGGTTGGAAAGTCCGCCATCAGATAGATCAGCAGCATACCGGATACCATAAACAGATCGCCGTGGGCAAAGTTTATGAGTTTAAGTATGCCGTAGACCATGGTATAGCCGATGGCGACGAGCGCAAACTGACCGCCGGTCGCGAGACCGCGGATCAGGTATGGCATAATATTCATGGGCTTTTTAGGTCCTTTCGGTTTGATCGTTGTTCGGATATGCGGCGGCGTATGCGCACGGCGCACGGCCACAGCAGCGCGCACACAGAATATATCGGGGGGCCGTACACCGCAGCCGCAGCTGTGTGTACATTGCTGTGTGTAAGGCAATACACGGAGTATATCTTTACGCCTTATAACGCAGGCGGCATATCCTTATAGCTGGAAATACAGCCGTATAATCGCAGCCGCGGCGGTACACCGCATGGGTGTATCGCCGCGGCACTGCGAGTTATAGCCGTAGACTGCCGTAGGCAGCTATTCTTTTGGGGTATCGGCTGTCAAAAAACTCGTAATTTTACAGCCGCGAATCGGTTGTGGATAGATAAAAATGCCCGGGAAAATGTTCTGAGTGATGCCCGCAGCATAGTATTTCTGCTGTGCTAAAAGCGGGATAGTCAATTTTTTGCCCCGACTTTTTTTTCATACCCTCAGAGGGATTACTTGCTTATAGTATCCCACGCGAAGTTTGCCATAACCGAGCCCTGGAAGGGATCGAGGAAGCAGGTACGGAAATAGAAGTCATGTCCCTCGGTTACCGATGCATTGGTGCAGGAAACGCCGATGGCGGGGATGCCTGCTGCCGCAAAGGTGTCTGCTGCCGCGATGGAAACACCGGAGCCGTAGGAGCCGAGCGAGATGAGCGCATGCTGGTTGACGATGTTGGAAGCTGCGGTAACCGCCTGCTCGTCGACCGAGCCGTTATCGGAGACGTACAGCTCAACGGTGTACTCCTCGCCTGCGATAGTTACCTTGTTGTCGAGGCTGTTAGCGTACTGAGCGCCGATGACCTCCTGCTTACCGCCTGCGGCATTATCGCCCGAGGTAGGCTCAAATACGCCGATAACGATCTTCTTGCCCTCGGTATCGAGCTTGACACCGTCGGTGGTGTAGGTGGCAGGAGTGCCCTGAGTTGCGTCGTTTGCGACGGTCTGAGTCTTGACGAACTCAAACTTGCCGTCGCCTGCCTTCTTTATGTATGCGCAGTCCTTGATAGCGTCGCCGTTCTTGTCGAATGTGATGTCGCCGGTAACGCCGCCCTTGTAGTTGAGCTTCCAGAGTGCGGTAGCGATATCGACCGAGGTCATATCGGCACCCTTTTCCTCTGCAGCTGCGCGGATAGCGCTGAGTGCTACATTGTAAGCGTCAAAGCCGAGAGCGGATACGGCTGCTACGATATCGTTGCCGCCGTTCATCTGGAGCTTGTCGGGATTATCTGCGAGCCACTTCTTGAAGCCGGTGACGAAGTTGCCTGCCGCCTCGGAGGAGGTATCGGACTCGTCGAAGAAGGTGGAGCAGTAGACATCAAGATCGGTGCCTTTTACAGCGTCGAGAATTACCGAGTGCTCCCATGTGTCGCCTGCCATGATCGGGCATGTGATGCCGACATCGTTTGCGTTCTTGAGCAGGTTAGCCGCAACGGTTGTGGAGTTGGGGGCGAAGATCACGGCAGCCTTCTTGTCGATAGCCTTCTGCAGGTAATCGGAGAAGTTGGTCGTGTTCTTTACGAAGGTCTCCATTATAACCTCACCGCCGAGCTTTTCAAAGGCGGTCTGAAAGTTGCTTGCGAGACCGAGCGAGTAGGTGTCGCCTTTCTCCGCGAGAACGTATGCGACGGGCTTATCGCCGGTGGCCTGGTCGCCGTCGGTGGAGGTCTGTCCGCATCCCGTGATGCAGAGGCTGACCATGACGATGGCGAGGACAAGTGCAAAAAACTTTTTCATATGCTTTTCCTCCATGTTTATTTCGGTTTGCGTTTTCCCGAAACAAGCTATATTCGTGCGCAAACCGCATATATTACAAATAGTATATAACATTTTTTTTGCATTAGTCAAGTATTTTGAATTGAAATATGACATAATAAAGATTTTTTTTGAAATCGGTGTTAACGATATTTTGGCAATAAGACGAGATATTTCCTTTTTATGCTTCAAATGCAATTAAAAGGATTCGGATGAGAGCTGTGATATTGCCTTACAGTCTCGCTTGTCGGCATTATCCGTAACCCCGTATTCCGCCGTTTTTTTTGCCGGCGTTTGCCGCACCCGGTCTAATGGCTTGCCGTATTCGGTGCGAAAATCCGTCCATGCATTATATTCGTGCGGCGGCGGAATGGTTACGTGCATTGCACAGATATGTTTTATTCGCGGTTTTTACGGCGTCTGTTTCCGCAGTGTATCCCGCTCTACGGTCGGAAGCCGTCGCTTTTTGACGGTAATTTCCGAGGCTGTGCTTTTTGAGTCGTATATACATATTTACTCTTTATTTTGCGCGGATGATGTGATATAATAAGGTAAACAATGCGGTGTGCCGTACGATCCGTCGGCAGCTTGCCGCGAACTGTATACACTATTATATGGAGGGAAACTTCTATGAAATGCACACACTGCAATTTTACTACTGCGGAGCGGATATCCTACTGCCCTAACTGCGGTGCGCCGATGGTGCCCGAAGAGCAGATGTATACCGCACCCGGTCAGAATGCTGCGGAGAGCGGCTCGCGCACCTTTGCGGCGCTCGGCAGCGGTCTTTCTCGCGCTATGCATACTTGTAAGTGCATCTACGCTCATAGGCTGCTTTCTGGGCAGCTATTCGGTAATCGGAGTGCTCTTTACCGTCTTTCTGTGGATGGTCTTTGCCGCACGCCGAAGCGGAAGGATCGACACTGCGCGTCTGCGCTGCATCAGCGGTACCGTTCTTGCTCAAATGATAGTTGCGCTGGTGTTAGGCGGTCTTCTTGCCGTACTCGCCGTTCTGATTATGGTCATCTCACTTGCGTTTGGTTCGGGAATACTCGTTCAGAGCATTCATGATGTGCTCAATTATTTGTATCCCGGGGCGATCGGCAGCTTCGGATGGCTCACGTCGGGAGTTATTTCTGCATATGCCGCCGTTATCGGCATTGTGCTTATTGTAAATGCGGCGGCTTTCATCACTATCGCTATCATCGGCTGGGGAAAGCTCCATCGCTTCGTACGTTCGGTATACAGACATGAGCTCGATCCGAGCGTTCCGTATGAGTGCGCTTCGGGTGCACGTGCATGGGCGATCGTTTTTGCGTCCTTTTGCGGACTCGGGATCGCTTTCACGGGATTTTTCGGTGCATGCAGCTGCGCGGCATACATAATTTTCGCGCTCATTATCGGTAAGTATTTCATCCGGAAGGGCTAATGCTGATATTTTTCCGCACTGCGCACGTTCAAGTCTCTCTGTTATGCTTAAAGGCGATTGGGGGGCAAAAGCGTATAAGCAAGACCGGTGGGATAGATAGAATTGTTCGGGGTGTGCGGCTTTGTTACTTCGAGCGTGCAAATGTACGTCGAGGAGCGAGAATGCCCGCAGAAAAAGTGAATTTCATTCTTTCGGAAAAAAACCAATGAAATTTTCTTCGTTTTTTTCGGCTCTTATATTGTACCAAAGCGGAATATTTCTCATTTTTTACTTTTTCGGTTCGGATTTTTTTGTGTCCCCGTTTTCGTTTATACTTGCATCCCGGGTCTGTTTGTGATACAATGTGAAAAACAGCTGAGACAGGTTATACGGAGGTAGGATGCTATGAAAACGGCACTTGTTCTTGAGGGCGGAGCTATGAGAGGTATGTATACCGCAGGTGTGCTCGATGTGCTGATAGAAGCGGGTGCGCACTTTGACGGCGTTATAGGCGTATCGGCGGGCGCGCTGTTCGGCATGAATTTTCTTTCAGGGCAGAAGGGCAGGGCACTGCGCTACAACCAAAAAGTACAACAGTGACCGCAATTATATGGGTCTGCGTCCGCTGCTGCGAGAGGGAAATATCGTCTCTACCGACTATGCGTACAGCCGCGTGCCGTTCGTGCTCGACCCCTTTGACAACGAAAAGTTCAAGAAAAAATCCCACTCCTTTCTACGCCGTTATGACCAATATCGTGACAGGAAAGCCGGAATATAAGCGTATACGGGATGTTTTTTTTGCACAGGTGGATTGCCTGCGTGCCTCCGGCTCGATGCCGTATGTCTCCCGTCCGGTCGTTATCGGCGGGAAAAAATATCTCGACGGTGCTATCACCGACAGTATTCCGTATGACTTTATGCTGTCCAAGGGCTATGACCGCCTGCTCGTCGTGCTCACAAAGTGCGACGGCTACAAGAAGAAGCCCGCATCGCCGATAATGGCGGATCTGCGCTACGGACTGAGATATCCCGAGCTTGCCATGCGCATCAAGACCCGTCATGTGATGTATAACTCTCAGATATCGCGGTTGAAAAAGCTCGAGCATCGCGGCGTTGCCGATGTGTTGCGCCCGTCGGTTCATGTCGATCTGAGCAAGACCGAAAAGGATCCGAAAAAGCTCGAGGCGCTGTATCGCGTCGGCGTTGAGGACGCGCATGAATATATCGCGGCGCACGGTGTACCGGGCAGATAAGCGCCTTAGACGAATATGCCGCATATACAAGTTTAATATGTAGGAATTTTACAGCACCGCCCGATACATCGGGGCGGCGCTGTCGTTTTTCGGCTCGTTGCCGTTTTTATATGTGCCGATATAATGTTTCGTCTTATAATTCGGTTATGAGGTGTTGTATCGAATTACATGCCGTATGTGGGTATCGTACAGCTTTTTGAACTCGTCATGTGTGAGCTGTGCTATGTTTTTTTGCCTTAAATCTGCGGATGCTTTGCTGCTTCGCGCACTTAACAGCCGTTTGTTTTAGAATATTTTACCTTTGCTTTACCTTGCTGTTATTGACAATCGGACGCTTTTTTGATACAATAACTGTGAATTTGATTTTAAGATAAGAGACGGCAGATGCCGCAATAGGCCGCAAGCGAACTGCTCTGTTTCGGTATTTTAAGCGCGGCGCGACTGCCGGTGATCTCCCGAGGGGATCACTGCTCGTACATGGGAGGATGACATGATGAGAAAGACGAAGATAGTATGTACGATAGGACCCGCCTGCGAGGATGAGCAGACTCTGATAGATATGGTAAAAGCGGGGATGAACGTCGCAAGACTGAATTTTTCCCATGGCAGACACGAGGAGCATCTGGAGAAGATTGACCTTATCAAGGCGGTGCGAAGCAAGCTCGGCGTTCCGCTCGCGATAATGCTCGATACCAAGGGACCCGAGTACCGTATAGGTACCTTTTTAAAGATAAGAAAGCCATCCTCCGCCAGGGCGATCGCTTTGTGTTCACTCCCGATGATATCGAGGGAGACGAGACGCGCGTTTCGGTCAGCTATAAGAATCTTGCCGATGAGCTCGGTGCGGGCGATCAGGTGCTTGTTAACAACGGACTGCTGATATTCACCGTTACCGCGATAGAGGGCAGAGATGTCGTCTGCCGCGTGGATGAGGGCGGCGAGATATCCAACCGCAAGAGCATGAGCTTTCCCGGAAAGGTGCTGCATCAGATATACCTGAGCGAGCACGACAAGGAGGATCTGCTTTCTTCGGTATTAAAAATGATGTTGATTATATCGCCTGCTCTTTTGTATCCTGCAAGCAGGATGTTCTCGATGTGGTAAACTTTCTACGCGAAAACGGCGCAGATAAGATGGGCATCATAGCTAAGATAGAAAACCGCTCGGGTATAGATAATATAGAAGATATCTGCTCGGTATGCGACGGCATAATGATAGGCAGAGGCGATATGGGCGTTGAGATACCGTTCGAGGAGCTTCCGGCGATACAGAAGGGACTTATCACAAAGTGCCGACTGCTCGGCAAGCGCGTTATCACCGCGACCGAGATGCTCGAGTCGATGATAAACAATCCCCGCCCGACGAGAGCGGAGATATCCGACGTTGCAAATGCGGTATACGACGGTACGAGTGCTATCATGCTCTCCGGCGAAACTGCGACAGGCAAGCACCCCGTGCTGACCGTTGCAACTATGTCGAAAATAGCCGAGGCGACCGAGGAGAGCATAAGCTACCGCGAGCGCTTTCACAATGCGACATTTCGTATTCGCAACGAGATAGATGCTATCTCGCACTCGGTCTGCGGCATGGCGATGGATATCAGCGCTAAGGCTATCGTCGTATGCTCGATATCCGGCATGACCGCGCGCATGGTCTCTCGTTTCCGCCCGCCGGTCGATATTATCGGACTTTCGGTAAACGAAAAAACGTGGCATCAGCTCTCGCTCTCGTGGGGCGTTACACCGGTAATGTGCGAGCTCTATCCCTCGACAGATGTGCTCTTTTTATACCGCAAAGCGGCTCGCCAAGCAGACGCTCGGTCTGCAGAAGGGCGACCGTATAATTATTACCGGCGGCACCGCGACCGGAACCACAGGCAATACAAACACGATACGCGTTGAGACTATATGAGCGCACCGAAATAATTGAATAATGATAATATAGATGTTTTGCGGCAATATCTTTGCCGTTTGTGCCGGGACTGTTAAAACTCGTTTTTTAACAGTCCTTTTTCTTTTGCTTCCCGCCGGATTAAAACAAGATGATCACTTATTCACATTTTCGATTCGGTTTTTTCGCCTTTTTCAATCCGGGTATTTTAGCATCACTATCCTTTTTCGCGATTTTGATTGGCCGATGCTTTATCCGCACGCTGTTTTTTTTTCCTTTTTTACGTATTTTTTTATAAAAAAACGGATATACAAAATTATACCGAATTAATATATTTGCTATTCACCATATGAATAACAGAAAATACGCTATCGTTTCACCGAATATGGGAACATAATGTAAGAAAATCTATTATAAGGAATTGAATATCCAAAATTAAGGCATACTTCAATATATCAGGCGGCGGTATTTGGTGATAATGACGGCATTTTCGATAACATAATTTGGCAAATCGCATCCATAAAATATAATTTCAAAAATAAAAATGTGATTTTATAACATAATAGCTATCTTTTTTCACATCTTGTATCGAAAAAAACTCTCAAAAAGACTTGATTATTTTCAAAAAAGTGTGTTATTATGAACTCGCAAATAAGAAATCCGTGAAGAATTTCTTCACTCTTTGTTTTCGGAATCCGTAATTATATAGTTTTCTTTGACTTTGAATTATTGTGGTTGCCTCTTCTGTACTTTACCCCGCCGGATGCGGATCGGTCAGAAAAAACAAAGGGTGAATTTTTTTCTTCTCGCAGCCGGACGGGCACTTAGGAGGGTGTCGACGGACTGCGTTTACCCTCCGTGCAGCGATCGCAGTCGATCATCGGTCGGCGCAGTCGGATGAGGGAACGCGATTATTCGTAAAAAACTCAAGGAGGAAAACATACCAAATGGAAAAAACGGTTCTTAAAATGAGCGGTATATCAAAGCAGTTCTCGGGCGTGTATGCGCTGCGTGATGTCAGCTTTGATCTGCGCGAGGGTGAAGTGCACGCGCTCATGGGTGAGAACGGAGCCGGAAAATCCACTCTGATGAAGATCCTATGCGGAATATATCCGCGGGACGGCGGAGAGGTGGAGCTTTTCGGAAAGCCGGTCGAGTTCAAAAAACATTTCGGAGTCTCAGGCGGCGGGTATCAGCATCATACATCAGGAGCTGAATATGATGAACCACCTGACTGTTGCGCAGAACATCTACATCGGCAGAGAACCGAAAAAGGGTATCTTTATCGACGACAAAAAAGATGATCGAGGACGCACAGAAGCTCTTCGAGCATATCGGGGTCAATATCGACCCGTCGGTAAAGCTCGGCAGTCTGACGGTCGGTAAACAGCAGATGGTCGAGATAGCCAAGGCGGTCTCGCACGAGAGCAGGATACTTGTTCTTGACGAGCCGACGGCGGCGCTGACCGAGGCGGAGGTCGAGGAGCTGTTTGCCATCATGAACGATCTGCGTTCGCGCGGTATCGGCATGATCTACATCTCGCACCGTATGAACGAGATCACGAGGATATCCGACCGCGTTACCGTAATGCGTGACGGAACCTATGTCGGTACGGTCAATACTGCCGACACCACAAGCAAAAGCGACGAGATAGTAAAGATGATGGTCGGACGAGTTATCCTCGGCGACCACAAGCAGCAGAGCACCTGCCCGCCGGATGCGGAGACGGTACTTGAGGTCCGTGGGCTGTGTTCGGGCAGGGCGGTTCGCGATGTCAGCTTTACGCTGCGGCGCGGCGAGATACTCGGCTTTGCCGGACTCATGGGCGCGGGCAGAACGGAGACGGCGAGAGCTATCTACGGCGCAGACCCGATAGACAGCGGCGAGATATACATCCGCGGGCAGAAGGTGACGCTCGGAACACCGCAAAAGGCGGTCAAGGCGGGTATCTGCTACCTTTCGGAGGACAGAAAGCGCTACGGTCTTATGCTTGACAAATCGGTCGCGGAGAATACCGCGCTTGCCTCACTCGACAGTTTTATTTCCGGCGGCTTTATCCGCGACGGAAAGATAGTTCAGGCTGCGGAAGAGTATAACGCAAAGCTCAGGACCAAGACTCCCTCGATGCAGCAGAAAGCTGCGCAACCTCTCGGGCGGAAACCAGCAGAAGGTCGTTATCGCCCGTTGGCTGCTGCGCGACTCGGATATCTTTATATTCGACGAGCCTACGAGAGGAATCGATATCGGAGCAAAGAGCGAGATATATACCCTTATCGAACAGCTTGCGGCGGACGGAAAGGCGATAATCGTCATATCCTCGGAGCTTGCCGAGATACAGCGCGTGTGTGACCGTGTCATAGTTATGTGCGAGGGAAGAAAGACCGCAGAGCTTGACATCAGCGACGCGACGCAGGAAGAAATAATGAAATACGCGACCATGAGGGAGGAGATATAAATGGAACAAAAAAAATAAAGGGCGTAAAAAAGGTATCGCTCGGTAATCTTATAATTCTGATAGCACTTATCGTGCTGATAGCACTGTTCTATCTGCTTAATCCGAATTTCCTTAATTCATATAATGTGCTGAGTATGATGCAGTCGCTTGCACCGTATGCCATTATGGCTCTCGGTGTTACATTTCGTCATCGCGACCGGCGGCATTGACCTCTCGATAGGTACGACGTGTATTGCGGCAGCGGTCATTGCCGGTAAATTCCTATACCACCGGCGCATATCCGCTGTGGGCTGTTGTTCCGATCATGATCGCCATCGGCATCGCAGTCGGTCTGCTGAACGGTATTCTTATCGCAAAGCTCAAGATGCCCGCGTTTATCGCAACGCTCGGCACGATGATGCTCACGCGCGGACTCAGCGCTCTTATCGTAAAAAGGATCCTAACATCTTCTTCCCGACCGGCACATGGTTCAACAGCGTGTTCTCTGCAGCGGGCAAGGTACCTACCGGATTGTTTTGGGTGCTCGGATTTATGCTGCTCTGCATGTATCTGATGTATAAAAACCGTATCGGCAGATATATACTCTCAATAGGAAGCAATGAGGAGGCTACGCGCCTCTCGGGTATCAATACCGACAAATACAAGATCATCGCGTATGTATTCAGCGGCTGTGCAGCCGGAATCGCGGCTATCTTTTGGTCCGCTGCATTCCCGACCGTCGCCGCAGCTACCGGTAACGGCATGGAGCTTGACGCTATCGCCGGCGTTTACATCGGCGGAACGAGCGCGGCAGGCGGCGTTGCATCGGTCACCGGTTCGGCTATCGGCTCGCTCATGCTCGTTGTTATCCGCTCCGGACTTAACTTCGTTCTCGCGAGATTCAATATCAATCTCAATGCAACCTTACGTTACCTACGTTCTCACCGGAATCATCGTTGTTGTTTCCGTCCTGATGGACGTTCTCAAGAACAAGGATGAGGGCAGAGTACGTTTGGATAAAAAAAAATTAAAAAACGGAAGGAGGACAGACGCAGTCAAAGTGATCGGTCGTGCAGTACCGATCGAAAAAGCAAGGATAAAAATAAAAATAACCGCCATATGCGGAAAAAAGAGAGGAAAAATTGACATGAGAAAGACACGTATTCTCAGCGTATTGCTCGCAACGATGCTCGTTGCACTCCCGCTTGCAAGCTGCGGCACACAGACCGAAGGTGGTAATGGAGATTCTTCAACAACGAAGGATAAAACAATTGCCGTAGTTGCTAAAGGGCGAGTCACATGCATTTTGGCAGTCGGTAAAGAAGGGCGCAGAGGACGCGGCATCCAAGTACGGATATAAAATCACCTTCCGCGGTCCTGCTTCAGAGTCGGCAAAGGATCTTCCCTCGCAGATGGAGATGGTAAGAACGGCACTGTCAAACGGCTGCTCCGCACTCGTTCTCGGAACGATAGGAGAGGGCTTCAACGACATGCTCGCACAGGCAAAGGACAGCAATATCCCCCGTTGTTCAGTTCGACAGCGGTGTATGGCAGGCTGATATAGACGCGCTCAACAAGTCGGGCAAGAACCCGATAGTCTCGAGCGTTGCTACGAGCAATCGTCTTGCGGCAGGAGTTGCTGCGGAGCATTTCTTCGCAGAGCTGAAGGATGAGATAGCTGCATCGACCGACGGATACGTTATCGGTGTTATCCAGCACGACGAAACTCAGACGGGTATCGACCGTGCGGGCGGCTTTATCGATAAGTTCACCGAGCTCGCAGACGCAGATGCGACCACTAAGGGCAAGTACACCATCGAAAAAGGAAGTTAAGCCCGGTGATGCAGATAACGCTTACAAGACGGCTCTTGAGGCTCTCTTCGAGAAGAATGCCAAGGCTATCTTCATGTCGAATGAGGGCGTAGTTAAGCAGGTCAGTGATGCTGTAAGCGCAGCAGGAACAAAAGTACGATTCCATCAAGTTCTGCGGCTTCGACGCAGGCTCTAAGCAGATCGAGTGGATGAAGGCATCCTCCGGTCCGAAGCTCATCGGTGCAGTTGCTCAGGACTCCTATCAGATAGGCTACAATGCCGTCGAGCAGGCTGTATTTGCTATCGAGGGCAAGACCGTTACAGCCGATGTTGGTATTGAGGGTACATGGTGGGATTCGACAAATGTCGATGACATGATCGCCTCAATATCGTTTACGAGGGCTGATGCGTACGCTTGACCGGCGATACTGTTTAGTGAAAATATTTACGTAAAAAACTGCAGCATATGCTGCGGGCGAATATTGCCGCGCGAACCGTAAACGAAATAAGGCAGATTTATAATATCGGATGCCGCACTGTCTCAAATGCAAGTGGCATAGGCATTCCGGTTCCCCTCTCCCCGCGCAGATCTGCGCGGGAGCTTTTTTTGCTCGAGAGGCGCTGTGAGTGTGCAGAGTATCCGACGGCAGTAAGCGCGTTGCTTTAGCGTTGAGGCTAAGAATCTGTCATGGTGGATGGTATTTGGAATATATGGTCGGTTTGTGTGGTTTACGACCGATTTTTGCTTGACTTTTTATGAACAAAAATATTATAATGTATTATACTGCGCCGAAAAAGAAACGGCGCGCATGGCTGCGCATAGCTGCGGATGTATCGTAGGCGGCATTGCAGTCCGTTTTATCTGGTATATTATTCTCGGAGGATATTTAATGAAAAAGGGCAAAAAGAGAATCGTTCGGCTCACGACTCGGCTTTCTTTTAGTCAGTGCAGGCTGTGCCATCGGCATAGGAAACGTATGGAGATTTCCGTTTGTCGTAGGACAGAACGGCGGCGGAATATTCGTACTCATCTATCTTATTATGCTCGTAATAATGGGACTGCCGGTGCTCTCGATGGAGCTTGCGGTGGGCAGAGCAACAAAAAGAGCGCGGTGCTTGCGTATAAGACGCTCGAAAAGCCGGGTACCAAATGGCATATTCACGGATGGTTTGCCATAGTCGGCTGCTATCTGCTCATGATGTACTATACGACGGTCTCCGGTTGGATGCTCAATTATTTCTTTTAAGTTTGCGACCGGTACCTTTACCAGCGGCATGGATACCGAGGCATGCGGCAGCGTTTTCTCTGATATGCTTGCCTCTCCCGGCGAAATGGGACTATGGATGGCAATTACGATCGTAGCGGGCATATTCATTTGCAGCATAGGCGTGCAGAAGGGACTTGAGCGTATCAGCAAGGTAATGATGAGTGCCCTGCTCGTGCTTATTATCGTGCTTGCGGTGCACAGCTTTACGCTTTCCGGCGCGGGCGAGGGAATTCGCTTCTATCTTGTGCCGAATCTTGATAATGTCCGTTCGGTAGGCCTCGGAAATGTTATAGTGGCGGCTATGAATCAGGCATTCTTCACGCTCAGCCTCGGCATTGCGGCTATGGAGATATTCGGCAGCTATATGAGCCGCGAGAGCACGCTGCTCGGAGAGGGTGCGTGCATCTGTGCGCTCGATACCTTCGTTGCGGTCGCTTCCGGACTCATTATTTTTCCCGCATGCTTCAGCTACGGGGTAGAGGTCACGCAGGGACCGAGCCTTATTTTCGTCACCCTGCCGAATGTGTTAGTCAATATGTCCGGCGGGCGTATATGGGGCAGTCTGTTCTTCCTCTTTATGACCTTTGCGTCTTTCTCTACGGTCATTGCCGTATTCGAGAACATCATGTCCTCCTGCATGGACAATTTCGGTTGGAGCCGCAAAAAGGCTGCGGTCATCAACGGTATTATCATTCTGATAGCGAGCATTCCGTGCGTGCTCGGATACAAATGTGCTCAGCGGCTTCCATCCTATCGGAGGCAGAGACATACTCGACAGTGAGGACTTTCTCGTCAGCAATATTCTTCTTCCGCTCGGCTCGCTCATCTACCTGTTGTTCTGTGTGACTAAGTGGGGCTGGGGCTTCAAGAATTATCAGGAGGAGGCGAATATCGGTAAGGGTATCAAGGTCGCCTCGTGGATGAAGTGGTACTTCATGATAGTTATTCCGATACTGATAATCGTTATCTTTATTATCGGACTCATCGGCTGATCTTACCGCTGCATGGCTGCGGCGGACAAAAAATCAAGAACAAAAGGCGGCATCCGCTGCGTCATGAGACGTGCGGATGCCGTAGTTTTTTTGTTGTGCTGATATGCTGCTTTTTGTCGATGGCAGCAGGCTTCTCCCCCGAAGTCAAGCCGGTATCTCTTTCGCAGTGCTCTTATGCGAGAGGCGGATGTTGAGCAGCACGATAGCGGAGAGTATCAGTGCTATGCCGATGAGCTTTGCGGGGTTAACGCTCTCGTGAAAGACGAATATGCCGACAAGGCAGCCTACGAGCGGCTCGACTGCAACGAGTACACCGGCGACCGATGCGTCGGTATGACCGAGACCGATGGTGTAGAAGAGATACGGCAGCAGACCGTTAAACAGCGCAAGACCTATCTCCATGGGAATAACGACCGGGTTCGATGCTGTTTTTTCGATAATGGCGATCGGATTTGTCATGAACAGAAAACCGATCGTTCCGAGCAGAAAGGTGTAAAATGTTACGGTGAGCGAGCTGTATTTGCGCAGCGCGTAAACGCCGAAGATGGAATACAGCGAGTAGAACAGCCCCGCGCCGATTCCGATGATCAGGTCGAGCGCTCCGAGGGCGCTGCTGCCGAGCATTCCCGAGACGAGGGCGACGCCGGAAACCGTCAGCACTATTGCGGCGATTTTTTCTGCGCCGTTATCCTCTCACGAAAAAGAACTGTCGAGAACAGCATTACAAAGACCGGCGAGGTGTAGAGCAGCGAGGCGGCGATGCCTGCCTCAACATTGATAACGGTAGTAAAATAGCAGTAGCTGAACAGTGTGACGCTGATTATTCCGGTGCCGACGAACATCCACATGTCGCGCAGCTGCACGCGCAGCAGCGAGCGGTCGCGTATCAGTATAATAACGAGCAGCATCAGCGTGCATAGGCTTATGCGGATAAATCCGATCTCCTTTGAGTCAAAGCCGTAGTCGGACAGCGCGGAGACAAATATGCTCAGGCATCCCCACAGAGCTCCCGCGAGGACGAGAAATGCGGTAGACAATTTTTTAGACAACGGACTGTCTCCTTATGTGTAAATGATCTCGGCACGTCAGACCGTGCAAACAAAAAATATTATATCACGCATTTTTCGATTGTCAATAATTAAATTATCCGTGCGAATTTTTGCTGCGGAAACGATGTACCGCTGTACTCATACGCGCTGCACCGCCGCAGTGAAAAATCCGCAGGGTCTTTTGCGATATTGCGATATTGTTCGTGTATATGCCGCATTGCCGACTCTGCCGTTTTTGCGTTGCCCATCGAGAAAAGTCCGCGCCGCACCGGCTGCCGCGATAATAATGTGCGGATAAAATCAGCCGACCCGGTTTGGAAGAGATAAAAAAGATGCAGAAGCGTCGAAAACCGCCTCGTTGCCGTACAAGCGTACGGCAGAGACGGTTTTCGGCGGCAGAAAAAACGGATAATCATTCCTTCGGAGAAATCCGATAGGATTTCATCAGCTTTCTCTGTATTTATGCTGAATATCAGCTTAATAATTTCTCTTATCCGTTTTTTCGGTCTGCGCTTTTTTAGCCTTCCAAGACTTACTTCTGCTCGATGTGTTCTATGGTACGCTTAACGCAGTCGGAAATCTTGACCGTGCCGACCTCAAATATAGAGGTCTCGAGCTTATCGTTATAGCGCTTGCCCCAGTACTCGGGAATGCTTTCGAGTCCGTTTGCCATACCGAGGATAGAGCCGACGGTTGCACCGTTGCAGTCGGTGTCAAAGCCGGTCTGAACGGCGAGGCAGATGGAGCGGCTGTAGTCACCGCTGCCGTAGAGCAGGCTTGCGGTAACGACCATCGCATTCGAGAGGGTGTGACACCAGCCGTGCTCGGTGTACTCGTCATACTCGTCGTGAATGAGCTTGTAAGCCTCCTCTTCGGGCATGCCGTTCTTGTAGTTTTCGAGCACGCGTGTGACCGCTTCATAGAAGCGTGAGCTGTACGGGATCTGAGCGAGACCGCCGAGGATGATATCCTCGATATTGTCGGTCACCGCTGCGACAGCAAGTGCGGCTGCGACGAACATCTCACCGTAGATACCGTTCTTGACGTGTGAGATGCACGCATCGCGGTATGCCATCTCGGCTGCCTTTTCGGGGTCGCCGGGGTTGATATAGCCGAAGTAGTCGCCTCTGATCTGCGCGCCGATCCACTCGCGGAAGGGGTTCTTGTAGATGGCGGATTCGGGCGGCAGGAAGCCTGCAACAAAGTTATGATATGCTACGCGCTCTGCGGTGCAGTACATGCACTTGCCCTGACTGTCGAGCCATAGCCATGTAACGTCGCGCGAGCAAAAAGTCTCTCGAGTACTTGTCGATGAGCTTCTGGCCGAGAACGACGTAGTTCAGGTCGTCGTCGCAGATCATGTAGTCGAGCGTATCCGCGTAGAAGCGCTGCGCGAAGGGATACTCGTACTTCTTGCATATCCCGTCGTTTATATCCGACTTATAGATATAGCGCTTCATGGGGTAGTTGCCCGTCTCGGTGAGGAAGGGAATAAGCTCGTTTGTCTTGATGCCCTCGATGGTTCTGCCGAGCATACAGCCGCATATTCTGCCCATCCATGCGCCGTGAATCTTGGTTTCGAGACGCGACTTGTCGACTGTGCCCCCTTTACCTCGTGAGGACGGCGGAGCAGCTTTATTTCTTCAAGGTCGGACGGCTCGATGTACTTGTAATCGCTGCGCTGCGGGCAGTTCATTACTATGGTGTAGAGAACGTCGCAGAGCTTTTTCCTTCATCTTGCCGTGCGGCAGGTTCGAGATGGACTGAAAAACGTCCTTGTAGGGCTCGATATCCTTGCCCTCCTCGTATGACTGCATATACTCGGTCATGATGTAGCTCGAGTATGACTCGTATGAGTTAAGATTCTCGAGCGGAGGCTCGATGGACTTTATAGATGAGCCCTCGGAGGTGCGGTTGCTGCTGCCGACAACGAGCGCGTCGAGCGAGATGTTGAACTTCTTCGACATCTGAATGAGCTTTCCGAGCTCGGGCATTGTCTCGCCGCTCTCCCATTTCTGCACCGACTGCTTTGTAACCTCAAAGAGCGTCGCAAACTGCTCCTGGAGACATTTTCAGGCTTGTGCGGAGCTTTGTAATTCTGCTGCTGATGTTGTTCATTTTGTATCTCCTTTAAAAAATGTGTCCTGTTTATGTGCTGCGGCTGCCGCTGTGTTCCCGCGCATTCATGCTTCTGCCGATGTGCGCCGAATATTCGCGGCGTGTGCATAACCGTGCATGTTGCCGCTCAGCCCTCCGATGCGATGCGCGCCTCTACCTCTGCGAGCGTCGGTATCGAGTTTGCCGCACCCATCGTTTCGGTAGCCATAGCTGACGCTGCGGAAGCATAACGCATAGCCTCTGCGGGTGCCCTGCCGCGGCTTATCGCTGCCGCAAAATAGCCCGTGAAGGTGTCGCCCGCACCTGTTGTGTCGACGGGCTTTGCATCATACGGTGCCTGGTCTACGCTCACGGTGCCGTCGCGGTAGATGCTGCCGTGACTGCCGAGCGTGAGCACAAGCGCGGTGTTCGGGTAGCGCCGTGCAAAGACCTGCGCTATCCGCTCGGGCTGCTGCTCGTCGGTCAGCGCCTGACCCTCGCTGCGGTTTACGATGACATAGCTGCACAGACCTACGCAATCGCGGTCGACCGCCTCGTTCATAGGCGACGGATTCCACAAAACGCGCAGCCCGCGCGCGGATGCTGTCTTTATTATGTAGGCGGTGCACGGTGTCTCGTTCTGCAGCATGCAGAGGTCGCCCGCCGAGAAGCGGTCAAGCACCTCATCTATCTGCGCTTCGTCAAGCATGGCATTTGCGCCCGCGTAGACGATTATGCAGTTCTCGCCCGTGCTGTCGACCTGTATCATCGCGTGTCCCGTGCGCGCGTCGCGCTGACGCAGATGCTCGGTGTCCGCGCCGCTCTGTGCAAGCAGCTCGCGCAGCCATTCGCCGTCCTCACCGATGTTTCCCGCATGGTATATCTCGCCGCCCGCGCGCGCCGTAGCTATCGACTGATTCAGGCCCTTGCCGCCCGCGTGTGTAGACAGCGCGGCTGCCGAAACTGTCTCGCCCGGCTGAACGATGCGGTCAAGCTCGTAGACATAATCTATATTACATGAGCCGAAGTTCAATACTTTCATTTTGTTTATAATCCTCCCATATGAATTATAGTCTCAAATAATGAACACTTCAACCACCCGTCGATTGACTTTTTGACAACCGCAGGTTGACCGCCTTTTGCGTGCAATGAATTTCAATGCAGAATATTCGGCAGGATCCGCCGTTTTTTATTTTCGGCACGGATTTTGCTTCGGCTATTGACAGAATCGGCGCAGCATGGTATAATAAGCGCGTACTTTAAATTGGTCCGGCGAGGCCATCAAGGACAGCAAATGCGAATATCGGCATCTGCACGGCTGCGGCTGTGCGGGAATTGTCATTATGCTATCGTTTTTTGTGCTGCTCTTGATGGGGCAGCATTTTTTGTATCCGCGCTTGAACGCAACACCGATCCGCCCTTTGAATCATCGGAGGTAAACCATGCCCTACACAGCTAACGCAGCAGGAATAAACACCGCGCCGGAGCAGCACGTCGTCTCCGACCGTTCTGCGGATAATTGTTTCTTTTCGCGCGAGAAGATTTCGGAGCTTATTTCCGACAGAGATAATATTGTTATTTTACCCGGCTTTGTTGATGTACATGTACATCTTCGTGAGCCGGGCTTTTTCTTACAAGGAGACGATATATTCCGGCAGCCGCGCATGCGCGCACGGAGGCTACACTGCCGTCTGTGCCATGCCGAATCTCTCGCCCGTGCCGGACAGCCTGCCGCATCTGCGTGAGGAGCTGGATATAATCGAGCGCGACGCAGCGATCCGTGTGCCTTCCGTACGGCGCGATAACGCGCGGCGGGGCGGGCGGCGAGCTGTCGGATATGGATGAGCTTGCGCCGTATGTGGTCGCGTTCTCGGACGACGGACGCGGCGTGCAGGCCGACGGTATCATGCGTGAGGCAATGCTTCGTGCGGCGTCGCTCGGAAAGCTGATAGTTGCGCACTGCGAGGACAATTCGCTGCTGCGCGGCGGATACATTCACGACGGCGAGTATGCCCGCGCGCACGGACATCGCGGCATCTGCTCGGAATCCGAATGGAGGCAGATAGAACGCGATCTCGGACTTGTTCGCGAGACGGGCTGCGGCTACCATGTCTGCCACATTTCGACCGCCGAGAGCGTCCGACTGATACGTGAGGCAAAGCGCGAGGGGCTGAATGTCACGGCGGAGACCGCACCGCATTATCTGCTGCTCGACGAGCGGGATATGCAGGAGGACGGACGCTTCAAGATGAATCCGCCGCTCCGCTCACCCGCAGACCGCGAGGCGCTGCTCGAGGGTATTGCGGACGGCACGATAGATATGATAGCGACCGACCATGCACCGCACGCAGCGGAGGAAAAGAGCCGCGGGCTCGAGCACAGTGCCATGGGAATAGTCGGAATTGAGACGGCTTTCCCGCTGCTGTATACTTACCTGGTGTGTGAGGGCATAATAAGCACGGAGCGGCTGCTCGAGCTGCTGCATACTGCGCCCTGCCGCCGCTTCGGCATCGACACGGGAGACGATTTTACCGTGTTCGACCTCGGCACGGAGTATACGGTCGACCCCGAGAGCTTTATATCAAAGGGACACAGCACGCCGTTTGCGGGCAGGAGCGTAAAGGGACGCTGCCTTTGCACGGTATCGGGCGGCAGGACGGCTTACCTTTGACGAGGGCTTTTCCGAGCTGCTCGGAAACGTAAGAGCGCAGTGAGATCGGCGCAGCCCGGAAAATGAACAAGAACAGACGAGAGTGGATGAAAATATGAAAAAGGGAATATTCGAGATAACCGAAAATACAGCCGTAGCGCCGGATGTTATGCGAATGCGCCTCGGCGGCGACTGCTCGGCGATAACGCGCCCGGGGCAGTTTGTGAACATCGCGCTGGACGGGCTGTATCTGCGCCGACCGATATCGGTATGCGACTGCCGCGGCGATGAGCTTACGATAATATACAAGGTGGTCGGACGCGGCACCGCTCAGATGAGCCGTATGCAGTGCGGCGGGCAGCTCGACATACTCAGCGGGCTCGGAAACGGCTATGACCTTTCGCTCTCGGGCGAGCGACCGCTGCTGCTCGGCGGCGGTGTCGGAGTGCCACCGCTGTACTGGCTTGCACGCCGCCTCTGCGAGGAGGGACGGCACGTCACCGCGGTGCTCGGCTTTAACCGTGCGGACGAGATATTCTACGAGCGCGAGCTGCGTGAGCTCGGTGCGGATGTCATTGTAACGACGGTCGACGGCTCGTACGGTGTGCGCGGCTTTGTCACCGATGCGATGGGGTCGCTCGACTACACCTACTTTTATACCTGCGGACCAGAGCCGATGCTGCGCGCGCGGTATACGGCGCGGCAAGGACGGAGGGCGAGCTCAGCTTTGAGCGGCGGATGGGCTGCGGCTTCGGCGCATGCATGGGCTGCTCGTGTAAGACGATAACGGGAAACAAGCGCATCTGCCGCGAGGGACCCGTCATGAAACGGAGTGATATCATATGGGAAGGCTGAATGTAAAGCTGTGCGGCATCGAGCTCGATAATCCGATAATTCCCGCCTCGGGGACCTTCGGCTACGGCTACGAGTTTGCCGAATACTACGATATAAACTGCCTCGGTAGCTTCTCCTTCAAGGGAACGACCGCCGAGCCGCGTTTCGGAAATCCCACACCGCGCATAGCAGAAACACCGAGCGGAATGCTGAACGCGGTCGGACTTCAGAACCCGGGAGTGGAGAGGGTGATAAGCGAGGAGCTTCAGCGCCTTGCCCGCTGCTTTCATAAGCCCGTCATGGCGAATGTCAGCGGCTTCTCGATAGACGAGTACCGACATGTGTGCGAGCTGCTCGGCAGAGAGGAGCAGGTCGGCTGGCTCGAGGTGAACATCAGCTGTCCGAATGTTCACGGCGGCGGAATGAGCTTCGGCACCGACCCGCATGCTGCGGAGGCTGTTACACGCGCGGTGCGCGAGGTGACGGACAAGCCGATAATAATGAAGCTCTCGCCGAATGTGACCGACATTACCGAGATAGCCCGTGCCTGCGAGAGCGGGGGAGCGGACGGAATAAGTCTTATAAATACCGTGCTCGGAATGCGCATTGACCTTGCCCGCCGCCGTCCGCTGCTTGCCAATGTCACGGGCGGGCTGTCGGGCAGCGCGCTGCTGCCGATAGCGATAAGGATGGTATATCAGGTCTCCCGCGCGGTCTCGGTGCCGGTCGTTGGACTCGGCGGTGTGTCAAGCGCGGAGGACGTTATCGAGATGATGCTCGCAGGTGCGACCGCAGTCGAGGTCGGCGCCGCGAATCTTATCGACCCCTATTCCTGCAAGAATATTATCGAGGCTCTGCCTGCGACCATGGACAAATACAGAATAGAAAACCTTGCCGATATTATAGGAGGATGCCACAATGAATAAGGACGTAATTATTGCCTGCGATTTCCCCGGAGCCGCTCAGACGTATGCTTTTCTCGACCTCTTTACCGAGGAAAAGCCGTTTGTCAAGATAGGCATGGAGCTGTTCTACTCGGCAGGTCCCGAGATCGTTCGTGAAATAAAGCGCCGCGGACACAAGATATTCCTCGACCTCAAGCTTCACGATATCCCCAATACCGTCGGACGCTCAATGGCAGTGCTTTCCGGACTCGATGTTGATATTTGCAATCTTCACGCCGCAGGCGGCAGCGAGATGATGCGTGCAGCGGTCAAGGGACTGACCCGTGAGGACGGCAGCCGTCCGCTGCTTATTGCGGTAACTATGCTGACCTCGATAGATGAGGAGAGAATGAACGGCGAGCTCGGTATTCAGGGCTCGCTGCCCGATACGGTCATGAAGTATGCGCTTTGTGCGCGTGACTCGGGACTCGACGGGTTGTCTGCTCGCCGCTTGAGGCTCAGGCGGTGCACGAGACCTGCGGCGAGCTTTCTTACCGTAACGCCCGGCATCCGCTTCTCGGGCGGCGCGGAGGGCGATCAGAAGCGCGTCACTACTCCCGCACGCGCCCGCGAGATAGGCTCGGATTACATAGTTGTCGGCAGACCGATAACCGCAGCAGCCGACCCGGTGGAGGCTTACCGCCGCTGCGTTCGCGACCTGCCGCGCTGCCGGTGGCGACGATGAGATCGGAGACCTTCATGAGTTCGGTGATGGCTTCGCGGCTCGGATCTTCAAGCACCTGAAAGGTCTTCCGGGGGCTCCGACCTTGCGCGAGCCGCGCGCATCATGACGGATAGCCTCGGTGATTGCTTTTTCAGCGCGCGGGAACTGGGCTTGAAGATGACGGCGTTGCGGCCTTTGAGGATGCCTACGGCCTTGCCGCCGCACGGCGGTGGGGTTCGTCGCCGGGAGGATGGCGCGACCACGCCCACGGAAGCTTGGCGTATTGGAGATGCCGGTCTCTTCATTGCGTTCGATGAGGGCCCACGCTCTTGGCGCCCTTGATGTCGTGCAGCACGCCGCCGACCTTGCGATAGCGATGATCTTTGCTCTGGACGTTGCCGTAGCCGGTTTCTTTCCACAGCCATCTTGGCGAGCGGCGATGTTTTCGTCTTCGTAGACTTTCCCAGCCGATGGCGAGGCATATATCTGTTCCTGCGTGTAGTCGTTGACGATTGCTTGTGCCTTGCGGGCCAGTTCCATCTGTTCGCTGACGGTCTTCATGAAATCCTCCGTTGGTATGCCAGTGGCGTTTGTTGCTGGTAAGGTGGCAATATGCCGTAGTTGCGTAAAGTTACCAGATGTTCATGTTGGCGAATCTTCCGAAGATGGCTACTGATGCGGTCACGGCGAGGATGCCGATGATGGTCATGACGACAGCACCAGACTTGGCAATTCGAGATGCGGAAGTACCGGAAAAAGTATGACGTTGGTGGGGCTGGACGTGACCATGATGAAGGCATGCTACTGGTGGCGATGCCTGCCGGGGACCGGCGAGGATCCAGGGGTTCATGCCGATGTGTGTGTCCATGGCGAGGGCGATGATGAGGGGGCATGACCACGGCCCCGGTGACGCTGTTGGAGAAGAAAATCTTGAGCAGTTCGACCATGCCGATGACGCGCGCAGGACGGGGTGCAGTTCGCCGACGCCGGAGAGCATTCCCCAAGCCAGCCAGCGGGCCGCGCCGGTGCTGGCGAGGCATCATGCCCCGCGGAAATGCCGCCCGCGATGAGGACAAGCCCGCCCCAGTGGATGCTCTTGGCCGCTACCTTCCAGTCGTCGAAGACGCGCAGGCCGGGGACGAAGAGGGGCACGAAGCCGAGCAGGGCCACGAAAACCTTCAGGAGCCTTGAAGCCGATGTAGGGTTCGAGATTGGAGCCGCCGAGCCACAGGGGTAACCATGGTGAGGAACACGACGAGGTACGGATTTCCTTGGTGTTCAGGCCGCCGAGGGGCGTTGAGTTCGGCGCGGATGCTTTCGAGGGGACGTGGGGATTTCACGGAATTCCGGCGGGAACAGCTTCATGAGGCAGAACCAGCCGAGGGGGACCATGATCATGGCGCCGGGGACGCCCACCGCCATCCACCTGGGCAAAGGAAACATCCATATGAGCCATGTCGCGGACGTACTGCATGGCGAGCACGTTGGAGGCCGCAGCCGGCAGGCGTGGCCGTGCCGCCGATAAAGGGCGCCCCAGACGATGCCGATCATGAGGGGCGCGTCCGGAAATTGCTCTGGAGGGCTTGCAGCCGCTGCTTTCAGGATGCTTACGCCCAGCAGGGGAGGAGCATGGCGGCAACGGCCATGTCCGTGAGCCCACATGGAGGTCATGGTCCCGATGGCTATGAAGAGCCAGCACGATGCTGGTCGGTGCGGCGCCCCACCTTGGTGAGCATCCACAGCATGAAACGCCGGGCGAGGCCCGAAGACGTCATGGCCGCGGAAAGGCCCATGGCACCCATGAGGAACAGCAGTACGTTGTTGCCGAAGCCCAATGTAACGAGCTTGTCGAAGCTCGCCACGCCCAAGATATGCAGGAACACGATCAGGCAAAGGGACGTAGCGGGAAAGGGGATGGCTTCGGTCATCCACTGGATGACCGCGAAGCAAGGACGGCCATAACGATCTTGGCATTCGCTGTAAGCGGAATGGCTTCCTCGCCCTAGAAGGGTGAGGGGAGACGGGAGCGCGATGACAATCAGCATGACGGCAATGCCCAACAGGAAGAAGAATGTCTTCCGTGCGGTTTCAATGGGCAGTTTGTCGCCAACGATGGCGGTAAGGCAATTGTCCAAGCGACTCATTGTAGTGTCTCCGCTGAGAGATACAGGTTTCAGAATATTCCCGGGTTGTGCGACTTTGTTCTTTTTTATAGCAATGACAGTGCCATGTTGTGATTTTTTTGTACGACGTTGTAGAATGAAAAGGAATGAGAGTATGTTATGACGTTGAATAAGAACTGAGAAAAAGTGCGACGAAAGAATACTGTCTGAGAATCAAGACATGTTTGTTCGCTTGTCTGGTTTTATGGACAGTTTCAGGGGGGCAATCCCATACAAAAACGCCAGCCTTCCGGAGAGGGCTGGCGTTCGGTTTTGCGGGGTGTGGGCTATTGGGCGAGTTTCTTCAAAATAGACATCGGTGACGTCGCTGAGGGCGGTTCTTGCCACCGGCGAACGAGGCCAGTTCCTGAAGCCATGTATGCAGCTTCTTCTGGGCGGGATCAAAGAGCGTGAGCTGCCCTTCAATCCGTAGACAGGGGTGTTTCGCCAGTTCCCACGCGGCATCCTGCGGAGGCGATCCCGGCCCGTCCAGGCATGATAGAACGCCCGGTAAGTCCTGTATGAGCTGTTCGCGCGGCGTTTCCTGAAGGGGCTGTGATGCCGCGGAAATACATCTTGAAACGCGAGTTACGAGCGGGGTGCTTCCTTGGCGAACGCCTTGTTGGCGAGGAGCAAAGCGTGGGCTGGCTGGCGTCGCACTGCTGGACAGCGTGACCGGCATGAGCCCGTGCTGTTCGGCCTCAAGGGTATACGGCGACCACAGGGCCACGGCAATGCTCGCCGCTCAAGAACGCCCTTCAAAGGCTTTCGGACGGCATATCTTTTGATGGTGACTTCTTTCTCAGTCAGGCTGAGGGCTTCCAGCCACTTTGTGCACGGTATAGTGCGCGGAGGAGCCTGCGGTGCACAGGATGGTTTCCCGCGTACCGTGCGCATCCGTGCCCGCCATTTCGGGACCAAGGGCGTTGGCAACCGGTATGCCCGAGGATACAGCC
>VOFK01003124.1_pt1 | contig 124749 bp, 137 predicted proteins | sample 5384121 | NCBI WGS metagenome assembly VOFK01 (sample SAMN12384730, study PRJNA508395) | human gut metagenome | isolation source: healthy gut J | host: Homo sapiens
ATATTGTACTTCGTTCGGTTACGTATTGCTGGATGAAACAGCCTACCACATGAGTCGAATCAGGAAATGCGGGAACGCAATCCCTCATACATATTTATTTCCCGTATAAGGTGACTGATACGCAAAAACAAGCTTCTCCACCCCTTGTTGGATGATGAATTTGTAATATTCAGCAGGAAATGACTCATTAATACAGAATCATTTTTAAAGCACGACAGCATATTCAGTTGAATATCAAAAACTTACATTCTCCGTGTGCATATCCTTTTAGACTGACGGGCAGCAACCTCATATATTATAAACCAGATCGATGCTGTGCCATGGCAAGGAGAAAAGAACAACAACCAATTCAACCCACACCCATACATTGGCAGCGTGCCTTTGGTTTATTTGTCTGAATAAACTCTTTATCATTTTTCTTTCTCCCTATTTCTCGCTTTAATGGTAGTTGCAATATTACGATGTGTGACCATCCATACGAATCAATACCGACAATAAATTAAAAACAACACATGCGCCGAAAACCAACACAAATAAAGCAGGATGCAACAACAAACCTTCCATCGGGCGATTTCTGATGATTTCACCGCGCTCGCCGCTGCCAGCAACCAGCCGTGATCCCAGCCAAACCGAAACACACGAAAACAGATATCTAAAGATCCGCACGCAAAGACCGTAAGCAGATTCTCTAAAAACAACCTCACCATAATGGAAGCCGTGATGCGCCGCTGCGAACTGCAATTTCTGTCACACGCTCCTGCATTCGGGCATTGAAGATCGCCCTGAGCAGAGCGTATTATTAGCCGAGGAGCAATCGAAAAGCAGGGCCATGGCAGCATACTTTTATGACAGCCAACGGTGCGCTAATATCTTTCCACGAGGTGCCAATTTCCGTAGCGAAGGTACTGATTCATCTCCGAGCATATTCTGCCGTTGACATTCAAACGATCTGCCCAGATGCTGCTTCGGTCTACGTGCCTCTGCAGGACAGTATCGACAGAGTTTGAGCAATCCAGACAGTTCCTCCCAAGCTGTCCAAGTAACGCACAATGGTCTTCATTTTCCAATGAAAGGAACAACATCGGCGTATGCTGTCTGGAAAGAAATAACGTGACATCTTTCGCCACGCCTACACTTTGGTAGGAGTGCTGATATTCTTTTTCACCACATCCCGTCGTGCCGAAAAGCTGCAAAGGCCATACCGCTCGGTTATCACTGACCCACCGACGGGCATCATGCTCACTCTTGTGTGAAAGAACGTCCGCTATAAATTCATAATCAAAAGAACTTAAACCAGTTATCAACCACAGGCCGCACATAATAGTTGAATATCTCATTCGAAGCGGACCAGGATTACAAGGGGATGTTGGAAACATATAGTAACCTCTTTTATAAAGGAAGCTCTGAAAACAATGGCACAAAGCTTGCGTCCCATACGCTGTTCACGGTTTGGTAGCGGAGTCCAGCACGATAGATTCATTCCCGAACACTGTATACATCATATCGCTCGATCACTTTCGGGCCACTTATCCGATGTAAATGTCATAAATCATCACTACTACCATAACAAAAGCGATGATAGTGACAGCTGTTCCTATAATACTGATTGTGGCATAAAAAGAAGGATTCTGCCGTATCAGATTAAATGCTTGTAATAATAGCTGTTTCATTCGTTTATCTCTTCACATTTTATTTATTGCTTCATGTAACCTCAGGTTCGTCAATGACAATCATTCCAGCAATCAGAATAAAGGGTGCCCAGAACCGTAATCGCAAAACGACCTTCGTAAAAAGGCATGCCTTCCGCCAGTTCGCATATCCCAATTCACGCCACAACCAAATGCAGAAGACAATATCAGCAATAACAAGACTCTTCCCCATCAGACGACCGCAGATTCCCCCAACGGGTAGATCCAAAGCCATACATAACCGCTATTTCGGCACGCCGATGCTGTGTCGGAACAGAAAGTTCCGATAAAATGCCTAGAAAGATATTCAGCAATAAGAAAAAATATGATACAAAATTGCGTATTCAACTCATTCACCGAATCCGTTTCATAAGCTGTGCGTACATCACTCAAAGGAGTTATATCCAAAAGATATAGATTGCCCACCTGATATTGACGGTCGGCATCCACTATCAAACGGTCTATGAATCCATCATTCTGTCCCTCACGAACACGCAGGCAAACTTCTATATAAACCGTCTCACCTAATGATTCCAACGCCTCATCTGTCAGGTACATTGTGCAGCATAACGGGAGCCGTAATCATCCGGAGCTGTAAAATGGTCATAACGGACCGGCTCGGTAAGAGCAGCTATAGAAAGATGCTCCCGCCTCCGGCTCATTCCGCCAAACAGGCACCCTACGCCCTAAAAGTTCTTACCATGCCAAGGTGCATCCTGATAAACATCGGCAATATTCACAGATAAGACCATGCCGGGACGGTGTGCCCCCAGCAAAGAAAGGGCTTTCACTACCGGGAACCGTCTATATTGCGATAACGGAATACATTAAAATACTCCGGAGTTATCCATCGTTTCAAACTACGTACCGGAACTGTATCCAGATAAAATGAAAAACTGTTTGCACCGTCATTATAAGGTATACAGTTTTGCGAGAGGCTGACTGCTTCCACATCCGGACGATGCGCAAGCCTGTTTACAATTTCATGCAATCGGCAACATCTTCTTTCATAGTACGGCCGAGGGCTGATAAAGGCCCGCCTTCGAAATCATCCGCTCAAAAACGAAGAACATACGTATTTTTTCTATATCAAAGCCCATCGGCAAATTATAGATGCTCAATGTGACATATACCCATCCACAATATACCATAATATGACAAACACCAAAAAGTTCCATCCACAGAAACGCATTGCTGCGGCGCTCGTTCCATATCTGTTTCAATAAATTCCTGTTCATGATCTAACGTTGGTTTAAAGCGTCCGTAATATTCATGCGCGATGCCCTCCAGGCAGGGATGCACGCTGACAGCAAATTCAAAGAGCAGGCAGAAAATGAATGCGGCCAAGAATATCCAGGGACTGAACAACATATCTGCCGAAAGACTGGTTTCTCCTATTTGGGCACGGTTCTCGCTATTGGAAAATAAGAAATCATTCAATAAAAAAGTACATGCATAACTGAAAAGCATTCCTACTGCTCCGGCTATGAGCGTCAATAATAAATTTTCATAAAACACTTGCCTCAACAAGACATTGGCAGTAGCACCAAATGCCTTCCTCACCCCTATTTCCGACATGCGCTTCCGCATACGGGACAAAAGTCATGCTACTCAAATTTATAGCCGGTACCAGCAATAAAATAACAATCACCAACAGGTAGTGCAAATAAGCTTCCCTTCGCCTGTAACTCTCTTCCCCAGTGACGAAAGATAAAAGAGAAACGATCATCGGGTTGTCCACGATAAAAATTTCGGAATCCTGCAATCCGTCATTGAATTTCTGACGCAGGCGTTCCGCCTCTTCTCTGATGGCGGGAAAATCTTTCTCCGAATGTGCCAGAATGACCACACGAAAGTTCCCATCGCATTGTCATACCAGCACTTCCTCGGCTATTTCTGTTGAATTGAAAGGTATCCAAATCTGCGCATGAAGAAAACAGCCAGTTTGGATACATCTTTCACAACACCACTACCGTATAATCGGCCAAGTTGAGTTGGACCGTACGTCCTACCGCTTCTACCGTACCAAACAAATTCCGTGCCACAGAAGCACTAAGTACAACCTTAGGAAGTCCGCTTTCACTATCGGCAGCCGTAAACGGCTTTCCGGCAATAAAATCAAAAAGAGAACACTTTCCAAAAGGTATCGTCAGTTTCAAGGTTATCCACTGTCATCATTTTTTCCAGCAGGTACAGAAATACGCATCCTGCCTCCTGTAGACACTATAGTTACCGCCTCAGGAACAGTAAGTGCCTTAAAACACTCTTTAGCCACTGTGAGTGACATACAGCCGTTTGATGAATTATCACTGGTATCTCCTTTCTGATGAATAGACATCGCTTTTCATATAAAGAGAACGTGAACGGTTCACCTCGGGCACACAATCCGTAATGCGTACTTCCAACACCCAGGACAATGACCATGATCATACAAATAGCCAATGCCGTTCCTATGATAGAAACCAAGCTGATGAGCCTATTCTCACGAAGTTGGTAAAAAGCCTGTTTAATATATAGTTTTATCATGTTTGTGCTATGCTCTAAAACCTTTTAACAAAAAAGAGATTACTCATTATGCAATGCTTCCGCCGGCTGAACTTTCATAGCCTTACGTGCGGGAATCCAAATGCCTACTACAATCATCAATGCAATCAAAATAAAGGAAATAAGAACTGTTATTATGAAACGTCCACCTTCAATAGTAGTGCCATTCATCCAAGCATTCAATTCACTATTTGCCAGATTCCAATCAATAAAAATCGCAGGAATTGTGGCCACCGCCAATAATATCAATCCCTCTGCCAACTGACGGACAAAGATACTATGATCTGTTCCACCCAATGATTTCATCAATGCAATCTCACCACGTCGTTGCTGAGTACGGAACCAGAAAGTACCTAGCAATCCCAAGAATATATTCAACAACAAGAAACCCATTCCGAAAAGGTAGCTGTTCCAGGCATTCGTATGTGACTGCTGAAAGTTACGACGGATATCGGTAAAAGAACGCACATCCGCGATAAACACATTGCCCACGCGATACAGTTTCTCACTATCCGCTTTCAAACGGGCTATAAAATCACGATCTTGATCCTCTTTTACGCGTACACAAAGCTCCGTGCCCAAATCATACCATTCTTCCGGCATAGGAGCCACCATGCAGTAACTGTTCCATGCCTCAAAATAATCCCCATAACGCACAACCTGCAAAGAAGCCGCTAAATTATATGTATTTGTTGTATCCCCGAACAAATAAAATTGTTTGTCTACCAATGAAGTCAAATCACATCCATAGCGCCGTTTATAAAGATTATCTGAAGCTAAGAAATTCTTCGGATGTTTCAGCATCTCAGCCAGTTGTTCAGGGGTCTCCCCACGGGTGCCACGATAACGGAACACACGGACAAAATCGGGAGACACCAATCTGCGTATAGTCCATCCCGGCGAACGTAATGTATCATACACCACTGACGCACTGCTGTTACTGCCATTATACGGGTAAGAATATTGTCCTAATCCGGCTGCCTCTATATCCGGTCTATGCTGAAGACGACTTAGAAGTTCCTTGATATCCTGCCGCTTTTCCTCGTCTGTCTGATTGGGAATAAAGTCTGGACTTTTGTCCGTAAGACGTCCCATTTGCACCAAATAGCAATGAGAAATATCAAATCCCCGTGGTTCATTATAAATTGAGGTCTGCACATACATATAGTCCACAATATACCATAAAAACGACACTTACCAACAATAATTCGGTGACAAGCCAAAGATTAGACCGCCATTCATTTTTTATCTGAGTAAATAGTTTCTTATTCATCTTGATTCTTTACTTTTAATTCGTTATCACCTTAGTGAATCCTTCCTCCCAGCGCATTGACAATGCTAGTCCTTGAAGCCCTCCAAGCAGGAATGCCGCTACTCAGCAAATTCAAAACAAAGCAAAACAACAACGCATAAAGGAAAGTGGAAGGGTGCAATAAAATACTGGAATCAACTGTAGGGGCATTCAATGTCGCACTATAAGGCTGTGCAAACAGGATATCGGTACCTAAATAAGCCATAACAATACTGATAAACAAACCTACGGCACCAGCCAACAAAGTCACGACCAGGTTTTCCATGATTATTTGTCCAACCATTTCCATGCGGGTGCTCCCAAAAGCACGGCGTACTCCTATTTCCGCCACACGTTGGCGCAATCGGCTTTGCGTCATACTGCTCAGATTTATAGCAGGTACTAACAACAGAATGATAAAAATGATAGCACGTTCACGACGAGCCGACTTCAAATCCGGCTCCAAGTTAGCTGCAAATGAAATAGACTGAGTTTCCTGATCATATGGTCGGTTACGGTCTATCAACGTATACCCCTGATCGGCAAGAATAGAATTATACTCACTCATACGCCGCTTGGCTTCAGCACGGATTTCTCCAAAATCATCATGGCTTCGAGCCAAAATAGTGACACTCATCATCCCCATGTGCTGGTCACTCCACGTATCATTAGGCAAATCCGTCGAAGTAAAAGGGAATCCATACTTGGCCATAAGAAGCATCGGCAAGAGTAGATACATCTTTCACTACCCCTACCACACGATAGGGAGCATGATTCAACAAAAACTCTTTGCCCGCAGATTCTGTGGAACCAAACAAAGCCCGCGATATGCTCTCAGTAATCACAGCCACAGGAGTGCCCGCATTGAAAGTAGCTTCATCGTATGGTTTTCCATTCACAAAACGAAAATCGAACACTTTAAAAAAAGTATCATCCGTTTCCCGCACATCCGCTCCAATAGCCGGCATAGCGGGTAATGAAACAGGAGTCGATACCGGCATACTGCAATAAATAGTGACAGCTTCAGGGGTTTTCAATGATTTATATACCTCACGCGCCGTCCGCACGCTCATCGGTCCGTTACTTGTTCCGTCCCCCCAATCCTTATGACTTATGCTCATATAATGCACATGCAGAAAACGATTCCGGTTTGACTCGGGAGAAAAAGGAGCGACCTTCACTTGTTGTAGCATCACTACCAACATAATAAGGAAAATGCTAAGAGCAGTTCCTGCAATGCTGATGACACTGATAAGCGGATGCTGGCGAAGTTGCGCCAAAAGCTTTGCTTAAAATACTGTTTAATCATCTCTGTTATTTCTTAATAAATTCCTTTTTCATAGTAATCAGTAGTTATTGCACCTGACGCCCATCAAAGAAACGAATGGTTCTGGAAGTCTGTTTGGCTTGTTCTTCATTATGGGTTACCATCACAATGGTCCGTCCATCCTCTTTATTTAATTTACGTGCAACAATTCCATGACCTCTGCACCCATCTTTGAGTCCAGATTACCGGTAGGCTCATCCGCAAGAATAATTTCAGGATTACCCACAATAGCACGGGCTATCGCTACACGCTGGCACTGTCCTCCGGAAAGCTGTGTGGGCATGTGCCGCATACGATGACTTAAACCGACACGATCCAACACTTCTTTTTGCCAGACGGGTACGCTCCTTGGCAGCCATCTTTCTATAGAGCAAAGGCAACTCCACATTGTCAATCACATTCAGCGAATTAATCAGGTGGAACGACTGGAATACAAAGCCCAAGGTCTTGTTACGGAAAGCAGCCAGTTCCTTGTCCTTCATGCTTTCTACAGACGTGCCGTTTATTTCAATCTTTCCACTGCTGGGAGCGTCCAGCAGCCCCATAATATTCAGCAAGGTAGACTTGCCGCAACCGGAAGGACCCATAATGCTGACAAACTCCCCTTTAGCCACATCCAAATTTACATTTTCCAGCGCTAATGTTTCAATCTCATTCGTACGGTAGATTTTATTGATACCGGTTAATTTAATCATTGCCATAATCGTTTCGTATTTAAATTGTTAATCTTATCTCATACTAGTTATCTCAAAATCCATACACCTATAAACAGACCGGTTTACAGCCGTTTATCATTTTTTTTAAATCTTAATCCTACTCATCCCGCAATGCATCCACCGGAGTTATGCGGCTGATGCTGCGTGCAGGAATATAAATGCCTATACTGACCACAATCAGCAAGATAATCCATACAATCAGTGACACTCCTAAAAAATGAAGCGGGAATCTATTCACCCAATAAATGGGAAGTATTTCCTGTTCATTCCACATATTGGTATAAAGCCCTTCTTTCAAGGCATATTGCAAATAAATAAGACAACCGGTCAAAGTAGCCAGCGTAGAAAGCACTATCCCTTCGCCCAGCAACATACGGATGATATAGACAGACCGGGCACCGAAACTTTTCATGATACCCACTTCCTCCCGACGGTTGCGTGTCTGCATCCAAAAGGTACCGGAAACTCCTAAACATAAACTGATCAGGAAGAATCCTCCCATCAGTAAATTCACACGATAAGTATAATTCACCGTATTCTCTTCATCATTGTCCGCTATTACTTCATGATAACTCTTCACACTACGCATATATAGATTACCCACACGCAACTCTTTCTCCGCCCATGGTCTGAAATGCTGCATAAATTGCGTTTCGTTTATAGCCGGTTTAGTACGGAAAACGATACATACCTCTTCCGGTATTTCGAATTTCCAACTGTTGAGGCTCGGCCAATACATTCTGCGGCTGCATGCCATTGCGCATACGTAGTTTACCGATGGTTGCTTTTATAATCCAGTTCAAGGTATCCGTTTTAAAATCAACATAGCGATAGCCCAATGAAACGACTCCCGGTACAGGATCTACGGTCATAACGACTTCTTTATTTTCAAAAGGCATACGGTCCAGTTCTTCGTTAGTCTGCCCTTCCACTTCCTCAAATCCAAATGTGCTGAAAAACTGGCTCTGAGGCTCAAAGAACATCACCATATAGGGATAATAATGTAAAGAGTCCGTATTTAACGAACGGCTCCATGAACTGGAACAAAACGGACCGACGTCTCTAAACTGCAAAGTTGCATACCGCACATCTTCATAGTCGCGAATGCGCGAAAGAATCCGTCGTACATTGGCAGCACGTGCCTCCGGAGTGTCTTCCCCTGCTTCAAAACGCGCTGATTTGGAAGAGACAGCAGCAAGATTCAGTCTGTACATTCCTTCCTCTGTGATACCGGTAGGCAGCCCCCTGTCGTGGGTAGTCACCACAATCGGGTCAGTCAGTACCCATATCACCATAGATACAATGATCAACTCTGCCAACAACCAGCCATTGCGGTATCGGCGTGCCCATAAATTCTTACCTATCAAATGTAGCATCGCATCCCCCTCCTTTTATTTCTTCTGATTCAATGAATAAACGATATCCTTACCCAGTGCCTTCCACGCCGGCCATAATGCAGAGAATAAATTCAGCAAAAGACAAACGATAAAACCTGCACAGAAAATCCATGGAGAGAACAGCATATCAAAACTGACGATTGTATCTACTCCTTCAGGAGCGGAATTTCCGTAACGCTCAAACAAAGTAAACACCCAATTACGTCCGGCTATCAATATCGTCCAGACCCAACATAAGCCCAGCAGCCCCCCCAAACAGGTCAATATCAAATTCTCGATCAATATCTGACGAAGCAAACGTCCGCGGTCGGCACCGAAGGCTTTACAGATACCCATTTCCGGAAGACGGTTTTCCATGCGCGTACTGATCATCGCACATAAATTAAGAGCAGGCACCAATAAGAAAATCAAAACAAGCCCTCCCCAAAGACGTATCAGCTCCCACCAGTCCAAAGGAACATTTCCACGCCGATAGACACTTTTCCAATAAACATCCGGACCTGATAAAACCAATTTATTCTCTCCTGTGAAGTATTATATTTACGGACCATTTCATGCATGGCCGCCTCCAAAGCCGCTCCCATGGCATCATCCTTCACTTTGAAATAAACCGTATAGGGTCCCAACATACCGGCATCACTTTTAGAATCCTTATCATAGCCTGCCACTGTAGTATAAGGCAGATATAATTGTGCAAAGGAGTCTCTTGTCAGGAAACTTGCATCTTTCACAACTCCCACAATGCGACAGTCCGTATAATTCAAGCTGAAAGTCTTGCCAACCACCTCTGTGGTGCCGAACAGACGACGTGCCAAGTCCTCCCCTACCACTGCATTCATGATACCACTCTCAAAATCGGCCTGCGAGAATGGCTTCCCAGCTAAAAAAGAGAATTGAAAGATACGGAAAAAAGCAGGATCGGTATATTTCACTTTCACATTCAGTTCCGAACCCAAGTTCTCACGTTGAATGTAGTCATCCAATTCCCACGAGTTATATACAGCAGAAACCTGCTCGGCCTCCTGCATGGGATACCACCAGTCACGTACCAATTGGTGAGAGCTTTGCCAACTGCCACTTCCACGGGTTTTCACCCGTTGCACCGTAACAGACTTCAAAACCCACGTCTCAGCACGGTTTGTCTCCGGATAAACAGGTGCCACTCTTATATAATGTGCCACAAAAACAACCATAGTCATGGCAATAGCCAATCCCGCACCTGTTATATAAAGCACACTGAACAGTTTATGCTGTTTCAGCAGCTCCCAGGCCTGCTTCCAATAATATTTTATCATAATGAGAACGAATTATCATCAGTATCCGGGGCGAGCAGAAGGGAATATGCCTCCCTTCCACCCGGTTTCCCGCTACTTTAATTTAAGAGAGAAAGTTTTATCTTGTTGTTTATGTCATAGCTGCTCTCATTTCAACTTCAACTTATTCTTGTTTTTATAGCTGCTCATATCACTGACAACTACCTTGTCACCCGGCTTCAGCCCCGATACGACTTCCACATATTCAAAGTTGCTGTCGCCCAACTGAACTTTACGCTTCACGATTTCATCCTTACTGTCCTGGACAAATAATTCGTATTCACCCCGGCCCACATAATAAGAAGCATTCGCCAATCTTAAGACTCCTTCCTTCACGGCATTCATGACATACACATCTGTCTTCAAGCCGGAACGCAATCGCTTGTTATTATCTTCATTCAATTGTACAATAAACGAAATCACCCCATTCTTACTCAACGGTGTCACACTACTTACCGTTCCTTCCAGTTTCTCATTGCCAATCTTGACTATGGCACGTCCACCTGCTGCCACACGGTCACCGTATGTATCGGCTATTTCACCTTCCACTTTAAAATGGCTCAAATCAGAAATGATAGCTACCTGGCTGCCTTCCGCTACCTGCGCACCTACCTGATTATTTATATAGGTAAGAATCGCTTTACGCGGTGAACGAATTTGAGCGTCATCCAATGTACGTTTCATTTCAGCAAGACTCTTTGAGAAAATATTGAATTCCAACTCCTTCACTTTCAAATCAGCCTCTTTTACTTTCGATTCATTCGCGTATTGCTGACGGAGCTGTTCCAATTCCAATTTTCCGGTATTAAAGTTCAGTTCAGCCTGACGAACCTTGTCCGTTGTTCCAGAGCCCAAACTATCCAAATAACGTTCGTTACGAAGTTCCACCTCCATACGGTTCAATTTCATGGCGGAAATTTTCACTTGCATCGATAAATCACTCAGATACGTATTATTATTCACTTTCAACTGCTCTAACTGATAACGTTTCATCTGTTCTTCATCCAGTAATTTCTTGTATTCGGTTTCCGTACTCTGCAAATCAAGTTTCAAAATCGGCGTACCTACATCCACACTGTCTCCTCCCTTACGGTAAACTTCCACGATACGAGTATTAATAGGTGAGTTGATAATCTCTTCAAAAGCCGGAACAACCTTACCGGAAGCACTGACACTTACTTCAATAGTTCCATTGTCCACTTCTGAAAACACCAAATCTTCCTATTGACGCTGCTTCGCATAAACGAAATCAATACAGCTATACATACCACTGCCGCCACACCTATTGCACCATATTTAATGAACTTCTTTTTGCGCTCCTTATCACGCACTTCTTTAGGAATTTCTCTGTCCATAACTTATTGTAATTTTATTATTATCATTTTTGTGCTAAAGAATAAACAACATCCGTGCCAAGGAAACAACTTATTGATAATCAACAACAAATAAAGCGTACAGGGTGTCCGATATCGGACACCCTGTACGCTTTTAAACATCAGTTACCGTACAATAATGATTAACGCAAACGCAATATATCACCTACTTTAGGAGAAGGGTCTTCCGGTTTCATCTTATTCATCTTATATAAATTTTTCAGACGAATACCATATTTTTGGGAAATGGAATACATAGATTCTCCCCCACGGACAACATGAACTATGTGTTCCTTATCCGCACGACGATGCTTTTTATCCAAATAAATAATATCTCCTGGCTTCAATACATATCCCTTATAAAGATCATTGTATTTCCTCAACTTGCGTTGACTGATATCAAATTCTTTAGAAAGTTTTTTAAATGTATCCCCCGGACGTACCACAATATAGAGTAAATCATTAGCCAAATAAGGCTGATGCGGGTTTGGGAATTCCTTCATCCACTTTATACCATCCTTGGTATCATACTTATGTAATTCATATAATTCAATGATATCAATTAAACGATATGCATAGCGAGGGTCAGTAGCATATCCCGCTTTCTTCAGCCCATGCGCCCATCCTTTATAATCGGTGATTTTTAATTTAAAAAGAGATGCATAACGTGAACGTCCTTTTAAAAATTTAGAATGATCTTCATATGAATCACGAGGGTGCTTATAGGCACGAAAACATTCATTACGGGCATCATCATCATGCCGTACAGTACGACCAGTCCAGTCACCACCACATTTTATACCGAAATGATTATTGGATTTACGAGCCAGTGTACTTTTTCCCGCTCCTGATTCCAATAATCCTTGAGCCAAAGTGATGCTGGCAGGAATACGATACCGTTTCATCTCATCGATAGCGAGATCTTTATACTTATGAATATATTCCTCATACTGCCGGTTACGGGTTTGCGCTTGCACTGTAAAATTACATAGACAACAAAACAACCCGATTAATATAAATTTCAACGTATGTTTCATCATATAAAACTGTTTCAAAATCGCGACTATACTTTTTCCGCTATATATAGTTGCAAACTTACCATTTTTATCCGGCTGTATGCAATCTTTTTAAATTAATTACGAATTTCATTCGAATTCCAAAAGTCCAAAGAAATCCGGACGATGAAAATCCGGCTTCTCTATTTTAATAGGATTCCATGATAAGAAATGAGGCTTTTGCAATTCATCTCCACATTTATAAAAATTAGCCCGTATGCTCATTCCATCCAGCCCGGTAATGGCATGCTTAAAAAATACCTTATACGGAATCAGCAAAGCCACCTCCCAAGTACATTCTCCTATCTTTTCTTCAAAAGTTTCTCTGCCCAAGCTAGCCCAACGCTTCACCTGATCCGTTATTTCAGAAGGAGCCATTTCACGATTATTACGCTCCGAACCTGCTGCTAAAAGAATCGTAGCGATACAGTTACATTCCAAATTATAATAAATGCCATCTCCCGCAGGAATAGAGAAAAATTCCACACAGGAATCTGTCCAAACACTACCGTTATCTTCACCGTATTTGGCACGAACACTGTCTTCTACTACTTTATAATGGACTAATATAGCATCATTTGTATAGGCTATACGAAAAGAGACTTGAGGTTGATAAGGATATTCTTTCCAGTTCACTATATCAATAGGATGATACGTAATGTTCTCATTATCAAACAAGGTCGGTATTTGTTGTGCATCTTGAACTTTACCACTTAATTTCTTTACTTTCATCGTATTGTTTTTATTAGTTAAATAGCTACTATTAGCTTCACAAAAATATATACTTCCACTGAGAAAACAAAATAGTGGCTACCATAAACAGCAGCCACTAAAAGAATAAAGCTATAAAGACAATGAAAGCACAATTTTTACATTTTCATCCATATTTATTTCTTCACATCGCCCTGTGGCATATGTCTTCTCCCATCATGCTGTTTTTTCATTCCTTGTCTTTTTCTCATCTCTTTACGGAATTTATCGCCATTGTGTTTCTCCATATTATACATTTTCTGAATTTGTTTAGGAGAAAGAAATTTCCGGAACTCATTATAATACTTCTCACGAACATCCAGTATCTTTCTACTCTGCGCGAAACGTGCCTTGATAGCCTGCTCCACTTCAGCATCTGTAGGAAGCGGTTTGGGGGTCTGTTTATCTGCAGCCGTTCTATTTGCAATATTTCGACAGGCTCCCATATGACGAGTAGCCCGCATTTCTTCCATGTATTGTTTATACACCGGAATAAATTTAGCAGTCGTTGCGTCATCCAATGCCAATCCTTTTATAATTTGATTGCACTGTATTTCCAGCATCTGCTCTTTATTAAACTGCCTTCTTTCAGATTTAGCTCCTTTCTTTTCTTGTGCAAAAAGTGTTACCTGACTTCCCATAACAATGGCTGCCAACATCATTAAAAAAAATTTTGTTCTCATCATTTTTTTGTTTTTAGTGATTAATCAATTTATAAATATATCATTTTCAGATAATTCCACCCATCCTGCTAATTCCTCATCAGACATAGATTCTATATAACGATCCAAAGTATCTGAATAAGAAGAGTCTAAATCCGTAGAAACAATAAGTGAAGGAGAAGGCAACTCCTCTGCCACAGGTTGGGATATCGGAAAGAAAAGAACTCCCAACATGACAGCCGCAATAGCTAAAAGCAGCCCCAATAATCAATTTTATTCTATGCTGCCTATTAAACCTCTCAGCCTGTGTACGCTCCAATACTTGCTTCTGCATTTTTCCGAAAAAGCCATCAGGGGTACGATAAGGCATCCGCTTCCCAATATTCTTAAAATCAAACTCCTTTTCCATCCTGTCTTTAATTATTTATCATGTACTCTTTTATCTTCTCTTTTGCATAATGATAATTCACTTTCAACGTATCCACTTTCGTGTCCGTAATCCTGCTAATTTCCTCATATTCCAGTTCATCATAATAACGAAGATTGAAAACTACCCGCTGCTTTTCAGGAAGCATCAAAATAGCCTGCTGAAATTTCACCGCCATTTCGTTCTCATAATCCACATAATCTGACGCCATCAACTTATTCATTAACTCTTCCTGAACTTCTTCCGCCGAAACAGCTTGTTCCTTACGCATATTCAGAAAACGGAGACACTCATTGGTCGCTATCCGGTAAATCCATGTCCCCAATGAACTTTCCTCCCTAAACTGAGGAAGATGGCGAAAGACGCGAATAAAGACTTCCTGCAGAATATCCTCTGCATCCTCATGTGATACAACCAATCTCCGGATATGCCAATATATGGGCTGTTGAAAAAAATCTATCAACAATTTAAATCCCCGTTCCGGGTTGGAAGCCCATACTTCCCTAATTTTATCTTCGTTTATCATCTATTCGTCAAAAGTTTATAGGTTAGAACCACCCGAGAACAAGAAGTTAAAAGTGAAAATGAAGTTTTTACATTAATTATAGATGAAGTTAAAATAATCAATCACATTTCCTACAAGAGAAAAATACAACCAATCTTCCGGAATATGAATTTAAAGAATTCAAACTCAATCTTCCTATCAATAAATTTCAGTTCTTAGAAGAATTACCATATAAACAGTAGGGAAATCCCTAAAAATAAATAGGGAAAAAGATAGAAGAATATACTTTTTTTCCCAACTTATCTTTGTTACAAACAAAAAAACAAAAAAATGAGAAGATTGAAACAAACATTATTAGCGTTAACCATTTGTACTTTAGTCATCAGTTGCAGTTTGACTACTAGTAGCACTATTATGAAAGTACAGAGAGGGATGTCCCAAGAAGAAGTCAGCCATTTACTTGGGAAACCCGATTTCCGTAGATTCGACAACGGCTCGGAACAATGGGAATATACCAAGACCAATATGTCCACAGCTGCAAACACGGTAATTATTATCGATTTTGTAGACGGAATGGTAACAAACATGGATTCTTTTGAGTCCAACATTACTCCGCCTCCAGTTGCAGTGTGTCCGCCAAATGAAATCATTACGGTAGTTCCACCCAACCACCCTGATCATTCTGGCCCGCACAGACCAAAACACAAAGCCATGAATCCACATGATTTTGAAAACCTCTATAAAAAAGTAAAAAACAAAGCATTTAAGGACGACCAAATGGAATTATTATCTGTAGGAGTTGTAAACAACTACTTCACCTGTAAACAAACTGCCCGACTCATGTCCATATTTACATGGGACGATGAAAAAATGAAAGTATTAAGAATGATTTCCAACCGCATTGTAGACCGTGAAAATGGAAAAGAAATCATCAAGACACTGGATTCTTTATTTACACAAGATGATGCACGTAAAATATTGGGAATCACTAACCAATGGTAATTCAACCTAAACAACACACAAAAACATAAATATATGAGAAAATTCAAACAACTATTATTGCTTGTTATCAGTATAACACTTGTCAGCTGTCATACCACAGGAAGTATCAAACAGAAAGCATGGAAAGTACAGCAGGGAATGACAACAGAAGAAATAGGCCAACTTCTTGGAAAACCCGATTTCCGACGTTTCGATGGTTCTTTGGAACAATGGGAATATCAGAGCGGAGGAATTGCAACGTCTTGCAAATTTCTAATTATCGAATTTCGAAACGGAAAGGTAACAAGCATGGATTCCTACAATGAAATAGCTAAAGAGACTTCAGTAGGAGACCTATATTCCAGCAAAATATCCCTCGATACCGTTGGTTCAATAGACGATAACGAATTTGAAAAGATATACAATGAAACAAAAAATTCCGTATTCAAAGATTCAACTCTGGAAAAAGCCATTATAAATAAAAAATTAAGTTGCGCACAATGCCTTAAACTTATGTCACTTTATACTTTTTGATAATGACAAGTTAAAAATGTTACAAGTACTGAAAGACCATATAGCTGACACAACAAATTACGATAATATTGTCAACTCACTAGATTTCATTTCAAGTAAAAACAAGGCCAAAGAGATATTAGGAATACCCTAATACAGTAAAAGCAGATGTACCTGTTGCAATAAACCTAAAAAATATTGCAACAGGCACATCTGCTTTACCTCAATCTTCTATTCTGACAGCTGTGCCGCTTGCGGTTACCATCAGCATACTACCGCTGTCCCCCACAGTTTCATAATCCAAATCCACCCCAACTACAGCATTAGCTCCCAATAAAGCAGCCTGATCCTGCATTTCTCGTAACGCAGTATCTTTAGCCTGTCGAAGTACTTCTTCATAAGAACCGGAACGACCGCCTACAATGTCACGAATACTAGCAAAAAAATCACGAAACAGATTAGCACCGATAATAGTTTCACCTGTTACAATGCCATAATATTTGGTTATACGTTTTCCTTCGATAGTAGGTGTTGTTGTTGCTAACATAATCTTTCTCTTTTTTAATTATATATTCATTAGACGCACAAATAAAAAAAAAAGTTGCAACTTTCTCCTTTTTTTATCGGTAACTATATTATTCTTCTCACATTCAACTCCGACAAGCAATAAGAAAACAAATAAATTTAAAACCAGATTTTAGAAAAGAAACATTGGGAGATTAAAAACAAAACATTACATTTGCAAGAAAACAAAGAGGAACGTATCATGAAACAAATCAAACTGGAAATAAACATAGAGGCTTGCCATTATGACGAACTAACAGAGAAGGACCGCAAACTGATAGACGCCGCGTGTGAAGCAACGAAAAGAAGCTATGCTCCTTACTCACATTTTGCTGTTGGAGCCGCCGCACTGTTGGAAAATGATATCGTCATTACCGGAACCAATCAAGAAAATGCAGCCTACCCATCTGGTCTTTGTGCAGAACGTACCACTTTGTTTTATGCCAATTCTCAATATCCGGATCAAGCAGTAAAAACACTCGCCATTGCTGCCCGCACAGAAAATGGTTTTCTTGACACACCTATTCCTCCTTGCGGAGCCTGTCGGCAAGTATTATTAGAAACTGAAAAACGATATGGAAAACCTATGCGGATACTGCTTTATAGTAAGACTGATATTTATATATTAGAAAACGTAAGCGGACTTTTACCTTTATCGTTTGATGGAAATTATCTGAAATGATACCTACCATCCGTCTGCACAGCCAACAGTTAATAAATCCGGTTTTCAATAATCCGAAAGATCTTGTATCATGGATGGGAGGCATTCAAGCGCAAGATTACACCATGTCCAAATGGGCTATTGGTATCCGGCTAAAGGCAGGAAATCTGCAAACAGTCAATGAGGCACTGGCAAAAGGAGATATATTGCGCATTCATGTCATGCGTCCTACTTGGCATTATGTAGCTGCAGAAGATATACGCTGGATGCTGAAGCTTTCATCCCGACGCATCATTACTGCCAATGACTCTTTTGCCAAGTCCAGAGGACAAGACATTTCAGTTGACATTTACAACAAAGCAAACCGATTATTGGAAAAGGCACTAGCAGGACACAATCATCTGACCAAGCAAGAAATTGACAACATATTTAAAGAAGGAGGGCTGGAAACCAATGAAAGATTATCCAACCGTTTCTGATTCACGCTGAAGCTAAAGGGCTTATTTGCAGCGGAGCAGATAAAAATAATAAAATCACCTTCGCACTTTTGGATGAGCGTGTTCCTCCAATACAAGAATTACATAAAGAAGAGGCGCTAGCTATCTTGGCACGCAAGTATTTTAGAAGCCACTCTCCTGCCAGTCTGAAAGACTTTGTATGGTGGTCCGGACTTTCGGTAACGGAAGCTAGACAAGGTATAGCCGCCATTGAACAAGAATTGCTTACTGACCGTTTCCTAGCACAAAAATTATATGTTCATCAGTCTTATAAAGAAGAAAAAACAACCGACATATTGCATATTCTTCCTTCATACGATGAATACCTAATCAGCTACAAAGACCGTACTGATGTATTGAACAAAGAATACCAACACAAAGCATTCAATTCTTTCGGGATATTCCGTCCGGTTATTCTGTACAACGGGCAAATAGTTGGAAATTGGAATAAAGTCATACAAAAACAAACAACACATATAGAAATGAACTGGTTCAAGAAAAATACAAAGATCAAAAGAGAATTACTTTCCCTAGCGGAGAGAAAATACCTTACTTTTTTCTCCGAACTGTAAGAAAATTGTAAATGGATTATTTCTGCGTCATCACATTTTAAAAATAATCCATTACATTTACATTATTCAGTATTGCAATATAAAACTCTCAGCCACTTTCAAGAAACGTTCATGACCTTTTTCATTCAAATGTGCAGTATCTGTATTATTCTTGCTGTTCTGAAAATATATTTTTCTAAAATGATCATTACTTGCATAAATTCCTCCTTTTCGGGCGCTGTCAAAAATAGGAATACTATAATTTCCACAAACCTCAATCATAGCATCCACCACTTTCTCAGCATCACTTCCTGCAAAATTTTTACAGTTCCATCGGGTAAAGAAAAAAATCTTAGCTGTGGGATACTTTTCAATAAGCCCTTCACACAGCATTGCCAGCCTCTCTTTAAATACATCAATACCGCCAATTGAATCCAATTTAAAACCATCATTGTGCCCACCCACAACAATAACATAATCCAAATCATCCGGCATTTCCTTATATCTTACATACATCGCTTCCCCCCAACGCGGGCTACTATAAGCAATGCTGCTGCCGTTCTTGCCATAATTTAAATATTCCATACCATGTTTCTCGGCAAATTTATAATGCCAGGGTATTCTTAACAGGTTCCTTATGATTCTTCACATAACTATCTCCAATAATTCCCAAACGTCTTCCTTTCAATTCATCAGTCCTGACGGTAACTCCTTTAATAATTTGTTCCAACTGCTTATATACCTGTTGTCCCAAATACTCTGCCGAATGAGCCGTGAAATGAAGTCTGTCATTTAACAATTCCGCGCCTGACATATCTATCAGGTGCATGTTCGGATCTTCAGCAGCCAATTGCTTCATCGCATTCTCCACTTCTCTGCTGAAATATTTATTACTTCGGGCAACAGTACCAAAAATAAAAAGGCAAACGAGAATAATCCTTTCCGGTTTTTTCTGTCAGATGCATACGCACATAAGCCACCATTGTCTTCAAGTTACGGTAATAATCTTTACTTTTAGCATAATCACTTTCCCCTGATGCCAAAGAAATGCATCTATCTGATAGCCATCCTTCAGGCGGGAAAGAGTCTTGTCTATACACATGTCTATCTCTTGAATGAAAGAAAGCAACAAGGAGTTTCCTCCATCAGAAGTTGGCTTAACCTGTGCCAGCCATTCAGGCGCCGCAGACCAAAAACGTCCCTTGGAAGCATTATAATCAGGTGCTATGGAAGTTCCGCCAACAGCCCATTTCACCACATAAAATTTCTCCTGCAACAACTGCTCCAACCAATAATATGTCACTGCATCAAAAGCCCACATATTATTATTTTTTTTCCGCTACGTTTGGCACGAGGCCAGAAAGGAATAAATTCTCCCTTTCCGTCATTCTGAGCTATCTGACAATAACGGTAGGCACCTTCGGCATACGTCAGTGTATCCGTAGCCAATGCTTTTAATATATGCCGGCAAATCTTCATTAGGAGTTCGTCCATCGGTATTAGACTGTCCGGCAGTTATAATCACATGTACAGGATTGGAAGCCATCGTATTCAAGCCAACAGCTGCAAAAATCAAAATCAAAATTAAGTTTTTCATAAGTATCATTTCATGTTTTTTAATTTAATAAATGGACACAAAAATAATTGTACCTTGCAAATTTACACACCTCATTTTTATGTAATTTAATATATCCCACTTTTAGCAGGATATTACTTTACAGTTGTTAACTCTTTTAAAGTGTCTGTATCTTCACTCCGATTGCTAAAAATTGTTTTCCTGTTTTCCATCCGATAGCTGCTTCTTGACAGTTGTATAATCTCACAACAGTAGAGCAGTCTGTCAAGCAATGCCGCTGCGACAGCTTCCTCTCCCGGTATTGCCAGCCACTCTGTAAGGGAGTAGTTGGCTGTAACGATAAGCGATGTCTTTTCCTGAAACTCATTCACCAGTTTGAACAGCAACATGATATCTTCTCTTTTCAAGGGAAAGAGTGTGGCATTGTCAATGGCCAGCAGCTGTGCCTTCATGATCCGTTTGTAGGTTTTCATCGCATGCCTGGAAACATCCCTTGTCTTCAGACAGGTCAGAAGGTCCTCCAGCGGCGTAACCATATATGCCCTGTATCCGGCTTTCACCGCCTCATGGACAAGTCCGGCGGCAATATAGGTCTTTCCTGTTCGGAACCGCCTGCCAGAAGCAGGTTGTATGCCTGTCCCACCCATACCAGCTCGCGCAGTTCGCGCAGCTTTCTGGAGTCGATTCCTTCCGTCCGGGTAAAGTCGTAACGGTCCAGATCATGCCTTGCAGGAAGCCCGGCCGCCTTCAAACGGCACAAATATTTCCGGTTCTCCCCTGGTCCGGACCTCCTCCCTGAGGCAGGCGAGTAGAAACTCCGGATAGGTCAGCTGCTTTTCCTGGGCCTGATGCAGCAGTTCCTCCAGATGTTCGGTCAGATTGCCCAGCTTGAGCATACGTGCACATTCCATGAGTTCCTTCTTATGTCTTGTCATAATCCCTGAGTATTTCGTTATAAGACTGTATCAATCCGCCTTGTCGGGGCAGGCGATCCTCCAGTCCGTATATTTCTGTTCCATTTTCCTTTCCCCCTGCACACATATTCACACAGGCTTTTAACCGAATCCCCGTTATAGATGCCTTTGTCCAGACATATCCGTATGGCCTCTATCAGTGTATTCTTGTCATATCCGGGAATTATGCGCAGGATCACCTCCAGATTATCCCTGTAATAACGTTCCTTCCTCCTTTTCAGATTATCCATCCACATGGCCACCTCCCTGTTGCCCGACACATGGACAAGGATGCGTTCGGCTATCTTCACTCCGGCGTTTCTCGGTTTTCTGTGGGAGTCGTCATAAACGGTCCTTCCCTTTCTGGTACAGAGCGCATGCCGGCAGATGAGTTTCCCCGTATCCTTGTTGTACAGCTCCACATTCCCTTCCGTTTCCTGCAGCCAGACGGTTGTCTGCCCGCTCCGGTAAGTTCCGCATGGCAGGCTGTAATAATTCCCCCTGTACTGCACTGTATTGTCCTTGCGTACATGGTATTCCCTCATCTCCTCCTGCGGTGGTTGTGGCGTCCCATGATAGGGCATGAGAAAGCCTTTCTCCACGGCAAACTCTTCCCGGGGAACAAGACGGGTGGTCCCGTGCACCTTCCCGTTCCCCGTCCTTTCAAGCCATTCGAGGGCCTCCCTGTTCAGACTGTCAATATCACGGAACACACGTGCCACCAGAAGTTCTCCTTCACATATTTCACTACGTTCTCGACCTTGCCTTTTGACTCGGGATCGGCCTTATGGCAGAACACCGGCTGGAAATGCTGCTCCCTGACAAACGTCTGGAACTTCCTTGTCAGCATCAGGTCCCCCAGGTTCTCCCGGGAGATCAGCACCCTGTCCTGGTCATAAAGGATCTTTTCCGGTTTCCCTCCGAAATACTCAAAAGCACACTCATGTGCATAGATGGCGAGTTCCGTGTCGAAAGGGCGGCGGGCGAAAAAAGGTGAACTTGTAACGTGAACGTGCCAGGACGATCGCAAAAAAATAGACTTTCGTGCTTCTGCCGTTTCCCGCTGGACATCCATTTCTCCCCGAAATCCGCCTGCGCATACTCCCCGTAGGGGGTGTCCGGCAGTTTCTCATAGTCCCTGCGTATCCTGGCCTCCGACTTCTTTCCGATGCCATATTTGCAGCGCACCTTTTCTACAAAATTGAATACGGTCTTGTCGCACACTTCCGGGAAATCCGGATAGCATTCCTTAAGCCAGTCATGTATCCTTGCGGCCGATATATACGGATATTCCTCCAGAGTCCCCCGCACATACTCCTCGTATCCTGCCAGTTTCAGCGTGTATTTGCGATGCGAATTCCGCCGCCTTACAAAAAAATCTTCCGGGACATCTGCAGATATCTCCGCACGGTGCTTCTGTCCACTCCCAGGTGCTTCCCGATCTGTGTCTTGTTTAATCCTTTTGACTGAAGCTCTCTAACCTTGTACCACATATACTGTTTCTCTTTAAAAAATCGGCTCGTTGTTATCATAATGATGTCTGTCTTTTTGAGCCGGCAAAGATAGGCATCCCCGGAAAAGTGCTGTATTCACATTTTCCATTTTCCTGCTGGTAAAGTTACAAATTACATGCATGGATAAGAATTCCCCGCATTGGGCGGGATATACGGAACGGCCGTACTTGAAAAAAACATTCATTCCGGATAAAAGTGAGAACAAGGTTATTTTTTATCGGGTGTGAACTGTAGCGGGGACGGGTACTATTCTTCAGACTGCCATTCCCGAACTGTCGTACCTTTTTACCAAAGACAATGCCGCCCTCCTTGAGAAATGTACGGGGGAAAACGTTTGGCAGGGAGGTGAACGGTATTCTGCAATTTACTTAAAAAGTATATATGTATAATAATAGAAAAAAAGTAAATCATTGCCTGAAGTTTTATATGCAAGTTACTTGTTTCTATAAAAAATCCCCACTTTCCCTTGAAAGGAAAATGGGGACACGGTAATAATAAAGGAGAGCCGTCCGTTATATTTCTTTTGCATATCCTGTCCGTATGAGATCGGATAGGAATTTCTCCGGAGTATCGGTGGCAATCCTCACCCCGGCCTGCACCACATAACGTTCGGCAAAATTGTGCATATACTGCTCGTCGGTACAGTCGGAATCCATCCAGCTGCCCACACGGAGTTCATGCACAAACTCTTCGGCGTTGCCGGCAACGATACGCTCGTCACCAGGCAACATATATGTCTTCTTGTTCATATTATTCATACGGCTAATTTTTTTGTTCTTAATTTATAATACAACTTTTGTTTCTCTCCCAGGAAAGGAAAATCTTCCAGTCTGATTCCTGCAGGCAGAGAACCCACGGATGCAAAGGTAATCATTCTGTCGAGAAAACACACCCAATTTTCTATTTTTGTAAAACTGATGGTTCCCGAATGCTGGCGGAACTCTACCGTCCTGTGGCGTGAATAGGCTTGAAGGTTCACTTTCATATACCTGCTGGGGAACAGCCCCTGAAGTTCCCTGATGTTTCGTGCCGAGCGTATCCGCTCATCGGGAAACTGGATGAGGGAGCCACAGTAAGTGTTGCTGCCGCCCCTGCGCGAGGCTGGCATGAACTTGTCTATTTCCGCTTCGGCATGCTTGTAGGAAAGCAGCAGGTTCCGCCATGTAGTGATGTTGAAGTCCTCCGCATTCATGTGCACATGCAATCCGCAGCTTCCATTAATCTTGACATTACAGGAGTCCAGCACCCAGCAGACCCTCTCCAGCTTCTCCAGTCCGTCCTCTCCCTCCAGTATGGGGCTTACGAGTTCGAATGTGTCATTCCCGTTCAGACTGCTGTCCGTTACCAGTTTCCAGTGCGGACGGAGGTCATGGTTGTATCTTTCCGAGGCCACCTCGATTCCCGCTTCCGTCAGCTCGCGTACGAGCCGCTGGCATGTGCAGTTATAGGCTTCTATCTCGACACCGAATTTCCTTCTGAAAGAATAATCAAGTTCGGGTGTGGTGGTGGCGGTGGGAGTCCCTGCGGATACGATCAGCCCCTCGTCCCTCATTCTCTTGTAGACATTCCATACAAACCCACGGTTTCCACGGGTTACAAGATTGGCAATTTCACGGTGGGTGAGTCCGAGCAGCAGAAGTTTTCTGATTTTCGAGGTCTTTGTACCGTCCTCGGCTAAAATGGTTCTAATTTGTTCATTCATAAGATGTTATCTCCTTTATTATCACATATCAAAGGTAATGATTTTTTTTCTTCGAATATCCAAGTTTTATCATGCTATTTATCAGCGTGTTAGCTTTGTTTTGCTTCTGCTAAAAGTTGTATCCGGTATTTCCATGAGCCGTTTTTCCTTCTTTCATGGGGATTTTTTCCACATGCCCGTCATTTCCTCTATACGTTTTCCCCTTTTCTGCATGTCATTTCTTTTCATGGGATGGACCTCCCCTAAAAACGCCTTGTTCCGGACATGCCACGCTGCCCTTCCTTATCCGGGGGGCTAAGGGGTTCATCCCCTTAGTGAATTCCTGATAAGGAAGAGCAAGAAAGGAGTTCCCCACACGTGAACATGAATCGACGCATAGCGTTGATTATTAGTATATTATATATGTCTTCTGTAAACATTGGTGTTACACTTCGTTAACAAAAATCTGCCAAAATATTGATTTATAGCGTCTCCCGTCGTTAACTTCGCGTTGTTTTTTTTGTAACTGTTCTACTATTTTACTAATTTTCAGAATATTATAATATATTACCTCCGAAAAGTAGGTGTCACACTTGAATCCGGAATGCATTTGAATTACCTTTGTTTCAGAATTAAAAAATGTAACGGAAATGAGTACAGGTAAGGAAATATCAACCAAAGTGGTCAGGGTTTCCCCAAGTGTGAAGAAAAGACTGGAAATCTTTCAGGGAGGCGACACTCCAAATGTTGTCATTGACAGAATGCTCACTTTTTTTGAAGTGACCGGGTACAATCCACGCTATGCCTCAAGGAATCCGACGGCTTTGGTGGAAAAGAGAGTTGAGGATCTTGTCAGAATAGTAGTCCCAGGAACGTGACATTTTCAAGCCCATTCTTGAAAAACTGGCCGGCATGGGAGGCGGCCTCCATGAATCCCCGGACTATGCAAGGCTGATGAATGAGATGCACGATCTGCAGGAAAGGAACAGGAAGCTCCAGCAACAGCTGGCGGAGTACGGGGAGGGCTCCCCGGCGGATGTGGAAAAAGAACGGGAGAAGCTCCGCAGGCTGGCAGAACTGATAAAATTCCAGCTCAATCCGGACAAGTTCCCGAAGGTGAAATTCTGTGATGACGTCAAGATTCCCGTCAGCACCCTGCAGCTGCTCATCAAGAAGATCAACGAGGAATATGTATTGTAAAGTCCACCGGCCTGTAAATACTCCGGGCGTGTCGGACAACAAGGGAAAATGCGTGCAGCTGGTGGAATATCTCAGCAAGGAGCTGAAGGAGGAACGTCCTTATTATGATAATTTTTTCTCACAGAAAGAGGACTATGTGACCCCTCTGACCGTCATGTATCATATGGACAACAACCACAGGACACTGAAACGGAACGAGGACAAGTTCTATATGCTCACCATCAATCCCAGCGGTGAGGAGCAGCAGCACCTCATTGAAAAAGTGACCGGGGAAAAAGACCGGTGAATTCCCCGGAGCTCTCCCCGGAGCAACAGAAAGAAGTCCTGGCTGAAATGAAACGGCTCACCCGTGAGTGCATGGATGAATATGCCCGTAATTTTTACCGGGAGAAAATCAGATCCGGTGACGATCTGGTATGGTATGGGCGTGTGGAAACAGAACGCCACTATAAAGGCGATGATCCCGAGGTGGAAGCCGGCAAGGCAAAAGCCGGTGAAAGAAAGCCGGGACTGCAGCTGCATGTGCATATTATCGTCTCCCGCATGGACAGATCCCAGACCGTGTCCCTTTCCCCGCTGTCCAAGAGCAGGGGAAACCGGCAGGTTCTTGACGGCAGGGATGTGGTGGTCGGCTTTGACCGTTCCCAGTGGTCCGCCCGGTGCGCCTCCCAGGTTCAACCGGCTGTATGGCTACTTCCCTTACTGCCGGTCCAAGGATGAGGGCCTGAAGGAATATTCCGGGGAATGGAAGGTAAGGAACGAGTTGCGGAACGAGACTGTATCGAGAATCAAGCGTGAGATCCTGCACGGGGAGTTCAGGGAGGAAAGGCGGCTGTACATGAATGTCTGCCGTCTGTACCGGTTCGTGGTGAATCCCAGGAAGGCCATCATCCAGGAACTGAAAAGGCTGGGGACCGATCTTCTGACCGGAAGGGAAAGATGAGGGCCGGTCCGTTCACTCACACGGGAACAGCTCCCGTACCTCCTCAAGAATCCTTGCGAAGTTCCTGCCCAGCTCTCCCGGCTCAAGGACCCGAACATCGGGCAGGGGCTCCTCGTTCCTGTCGTCATACATCTCCAGCTTTACCTTGAAGTAGCTGACGTTGGCACGCGTGGCGGAACCGATGAACTCCCCGGGTTCCAGATCCGCAAAATCCTTTCCCTGATAGATGTCCTCTTTCTGGGACGATACGGTCACGCTCCTGTTCGTGCTTCCCCCGCTTTTTCCCGCGCTGCGGGATCTCCGTTCCTTTTCCTCCTTTCCGAACATCATGGGATAATATTTCAATGACTCCACGTCTTTGGTCCGTCCGAAAAACTGGTTCCCGAAGTTGGCTTCCACGGATGAACGGTCGAGCCTGCCATACTGGTTCTCCACCTTGGAACCGGACTGTGTTAAAAGAACAAAGGCGCAAAGATACTCACGCAGGACGGAAGGCAGCGTCTCAAAGTTTTTGATATTGACTGTCGTCATCTCGTCCAGGAAATAGACGAAAGGAACCTTGTTCCGCATGGTGAACTGCCGGGAAGATATGGTCATGAGCATGCCGATGACCGGAGCATAGACCGAGTTCTTGGAGAAGTTGTTGCTGATGGCAAAAAGTTTCGGATTTTCCGGATCGATCAGGTTGAAATCGAAATCGTCCCCTGAAAGGACATAGGCGATCTCCTCGTTCTGTGAAACGGTGGCCAGATTGTTACACAGCGTGGAGAGATAGGATGCCTGGGTCTTCTCGGAACCTTCCGCCTTCAGATAGGCGCCGGCCAGCATTTCCGACACGAGGTTCTGCTGCAGGAACAGGGAGAGCTGCCTTGCCGAGGCGGTCATGATGAAGGCCAGTATATGCGGCAGCGTGCAATGCTCGGGGAACTCGTCCCAGAACCGGAACGCCACGCCGCGGAGGATGCCCAGACCTCCGGCGACCCATTCGTTCTGCTGTTCCTTCTTGGGAAGCAGCGCGAGCAGCACGTCCTCCATCAGCTGGATCAGTTCCGTGCGGTCCCTCACCACCTTGAGCGGGTTGAACCGGTACGACCGTTCAGGCCTGTCGAAACTGACATAGTAGAACTTGTGCGGATACCTGTGCCTTTTAATGAGGTTGTAGGCGGTACGGGTATAGTCCGTATCCTTGAAGTCATAGATGAATCCGGCGAATCCCAGCCGCATGTATTCGCTCAGAAGCCATTTTCCGATACTTTTCGTCTTTCCGGAACCGGCCCCTCCGTAAACCAGGAAGTTGGAGTAATGGTAATAGAATTCGAGCCGGGACTCCCGGATTCCTGACCTGACCTGCAGCCGGATGGGATCAGCCCCGTTCCCCTTTGCCGGGGTTCTGGACAGGTCCCATATCCGGGAAAGGAAGAGGATTATGAACGAGGCGGCCGCCGGACACAGCATGTATCCGGGGAAGAACAGGTGGGCCAGAAAGGTCTCGCCCGAGAGGCATGCAAGAAATGCGACCAGGTTGACATACCATCTCCGGCTCAGCATGCAGCAGGCCGTTATCAGTGACAGCACTGCCAGAAGCGACAGCTTGCAATAGAAAATGTAATGTTCCATTGTACTTTTTTTAGTTTTTACAGCTATTTACTTTATTAATATCATACTTTATAAGTAATCCGGTCCAATTACTGCATTTCCGCCTGGAAGGAGTGTCCCTTTTCCCCGGCCGGAAACAGACACCTGACCGTATATCCGGAAGGGACCCGTACCATGACCAGGGGGCTTTCACATCCCGGCAGCACGGTAGGCCGTCCCCTCAACAGGGAGATCCATCTGGCCGGGGATATCCTTTCCGGCCTCGCGCCGGCTCCACGGATAGTCTCCAGCATCATGGTCATGTCATGGGGGACACCGTTCACATACAGGGTGGCCCCTTCTCCGGAAATCCGGATTTCCCGCCTTCCCCATGAAAGGCTTATAGTGTTTTTTTCACCGCACTCGTCCATATCTTATTTTTCCGTATCCTGTTTTACATTTCCATTCCCGACTCTCTTGCACTCCCCGGTGACACACCGGATATCCTCATCCCGTATCCGGCCGGTTCCCTTACGGCCATGAGCTTCCTGCCGTCGGGAAGGATGATGCCGCCGTTAAAGACGGCTTTCCAGTCCTCCTGCCCGAGAGAGGCGGGGCTGATCCCCGCTTTTCTCATCCGTTCCAGAAGGGAGGTCGCATCCGTTTCGACCCCTTGCCGCCTGAGAACCGCCCGCCCGTATCCGCAGGAGAGTTCAAGGTCTCCTCTTGCCGTCTGTATTACGGCCGGTTCCGCAATTCCGGTGAGATTTTTCCGGCTGGCGGCGAGTATGCCCCTCAGTTCCCTTTGTGCCGATTTCCAGGCAGAAGCCCAGCTTTCGGAGGAGATTCCGGAAGGCGGTGACAATCCTGTCCCATAAGGATTGGTCCGTACCGGCCTCGGCCATCCGGGCCAGATACTCTTCCGTTGCGACACGTATGTCCGTCTTGTCTGCAGCCGCCATCCGGAGAATCTCATCCCGTACTTTTTCTCCGCATCCGTTGAAGATGTCATCCAGAAAAGCATCCATATGCTTGGGACCTGCAAGCTTTCTGAGGCCGTAATGTGCCACACCCTCATGCAGCAGGGTACGCTCGACGTCCGCTTTCCCCCGGGCATGTGGAAGATACAGGCAGATACGTTGCGAGGGGATGTCATACCAGCCCCGGATGTCTTTCCCGCAGGAGAGCAGGTCGCGTATGTCGGGAGAGCCTGCCTCGTCGGCATGACGGATCACTTCCACCGGAATATGCAGTTTCCCGGCCAGAAAAGACACATGACGTGCGAGCTCGTCCATCCGGACGTCCCTTGAAAGGAATATCTGCCCGTCCCGGGCGATATCCTCGGTGGAAACGGCAAGCGTGTTCCGTCTTTGGGCGGAAGTAAAATCCAGCCTGCTTTCCACATTGCGCGCTTCCACCTCCCCGGCAGTGGAACGGTATTCCTGTATGCCGCTTTTAAACCGGCCGATGTCATTCACCAGGTCAAAGATGTTCTTATATCCGTACTTCTCAGCCACGAGGCTGAGGGGATAGTCATAATGTCTCAGTATTGTCCCGTAGGGCACTTTCGGTCAAGTGCGGCAAATATGCCTTTGGGGGTATTGTCGAAACCGCCACCCTCCAGAAATCCTTCCGTCAGTGGCCCGCACGATGTCCAGGATCACATTCTCCACCGTGTTTTTAAACTCCCGGGATTGCTTCCCCGCGCAAACCCCTCCATGGTCTGTATTGCGTGCTGTATCTCATGGGCCAGGACAGACCTCACATCATCAGTCCGGGAGATGTTTATCACGATTCTGTTGTCCGGATGGAGATAGCCCCCGCAATAGTCGGCCGACGGCAGGTCCACAAATTCCAGCCGGGTCCGTTTCATTTCAGGATAGGCCTGGAACAGTTCATCGTCCTTCACATAGTCATCAAGATAGATCCGTTCACGCAGCGCGTCCTGTTCCTTCAGTCCGGTTGCCAGCTCCGTCAGTTCCTCAAAACGTTTCCACTCCGCTTCAGAGAGTGTTTCGCCCTCTATCTGCCGGTCAAGAAGATTTTCAAGCTCCCTATGCCAGGACTGTTTTTCCAGCAGTCGTGAATAGCCCAGATCTCCGGCCGGATGGTATTCGAAATCCGCCGTCTCATAACGCCACTTGCTATCAGCCCCGCGTTCCCAGCCTGTCGCCGCCTTTATTGTTCCGGCATCCTTGCCGGACTTTTCCATTTCGCGGGCGACGGCGAGGTTCTCCAGCCGCAGGGAGGCCCCTTCAGACCGGTCAAGTCTGGAGGCCCCTTTCTCTCCGATGAAGCGGAAACGTTCATGTGCGGTTATCTTCAGGTCGGCCTCGCTGAAAATGACATAGTTCCGCGCGCCGTCAGCCCGGCCGCCGGTTGAACACTCCGCCGGATAGTCAATCCCGGTAAAACCCGCCCGCGAAAGAAACCCGCTGGCAAGCCGCTGTGAATCGGTATCCCGGTCCGGATTCATGAACATATAGTCCAGAAAGCCGTAGAACTCTTTCCCGCTGTTCCATACATGCGACCTGCCGCTCCAGAACTCCGCCGTGGCTTCCGGAAAGAAGAAACGTTCCTTGCGGAGTTGCAGGAATATCTTTCCCTGCTGCTCCGCGGATACCGGCCTGTCCCAGTACAGATAGTTCATCCCGTTGTCTTCCGGGATTTCCACCGTATAGAGGTGGCGCGGCGGCTCAATGCGTATCCTGCCCGCATCTATGTCGGAAAGCAGCTCCTGCTTCTGTCGCTCGAATGCCTTTCTCCGTCCGCTGTATGCGCTTGTGGTACGCCCGTCCATATACACGGAAGAAATGTTCCGTTTCAAACTGTCCACATCGGTGGAAGAAAGGATCTGGCGTTTCCATATTCTCCATACCTCATCAAAATAATATTCGTTGTCAAGCACCGGGGATAAAGGCTCCCCGTCATAGGTGATGTGGTTTCCCCGCTTTATACCGATGGCCGCATATTTGCGGGCGATTCCTTTCACTTCCGTCACGTATGTCCCCCATCCGTAGGCCTGCGCCCCTTCACCGGTTCCGGTAAAGGCATGGTCGAAATGCCCGAAGGAGGCCGGACTGCCGTGATAGACCTGACGGAAGCGGATGTCGTCATTTGATGTGGAAAACGCGCCCGTGTTTTCATAAGCGTCCTTCAACTGTCCGGGAGACATCACGGCTATGTATTTCACTCCCTCGTCGTAACCGACAAGCCCGTCATAGCCCGCCTCCCTGACTTTGGACAAAAACTCCGGGGTTTCCGTCAGCATCCAGCAGTTTTTTTGCTTGATGCCAGCTCCAGCGCTTTCTCCGGGGATACCGTACCTCCTTTTCCTCCATAAAAAGACAGGACAGGTATTTCGCTGCCCAATGACTGCAGGATTTTTTTTTTACGGCCTGCCCGTCTTTCGGGTCAAAAGGGTTTCTTGAATTTACATACAGGTCATACACGTATCCTTCTTCCGTCCATTGTTCATTGCCATATTTGTCATCAGGAATGCTCATTGCACGCGTCTCTGCAATACCTCTTGCCTTTTCCGCATCGACGGAGGTGAAAATCAGGCCGGAATATTCACCGCCCTTGAATGTGTGGAACGGAACCTTTTGGGGTATATAAGTGATCCCGTCCCTCTGCCATCCCCTCTCGGGAGTAATCTGGTCTCTGCGCAAAGGTGTTCCATGGTGGACAACCAGAGGCTCGCCATTCTCATCGACAATCCTTGAAGCTGCCTCCGGTACATTTTCCCAGTCTCCAAACCAGTTCTTGAATGCTCTGGTGCGCACTTGGACCCACTGCCTCTCATTCAGGGAAGTCGGACTGCCGTTCGGAGCTTTCATGTATATGCCGTCCGCCTTGCCACGTGTGACAAGCTCCAGTTCTTCGTCCGTGACATGTTTATCGGAAGTATGTGTCATTGTTTGCCGGCTTAATATGATACCTTGTTCATAAAGTCATAAAGAGTTTTATCAGCAAAAAACTTGTTTACTTATTTACATTTCCGAAATTTAAAGTAAATAAGTAAACAAGTGATATATGTAGAATGCAAATGTTACTTACATTTCCGCATTGGCCTGCCGGCTTGCCTGGTTTATGGTGCCCGCCGCCTTCAGTGCATATCCCGCGGGTGTTCTGGCAAGCATCAGTGCGCTTCCTTTTCCTGCGGCTCCGGATGTGCCGGAAACAAAGGGGCGGCTGTACGGCCTTCCCCTTCATCAGGGAGTGCCATTCCCCGGCTTTCATGTTTTCCACGGCCACCCTTTCCTTACGTAGTTCTTTGACAATCTTCCCCACATTGCATTCCTTCCTTTCCGGAACGGCTGCCGAGTTGAATTTTTTCATAAGCTTTGACAAGCTTCTTCTCCCTGTTTTTTCCCGGCAGCCGAGATCTCGCTTTTCCCGTTCCGCGGCGTTGTCCGAGTACTGCGCCTCGTAAGTGGCCTGGAAGTACTCCCTGTTTATTTCCCTGATCTCGCTGTCCAGTTTCTCCACCGCCTCTCTGACCTGCTTTGCCGAGGGTTTCTTTGCCACGCCCTCCGCCGCTTTCTTTCCGGAGCTTCCGGAGGTTTCGGATGTCCGGGCCGCTGCCGTCTGCTTGCCGGCGGCATCTTCCAGTCTGAGGCCGTACATTTCCATCGCCAGTCTTTTGATCTCTTCCGTAGGCGAACTGATAAACGGTGCCGCATCCCGGTCTGCGTTCAGAACGACGGACTGCACCTTTTCCGTAGGGTTTTCTATATACCGGATATTCATCGGATCGTTTCTGACAGCCGCCAGTTGTACAGTCTCGGACGGGGCGGACACGTATCTGATGTTCTCCCCCTTGGCCTGCACCGCCGCCAGCCGCACGCTTTCCTCAGGCTGCCTGATCTGCCGGAAGATATCCGGATTCCTCTGGACGGCCATATGCTGCACCTTCTCCGTCGGTTCCGCTATATGACGGATGCATTCCGGATTTTTCTGCACGGCGGCCAGCTGTACTTTTTCTGTCGGCTCCCTGATTGCCGAGAGATACCGGGGATCTTTCAGGACGGCCGTCAGTTGCACCTTTTCTGCAGGCTTCTGCAGCAGGAAGATGCATTCCGGTCTCTTCTCGACGGCTTTCAGCTGTACTTTTTCCGTAGGGTTTGGGATGAAGCCGATATAGGAAGGCCTGTTGCCTATGACCGTCAGCTGCACCCTCTCACTTGGCGAAGTGATGAAATGGATGTTGTGCGGTGCGTTTCTGACAGCTGTCAGCTGTACCTTTTCCGTCGGTCTCTCAATAAAGCAGATGACACTTCTGTCCCTTCTGACCGCGGCCATCTGGACACGGGCGGAAGGGTTGGCGATCATGCTGATGGCGCGGGGATTGTTCAATACCGCCCTCATGTCCTTGTCGAACAGCGCGGCAAGGTGTTCCAGGATTGTAGGCATGGCTTTCAATGTTTAAAGGATTTGACTTCATCAAAAAACTCCTTTACGGCTTCCGTATCCGGTTCTCCGGATTTCCTGTTCCCCTTCATCCGGAATACCAGCCTTTGGGCGGCAGCCAGAATACCGGCTGTGGGCGGCAGGTCCGCCTTGAACATCCCTTCCACGGCCGTGAAGCAGGCCAGGGGGGATGGGGCCTGCATGAGAAGGACACTTTCAGGAGAGGCGATTACGGCGGCAAGCTGTACTTTCTCCGTTGGGTTGGTGAACAGCCGGACAAGTTCCGGCTTTTTCTGTACGGCGGCAATCTGCACTTTTTCTGTCGGCTCTTTGATCCTTTGGATTGCGTCCGGATTGTCCAGAACTGCTGCAAGTTGTGCACGTTCCTGCAACAGGTTGTTTTCATTTGGCATGGCAGTTTCTTTTTTATGTTATATTTCAGGGGCAATGATAGGAGGATACAGTGCAACCGTATTGCACTTAACAAAAATTAAGCGGATATCCGGGACTCACGTCCGGGATATCCGCAAGTGGAATTCAAGGTGGTGTGGCCGCTTCAGGCCGCTTCAGTCGTTTCCTTGTACAGCATGATGTCCGTATAGGACGAACTGTAGTTCATTCTGGCCGTAAGAGTGGACATGCCGGCCCCCTTGAAAGGATTGCCGGTTTCCGGATGTTCCTCCATCCACCGGCAGAAATCCAGTATGGGGGACTTGCCGGAAGTGAAATAGACGAAAGGGTGTCCTTTCAGTACCAGCAGGACATCCAGATAGTCCGTAAGTTTCCAGTCCATCCTGTATGTGCTGATGTCCGTCGCCATGTAGGGGGGATCTATCAGAAAGACCACATCCGGGGAGTCCCTGTACTTGTCCGTCAGTTCCCTGTAGTCACAGCATACCACCTCGAGTCCGTCAAGATAGCCCTCGCAACTGTAGTCGCTCAAGCGTATATTGTTGTAGAAGTTCAGTTTTCCGAGCTCCCCGATGTTCCTGGCATATTTGCCGGAGAACAGCAGGGAGGAAGAGATGGTGAGATAGTCCACAAAGCCGGTGCTTTCCTCCCGGCGGATACGTTCCAGGAATATGCTGTGCATCTTCTTGGAGAGCATCCTGTGGCGGGGAATTCCTTCCGAGAGGCGGCGAAGGTCGGAAAACAGGGCGTTCGTCCGGCTGATGTTCTCCAGACGCTCGCGGTAGTTGTCGTGGTCATTGTAGATCACGGTTGCATCGGGTCTTTCCCGCTTGGTGATGTGCGAGAGCAGTCCGGAACCGCCGAACAGGTCGACGAACACCGTCCTGTCACTGAAACGTTTCAAGACTTTTCTGAACTCCGATGCGAACATGCGTTTCTGTCCCACAAAAGGAAGTGGGGCCTGGCTATAATAGCACTTTTTCATTGCTGTAGTCATTCTGTCGTGTAATTGAGTGTTTATGTTTCGGATGCAAAGTTCGTCTCTTCTCCCCAGGAAAGCGAAAGTTCCGCTCTTTTCATACTGTATGGAACGTACATTCCTTTTTGAACCGCCCGAGGATCTCATACACCTTTCTTTCGGAAACGCCATGTCTGGCCGAGAGGAAGGCCACACAATACGTCACCTTGTCACCTTTGCGGCGCATTTGTTCGTACTCCCTGTACAGGTCTATATATTTATAGTCGTCCGGCTTGTAACCTGTCCCGGCCAGACGCTCCAGAAGCTCCCTATTAAAATTTAGAATCTCAAACAGTGTCATAGCAAATATTTTTCTATCTTTGCAGAGCCAATCATTCAACGACATATAAAAAGCGCACCCCGCGACGGAGGGTATTTGCCCCCAGTCGTGCGGTGGTGCGCATTTATATGTTAATGAGTGATTGGCGTTACTTTTTAACAGGCTGGGGGCTTTTTTACTTTCCTTTCCGTACAAAAATCCCCGCAGATCTTTTTTGATTATGTGCGTATGTGACAGGCTCCGGGCCTTTAAGGCTGCAAGATATACCACAAGGCTGCAATTTCGTTGCAGTATGACTTTTATTTTCAGATAACACGTTTGCTTCTATGGAAAATATACTTATTTATATATTAAAGTAAATAAGTAATATACATGATTATGTATATTTATATATTTAAGTATGTAATGTGAAATATATTTAAAGTATAATACTGATAAAGTAAATATGTAGAAAAATATTTGGTAAACATTTCAAAAAAGCGTATCTTTACAGCGTAATAATCAAGGAGATAGACAAATCATGAAAACAATTACGACAGCATGTGTAAACCACAAGGGCGGTGTGGCAAAGACCACTTCGCTGCTGAATCTGGCGGCCGGAATCGCACGGCTGCACGGAAAGAAGGTATGTGTCATAGATGCGGACCCGCAGGCGAACACGACGATGGCGGCGTTCGGGGAGGAAATGGCAAGTCTTCCCCAGGATGTCATGCTCGAGAGTGTGCTGCAGGAAATCATGCAGGACAGACCCCTGGAGCTGAAGCCTCTCACGTGGCTGGACAGGGTGGATGTGCTGCCGGCGTCCTTGGACCTGGCGGCCACGGAAGTGATCATGAACACTACCCCCGGGAGGGAATTTCTTTTCAGGGAGATAATAAGAGGCCTGGAAAAGAAATATGACCATATTCTGATAGACTGTCCTCCCTCATTGGGCATCATCACACAGAACGCGCTTATGGCGAGTGATTTTGTGATCATACCCACGGACGGGAACTATTTCGCCATGAAAGGAATCGAGAAGATACATTATATCATCAGCCTGCTCAGAAGGAAACTCGGCGCGGAGGTCAGGATTCTCGGTTACTTCATGACAAAATACAATGCGGGAAGAAAGCTGGACGTGGACATCAGGGAGAGTCTGATAGAAACATTGGGGGCGAGCGTGTTCGAGACAACCATACGGAACAACGTGGCGCTGGGAGAGGCGCAGTACAATGCACGGAGCATTTTTGATTATGCACCCTCGTCAAACGGGGCAAGGGATTACCGGAGTCTGACCGAGGAATTCCTTAAAAGGATCAGGAAAATGAACAAATAATAAAGGAGAAGGAATATGAAAGAATTCAAGTCGAAAGGGATTTCCCTGGAAAATATGGTGGGGGCAGACCCCATGAAAGAAAAAAAAACGGCGGGGACACCGGGAAAGGCGTATAACCAGACCATTGTCCTGACCGAGGATCTGGTATGGGAACTGAGGACATTTGCCGCGGACCACCGTTACAGAGGGGTAAAGACTGTCATAGAAGCGATGATAGGCTGCTTTCTCAGGGAGGACGGGACATTGGACCGCGACAGGTTGGAGCAGTTCTGGAAAGAATACGTAAAGAAGTAAAGTTTTATATTACTTTTGAAGTAAATAATATTTCAAAGTAAGATACTTATAAACTGAAAGAAGTAATACAATGAAAATTTTAAGGTATATATTGTTGGCCTCACTCACATGTGCATTATCCGCATGTGAAAAGGATGAGATCCTGCCGGAACCTGAACCGCCGGTTGTCACCCCGGGGGATGATCCGGGAAAGGATGAGGAAGAAAAGATACGACTCGGAATAACCGCATCGTTGCAGGCGATGCAGACAAAAGGAATCATAGAGGCATTCCTGCCGGGACATGAGATGGGGGTGTTTATCAGTACTACTGACACCGGCTCTCCATATGTATATAATGTGCCTTATGCCTTTGACGGTAAAAATGGCGGAATGCCGGCGGGGACGCTCCGGTAGAGGGTGATTCGGAGGTGGCCGCTTATCTGCCGTACAACGGACAGGCATCAGGGGACAGGCTCATCCCTTTTGAACTGGCGGACCAGCACGACATCCTGTATGGAAGGGCGTCGGTCACCAGGGACATTCCGACAGCGGATATTGAGATGAGACATGCCATGAGCCTGGTACGCATCAAAATTCTGAAAAATGAATATATGGGAGAAGGCATTGTCTCAAACATAAGGTTTGACAATGTGATCACAAGGATGACGCTTGACATCAGGCGGGAAACCAACTCCCCCCTGATATTCGATTTCTCAAGCAGGGGGAGCCTGCAAGCTGGCGGCAACTATCATCTGAACGATGCAGATCCGGTGGTGGTGGAGACAATCCTTCCCCCTGTCTACGGTTATGACCAGAAAGTGACGGTCAGTTTTACCATTGACGGAAAGGAATATTCCTATGAGTTCCACAGGGACCATGAATGGGAGGCGGGAATGAAATACACCTATACATTGAAAATGACGGGAAACTACAACTCCCCGGTCAACATGGAGCAGGTGGACATCGATGTGGAGTACTGGAGTCGGTATGGCAAGACGGACCAAATTATACTCAACCCGAATCCGGAAGATTACGAGTTTACCATTTGGCCGAATTATACGGAATATGGCTATGACTGTTATCAAAATGAAGGTAAAAGTATTTGGTACATTCTACTATCCTTGGTGTGGCACATCAGAAGGAGAAATGCGGTTTGTATTTATGAGGCCGGGTACGAATGAGATTGTGGAGCAGTTCCAGCCGATAGACATCAAGACGAATGGGGCATGGGATGGAAAACGTATCCAGTGCTATGTGACTTCCGTTCCCGGTACATACCAGCTTGTGCCGTTATTCCGCAAGAAAGGAGAAACGATGTGGTGCAGGGCAGCTGATTATGATTATGGCAGTACGGACGAGGAATGGCTGTATGAGGTGAAAGCGCCTGCGTCGGGATAATCTGCCGGCATTACGCATGATGGAAGTGGAAGGACAGGGATATACTTCTATTCTTGCATATCCGGTTCCTGATGATGATCCGTGGAATCTGGTATATACTTTATCCAACCGAGGAGAAAAGGCACTGAGGGGCGAAATAAAAGCAGTTTGGGAACGTGAGTTCAAACTGAAGTCTAATTCATATAGTCCAAGTACCAAAAAGAAAGGAGCAGTAAACGATGAGGAATGGAAAGATGAAATCGGTAAGGATTCTGTGGACATTCCGACAGGAACACGTTTCTGGAAGGGTATTATGAGTTGCAAATTCCCAGTTAAAAGACTTGCTCCCCGACATGATGGAGTTAAATATGCCATTCCAGTCTTACATTTATATTGGAGAACTGAAAATTCCAATGAGTGGATATTACTTCGTTGTGATGCGGATTATCTGTTCAACTGCAATTATACAGGAGGTTATATATGGGATGAAACGACGAATTATGTGAAAGTCATGCCCACAAAGTTGGCATTAAAATTTATATATCATGAATATATTTACAGACAATCAGTTGCGAAAAGCAGAGCAGATACTTCAATCTCCGCTTTCAAAATTATCGGACTTGACTTCTTCCGATATCCGGAATCTGGCAGTTGTATGGTGTTATTATTCGGAAAGATTGAAGGGAATACATATACATACGTCGAAACAGAGGCCTTGTTGAAAGATGGCATAACATCGGAAAAACGATACGAGGATGCCAAAATGCTGAAGAACCTGCATAATCTTTTTGTTTCTGAAATGGAGTATATCCATAAAGGGAAGAATACCGAGATAATAGATGAGCGTACTCTGCTCCGTCTGCATTCCGGGCTGTCTTCCGGACTGGTTTCCGATGAGGAAGCCGGACTGTTTCGCACACGTCCGGTAAGAATATCCGGAACTGATTATGTACCTCCCCGGGATGTATATGAGATACGTTTCAAACTAAGCGAGGTGCTTTACCGGCAGACGGAACTGGAGAATCCCCTTGAACGTGCTGTGTATCTCCATTGCAACATTGCACGGATACAGCCGTTCATCGACTGCAACAAACGTACGGCACGCCTTGTGGAAAGCATTGTGATGATGAATGCCGGACTGATTCCGGTCTATTCAGCAAAAGATGCCGATATTCTGAATTACCGCAAGGGGCTGATCAGTTTCTATGAAAACGAAACATATAGTCTGTATACAGATTATTTTCTGGACAGGCAGTTGGTTCGGATAAAGGAATTGACAACGGATGCCAGAATGGAAATGTAATTCATTGAAATGACATAAGATGAATTTAAGGTGGAAAAGTCTCGCTGCAGTGATGCACCGGGACTTTATTTTCTCATTCCTATTATAAAGTTATGAATTAACTCTCAAGAAGATTAATCTTGAATTATAAACAAATTATTCATTAAACCAGATCAAATTGATCTAAAAGGTAATGTCTATTATACCCGAACAGTTTTATATGGTATAGAGGATTGTCTTTCATCACGTATTTAAGAAGAACTTAACTTTTGTAGTAAAATAATCCGATGTTATCATACGTACAATAATATTCTAGTATTCCTGTATCCTGAAAAGCATTATCTCCGTTCGTGAATACGTTTCAATAAGCAAATCGATATAATACATTATAATCATACTAATCACTGTCCATGTACTTCATACTGTATCTTATTAGGGAAGCAGTAAACCTGCCTATGCCTTTCTTGATTCTGCTCAACTCTTTACCATTGACAGAAAAAAACGGTAAAAGTAATCTTTTTATTAAGTATTATTTCCCGTACATTTACTATTAGATACAACCATAATTATACTACCAGATAAATTTTATTTTGGCGTTACAGATGTAGGAATTTCTTTTACCGTTTACGCAAACGGTATTTTTTTCTATAAAAATCTTATAAATATTGGATTATATTTTAATTCATATTTATATATTTGCGTTGAAAAATAAAATAACCTTTAAAAAAGAGCGAATTTATTAACTTGTTAATTGAAAAAATCATAATTAGAAAAACTGCTTAAAACCGAAATAGAAATCACAGATAAATTTTCATAAAACACATCTTCAAATATTAAAGCTATGAAAAAAGAGCGACTAAAGTTAGTAAGCGCTATGTTACTTTTATCCGGCTTTTCTACCGGATATGTTCAGGCCGCCCCTCATGCAGCGGCTGTAGAAATGCATTCTGTACAACAGGACAATGCTTGTACGGGAGTGGTTGTGGATCAGAACGGTGAAACCGTCATCGGTGCGTCTGTTGTTGTCAAAGGGACAACGAACGGAACAATAACGGGACTGGACGGAGATTTCAGTATTCCAAACGTAAAGAAGGGTGATGTCATTGTCGTTTCATATGTGGGTTATATGAACTCTGAAATCATATGGGAGGGCAAGCCATTGAAAATAGCACTGAAAGAAGACAGCAAGACCTTGGACGAGGTTGTTGTTGTAGGTTATGCGCGACTGTCAAGAAAGCCAATCTGACCGGTGCGGTTTCTGCCGTCGATGACAAAGTGCTGGCAGACCGTCCCATCGTCAATCTGGGACAAGGTTTGCAAGGAACAATCCCTAACTTGAACATCACCACCAGCGGACAGCCGGGGAAAAGGCTCAAGCTTCAATGTCCGCGGTGAAACGTCCATCAACGGTGGTAGCCCGCTGGTTTTGGTTGACGGAGTACAGATGGACCCGAACCTGATCAATCCGCAAGATGTGGCAAGCGTATCTGTATTGAAGGATGCAGCTTCTGCCTCTATCTATGGAGCCCGTGCCGCTTATGGTGTTATCCTTATCACAACCAAGAGCGGCCGCAAGAATATGCCTACACAAGTGTCATTCGATGCATCTGTCTCATTCAACAGCCCGACAACCCGTCCGGAATATATGAATTCCATGGAATATGCGCACTGGATGAACGCCGCAAACAATACGACCAGCGGCCGTGACCTGCTCAGTCAGGAGGAAATGGAGCATATAGAGGCTTATTTCTATGATCCGGTCAACAACCTTCCGGTCTTTGTGGCAAAGGACCCCAGCAGCTGGCAGTACGGAAACTGTCAGGCCGGCAAAATATGCCTATTGCGGAAATACGGATTGGATGAAAGAGATGTATAAGAAAACTTACCCTGTCCAAAAGTATAATGTAAATATTAACGGTGGTAGCGACAAGGCCACTTATTATACCTCGGTGGGTTATATGGACCAGGGATCACTGATGCGTTACGGGGATGAGGGCTTCCGTAAGTTCAATATGGTGAACAATATCAATTATGACATCAACAACTGGATGCACGTATCCATGAAGACAAGCTATATCCGTACCGAACTGGACGGACTTGCCCAGGATGCCGTGCACGGAGAGTCATGGATCGGTAACGACACACAACCTCTCATGCCTGTAAAACATCCTGATGGTAACTGGTCAGGTCAAGGTAATTACACCAACTTTGCCGCAGTTTTTGGATGAGATGGGTTCACGTAAGACCACGAAGAATGACTTCTGGAACACCCTTGCCTTGAAACTTACCCCATTGAAAGGACTGACAATCAACATGGACTATACATTCAACTATTATGCGGAACATGGCAAGGTACACAGAAAAACATTCAACGAATACGGTATAGATGGCAAATTCTTACAGGTTTTCCAACACTCCAGGCCAAGCGGCGTGTCAGAAAGCCAGGCCAATGACACATACAACGCTTTCAACCTGTTCGGTGACTATGAACTAACTTTGGGCAAACATTATTTTAAAGTAATGGCCGGTTACAATCAGGAAACCAAGCATACCCGTGGCTTCTCGGCAAGCCGGGGGATGAGCTTATCTCCAATGACCTTCCCTCAATGGACGCCGCTACCGGAGAGAAATATGTGGGCAACTCGGACGACAGCTGGGCCACAAGAAGCGGTTTCTTCCGTGTAAACTACAGTTTTGCGGACCGTTATCTGTTGGAGGTGAGAACGGCCGTTATGACTTGGCGTCCAAATTCCAGAAAGATGACCGTTCCGTATTTAGTCCTTCCTTCTCTTTGGGCTGGAAATTATCGGAAGAAAGCTGGTTCAAACAAGCCACTAACGGATTTTTTGATGAATTGAAAATAAGAGGCTCTTACGGTAGTCTGGAACACCAGGATTTGGATAATGGGTGGTACGCTTATCTGTCCAATTATGGGACAGGTACCTTGGGATATATCATGGGGGAAAACAGCCCCAATATGTATTGCCCGGTGGTCTTGTAAGCAATACCGTTACCTGGGAAAAGGTTACCCAGTGGGACTTGGGGCTTGACTTTGTCATCCTGCAGAACCGTTTGAAGGGTACATTCGACTATTACCAGCGTAAAACGACCGATATGTTGGGACCGGGTAGAATATTGCCTAATATCCTAGGTATGAGTGAGCCCTTGGAGAATGCCGCCGATATGGTAACACGCGGTTGGGAACTGGCATTAACCTGGAATGACCAGCTGGACAACGGATTGCATTACAGTGTGGGATTCAATCTTTCTGACACCCGGGCGGAAATCACCAAATATGACAATCCGACCAAGTCATTGTCTTCTCCATATTATGAAGGACAGATAGTCGGTGACATCTGGGGATATGAATCCAGCCTGTTCCAGTCTGCCGATGAGATAGCTTCGGCTCCTGACCAGTCCAAACTGGACGGCGGAATCAGCAAGGTGCCCGGTGATATCAGATTTATGGATATTGACGGCAACGGTGTCGTGGATTATGGAGAGAATACGGTTGACAAGCCGGGTGACATGAAGATTATCGGTAACAACAAGGCGCGTTACCGTTACGGATTCAATATCTCGGCGGACTGGAAGGGCTTTGATTTAGGAATATTCTTCCAGGGTGTCGGAAAACGTGACCTGATGCTCCCCCATACATTTAAATGGCAATACGGAAGCATGTGGCAGGTTCCTACTGCTGTAGGTAACGATTACTGGCGTGAAGACAATGCAGGGGGCTGGCTTCCGGTGGCACGTTTCAATGGCAGCCAAGCTTTAGGTCAAAACCAGACACGCTATCTGCTTGACGCATCCTACCTGCGTCTCAAATCATTGTCTTTCGGATATACCCTGCCTGTTTCCCTGACGAAACAATGGGGAATACAGAAATGCCGCGTATATTTCACCGGAGAGAACCTGCTGACTTTCAAGCATACTCCGGAAGGATTTGACCCGGAACTGGACGATCCATACAAGTATCCGCAGCAGAAATCGCTGGCTTTGGGACTTAATATTGTATTCTAATCTTAACACAAAACTTTTATGAAACTGAAATATGTACTTTATATGGCGGCTGCCCTGTCTCTGACAGGCTGTAATGACTCTTTTCTGGAAAGAGGCCCGCAAAATTTGAATGACCAGAGTTTTTGGATATCTGTCAATGACCTGAAAGCCTATGCCAATGCCTTTTATGGTCTGATACCGGGAGGAGTCAGTGTTCTGGATGACACGGACAGTGACATCCAGGTCCCCAACGATATCAATTCTTTCCTATGGGGACAATATGTCGTGCCTACAGAAGGTGGCGTATGGCAAAAATCAAACTGGCAGAATATTCGTAACATCAATTATTTCATGACACATTATCAGAGTGTGCAGGCTGCCGAAGCGGATGTCAACATTTATGTAGCTGAAATGCGTTTCTTCCGTGCGCTGGAATATTTCAACAAGATTCAGCTTTTGGGAGATGTGCCTTGGCTGGAAGTTGACCTGAATGTGGACAGCGAGGAACTGTATGGTCCGAAAATGAAGAGAAACCAAGTGTTCCAAAAAATCATCGAAGACCTGGATTTCGCCATCCAATGGCTGCCGGAAGCAGGCAGTGAAGAAGCCAACCGCCTGAATAAGGACATAGCCAGACACGTAAAGGCACGTTTCTGCCTGAATGAAGGTACCCATTATAAATACCATGATGAATTGGAATATGCCTCAGAAGCAGAAAAGTGGTTGCAAATGGCTGCAACTGAAAGTGACAAGCTTATCACATCAGGAAGATATGAAATCTATAATACGGGCCATCCACAAGAAGACTATTTCAATATGTACCGCATAGACGACAAGAGTGACCTGAAAGAGGCCGTCCTCTACGTGGATTATAAGACGAACATACGTGAACACAACATGGCAGCTGCAGGACGTGAGGCCGGATGCGGTTTCTCCAAAAGTTTTGTAGAAAGCTTCCTTTGTTCGGACGGGCTTCCCATTTCACTAAGTAATAAATATTTAGGCGATGAAACAATGAGAAAGGAAACGGCCAACCGTGACCCCCGTCTGAAACAGCTGATCCTCACCAACGATTTTCCGACAAACGTGACAGATGACCTGAAAGACTCTACTTTTGTGGTGAATGAGGATGAGTTTATCACCCAGCACTGTTTCACAGGATACAGACCTATCAAAGGATTCAATCCCATATACTCACAGGCGTTGTATATGAAAAGCTCCTTCGATGGCATCGCTTACCGTTATGCAGAAACCCTGCTGATCAATGCGGAAGCAAAAGCGGAATTGAATACCATCACCAATGCGGATTTGGATAGAACTGTCAACCAATTAAGAGACCGTGTTGGAATGCCTCACCTGACAGTAAATGTAGGTTTTACCGATCCCAAATGGCCGGACTGGGGATACAGCCTGAGTCCTGTTTTACAAGAGATCCGTCGTGAACGCTGCATTGAGTTGGCAGGAGAAGGTTTCAGATTCAATGACCTGAAACGTTGGAAAGCCGGTAAACTGCTCAATAATGTACTAACTTATGTGGGAAAAAGAAAACCTGACGGTAATCTGGCCATTGTATATCCCAACTACACGAATCCCGACCTTTCATATCAGGCAGGAAAAAGCCGTACTTGGGAGGACAAGATGTACCTTTATCCGATTCCGACAGGAGAACTTCAGAGAAATCCGCAATTGTTACCACAGAATCCGGGATGGTAGATGTAGTAACAATGGATTTTCCAGCTGTGATTTAGATTGACAAGGAAACCACCATGGGCAGATATGTACCGGTGGTTTCCTTTTATTTTATCAGGTCGGTTACTATATTGCCAGATAAAATCCTGTAAGACGGACAGATTCAAGAATGTCAGTATTTGATATCAATATGTTTGCCAATAATGAATAAAGAATCAGAAAAGAAGGCCGGCTGTCTTTAACATCACTGGGAGTAGATAAAGGACAATGGATGTACTCTATTCACTATACTTTTAGGCTGTCTTAATCTCTTCAAGAAAGACATCATATATGTGGATGGTTTTTCTACTATTTTAGAAAATATTTTAACTAGAGAAAAAGGTTTTTCCATTCCGTTTTTTGATCCTTTTCGTCTGCAATGACAATAGCCTTGCCACACTCTAGTTTAGAGTAATGACAGGGCTATTTCATGTTTATCTATTATAATCTTTCATTTTCCCGCATATCCGGGTTTTATCCCATCCTCTTTATTGTTTCTATTCCCAATGAGATGTGAATTGGAAAGTTATCTTATATCCAGTGCCTGTTATCTCCTTGCCATCAAATTCACCGAAATCAAGAGTCTGCTTGCCTGACGGAGATTTGATGTTTGAGAGTATCATAGCATTGTCTATTATAATATCGAAAGACTGCGGAGTGGCACTTTTTTTTCCCGTGTATCCCCATCCTGATTTATTGTTTCCCATTCTGAATACGCATACATAACCTTTTGGTTCTGCTCTATCCGCACAGGATAGCTCACTTCATCCATATTGTCCATGTCGTTTTTGGTCTGTCCATATATCCTGCATATTATACCGGAACAATCTGTGGATGACACGGTCAAATATTCATAACTTTTACCACTATTCGTACTTGAAGTTGAACTGTAAAATCTATCCAAATTAATTGTGATACTTCTTATGGATTGCTTGAAACTGGCTGTAATAGTACTGTTGGAACCATGCAGGGGGTGGCGGTAGTGGTTGAACTGCCTGGATTTTCGATAGTTACATCACCACCTATAATTGTCCAGCCTGTAAATTCATACCCACTCTCCGGAGTAGCCGTAATACTGATCGGCTTTTCCACCTGATATTCCCTTGTTCCTTTCGGATTAGTTGTTCCGCCTTCACCTGCATTGATCGTCAGTGTGCGTTTTTTTTCCTTGAATCCACAATGGAAAGTATGGTCCTGACCGCCTAAGTCAACATCGAACTCTGAAGTCCCGGATTGTGCATAATCGTATTTCTTAGGTTGATTAGCCGGCCCTCCATAAAAAATAGTTCACCTCATATCCTGCATCAGGATGGGCTTCAACAGGAACATTTTTGCGTCCGTCATACAGTCCTGCTCCAGTGGCATACCCCCGGTAAAATCAACCCTTCCGTCTGAAGAGCGGGCTGAGGTTTCCAGCATCCCCTCGCCTTCGATGATGATACGTGTATCACCGGTAGGGACCGGTTCGTCCTTTTCAGAATCCTGTTCCATTATCTCCTCATTCTGGCAGCCTGTGAACATGGCCACGAACGCCGCCAACAGTAAAAATTTAACTTGTTTCATACTTCATTCTTTTTTAAAGGTTTATTATAATTGTATGTATCATTTCTTTTTCTTATCGTCCAGCACGTCGGCATCGATGCGGGCTTCGAACGTCGCATAAAGCACGAACCGGTTGAAAAAATAATAAGTATTGCGTGTCTTGCTGAACCTTATGTCAGCCCCCATCAGCCGGAGTTCCTCCAGGTAGTTGCTGACGGTCCGTTCACTCACCCGCATCCTGCCGGCCAGTTCCGCACGGCTGCCGGTACTTTCCTTCCGGATCAGCCTGTACATCCGGTTGATCCGTTCTATGTAGCTGACAACGGAAAGGCTCGTCATATCCTCTCCTCCAGTCCGGTCTGTTCCAGGAATCTGCGGAAATACCCCTCCTCCAGGTACAGGCATCTCATCAACGCCTCCTTTCCCTCCCTGGCATACACCCGGCGAAGGAGCGGGAAATCCGTGGAATAAATGTTCCATCTGATCAGCCCCTCCGCCCTCCGGTCAAGTTCCGGGCAGTCAGTTCCTTCCATCCGATACCTCACGGAGAGGAAGTACAGGTTCTTCAGCCTGTATTTCTCAAGAAAGGAAATATCCTTCGGGCATGCCTTCAGCCCGTCGGCGGCGATGCACCTTAATACAAGCTGTTCAATCTCTTCCTGAATTGTCATATCCATACCAGTATGGTTTTATAGTTCTACCGTTCTTTCTTATCTCATAATGCAGATGATAGCCTGTGCTTCTGCCCGTGTTCCCGGCAAAGCCGATAACAGCCCCTTTCCCGAGCTTTTTGCCCTCCGTCGTATAGTAAGCCGCCAGATGTGCGTAAAGCGTTTCAAAGCCGTAGGAATGCCGTATGATAACGCATCTTCCATAGCCTCCCTTCCTTCCTGCGAAAACGACCGTACCGGAAGCGGTGGCATGGACCGGTGCGGCCAGCTCCACTGCCATATCGATTCCCGAATGAAAACTATGTTTTCCCGTTATGGGATGAATCCTGCCTCCATACGGGCTGCTTATCCTGAACTTGTCTTTCAGGGGACATGACAGAGGGAGCCTGTCTGCCACCCCGTACCGGTAAAGTATGTCCCGGCAAGCTTCCAGGCTTTCCAGACGGCTGCATTTTTCCAGTGCCGTATCGAGCAGTTCCCTTCCGTTTTCCCCCTCGAAAGAAAAGGGGAAGAACAATATGAGCATCAGCAGTTTCATCTGGATATCCTCCTTAATATCCTGTCCGCTTCATCTTCCGTTTTCTGCTCCTGCAGGCTTCTGAACACTTCCTCCGCTCCCAGAAGTGACTTGTTTTTAAGTTTGTACAGAAAGTGCCGGCCGCCGTTTCTCTCCTGGATCTCGATGATGAGCCTTTTCTTGTCAGGAATGGTAAACTTGTTCATGGCCACTGTGAACATCCGGCTCTCATATGTGCAGGTCTCTCCTCCGGGTAGTCGAAAGCGAACAGGATGTTCTGCTCGATCTGCTGCACCGCCGTCTTCTTGTGAATCTTTGCATCCTGGATATAGAACCGCATGAAATCCGTCGTATAGCCTATCTGTGTGCGGTTTGTCAGCGTCATTCGCAGCAGCAGGATGTCCCCGTCGATGAAGATGTTTCCGACCTCGAACTCCATGCCGGCATTCTTGTCCTTCAGTCCCAGGTCCAGGGGAATCCTCTTCGAGATTGCCTGCCTGATCCTTTCCTTCTGTTCGCTTGACCGTTCCCTCTCGTCAAGGATGGCCACCCTTTGCGTCTTTTCCTTGTCAATGACAAAGCTGAAACGTTCGGGAAAGGGGCATAATGGAGATTGAAAGTGTAGAATTTCCCCCCTTCGACCACTGCTGAGATGTTCGTGTCTTCCGTAAACTCTCCGGTGGCTTTCACTGCCAGGATGTTGTCCACTCCCTCGGCCTTTTCAACCTCCACATTTGTACTGCCATAGTCCACATAGGTGATTCCGGCCGGGAAAATGAGGAACATCTGCCTGTCCTTTCCCACCGGCAGTGTATGGGGCGCGGGTGCCTGGCCGTCCACACGCACATAGCTCTCCACCGGGTGGGCGTTATAGCTGATGGCATAGGAGTAGAACTTCGTGTCGGCTGTCACCACCGACAGGGTAGTCTCACCCGGGAAATTCTCCTCGGCCGCTTTCAGGCGTATGATCTCCGGGCAGTTCCCGACTTTCTCACCGATGACATAGTCACCGCCGATACTGTAATACTTCACCTCGGTAGGGAATATCAGGTGCAGGGTCTTCTCGTACCCGATCTGAAGGGGCACTGCCGGAAGCTCCTCGATCCTCTGGGCTTTCCCTGAAAGGAAAACGGACAGGAACAGTCCTGTTATGTAAATTCTGTTCGGTTTCATGGTTTTCTTTCAATTCTATATCTTTGTATGCTAATTTTAAAGTTGTTTGCTTATGAATACAAATCTCAATCAGTTGCTCAAGGATCTTGAAATAGGTCCCGCTTATGTCAAGATCCTTATTTGCCTCTTGGGGTGTACTTTTATGCTGTACCCGACCTTTTTTCACTTCACCTGTTTTTTCCGGGAACTTCCTGTATACGAACAGGTACTTTTCACATCGGGCAGTTCCGCTTTGTATACGGGGGTCGGAATTCTTCTTTCAGCGATAAGTCCGGTAAAGTATCCAAGGATACTCTATACCCCTTTGGCGATGCTTTCCTCTTCAGTAATGATAAGTCTTTTCATTTGTTTATTTTTTCTGAATGAGGAGTGCAACCGTTTCAAGCTATTCTCAACCGTTCTGTCGGTAATGTATCTGCTGCAGTTCATTGCGGGTGGCATTTCCATACTCAAGGAAAAGAAAGGAGAGAAAGACAATGCACATTACTGACTCCCTTATAAAATCCGCGTATTCATATACTGTTTGCAAGAAAGCGGAGAAGCCCATAAGATAAGCACACAGTCAGCCACCAAAAAGCAATGAAGGTATCCTGTTGATTCATATCATGCAGGATCTCAGTATTGCACAGCAAAGCGCTCTAGCGCACAAAACAGCAACAGCAGCCAGTACCAGTTCTCACGTATGAATGCCCCCCAGGTGGCTTTCCCCTTTCCGTGCCTTCACTTCCCGCCCGCCTTCCGGTTCTGAAGCCAGACGGAGAAGGATTGCCTCAAATGTCAGTACGGCAGCCATTGTGAAGAAAATGCCGGCATGGCTCAACAGGTTTTCCATTTTGCTTTAGTTTTTATTTTCATTTTCATTCTTTTTCTTTCTCATTTTTCCCTTGTCCTCTTCAGGCAGTCCTCCGGTTCCGCCTTCCTACCCAGATTCCGGCTGATTGTTCCGTGCCCCATAAAGAGGGGCTATCACTATAAGTATACATGCAATTCCTAATACTATGATGAATAATAGTCGGATCAGGTAATCTGCTTTTTCCCAAATAATTCCCATATCACATCGTTTTTTTAATTCTTTATTTGATCAGACTCTTTCAGGAACCGTGCCACATCGACGGCTGGTCTTTCCTCTCCCTGATATCATGCAATTTATTTCATGGATGTTTCATTTTTCTTTTCCTTATGATATTCTCCAGATATACCCAACATCTTATTATAATCTTTTCAAAGATGTCAGTAAACAAGAGTATATTTAAACAGAGTAACATAAGGATAGGGACAGCATATCCCCAAGCCCCAAGCTTGTTCCAAAGTTCTTCCATGTCATACAGTTTTTAAGTTATTCAATCTGTCAAATTCCTTCAGGAAGCGTGTCACGCCGTCAACCGGGCTTTCCTCTCCCTGATATCATGCAAATCTATTTCATGGATGCTTCTTTGCATCTGTCCGGTCCCTTTCTGACGCCTTCTTCTTTTTTCCTTGAATATTCATGGTAACTCTTCCAAAAGCCCAAAATGTGGGAAACAATATTAAGGGTGAGAAGAAAGCAGAAAAGTAAGATGGTCACAGAACCGTTTTTCGATAAGAATTCTTCCATATCATACATTTTTTTATCATTTGTTATTGTCACTTTCAGAGTCCGTTTATAATGGCTTACAGGTACACAAGGCTTGCCAAGTCCTTGTCTTTTACCGGAGTAGCTAATTATCAGGGCATGTCCCGTCACATGGACATGAGGACTCTCCGCATCCAATCGGCAGAAGCACTGCCGGAAGCTCCTTGATCCTCTGGGCTTTCCCTGAAAGAAGAATCAGGAGAAGTATCCCTGTGATGTAAACTTGGTTTTGTCTCATTCTTACTAAATATTATCCCCAGTCAAATAGCCTATAAAAGCAGTTTGCCGGGATTTTATTACTTTTGCAATTCAGTTATTAATTAAAAGCAACCGTCATGTCTACAAATTACAACCAGTTACTGAAAGATCTTGAAATAGGTTCCGTTTATGTCAAGATCCTTATTTGCTTTTTGGGATGTACTTTCATGTTGTATCCATTTTTGTGTTATTTCACCCATTTTTTTCGGGAGCTCTCCGTATATGAACAGATCTTTTTCACATTAGGCAGTTCTGCCCTATACCTGGGTCTTGGACTTCCATTCTCCATTATGGGACCTGTCAGATATCCTGCCTGTTTTTATACTCCCATGATATTGTTAACCTGTGCCATTGTGATATGTATTTTTATATATTTATCGGTGGATTTTTTTTCTCCGCTAGCATCATTATGCATAGTACTGTTTTTAGAATATCTGTTTCTCATTATCACAGGGGCAATAGCCGCTTTCAAAGAGAAAAAGATTTCTAAAAATGAAATCTATTACTAATGTCTTTTCATTTTTCTTTTTATTTTCCATTTAAGTGCTTCTAGATATTCCAAACATTTTATTAGGATGTCTTCCAGCCTTCCAAAAAAAAAAGAGCATAATGAATACGTTTAAGCAGATTCCGAAAAGAATGGGGAGAATATATTCCCACCCTTCTGGTTTGTTCCAAAATTCTTTCATTTCATACATTTTTTTTCATCATTCGTTATTGTCGCTTTCAGAGTCCGTTTATAATAGTTTACAGGCACTTCACTTCCTGATTAGCGGATGCCTTTTCCCCTTTAAATACTTTTTAATTTTTCGCATGGCCTTCTTTACAAAAGTCCCGATACTGAGAATGAAATTTTCCAGTTTCCCTGAGAACAGGAGTAGGATATATCCATTCAGGCAGATAACCAGAAGGGCAGAAAGTGCATAGTACCAGAATTTTTCCATGTCATACAACTGCATGATTATTCATTTCATCAAACTCCTTCAGGAAGCGTGCCACATCCGCAGCCGTTGGGAATATCCCGTCAAAGAGCTTGTACATCAGTTCCGGTCTCTGCGGCCGGTTCCGATATACTATCACTTTTTTCCGGCCCCCTTCATCCATCCCGCTTCGGAATGTGCTGAAGCCCCGCAGGGGGAGCACAAGCACACATACGTCGGCCTGCCGCATGGCATCGAAGTCCGACCTGAATCCCGCTTCTGCCAGCGGATGCTCCAGCGCGTCCAGGTACTCGTCTGTCTCCATCTTCTCCCAGTTCCCGCTGATCTGCGACCAGCGGAAGTCTGTTTTTCTTTCAGGGTTCCTGAAGTCGTACACCTCATGCCCCCGTTCTCTTAAAAAAGCCACGATCCGTGGCTGGTATTCGTTGCTCCAGCTGCTTGCCACATATACTTTCGCCATTGTCCTTATCCTTTCCTATTTAATCTGTATTTCTATTTTTTCGCATCCTTCAGCAGTATCCGGTAGTTCGTCTTGATGGTCACCTTTATCTTTCGGATATTCTTGCTTGCGGCCGACTTGGTCGCGTTGATGACGCTGTTCGCCGCGCCCGCCACTATCTGGCTTCCCATGTCAAGTCCCCCGGAAATGCTTGTGTTCGTCCCGCTGACACCCGCGGCTTCCGCCTCCTTGATGGTTTCCGCCTTGGCATTTCCCGGAACGTATATGCCTTCCATGGCATCCTCGGAATACACCTCCTTTTCAAAGGGAAGTATGTTCCCTGCCAGATTCACCGAGGTGATTTTGACCAGCACCCGTTCCCCGTCGATTCCGGTCACCTCCCCGAACACCGGTGTCCCCTTGCGGATGCGCTGTCCGTCGTCCGTAAGGCAGTTCTCCGCCAGCTGCATCTTCAGCGTCGCTCCGACCATGACCGTCTGTGTGGAATGTACGAATGCCCGTATGACGTTCCTCTCGTCCTGCCGGACAAGGCGCACGCTGTTGAATCCTCTCCGGGGAGTCTCTTCGGGAACCGTGTCCTCCGGTTCCGTCTTCCCCGGTTTCTCCTCCTCACCGTCCGTCGCCTCCTTCTCCCTGAAGGCGGAAGGGGCGGGCTGTTCCGTTCCGGAAAGCGGACCGCTTCCGAGGGTCTGCTCGTTGCGTCTGATCAGTTCCCGGATGCGCTGTATCTCGCTTTCCGGGGAAACGGTGTCCTCGGGTTCATCCATTCCGTAATTCCCTCCACCGGGCATGCGGTTTTCTCTCCGGTTCTCCATTTCCTTTTCCACACTCCCGAGCATGTCCTTGAGCGTGAAGTTGTCCTTGATTTCAGAGCGCAGCCTCACTTCTTCCTCCCTGCCGTCCTCTTTTTTCGGTAATGTGGCGATGATCCCCCATACCAGCAGGATGATCACGGCTCCTATACCCCCCAGCGCCACTATTCTGCTCCTTTCAGTTTTTGTCATGGCATCTCGTATTGCTGGTTGTATGTCCGGAAGAAAAATCCGGAAGTGTTCTCCGGAAAACGTGGCGTGGTACGTATGACGGTGCCCTCGCTGAGAATCCGTATCTTCCTGACATCATTTCCGTTGATGATGCTCAGGACTGACGAGAAGGTGACGTGATACTCGTCCCCGCTGACGGATACCGAGAGCATCTTCTCGAACTCCGTCCTGTAGACCACTCCGAGTTCCAGGGCGTCGCCGTACCCCCTGTCAGCCTGGTATTTGGCGAATATGGTGTTCGCGTCCGGCTTGTTGACCAGGAACAGGGCGCGTGCCCGGTTCTCCTGCAGGGAGAGCCTGTCGAAACTGTTCAGATAATAGGCCGTATGGTAGCAGTGGTTCTTTAAAAGGGATTCATACAGCATGTCCTGCCGTACCGCCTTGAAATGCACGAACTCGCCCCCTTCGTTGACAACCAGTATCTTGTTCATCGCGCCGTTCACCACCCTGTAGGCGAACAGCAGGACCATCGCGATTGTCACCGCGCTGAATATGAACACCAGTTTCGTACGGAATGTATGGTTCCTTCTGGCTTCCGCCAGCCCGGAAAAATCCCTGAGTATGTTTTTTATATTGAGTATGTTCTTTTTCTCCATCATAATGTTATAACCATTTGTTAACTGTTGCTTTTACCGTCGCGAGCATTGTCAGTTTCAGGATGAACGAGAAGATCACCATGAGCACCACGGACCAGGGCCTCTGCTGTACGTAATTGACCACTATCAGGTCCGAGAACACGCTGGCGATGATGAATCCCGGATACAGCATGTAGCACCCGACCATCTGTCTGACCCATGTATAGAAGGAACTGCGGGTGTCGCTGTTGTACAGACAGGCTATCGCCAGGGGCGATATGACCTCGAGCAGTATCAGGATAAGGTAGCGCGTGCACAGGAACACCAGCATGAGGTAGTCGTATGCGACTCCCCCGAAACTGCCCACCGCCCCCGCCAGCAGGGAGTCGAAGGCCGTGTCCAGCCCGTTGACCGCTATGTCGATGATGTCACTGTTCATCAGGTCGTCGAAGAGCTGCTCGATCGGCTTCTTCCAGATATTGTCCGGATTGTAGACCCCTCCGGCGGCGAGCGACTCCATCAGCCTGTCCGCGGCGTATGCAAGTACGGTCTCAAGCGTGTCCAGCAACACGGGCATGATGCAGATGAGGGCTATGCAGAGGATGTACTCCCTGCCTAGCTCATAAAACTGTTTTGCATTGAATCCCTTGCCTTCGTGAACCATCTCCTTGATGATACCCGCAAGCTTGAATACAAAGGTGGTAATCACAAATCCGGCAACAAGGGCATAGAATCCCTCCACCACTATCATCCCCTTGATCTGCAGGTATGCGTTGTTCAGATTGCTGTATGCCTCTTCCATGTCTATCTCAGGTTTCTCTTCAGTCTTTCATACTGGGATATGATCCGGGATACCTTCGAGACCTTCCTTTCCTGCTCGATGGTCTGTCTCTCTATCTCCTGCAGGACGGCCAGCCGCTCGGAGTCGTTCATCTTCACGCTTGTGGAGAGTATGGTCCTTGACAGGCTGATGAGCCGTGTGTTGTTGAGCATGACCAGGTCAAGGCTGGATGTGAGCGTCTGCAGGGTTGACGTGCCCAGTTTTTTGTTCGTCACCAGGTCTATGCACTTCTCTGACAGCCTTCCCTGTCTCTCTATGATTGATTTGGCGGTCTCACAGCTGGAGATGACGGAGTTGACCTTGCGCATCATGTCCAGTGTCTCGTCCAGCCGGTCTTTCTGCTCCTTCAGGTAGCCCACCTGTTTCTGCAGTTCCGAGAAGTTCTTGACGTTCTGTGCAAGGTTGGGCGCGTCCGCCACCGCCCATTGTGCGGATGCGGTTGCCGCCGTCATCAGCACGAGCATGGATAAAAGTAATTTCTTCATTTGTTCTTGTTTTTGTTGTTTCTTATTGATGTTCCCTTATATATTCCTCTATGGCGTCCTCCATGGACATCCTCCGGTTCTTCTCCTCAAGGTCCGACCATATCTCCCCCTCCGTCTGGAACGCAAGGAATTTCTCCCTTGAGAACTCCAGGCGGGTGACGGTGGCGTAATGTTCCCCCAGCCGCATGAAACACTCCGAATAGGGCCGTTGTCCCGAAAAATTGTTCCTCATGGACTTCATCAGGGCTATCTGTCCGGGATGGGTCAGCCTGAACCTGTCTATGACGGACTGTAGATGACCTCCTTGGTGGGGAGCACGAACAGCATGTCCGTATTGGCTATGATGTTCTTTGTGTGCTCGTTCTCCGGCAGCTGGTCGGGATTCTGGATGATGGTGTACACCGCCCCGTTCTCCTTCCTGATCTTCTGATAGCAGAAGGCCACGGAGCTGTGTATCCCGGTTCCCGTGGCCGTATCGACCATCTGCGCGGTCTCGCCGTACTCGTCAAAGATCAGGACGCCCCGTTTCCTCCGGTCACTGAGCAGCTTCTTCTGTATGACGGTGAATATCATGCCCATCACGAGGTTGCTCAGAAACCTGTCCTGCTTGATCTGCGTCAGTTCGAACACGATGAACTTCTTTCCCGAGAAGTCCGTTCCCGTATCCTTGCATACGTTCTCGTAGCGTCTGCCGGGCAGGAACTCGCCGCAGTTCAGGCTGAAGGACTCCAGGGAGAAATAATCTTTGGGGATGTGCTTCCTTGCCAGAATCTCGGGGTAATGTTCCGTCACGTGGTTGTAGAAACTCTCGAAATTGTGCCCTTCACGGACATTCTCGTAATAGTCCTGGATGAAACGGGTGAGGGCCACCTCCTTCTCCGACTCGTCCTTTGTGAACATGTGCCTCCAGTATTTCTGCACGACCCCCGAGAGCATCTCGATGCTTCCGTTGTCCAGTTCCTCCCCCTGCAGGTCGAAGGGGTTGATGCCCAGCGCCGTCCTGCCGTCGTAGTCCACGTGCAGGGAGATGTCCGGATAGAGCCTGCAGAGCTGGCTGAAGCTCTTTCCGAACTCGACCACCACGACCGTATAGTCCTGCTCGATGAGCTGCTGGGTAAGGTTCAGGGTAAAGGCGGACTTGCCGCCGCCGGTTCCGGCTATGACCATCCCGTTACGGGCGTTGACCCTCTTCTTGCCCGCATCCCAGATGTCCTTTCTCAGAGGGACCTGGTACATCCTGTCATGCACATAGATGCCCTCGCTGTCATTCCTGAAACTGCCGCACTGGAGAAAGAAGCACAATGCTATGGGCAGGGTGGTCAGGAACAGGTATTTCCGCGGCATCAGGTGGATCTGGCCGGGGACGCAGGCGAAATGCACCGCAGCCAGGGTTCTCATATCCGGGAATATAATACCCGAGACGGGCCAGGTTGAGCGTCTCCCTGATCTTTTTGTCGGCCTTCTCCAGTTCGGCCCCCGACTCGTCGAACACACAGACCGAGAAGAAGCTGCGTACCAGTGTCTCGTTCTCCTCAAGGATTTCCTGCTGGAGCTCGTCCAGTTTCTGGTACTGTACCTTGATGGACCTGCTCATGCCGGAATTGCTTCCATAAATGTCGATATTGCGGGCGATCCGCTCGCGCAGCCGTCCGTTCCCCTCAAAGAAAACCACCTGGTTCACGATGTGGTTGTACGGCAGGTACATCCCAAGCCGCTCCAGCATCGGATGGTACAGCAGGGAGCCGGCGGGAGGAAGGGAGTCGTCCCGTACACAGGAATCCAGGCTGCCGTCAGGGAGAAAGATCTCATCGCAGACGGCGAAACAGCGTGCCCGTTTCTTTCCTGTGCGGAGTTCCGTGTCGGCATGTATGTCCACAACCGCCCCCGGGGCGTCGAACAGGGTGGTGTATCCGGCCGTGAAGTCCCGCATTTCCTGCCCTGACATCGGGGCTATCTCCGTATCACGCATGCTCCGGATGATGCCGACGGCGTTGTCAACTCCCTCGAGGAATTCATCGAGCCTGGCGAGGTCCTCCTTATGGAGGTTCTCCTTATAGGACAGGGGTGAGGATATGTAGGCCTTCTCAAGACTTTTGAGTCCGGAAAGTACAAAGTGCATGACGCAGGTATGGCTGACATACAGTCGTCCCCGGAAATGCCGCGCATCGGCCCGGTCAAGGAAAGAACCGCCGGCAATGTCCGGACAGTACCTTTCCTTGAGGAACACATCCTGTTTGTGCACATATGTGCCGTCCGGGAGAAACTTGAAGGCTTCCCGGAACATGCCGTCCCTCCTGTCGATATCCTCCGGAGTCAGGGAATAGCATTCCGGTTCCCGGAGTTCGAAAGAAACGCATATGCTGCCGCTGCGGGTCAGGACGACGCCCTGGCCCTCCGATTCACTGACGATGTCAAGTATGCTGTATGCCTCTTCTGATTTCATTATGCTCCTTTTTTGTTAATACCCTGTTTATGTCCAGATTACTGATGTTTATCTCTTTTCCCGTCTCCTTGAACTTTTGGGGCCGTGCCTTTCTTTTCAGCTTGTATAGAAGCAGCGGCAGGGTGGGCAGCGAGATGACGAGCACCAGGACCGGCAGGTTCCAGTTGCCTGCGGATATCCCCGCACGGATGCCGAGGAAGAACAGGACGAAAGCGGCGGAACAACAGCCGACGAATATCCAGTAGTCCCCGGAAAGAAGCCCCCGTATCATGCAGGGGCTCTCCAGTCCTTTTCTGATCCTGTATCTCATATCGACAGGCTGATACCGGAAATGGCACTCTTTACAGCGGACACCACGACTGCGGCCAGCAATGCAAAGCCGACATACCAGCCCAGTGCGACAAATCCTTCCTTTCGCGTGCCCCTGTTCTCCTTGTCGATGATATTGTCCCATTGCTGGATAAGGCCCAGAATGATACCTCCAAGCATAAAACCGCCGAACACGGGCAGTGTAAAACTGTCCAGGACATCATTGATTGCTCCCGGGCATCCTGGGCGAATCCCCGGAGTGTATATGATGCAGACATGACAGTCAGAAACAATTTTTTTCCTGTAAAATTTCTCATTTTGTTATTATTTGTTAGGTTTGATAGTTCCGTTATAGTCTTCTCCTTCCTGCCAGGGACGGACACTTACACCGGAGAGAATGAGTCCCCCTTCTTTGCCCAGGGACAATGCATATCCGTATCTTTTCCCGGCCTCCAGGGTGACGGCCGGCAGCAGCCAGCCGTATGTGTTCTCCTGAAAACGGATCACGACCCTGTTGTTTCCCGCCTTGCCCGGCAGCAGAAGGACGGTGTTCCCATCCGAGGGGACCGTTCCTTTTTCCCCTGCCGAGAGTTTGCCGCCGGCAAGGTCATAAGTGCCGCCTGTAGGAACCCCCTCCACACTCAGAGTGCACGCGCTGCTGCCCTCTATGGTGAATTCCAGCAGGCAGAGCAGGTGTTCCATCCCTATGTCCGCTGACCGGTTCTGCCAGTCCAGGCGTATCTCCCCGGATGCCAGGTAGTCGGTCTGGGGGACCAGGCTCAGGGGCAGCTCCTTTCCCGGGATGGCGGCGAAAGGGGAGAATGCGAACAGCCTGCAGGGGGTCTCCGTGAGTGTGACCTCCGGAAAGATCCAGCCTTCCCCGTATGTTACATGCAGCGGGTTTACGGCTCCGGCATAACCGCCGCCCGTATCGTCAAGCAGCACCATTCCGAAATCTTTCACAAGGGTGGGACTTCCGTCAGTTCCGCCACGGCTGGAGCAGCTCTCTATCCTCAGTCCGGGCCTTCCCGCCCTGCGGGAAGGGGCTCCTGTTCACCCGAGCAGCCCGCAAGGACTGCCGGTAGCAGGAACAGGACAACCGGTTTGTATATGTCTATTTTCATAACCGCATTCAATTGATTTTTTTGTTATTGTTCGATGTCAATGGAAGTCTTTCCCTTTTGTCTGACAGTCAGGGTCAGCGTTTCATGTTGCTTTCCTCTTGTGTGAGTGTGACATTTCCACTACGTATTTCCTTTGCCGGATTCTCCTCGTAGCTTACCGACGAGCCGTTCACATGAATCCAGCTGTCACCGGATGCGCTCCAGGGAAAGGGCTTTTGTAGAGTTGCCCGTCTTTTTGTAACTTGTTATGTCCAAAATAAACGAACCAGAACTGGATTCGACACGCTCACTATGGCTGGTTCCGCCATCCGCATAGCTGAAATAATAGCTTACCGGAGATCCCTCCTGGGTGATTGTGGCCGTGGCCGAGCTTCCTCCGTGACTTGCCGTAAACACACAGCTCCGGGATGAGCCTGACGGGTTTTCCGACACTGTCACCGTATTCCCTGAAAGGAGGAATCCTTCTGCTCCTCCGCTGAGGGAGGGGACAGCCGTCTGTGTGTTTTCTGCCACTCCGTTGACGAACACTCCGCGTGAGGCTCCCGCCACAAGGGAAGAGCTGCCGCCCTGCCAGCCGATGACGGAGGGATTTGCCGTAAGGGTGACCGACCAGCCGCCATAATTACGGTACCTGGGCTCGAGTGTACGGTCCGACAGTACCTCGAAACTGTACCGTGTGTCATTCGACACGATCCTGCCGTCCTCGTACCATCCTGCGAACTCATAACCGCCGTTCACGGACGCGGTGACCGTGCAGGTGCTTCCCATGTCGTACAGGCCCGCACCTGTGGTGCTTCCACCCTGCGGATAGTCAAGGACGGTTATCCGTATCTTGTAATCTATCCGGTAGTTGTGGATTCTGCCGGGTTCGGTGGTCATGTCGGAAGTGCCGCGCAGCTTCATGTCCGGGGTTCCTGTGAGGGTTATGTAATTGGAGGTTGTCGTAAGGGTCTGGGCGGGTATGGTCATCCGGAATACCGTGGTGAGGTTCCCGGAACTGTACCTGTACATAGCATAGCTTCCCCTGGTCTCGTCCGTAACGGTTTTTCCGGTAAGCAGGTTGAACCGGCTGCCGTATTTCACATTTTCCATACGGGCGCCGTCCACGCGGTCGCTTCCTTCCACCCGGACCTCCACGGTCGACAGCCGGTGCTCGAAATGCAGCGGTATCGTATAGTCCTGTATTACGTCCGTATAGGACGCTGTCAGGAAATCGGCTGAAAGCCATCCGGACTTTTCCTGCTGGTCTCCTATGGCATGGGATATGGCGGTGATGTCTGTCTGCCCCTCCTTGAAAGGATAATATACATAGAAGTCAAGATCGGTCCCCACCGTCACAATGATGTTGTCCTCTTCCGTTGCGGGTTTGAATGCCCGGCCGTCATAGGTGTATTTGTTATTTGTGGCCCAGTACACGCCGGTCTTGGGCTCGATGGCAAATACGCCTATGGAGTTTCCCTTTTCGAACGTGCCTTCCTGGGTGGCACGCGTTTGGGCGACGGTAAAGGTGACACGGCCGTTTTCCGGGCATGGCTCCTCCTGTTCCTTCCGGCAGGAGGATACGGACAGCAGGACAAGGAAGCCGCAGATTATCGTTGTTATTGATTTTACCATGATTGTTTTTTTAGGACGGGGACCGGAGTCCCCTGTTGTTCTGTAATTTATTTGACCGGTACAAGCGTTACGTCGGATTCGCTTGAACCCCATGGCTCGATGGTTACGGACTGTCCGTTCTCGCCTCCGATTTCCGCGTCATTGGAGCGCATCGTTATCGAATAGATATATCTCTTTCCGGCTTCCCAGCTTATCTGGGGAATGGAATAGGTATAGGTTGCCCCGTCGATGACGACCTCCATGCTGACTTCTCCGGATGCCAGGCTCATGGGATAGATTGCGGCGGCGAAGTCTACCGACGGGTTCCCCTGTGCCGGAATGGTCGTGTTGGGAGTCCATGAGAGTTCCGTGGATGTCGGGGAGAAGATGATCCTTCCGTTGTCGTTCAGGTTCATTGTCCCCGAGGTTCCGAACTTGGCCGCCTTGGATTTCAGTTTCGCGGATGTCAGGTTGCCGTCATTATGATATTCCGGAGAAACTTTCAGACGGATGACGAGCTGGGACAATGCATGTTTCATGGGAATGACGGCATCCGTTTCAATGACCGACACCTGGTTTGTGCTCTTTCCCCACATGTAGTCGACAGAGGTTCCCGCATTGATGGGAACGGGGACTTTGGTACCGTCAGCGACGGCCTGGTTGTATGGGTAATACGCCCATATCGTCGCCTTGTCCGAAAGAAGATAGACGGGTTTTTGCCTGGCTCCATCCGGCCGCTGTTTTTTTGTGGACTTGTTGTTCTGCGCGTCATAACGCGGATAGGCGTCCCCCCATCCGGTGGCCTTGTACATGAACAGCCCCATGGCGTCATTTACCGCCCATTCGGTTTTCGGCACGAAGCCGGCCCTCGTGTCCGTGCCGACTGTCGGCACAATATTCAGTACGGAGGCTGAAACCCCGTCTGTTTCCGGTTGTTCGTCCACTATTTCCTTGTTGCTGCATGAAGCCAGCATCCCGGCGGCAATTACCGCTGCCGAAATCATAATTCTTGTTTTCATTTTTCTTGTTGATTTGGTTTTGTTATAATTATAGTCTTATGGAAATTCCGTTTCGGGGGTGTCCTCCCAGTCCGGGATGATGACCGGCCCGCCAATCTCCAGTTCCCTGCCGATGTGCAGGTCCAGCTCCAGCGAGATCTCGTCACCGTCGAATCCCCGCAGATACGGGGTCAGGTCAACTGACTGCCGTTCATTGAATACGGAGTCCTCCTCCTTCATCAGAACCTCTACGGCAAGAATGTTCTCTGCCGCCGGACTGAATCCGAACACATAAAGGCCCGCCGTCCATACATTGTCGGCCTTCTTTGCGAAGGAGGCGGTCGCACTTGCGGTTCCGGTCCTTTCACGGGAGGCCAGATACCTGGCCGTAGAGATTCCCGAAAGGGTACAGTTCAAGCCGGACAACGGTACGGTGTTGCCGGACACGTTAATCTTTATGTTCAGTTTCTGGACAAAAGCCGCAGGCTGTATCCTTACCCGTTTGGGATTCCGGTATTCAAGCCTTTCACTGAAGGCCGAGGAACAGCAGAATTTCTGTACCTCTGAAATGTGCGCCTCCCCGTCAATGGTGTCAGTCCGGACGGACAGACGCGTCTCATGATAGTCATTCCTGTCCAGCAGTTCATAGTTCCCCGTATAGAACAGGAACCTGTATGCCCCCTGGGGCAGGCTCCAGCGGAGTGTATCCTGTGTGAACGTTGTTCCTTCGGAATACGGCACATCCGTTCCGAAAGGGATGACGTGTCTTTCCTGGGGGACAGGCGGCTTTTCCTTTATTCCGCTGAAATCGCACCAGGCTACAAGTTCTCCTTCCCGGATGCAGAAGTCCTCATTGAAATTGCAGCCGCCGAGCATTATTGCGGGGAATGACGCAAGTACCAGTACTTTTCTGTCAATATTCATCTTTGTATAAATTATAAGTTTCAATAAGCGTGTTTATTTCGGGGTCCAGCCGTCCGCGCCATATCTTGCCGGCATCCTGGTCGCATGACCTGACATATGACTTGACGGCATCCTCCTTGCGCCCCAGGCGGCTGTACAGGATGGCGAGCAGGTAGTTCCGGTCTGATGTGTCCCGCTGTTCCCGCATGATCTCAAGCGCACGGGCGTCATAGCCGAGCGACATGAGGCAGACAGCGGTATTATAGTCTGCCGGGTAGTGCTCGTCCAGCAGGGCAAGAGCCTGTTTGTACCTCCTGTCCTCTATCATCCGCACGGCAGCCATATAGGTGCTGTCGATGACCGGCATCACAACCGTGTCCTGAATCATGTCCCGCCGGGGTGGAGATGGAACAGGAATTCCACTCCCGCGCAGGAGAGGATAATGCTTTTCCCGGATTCTCCTGTAATCCTCCGGATATTTTCTCAGGGCGTGCTCACGGATGTCCGGATTCCTTGTTTCCTCCATGATCCGGAGCAGTTCCGGCCGGTGTCTCAGGGTGTCGTCTTTTGCGACAAGTCCGCGCAGCCTTTCCCAGTCTTCCCCCCGCCATGCAGGGCGGAAGATGGTGTCAACGCCTTCCGCATCCTCCGTACGTCTTGCAAGGTACTTCTTCAGTTCCGTCGCACGTCCCCTGGACAGGAACAGATTCATCCCCGCATCACCCTCCGGAGATGAGGTCGCGGTCATCAGCACGCTGTCTATGAGGAACTCTCCTGTATAGTTTATGCTCCGTATCGCCTTGAACACCTTGTCGATTTCCGACCTGTTGTTTCCGGTTTCCTCCCGGAACTCGGTACTGCCTGTCTTATAGGCCACGTATGCGCGCAGGCTTACCTCGTCCTTGCGGGTGACAATCTTCTTTTTTTATAGCGGGGAGTCCGGTCAAGGAACTGCACCATGCTCGAGATGAAATAGGTGATCGTGTCCGACGGCGGAAGCGGGGTACGTGTCTCGTCCTTGGAAAGGATCAGTCCGTCAAGCGTCAGATCTATCCTTTTCGTGTTTTCCGTGGCCGGGAGCTCCTGCTTGTAGTAATAGACGAACTTGTTCCCTTCCCGGATGACCGTATCCAGACGGGCCGGCTCATACGGAAAACGCACATATTTGTCATACATGGCACCGGCCTGTTCCTTTCTCTTCTGGTTCTCCGCCATCTTGCCGTAATCGGTGAAACGCCTCGTGATGACGGCGGAATCTTCAGGGGAGATGCTCCGGGTACGGATCTTATATCCGCCTTCGGCAAACATCCTCCATCTGGAAGGGATATATTTCCCTTCAAGCTCCCTGGTCATCCAGTAGGCGGGAAGATGCTCCAGGATTGAATTGTAGCCGGCGATGGCTCTCCGGTTCTGCTCGACACGCCAGTTGAACAGGGCAAACCGGGCATTGGCCTTGTCCGACCAGTCAATCCAGCGTTCTTTCTGCAGCACCTCGTGCTTCCAGGCCTGGAAGTATTCCTCTTCCAGTTCGGCCAGCGCCTTCCTGTAGCCTTTCCCATCGAACAGTTTCTGCAGGTACAGGCTGTCGGGTATGATGGAGTTGATGAACGCCTGGTAGCGCATATAGCCTCTTTTCTGCATCTTGGCAAAGTCAGCCCCTGAAAGGAAGATCCTGTCCAGGTATAACGTATCCGAAGGCTTGTAGGCCACCGGGGCCAGCTGGAGTTGCCACTTGTTGCTGACCAATTCTCCCGGAACCGTCACGACAAAGTCCAGGTTTATCTTCCCGTTGCGTTCAGCCACCTGCTTGCTTCTGGCCATAACGGTAATTTCGGACAGTTCCACGGAAGTGATCTCCTCACCGGTCACGCTGTCTTTCTCGGCCCGCGTGACGATATGCCGCTCACCCTTGTCGTCCGTCCATGCTATCTGTTCCGGCACCTTGCAGGCCGTATCCGTTGTCGCCTCCCTCACCCCGGGCTGCGAGATGCGCACGCGTGCCAGACGGTGCTCCGATCCGCAGGAAAGGAGCAGGCCCGAGAGCAGTGCAAACGGTATGATACGTTTTGTAGTCCTCATCCTTCCCGCTTAAAAAAGATACACGACATTGAGAGCTGCACGGGTCGGAAGAAAATGCCAGCCGTACTCCTGTCCGACAAGGTCCCCGCAGCGTTTGCACAGATATTTGTCATAAGCCAGCCATACGGCACCCGCACCGGCTTCCCATTCAAGGTTCCAGCGCCTGCCTATCTGGTAGGCCTTCCCGATACTTAAACCTACTCCGTAGCCTTCCCCCTCGTAGCGGTACTTGTTGCCGAATAGGTTCCCCACGCTGTAGGTGCCGGCCGTACCGTACATGCCGATGAATCCGCCCATGTAGCTTTCCAGCAGCCAGTAAGCGTACTCGGGGCCGCATAGAAATTGCGGAACTGCCGGTTGCGGCCGAACTTGAACGGGTTGTACTGCACGGGCAGGTGCAGTGACCATTTACGGTTCAGCGTCATGGAAGCCTCCAGATTCAGGTTGGTCGTTGCCAGACCGATCACATTGGTACGCAATGAGTAGGACTGTGCCGATACCGACAGGAAGAATGCCAGCAGTCCCGCACACAGAAACAGCTTTTTTTTCCCGTATTCATTCTCATGCCTCCTTTGCTTTGATGACGGTCACCTCCCAGGCCGTCAGGGTATTGAACCACCGGTTCTCCCACTGGCGGGCGGAACAGTCAAATTTCACATGCACAGTCTGGCCGGCTTCAACCGCATACCGGTCGATGTTGGCGTTCATCAGCTGCAGGCACAGGCTCTGCGGTCTGCTTTCCTCCGTCTCGAGGACAAATTCCCGGCTCTTCCACTCGTTGCCGGAAGTTTTGCCGACCCCATCCTTTATGGGAAGTACGGCGATAACTTTTTCCTTGTATTTCCATTTTTAATCGGTTTTATTTAGCAGAATGTCACAATAGGCATCTGCATCTATTTTTTGAGATTGTATTTTATTGATTTTGAATCCGGCTTCTAAAAAATCAGAAAGTTCGATGCCTGATAAGAAAAAAGTCCTTATCTCAATATATTCTCCGGGCATTGTTAAACCTGACATCTCCTTTTTTGTTGCCAATATCTAACCCATGTATGAGCGGTCTTATTGAGAAGGTTGAATATAATTTGTTCTATACTCATTCTTAATTTAATATTAATCATCTTCAACGAAAGTGTTAGTCGTGTTTATCACACCAGCAGAATCAACGCTCTTACCATCCCGGATAAACACTTTTTCTCGCATTAACTCTTCATAGTCATATCGTGACATTCCGATTACACACACACGACCATCAACATACAATTTACATTTCATTAATTCAGTTTCTTCTATCGGACCGATAACATCTATTTGAATTGTTCTTTTTTATTCATAATTCATTCCTTTCTATATCGTTTATAGTCATATCCAGCTATTTCCGTTGAAAATCAAAAATGGCTTTCTGTAGCTCTTCACTACCTTTGGGTATATGTGTTTCATCAATATAACAATAGCAATATTTGCTGCCGTAACTGCACACGTTGAATGTATTGTTCAGAATCTCGCCATATTCCCACCGTGCATTCGGATTCGGTATCCTACCTTCCCTGGAGCCACTGCCATTCTGTTTTCATGTTCTCTCGATAAGCCATGTTTTTTTTTTTTTTTTTCGCTTCTCGTCCCTTTTATCTGATGCTTTTTGTGCTCTTTTCGTTTAACTCTAAGCATGTCCTTTGCAGTTTCAGAGTCTTTGTGAACTTCGTTGTCTTTGTAGTATGTTGCTTTCTGCCCGTGAAAACAATTAGTCCAACGTTCTTCACCTACCGCATCAGCGTTAGGTACATAACCCTCTTTTGCTCATTGTAATGCCGTTAATGCTTCCATAGGTCTTATTGTATTAAATCCAATTAATAGCTTCAACTTTCTTAATACATCTACCATCAGGGGGAGTTATTGTGAATCCTCCATATCCTTTGACTGATTCCTGCCGGTATGCCTCCGCAGAAGATGGAGGCAGCGCTTGACAAGACGCAGCCGCCGGGTCTCCACGCAGGGAAGCACCTCCAGGGGGTCACCACCACCGGCGCGTCCTGCCAGGTGATTCGCGGAAACATCTCTCCGAACTGTCCTTTAGGGATGTAAAGGGCTTCCTCGCCGGTCCACATCCCCGTGTCCCTTTCGGGAGGACAGGTGAAAAAGATGTCCCGTACCGTTATAGTCCACGGCAAACCAGTATGTGTTCCTCATCCTTTCTCTCCGTCCTTGTCTTTCCCGGGAAAGGAAACTGTGCCTTTTTCCCAGCAGGTTCCTCACTTTTGCAATGGAGATGATGCATACAAGATTGTCCGGCTTTCCTTTCACATGGATGTACCATCTTCCGGAATCGTTTCCCGCATCGAAATGCAGGGGTTGGGTACGCGGATACCTGGCATCCAGTTCTTCTATCCGGCAATGAATCTCCTCTTTCAGATCATCCAGTGCGTTCCGGTCCTTGAGCAGGCAGTCCTTAAACTTCAGGATATGGCTCTGGAGCTCGCTGCCTTTCCTATTGACCGACGCATAAGTCTGTATATAATGTATAAAGTACATACTATTATGATTTTAACGGTTTATTCTATTTCCTCGCCCCATAAATCCAGATCACTGGGGGCGGTCCTGATCTGATACGCAAGCCACAGCATGCCCAGTGCATACAGGGCCGCAAATGATATCCACAATACTGTCATATACCACCTCCTTTTATCTGCCGGTTCAGACTGATGTTCCTGCCGTCACCCATGCCTGAGAAATACGCGGAGCGGTCGGTTCCGGTCTTTTCTCGGATGTGCCTTTGAAGTGCCGGCTCCTATTTTTCCAGGTACTTGTCAATAAGCGCGTCATGGCAGCATGTTGGGGGCGGTTTCCCGTGACTTCTGCCGGCCGGCTGCGACCTGCCTCAAACTGTTCCCTTACTCCGGGGGTGACGCCCTCGAGATAGGGCGTATGTATTTTTTCTGTATTTCCCGGTCCGGTAATATCCGCGTCTGACGGACACGTATTCCTTGTGCCTCTCTTCTGCCAGCCGGCGGAAAGCCGTGCGCAGATAATCGTACAGCACGGTGACGGCAGTAATATTCTCATCGGTTCCGACGATGAACATGTCGGTTGTGCCCCGGCAGAGAAGTATCCGGCAGTAGTTGTACCGGCACAGCACGTTCAGCAGGTCGCGCTTCCAATAGCTGCCGAAAGCGTCCTTGTAGCTGAATGCTCCGGACCTCCCGATTGCAAAGACTGTTTCCTGAGCTCTTCCACTTATGTCGAACAGGGACAGGTTGTATTCCTTCAGAAGCCGGCTTGCGGCTGCGGCCGCCGCACGTGCCTCGCCTTCGGAAGTGGTGGACTCCTTCAGACGCATCAGCTTGCGGATACGTTCCATGGTTTTATCCGGTATGTCATTGTTCTGTTTCATGCTTGATCGTTTAATCCTCATCAAAATCATCCTTCTGTAAATCGTAGCCGGTCAGTACGGCTTCTTTCAACAACGTTTTCAGGTCATCTGACAGGCCGGATGACAGCAGTCTTCCGGCAATCTCTTCCGCACGTTCCTCAAGGCTTTTCTTTTCCTCCGTGCAGAAAGTGACCGTACCGAACCGGGTGGCGTATTTCCTGCCTTCTATAGTTATGTCCTGGGAGAAGTTCACGCGGGCGGCATTGCACCTGACAGATTCCCTGGCCAGACGCTTTCCGAACCATCCGGCAAAGGCCATGAGGTCCGTATGGGAACCGGCGGCCCTGTCCATGCAACGCTCAAGGTTCTGGCTCATGCCCTCCTCGAACATGACCCTCGCAAATGTTTTCCCGGCATTGCAGCCGTTCCGGACTGCCGCATCCCGGTATATTTCCTCAAATGTTTTCATCGTTCTGTTTTTTTGCTCTTCATATTTCATGTCCCGCTGCCGGACATCCGGCCTTCTGCAGGAATTCGTTAAAATCATTGCACCCGGGATACAGGCGTTCCGACTCGTTCACCAGTATCACGTCTTCAGGAAGGAAGCTCCGTATCTTTCCCAGTGCCCCGCGTCCCGGGGCGTCGTTGTCGAGAAAGGCGTGTACCCTCTCATACTTTGAAAGGAAATCCTTTGAACGGTCCACAATGGCCGTGGAGTTCAATACGCACACGTCCAGCTTTCCAAGTGCGGGCATCTCCGGATGCTCCCTTGCGTACTGCTTGAAACTGAGAAGGTCAAAAAAGCCCTCGAAAACGGCGCAGGACCTGTTGCCTTCACTGATGCAGGTAATATCCTTGGCGTAGGCGCACCCCTTGAACATGCTGTTCCGCAATTCGAAACCCCGGTGGTCGTTGGCGAATCCGAGCGCGTATTTCTCACGCGGATTCCTCTCGAAACAGTAGTGGACCTCTACACAGTATTTACGGACAATCTCCCCGTCAATGCCACGTGAGGCGGCGTAGTCAAGCAGATGCCTGTTCTGAACGGGAATGACCTTCAGGACGGTCATCGGGGCGGCTGCCGGAAGCCTTCCTGACACCGTTTCCGGTTTCCGTATCGAAGGCATGGAAAGCTGCGGGGAGGTCCTCATCCTTCCGAGTTCCTTCATGGCCTGCGGAAAGGAGCAGTTTTCCACACGCATGACCAGATCCACCGCCCTGCCATACGTACCGTCCCCAAAATCATACCAGCGGTTCTCCTCCCTGAAAACCTTGAAGCTCGGGGAAGTATCGGAACGGGGGGGAACGGTACATGTCATAGCCGCCGTACCGTCTGGACGGCTCGTAACCGTAATGGGAGAGGATGTCTCCCAACGGGATTGAATTGGCTTCCTGTGATGTCATGGTTATGTCGCTTTAATGGTATTTTCCGTTTGATTCCTGCCGGTCCTCACGGATGGGCAGGATGAGTTCTTTAAATTTATAAATTTATTCCCGCCATCCTCGCGGACAGCTTTTCAGGGTAATTCCATCATATTGTCAACACGGCGTTTCCAGCTTCTATGCGGAAACTGCCTGCCTCATACGGCTCAGGATAAACCCTGGTGGGGCTCTTGATCCTCTTGTTCCCCCAGGTTTCCTTCAGGGCGGTGTCCAGCACCATGGGCGCCACGGAGGCGAACTGCAGGATCTCCTGCTGGTCCCTCACCGCGACCCCCAGAAGCTCGAGCGTCTTGCGGCGGTTGCGCATGGTTTCCTCCTGCCTCCTCTGCCGGTCGGCCTCTCCGTACTCGGCGTTGTATTTGGCGATATAGTTTTCAACGAGAGGATACAGGTAGTTTCCCCTTGGTCAGGTGGAAATCACTCTGCAGGATATCCTCGATCGCCTTTCCGACCGGGAATTCGGGATAACAGGCCGAAAGCCGGTATATCCAGCCGGTATAATACTCGTCCACTCCCAGATACTTGAGCTTTCCCGGAAGAGAATCCCTGTCCTCATCCTTCTCCCCTTCACCGGAGGCTTGTGCCGGAGGGGTTGGGGAGGATATTTTATTTTCTTTTTTTTTTTATACGGTTTATTTTCGCGAGTTTTGTCCGCTTTCTTCGCGAAGTTCCTTTTCAGCGGCGAACAATGTGCGTATGCGAGTCACGGCCTGCCGGATTTCCTTCCCATCCTCCGGAAGGGAGGCCGGAGATCCGCATTCATGTGCCGGGGTGTCCTGCTGTTCACAAGTGGCATGCGGTATGGTGGCGGACTCCGGTGACGGTTCCGTTTCCAGCAGAAGGATGCTTTCCGGAATGCCGGGCTTGCGGTGGATGGCCTTGCAGATGCCTACATACAGTTCCTGTATCTCCTCACTGGTCAGAATCTGTTTGTCCTGCCACAGTTCTTTGTTGAAAAGGCCCAGTTCGGCGCAGTAGTCGATGATGTCCGAAACCTTTTTCTCATCCATACGGGAATAGTCCGAGATGTCGAACAGACCGTCGGCATCCATAACCATATAGCATCCCTCGACACGGTAGATCTCGTTTACAATGAAATGGAACACACCCCAGCCTTCCATTCCAAATTTATTTTTTAGTCTCTTTACTTTCGGATCATAGAAATGATCGGTTTCGAACCTGAAATAGGTGAAACCCTTTTTAGCTGTTTTTGGCATAAGCTTTATATTTAAAGTGGATAATACATCAGCTGGCCGAAAGCTCGAACTCCTTGGGAATGTCGGGATATCGGGAGAGCAGACCGCAGGATCTGACATGATCCATATAGTTCCGCTGTATGTCAGCGGAAGTCAGGATGCGGTGTTTTTCGTATAGCTCACCGTTGAAAAGTCCGACTTGTATGCAGCCGTTGACAATTCTTGTGACATCTTCCAAAGAGGCATTCCAGTAAGAGGCCACCGCCTGCGCCGTTTCCTCGCACCACAGCAGGAGGTAGCTCCCGTTGTGGAGTGTCTCGTTTACGAGATACCGGTAAATGCTGTAACCGGAAAAACCGTATTGGCGGGTGAGTCTTCTGACTTTCATGTCAGAAAATTGGGAAGTGCTGAGCTCATAGCAAGGATGTGTTCCGCATTCCTGGCGCCGTACAGCCCGTGACAGGCGGCGGCTTGTTCCGTTTGTAAAGCTTTGGGTATTCATATATGATAATGTATAATGTTTACTGTTAAGAATTATGTATATGACGGACCGGGCTCCCACTCCTTGGGAGAATGGGATCGGTGATTATCTGGCCGGAGGAATATGGTGCTTCTTCCGGACGAACTGGACATAATTGTGGACGGTCTTCTCGCAGACGTGCGGAAAGTCCGGATAATGTTCCCGCAAGTAGTCGCCAATGCGGCTGCTGGAAATGGAGGGAAAACTGGTAAGGAGGGATGCGACGGCCTGCTCGTAGGCATGGAGTTTGTAATGCCGTTCTTTGTGCTGGAGGACTTCCTCCAAGCTTAGGGATTGAAGATGTCGTACCGTATTACGGGACACACCAAGACGACGGGCTGTCCGCGCAATGTTGATTCCCCGTGAACGAAGATCAAGGATATTGCTCCATAATATGTATTTTTCTGTTAAATTTGCCGCATCCATAATCTATTAGACAGATTTCGTAACTGGGACATTCCAGATTACGAATCTTTGATGCAGCTAAATTACCGCCCTCAAAATAATCCTAATTCTAATATAACGACATGGATTATCGTCCATTATCATAGATTTTTTGAACTCATTATGGTTCATACAGAATGAGAATTGCGGCTAAACCATAAAAAAAGAGCCACAGGAACAATGGCTCCCAATGACTCTTTCTTCAGCTCATATTTATAATTTAATTATCTCCATACATACGCGCACGCATTTCTTTAATATGATCAGAAGTGATGTATTCATCGTATTCCATCATCTTGTCAATGATACCATTCGGGGTCAATTCAATAATACGGTTCGCCACCGTTTCAATAAATTCGTGGTCGTGGGAAGAGAACAGCACATTTCCCTTATAAGTCTTCAGATTATTATTGAAAGCCTGAATTGATTCCAAGTCCAAATGGTTGGTTGGAGTATCCAAAATCAGACAGTTCGCATTACGCAACTGCATACGGGCAATCATACAACGCATCTTCTCACCTCCGGAAAGCACATTCACTTTCTTCAATACTTCCTCTCCGGAAAACAACATACGCCCCAAGAAACCTTTCATATAGACTTCGTTACCTTCGCCAAACTGGCTCAGCCAATCTACCAAATTCAAATCACTTTCAAAGAAATCCGTATTATCCAAAGGCAAATAAGCTGTAGTAATAGTAACGCCCCACGCGAATTTACCAGCCTGCGGAGTACGATTTCCATTGATTATTTCAAAAGCAGTCATGGCACGCGGATCACGGCTCAAAAAGACAATCTTATCTCCTTTTTCTACATTAAAATTCACATCATTGAACAATACCATACCGTCTTCAGTTTCCGCACGCAAGCCGGATACTTCCAAAATCTGATTGCCCGGTTCACGATCCGGAGTAAAGATGATACCGGGATATTTACGGGACGACGGCTTAATTTCATCTACATTCAGTTTTTCCAACATCTTCTTTCGGCTGGTTGTCTGCTTGCTCTTAGCCACATTGGCACTAAAACGACGGATAAATTCTTCCAACTCTTTCTTCTTCTCTTCAGCTTTAGCCTTCTGGTTCTGCTGCTGGCGAAGTGCCAACTGACTTGATTCATACCAGAAGCTATAGTTACCGGCAAACATATTCACTTTACCGAAATCAATATCTACAGTATGAGTACAAACAGAGTCCAAAAAGTGACGGTCATGACTTACCACCAACACCGTGTGCTCGAAATTAGAAAGATATTCCTCCAACCAAGTCACCGTATCCATATCCAAATCATTGGTAGGTTCATCCAACAACAAGTTATCAGGATTACCGTAAAGTGCCTGCGCCAACATGACACGCACCTTTTCCTTACCGCTCAGTTCCCCCATCAACATATAGTGCTTGTCTTCCTTTATGCCCAATCCGCTCAACAAAGAAGCAGCATCACTCTCGGCATTCCAACCATCCAGTTCGGCAAACTTCTCTTCCAATTCAGAAACTTTCAAGCCATCTTCATCTGTAAAATCAGTTTTCGCATACAGTTCTTCACGCTGTTTCATAATGTTCCACAACACAGTATGTCCCATCATAACCGTATCCATGACTGTATATTCATCCCACTTAAAGTGATCCTGGCTCAATACAGACAGACGTTCGCCCGGTCCTAATACCACTGAGCCCTTAGTCGGTTCCAGCTCACCTGAAATTGCTTTCAAGAAAGTAGATTTTCCGGCGCCGTTCGCACCGATAACCCCGTAAATATTACCATTGGTAAACTTCATATTTACGTCATTATACAACACTCTTTTACCAAATTGAATGGCCAAGTTCGAAACTGTAATCATCCTAATATATCTTATTTATATAATTATTCTATTTTGGAATTGCAAAGGTAGGCATTTTAATTCAGAAAAGTATGCCAGTGTGGCAGAAATTCCGTACTTTTGCAAAATTATTACTCTAAGAAAACAACTAGGCACGAAATTTGTTAGCAGTAAATTAACCTAAAAGACCTGACTGTTATGAGTAAAAATAAGAAAAACAAAAAGTTTAATAAGAATATGAACCCAACAGAGAAGAACCAACCTCAAGACGAGGAAGTTTTGAAAAATCAGGAAGCGGCAGAAGCTGCCATTGATGAAGAAACTCAGAAAGAAGCAACAGAAGAACTGAACGCTGAAGAGAAGGTGAACAAGGAATTGGCGGAAGCTCAGAAAACAATAGAAGAGCAGCATGACAAATACCTGCGTCTTTCAGCCGAATTTGACAATTACCGTAAACGCACCATGAAAGAGAAGGCCGAATTGATTAAAAATGGTGGAGAAAAGGCCATTACTGCCATTCTTCCTATTTTGGATGACTTGGAGCGTGCAGTAAAGACTTCAGAAACTTCGGATGATGTAAAAGCAATGCGTGAAGGAATTGAGTTGATCTACAACAAATTCCTGAAAGTATTGAACCAGGAAGGACTTCAGAAAATAGAGACTGACGGTGAGAACTTTGATACCGATTATCACGAAGCAATTGCATTAGTTCCAGCTCCTTCCGAAGAGAAGAAAGGAAAAATATTGGACTGTGTACAAACCGGTTATAAGCTGAATGACAAAGTAATACGCCACGCCAAAGTAGTTGTGGCTCAATAAACAGTATCATAAAACGACATGGCAAAAAGAGACTATTACGAAGTTCTGGAGGTGGACAAAACAGCCACCCTTGATGTTATAAAAAAAGCATACCGCAAAAAAGCAATACAATATCATCCGGACAAGAATCCGGGAGATAAAGAAGCGGAAGAAAAATTCAAGGAAGCTGCCGAAGCTTATGATGTGTTGAGCAACCCGGATAAACGCGCCCGTTACGACCAATTCGGACATGCAGGAATGAGTGGAGCTGCCGGTGGCGGTTTTGAAGGATTCGGACAAGGTATGTCCATGGATGATATTTTCTCTATGTTCGGTGACATCTTCGGTGGACATGGAGGAGGTTTCGGAGGCTTTGGAGGTTTCGGTGGTGGCGGACGTTCCGCACAACGCAAGTTCCGTGGTTCAGACCTCCGTGTAAAAGTAAAACTGAACTTAAAAGAGATTTCTACGGGAGTAGAAAAGAAATTCAAACTGAAAAAGTACGTAACATGTGACCATTGCCATGGTTCAGGAGCCGAAGGAGAAGGAGGAACGGAAACGTGTCCCACTTGTCATGGAACAGGAAGTATCACCCGCACCCAACAAAGCATTTTTGGAATGGTGCAATCACAAAGCGTATGTCCACAATGTAACGGAGAAGGGAAAATAATTAAGAACAAATGTAAAGCTTGTGCAGGAGAAGGTATTGTATACGGAGAAGAAGTCGTAGAAGTGAAAATTCCTGCCGGTGTGGCTGAAGGAATGCAACTTTCTGTCAATGGGAAAGGAAATGCGGGCAAACATAACGGTGTTCCCGGTGATTTGCTTGTTGTCATAGAAGAAGAATCCCATCCAGACCTAATACGCGATGAAAATGATTTGATTTACAATCTGTTACTAAGCGTTCCGACTGCTGCTTTAGGAGGCACTGTAGAAATACCAACTATTGATAGCAAAGTAAAAGTAAAAATTGAACCAGGCACCCAACCAGGTAAGGTCTTACGCCTAAGAGGTAAAGGATTGCCCAATGTCAATAGTTATGGTTACAGTAACGGTACAGGTGATTTATTAGTCAATGTAAGCGTATATATTCCAGAAACGTTGAATAAAGATGAAAAACAAGCACTAGAGAAAATGCAAGAATCGGATAACTTCAAACCGAATACAAGCATTAAAGAAAAAATATTCAAGAAGTTCAAAACTTCTTCGATTAATTTTTATACTACAAAGTGTCACAGAAAGAATACCAGGTTTTATATCTGCCGGGCATTCTTTTGTGACACTTTGCGGTAAATAAAAACATTTGCCATGAATTACGAAGAAACATTGGATTATTTATATAATAGTGCCCCATTATTCCAACATATAGGAAAAGATGCATACAAGGCAGGGTTAGAAAACACTTATCTTTTAGACAAGTATTTCAACCATCCCCATCGCCAATTCCGAACCATTCATATAGCCGGGACCAATGGAAAAGGCTCTTGTTCACATACTTTAGCCGCCATTTTACAATCAGCCGGATACAAGACAGGACTTTACACTTCTCCACATCTGATAGATTTCCGTGAACGAATCCGCGTCAACGGAATTCCTGTATCCAAAGAATATGTCATAGACTTTGTAGAAAAACACCATGCCTTTTTTGAACCTCTGCATCCTTCTTTCTTTGAACTGACTACTGCAATGGCTTTCCACTATTTTGCCCAAAGCCAAGTAGATGTAGCCATTATAGAAGTCGGCCTGGGAGGACGAATAGATTGTACAAACATCATCCGTCCGGATCTATGTGTCATAACCAATATCAGTTTCGACCATATACAATTCTTAGGTAACACATTAGCCAAAATAGCCACAGAGAAGGCCGGAATCATCAAAGAAAAGACCCCGGTAGTTATCGGTGAAACCACACCCGAAACCAAACCTATATTTACAACCCGTGCTAAAGAAGTAAACGCTCCTATCTACTTTGCAGAAGAAGAACAGTTATTACACTCCTCCAGCATAAATGAAAAAGGTAAACGAATATATCAAACAACCGACTACCTCAATCTGGAAGGCGAACTGGAAGGCTTTGCCAACTTAAAAACACCAATACACTTTTATCTGCCATCCGCCTATTAAAACAAGCAGGTTATCAACTTACCGAAAGCAATATACGCAAAGGATTCTCACAAGTATGTGAACTCACCGGCCTGATGGGAAGATGGCAAAAATTAGAAAGTGAACCGACTTTAATATGCGATACAGGACATAATGTAGGAGGTATTTCGTATATCATAGAACAATTAGAACATCAGAAATATGAACGATTACACATTGTAATAGGTATGGTAAACGACAAGGATATCAGTGGAGTATTGTCCATGCTTCCTAAAAATGCCACCTATTATTTTACCAAAGCCAGCGTAAAGCGTGCTTTATCCGAAAAAGAATTACAAAGCTTAGCGATGCAATCCGGGCTGCACGGAGATACTTATCCTGATGTAGAAACAGCTGTAACAGCCGCTAAAGAAAAGGCTAACAAAAATGACTTTATTTTTGTTGGAGGGAGCAGCTTTATCGTTGCGGATTTATTAAAATTTCACGTTTAGTCCGTTCACTTTTATAGAAAAAGTTTGGGAATACCGAAGAAAATCTTTTTATTTGCATTAGTTTTATACATAAAATAAAAAGATTTTCAATAACATGATAAACACATCTACTTCCGATGAGAATTTATGCGGCCTGAAACGGGCCGATTTTCAGACAACAGTGAACGGGAAACAAACAGACCTCTTCATTCTGAAAAATGAAAACGGAGCTGAAATAGCTGTCACCAACTATGGTGGAGCAGTATTAGCTATTATGGTTCCGGACAAAAACGGTAAATATGCCAATGTCATTCAAGGACATGATAGTATAACCCATGTTATCAATAGCCACGAACCTTTCCTCAGTACTCTTATCGGTCGTTACGGAAACCGTATAGCAGGAGGCAAATTCATTTTAGAAGGGAAAGAATATTCACTGACTATCAACAATGGTCCCAACTCGCTGCATGGCGGTCCTACCGGATTTCATACCCGCATTTGGGATGCAGAACAGGAAACTCCCCAAAGCTTGAAATTGCATTATTTATCTGCTGATGGCGAAGAAGGATTTCCGGGAAATTTGGATATTCACGTAACGTACACTTTAAGTAATCAAAATGAATTCATCATTACTTACCACGCTACAACAGACAAAACAACATTGGTAAATCTTACTCACCACGGTTTTTTCAGCCTATCAGGCATTGCCAATCCTACGGCAACCGTTGATAACAACATCGTAACCATTAATGCTGATTTTTATACTCCGATAGATAATGTATCCATCCCTACAGGCGAAATTGCCAAAGTAGAAGGTACTCCTATGGATTTTCGTACTCCTCAAAGAGTAGACAGTAGAATCAATGACCCATTCGAACAGCTAGAATTCGGTGCCGGCTATGACCACTGCTATGTATTAAACAAACGTGAAGCAGGCACACTGAGTTTTGCAGCAAAATGTGTGGAGCCCGAAAGCGGTCGTAGCATGGAAGTATACACTACAGAGCCCGGTGTACAAGTTTATACTTCAAACTGGCACAATGGTTTCGAAGGTGCTCATGGAGCAACTTTCCCAGCAAGAAGTGCCATCTGTTTTGAAGCACAACATTTTCCTGATACGCCCAATAAAGGCCATTTCCCTTCTTGTGTTCTACATCCGGGGGAAACTTACAATCAAGTAACCATCTACAAATTCGGTGTAGAAAAATAATTTTATGAAATAACCTAATTAATAAACTTATAATTTTTTCAAAACCATGAATCAACAAAAACAGAACGGTAATATCATCGCTATCATTACAATGTTCTTCCTTTTCGCGATGATTTCCTTCGTTACTAATCTTGCTGCGCCTTTCGGCACAATATGGAAAAACCAATATGCAGGTGCCAATACCTTGGGTATGATGGGAAATATGATGAATTTCCTCGCATATCTGTTTATGGGGATTCCTTCAGGTAATATGCTTGTAAAAATCGGATATAAAAAAACAGCCCTCATTGCCATGGCAGTAGGTTTCATCGGTTTGTTTATCCAATATATTTCCAGTTTGTTCGGTGCAGATATAGACGTATTCAATTTAGGAGAATATGCCATTAAAATGAATTTTATCATCTACCTGCTTGGTGCTTTCGTCTGTGGTTTTTGTGTATGTATGCTGAACACAGTAGTTAACCCGATGCTAAATCTTTAGGTGGTGGTGGTAACAAAGGTAACCAATTAATCCAAGCCGGTGGTGCTCTAAACTCATTGTCAGGTACTTTGACTCCGCTTTTCGTAGGTGCCTTGATTGGTTCTGTTACCCCTCAAACAGCTATGTCAGATGTAGCTCCTCTGCTTTTCATCGCAATGGGTGTATTCGTATCAGCGTTTATCGCTCTTTCATTCATCGCCATTCCAGAGCCTCATCTAAGAAAAGCAGGTCATGAAAAAGAGAAATTCTCTCATAGCCCTTGGAATTTCCGCCATACTGTATTAGGTGTAATCGGTATCTTTGTGTATGTAGGTATTGAAATCGGTATTCCAGGCACATTAAATTTCTATCTTGCCGACCCAACGGAAAAAGGTGCGGGCCTGCTTGCCAACGGTGCCGCTATCGGTGGTGCTATTGCTGCCATCTATTGGTTGCTCATGTTAGTGGGACGTTCTGCAAGTAGTGTCATCAGCGGTAAAGTAGCTACACGTACACAATTGATTGTTGTTTCCGCAACAGCTATCTGTTTTATATTAATCGCAATCTTCACTCCAAAAGAAATCACTGTCTCTATGCCGGGATATAGTGTAGAAAATGGATTCGAAATGGCCTCTGTACCTGTCAGTGCCCTATTTTTGGTACTTTGTGGTTTATGTACGTCCATTATGTGGGGAGGTATCTTCAACCTCGCTGTAGAAGGTTTAGGCAAATATACCGCACAAGCTTCAGGTATTTTTATGATGATGGTTGTCGGTGGCGGTATTTTCCCATTATTGCAGCAATTCATTTCTGACGCTGTGGGATATATGGCCAGCTATTGGTTAATTATCGCTTTGCTTGCTTATCTGTTGTTCTATGGTTTGGTAGGATGCAAGAACGTAAACAAAGACATTCCTGTAGAATAATTATAAAAACATATAGTATTAACTTTAAACTATTAATATCATGGATATAGAATACGTAAGAAGTCGCTTCATCAAACATTTTGATGGCACAACAGGTTCAGTATATGCATCACCCGGACGTATTAACCTTATTGGAGAACATACCGACTATAACGGTGGTTTTGTCTTTCCCGGAGCAGTAGATAAAGGTATGATTGCTGAAATCAAACCTAATGGTACTGATAAGGTACGTGCTTATTCTATTGATCTAAAAGACTATGTAGAATTCGGCTTGAACGAAGAAGATGCTCCTAAAGCCAGTTGGGCAAGATATATTTTCGGCGTTTGCCGCGAAATGATCAAACGTGGTGTAGATGTGAAAGGTTTTGACACTGCTTTTGCGGGTGACGTACCTTTGGGTGCAGGTATGTCTTCATCTGCTGCATTGGAAAGTACGTATGCTCGCTATCAACGAACTTTTCGGTGACAACAAAATAGATAAATTTGAATTAGCCAAGGTAGGTCAGGCAACAGAACATAATTATTGTGGTGTAAATTGCGGTATTATGGATCAATTTGCATCTGTATTCGGAAAAGAAGGTAGTTTGATCCGTTTGGACTGTCGTTCATTGGAATATCAATACTTCCCGTTCAAACCGGAAGGTTACCGATTGGTATTGGTTGACTCGGTAGTCAAACACGAATTGGCTTCTTCTGCTTATAATAAACGTCGCCAAAGCTGCGAAGCTGCTGTAGCCGCCATCCAGAAAAAACATCCTCATGTAGAATTTTTACGTGATTGTACAATGGAAATGTTGCAGGAAGCAAAAAGCCGAGATCAGTGAAGAAGACTATATGCGTGCAGAATACGTCATTGAAGAAATCCAACGTGTACTTGATGTTTGCGATGCTTTGGAAAGAGGTGATTACGAAACCGTAGGACAGAAGATGTATGAAACCCACTATGGCATGAGTAAATTGTATGAAGTAAGCTGTGAAGAACTTGACTTCTTGAATGATGTTGCTTTCGACTGCGGTGTCACCGGTTCACGTGTCATGGGTGGAGGTTTCGGTGGATGTACAATCAACCTAGTTAAAAATGAACTATACGAAACATTCATCACCACTGCCAAAGAAAGATTCAAAGAGAAGTTCGGAAGAAGTCCCAAAAAGTTTACGATGTAGTCATCAGTGACGGTTCTCGCAAGCTGGTATAAAAAAGATCTCAAATTCGCTAACATATGAAAAAACCGCTTTGGATTCAAAGCGGTTTTTTCTTCTTTATGCTATAAAAGTGTAGGAAATACACTTTTATGTTGCACAACATACTCTTTTCATATCCAATGTATTAGTAATAGTGTTACTTTTACACCCAAAATCATATACTCTATTACTAATTAGTACTTTTATATCATGAAAAGCATGAAAAAAACCTTTCTGGGAACCGGTATCGCACTGACCTTGTTAAGTGCTTGCGCTCCCAAACAATCTCAAGAAACACTTACAAAGTCCGGATTAAACCCCACTAATTATGAAACAATAGTGGATGGCGTAAAACCTGTTAAACTGTATACGCTAAAGAATTCAGCCGGAATGGAAGTATGCGTAACTAATTTTGGCGGACGTATTGTATCTATCATGGTCCCCGACAAAAACGGAAATCTAAAAGATGTAGTGCTGGGTTTTGACAGCATTGCTGACTACCAAAATATACCAAGCGACTTCGGTGCTTCTATCGGACGCTATGCCAACCGCATTAATAAAGGAGTCATCGTAATGGATGGAGAAACCATTCTATTACCCCAAAATAATTTTGGTCACTGCCTGCATGGAGGTCCTAAAGGATGGCAATACCAAGTTTATGAAGCAAACCAATTAAACGACAGTACTATGACACTGACTATGAAGTCACCGGATGGAGATGCCAATTTTCCGGGAAATGTAACCGCTACTGTTACTTATGCACTGACAAGAGACAATGCCATCGACATAAATTACGAAGCGACAACTGACAAAAAGACTGTTATCAATATGACCAACCACTCTTATTTCAACTTGAGTGGAAATCCTGCCAATCCGGCCACCGACCATATTCTTTATGTAAATGCAGACAGCATCACTCCCGTTGACAGCACATTCATGACCACTGGAGAAATGATGGCAGTAACAGAAACTCCGTTTGATTTCAATACTCCTAAAACCATTGCCCCCGATGTGACTAACTTTGAAAACGAACAAATAAAATTCGGTAACGGCTTCGACCATAATTGGGTACTTAACACGAAAGGCGATATCAACCAGCTGGCTGCCAAACTGACCAGCCCACTAGTGGTATCACTTTGGAAGTATATACTAATGAGCCGGGAATACAAGTTTATACAGGCAACTTTTTGGATGGAACCGTAAAAGGGAAAAAGGGAATTACTTATCCGCAACGCGCGTCTGTTTGTCTGGAAACACAGCACTATCCCGACAGCCCCAACAAATCACAATGGCCTTCTGTAATTCTGGAACCGGGACAGACCTATCACAGCCAATGTATCTTTAAATTCGGTGTTGAAAAATAATTGTTAAACTTTAAATATTTAATATCATGAATTGGAATTCACATGAATTCATCTGGCTGGACTGGACAATACTGGCAGTCGGCATTGTAGCTGTGATATGGGCGGTATGGCGCTCTGTACAAAAAGACAAACGCTCGCAACAAGGAGCAAGCAGTGAAGATTATCTATTTGGCAAAGGTGAGCCATGGTACATCATTGGTGCTGCTATCTTTGCAGCCAATATCGGTTCGGAACATCTGGTAGGTTTGGCAGGAACCGGTGCCAAATCCGGAGTAGGTATGGCACACTGGGAAATGCAAGGTTGGATGATTCTTCTTCTAGGATGGCTTTTTGTTCCATTCTACCAACTATTAAACAATAAAATGGGCAAAATCATTACCATGCCCGATTTCCTTAAATACCGTTATACCCCGCGTACCGGTTCATGGCTTTCTATCATCACACTGATAGCCTACATTCTTACTAAAGTGAGTGTAACCGCCTATACCGGAGGTATCTTTTGGAATTCTTACTTGGACTTCCTTTTTGGTATGGGGCAATCGGACTTATTGTCCTGACCGGCATCTTCACCGTACTGAGTGGAATGAAAGGAGTAATGACCCTCTCAGCTATTCAAACCCCTATTTTAATCATCGGTTCTTTCTTGGTTCTTTTCCTGGGACTGTCAGCCTTGGGAGACGGTAATATTGCTACAGGATGGACAGAAATGATGGATCATGCGCGTAGCGCCATGAATGTAGGAGCAGACGGACACGCTTATGGTGCCAACCATATGTTTCACTGGACCGAAGCAGACCCGATGTATCAAGATTATCCTGGATTCTGGGTATTTATCGGAGCTTCCATCATCGGTTTCTGGTATTGGTGTACCGACCAGCATATCGTACAGCGTGTACTTGGACAGCGTAAAGGCGAAGATAATGATGTGGTAATGAAGCGTGCCCGCAGAGGTACTATTGCAGCCGGTTATTTTAAAATCCTGCCTGTCTTCATGTTTCTTATTCCGGGGATGGTAGCTGCCGCCTTGGCTGCAAAAGGTGAATTTGATATGTCAAATACAGATGCGGCTTTTGCTGTAATGGTAAAGGATGTTCTGCCTGCCGGTGTAAAAGGTATTGTAACTATCGGATTCATCTGCGCATTGGTTGCTTCACTGGCTGCTTTCTTTAATTCATGCGCCACACTTTTTACAGAAGACTTTTACAAGCCCATGTTTAAAAACAAAAGCGAAGCTACTTATGTTATGGTAGGACGTATCGCCACCGTAGTTGTAGTTATCCTCGGCATGGCATGGATTCCTGTAATGATGAGCCTCGGCAGCCTTTACGACTACCTGCAAGGCATACAGTCCCTCCTTGCACCTGCAATGGTAGCCGTATTTGCACTTGGTATATTCTCCAAGAAAATCACTCCGAAAGCCGGTGAAACAGCCATGATTGTAGGTTTCCTAATTGGTATGCTCCGTTTGCTGACTAATATCCTCACCAACACCGGAAAAGATGTGATGACCGGCTGGTTTTGGGAAAATACAACTTGGTTTTGGCAGACAAACTGGCTTATTTTTGAAATATGGCTACTTGTATTCCTCTTGTTGTTAATGGTTGTTGTATCATGCTTCACTCCGGCTCCAACCGCCAAACAAGTGGAAGCCATCACCTTTACCGGCAGTTACAAGGAACTTATCAGAAAGAGTTGGAACAAATGGGATGTTATTACCTCTTTAGGTGTAGTTCTGCTTTGTGCACTATTCTATGCTTATTTCTGGTAAACCATAAATTAAAGGCTGTATGCTTTGAATTATCTTGAAGAATACAGCCTGTTAATTTTAAACCGACGCTAAACCATGACCACCTATTATAACATAAACCCTAAATTCTATGTATCTGTAGACTGTATCATTTTCGGTTTTGACGAAGGAGAATTAAAACTGCTTCTACTAAAACGAAATTTTGAACCGGCTATGGGAAAATGGTCTTTGATGGGAGGATTCGTACAAGAAGACGAAAGTGTAGACGCTGCCGCCAAACGGGTATTGGCAGAACTGACCGGATTGGAAAATGTATATATGGAACAAGTAGGCACATTTGGCGACTTAGAGCGCGATCCGGGAGAACGAGTCATATCAGTAGCCTATTATGCTTTAGTCAATGTAAATGAATATGACAGGGAACTAGTGCAGCAGCACAATGCCCATTGGACAAAAATAGACGAACTGCCACAGCTCATTTTCGACCATCCGATCATGATTTCCAAAGCACGTGAACTGATGAAGCACAAAGCATCATACAATCCAATTGGTTTTAACCTGCTGCCCGAACTGTTTACCCTGACACAGTTGCAAAATCTATATGAGGCAATCTATGGCGAACCGATGGACAAGCGGAATTTCCGCAAGCGGGTAGCCGAAATGGATTTCATTGAAAAAACAGATTTGATAGACAAATCAGGTTCCCGACGAGGTGCTTATCTTTATAAATTTAATGATAAGGCCTACAGAAAAGATCCGAAATTTAAACTTTAAAATAATGTGCCGATGCAATAATTTGCCAATTGACAAATTAGCAGATTGCCACATTACCCAATTATTCATTATGTTAGAAAAATTAAAAGAAAAAGTATTCCGTGCCAATCTGGATTTGGTGAAACACGGACTAGTTATTTTTACATGGGGAAATGTTTCTGCCATCGATCGTGAAATAGGTCTGGTAGTAATCAAACCCAGTGGCGTATCATACGATGATATGAAAGCTGAAGACATGGTTGTAGTAGATCTGGACGGCAACGTGGTAGAAGGTTCTCTTCGTCCGTCTTCAGATACTCCCACCCATGTAGTTCTATATAAAGCATTCCCCGAAATAGGTGGAGTGGTACATACCCACTCCACCTATGCTACCGCCTGGGCACAAGCCGGAATGGATATCCCCAATATCGGAACAACTCATGCCGATTATTTCCATGACGCCATTCCTTGTACCGCAGATATGACTGAAGAGGAAGTAAAAGGTGCCTACGAACAGGAAACAGGCAATGTGATTGTGAAACGTTTCAAGAACCTGAACCCTGTACATACTCCGGGAGTACTAGTAAAAAATCATGGTCCTTTTGCATGGGGAAAAGATGCCAATGATGCTGTACATAATGCAGTAGTCATGGAACAGGTAGCCAAAATGGCAAGTATCGCTTTTGCCGCCAACCCTCATTTAACGATGAATTCTTTATTAATAGAAAAGCATTTCAGCCGCAAACACGGCCCCAATGCCTATTATGGACAGAAATAAGAAACAAAGAAATTAATAACCCTTTTAAAATATAACATTATGGAAAAAGCATTTGATCAGTATGAAGTATGGTTTGTAACAGGAGCACAGCTTCTGTATGGAGGTGACGCAGTTATAGCAGTAGACGCTCACTCCAATGAAATGGTAAACGGACTGAACGAATCAGGGAAACTTCCTGTAAAAGTAGTATATAAAGGAACAGCCAACTCTTCTAAAGAAGTGGAAGCAGTGTTCAAAGCAGCCAACAACGATGAAAAATGTATCGGTGTCATCACTTGGATGCACACTTTCTCCCCAGCTAAAATGTGGATTCACGGTCTGCAACAGTTAAAGAAACCACTGTTACATCTACACACTCAATTCAATAAGGAAATTCCTTGGGATACCATGGATATGGACTTCATGAATCTGAATCAATCCGCCCATGGTGACCGCGAATTCGGACATATCTGTACCCGTATGCGCATCCGCCGCAAAGTAGTGGTAGGTTACTGGAAAGACGAAGACACCCAGCACAAGATTGCCGTTTGGATGCGCGTTTGTGCAGGTTGGGCAGACTCTCAGGATATGCTGATCATCCGTTTCGGCGATCAGATGAATAATGTAGCTGTAACTGACGGTGATAAAGTGGAAGCAGAACAACGTATGGGGTATCACGTAGATTACTGTCCGGCAAGCGAACTGATGGAATACCATAAAAACATCAAGGATACAGATGTAGAGGCACTTGTAGCAACTTACTTCAACGAATACGACCACGATGCTTCATTAGAAGATAAATCAACCGAAGCTTATCAGAAAGTATGGAACGCTGCAAAAGCCGAATTAGCTCTTCGTGCCATCCTTAAAGCCAAAGGCGCCAAAGGATTCACTACTAATTTTGATGATTTGGGCCAAACAGACGGCAGCTACTTCGATCAGATTCCGGGACTGGCTTCCCAGCGTCTGATGGCTGAAGGCTACGGATTCGGTGCGGAAGGTGACTGGAAATCAGCAGCTCTCTACCGTACCGTATGGGTGATGAACCAAGGACTTTCCAAAGGTTGTTCTTTCCTGGAAGATTACACATTGAACTTCGATGGTGCAAACAGTGCTATCCTGCAATCACATATGCTGGAAGTTTGCCCTCTTATCGCCGCTTCCAAACCACGTCTGGAAGTACACTTCCTAGGCATAGGTATTCGCAAGAGCCAGACAGCCCGTCTTGTATTCACTTCAAAAGTAGGCTCAGGTTGTACCGCCACTGTAGTAGACTTGGGTAACCGTTTCCGTCTGATCGTGAACGACGTAGAATGCATCGAGCCGAAACCGTTGCCCAAATTACCGGTTGCTTCCGCCCTGTGGATTCCGATGCCTAATTTCGAAGTAGGTGCAGGCGCATGGATCCTGGCAGGTGGAACACATCATTCTTGCTTCTCTTATGATCTGACAGCAGAATATTGGGAAGACTATGCTGAGATTGCAGGTATCGAAATGATCCGTATCGACAAAGATACTACCATCAGCAACTTCAAGAAAGAGCTTCGCATGAACGAAGTCTACTATATGCTGAACAAAGCACTTTGCTAATTCATCCATGAAGAGGGGATGTGTCAAGGCTAATAAGATTCTTGGCACATCCCACCTTATTTTATCATCATTATTGTTGTACCTTAAATTATAGGTTTTAATATGAAATCAGATGCAAAATCAACCATCGAAGCAGGAAAAGCTATTCTAGGCATAGAATTCGGATCAACACGAATCAAAGCTGTTTTGATTGACCAGGAAAACAAGCCCATTGCCCAGGGAAGCCATAGCTGGGAAAACCAACTGGTAGACGGACTGTGGACTTACAGTGTGGAAGCTATCTGGCATGGCCTGCAAGACTGCTATGCAGATCTCCGTTCCAACGTAAAAAAGCTATATGACACAGAAATAGAAACCTTGGCGGCAATCGGTGTCAGTGCCATGATGCATGGTTATATGGCATTCAATAAAGAAGAAGAAATCCTTGTACCTTTCCGTACATGGAGAAATACCAATACCGGTCCGGCAGCCGCCGCTTTATCTGAATTATTCGTATATAACATTCCTCTGAGATGGGGCATTTCTCATTTATACCAAGCTATTTTAGACAATGAAGAACACGTAAGTAACATTGACTATCTGACCACCCTTGCAGGTTTCATTCATTGGCAAATTACAGGTCAGAAAGTCCTGGGCATAGGTGATGCATCAGGAATGCTTCCCATAGACCCGGCTACCAAGAATTATTCTGCCGAAATGATAGCCAAGTTCGACAAGTTGGTAGCTCCTAAAGGATACCCTTGGAAACTGACAGATATCCTGCCCAAAGTCTTACCCGCCGGCGAGAATGCAGGGTTCCTTACCCCGGAAGGTGCCAAGAGGCTGGACGTGTCGGGCCACTTGAAAGCAGGTGTACCTGTCTGCCCTCCGGAAGGAGATGCCGGAACCGGCATGGTAGCAACCAACGCTGTCAAGCAACGCACCGGGAATGTATCAGCAGGCACTTCCTCATTTTCCATGATTGTATTGGAAAAAGAGTTGTCCAAGCCATACGAAATGATTGACATGGTTACCACTCCCGACGGAAGCCTTGTAGCTATGGTACATTGCAACAACTGCACCTCCGACCTCAATGCCTGGATCAATCTGTTCAAAGAATACCAAGAACTGCTGGGTATACCCGTAGATATGAATGAATTATATGGAAAACTTTACAATCATGCGCTCGCAGGCGATGCAGATTGCGGTGGTCTTATTTCGTATAATTATATTTCAGGTGAACCCGTGACAGGACTTGCCGACGGAAGGCCATTGTTTGTACGTTCTGCAAATGACAAATTCAACCTCGCCAACTTTATGCGTACCCATTTATACGCTTCAGTCGGAGTTCTTAAGATAGGTAATGACATTCTTTTCAATGAAGAGAAAATCAAAGTAGACAGAATCACAGGACACGGCGGATTATTCAAAACGAAAGGTGTAGGCCAGAGAATACTTGCAGCAGCTATAAACTCCCCTATTTCCGTAATGGAAACTGCCGGTGAAGGTGGCGCATGGGGAATCGCCCTGCTAGGTTCTTACCTTGTCAACAATGAAAAGAACCAATCTCTGGCAGATTTTCTGGAAGACAAAGTATTCGCCGGTGATGCCGGTATTGAAATATCGCCAACAGCCGAAGATGTAGCCGGATTCAACACATATATCGAAAACTATAAGGCAGGACTGCCTGTTGAAGAAGCAGCGACCCGATTTAAGAAGTGAGTCAAACGGGCTTAAAAAGAGCCTCTTTACATGTTGCGGTTTACACATAAAGAGTTATCTTTGCAGATATTAAATAAAATAGCAAAGATAAACCGACTCACTAATAGCATTCAAATTATAATATTATTTTAATATGAACGAAAAGAAACTTATGAACCGTGCAGCGGACAACATCCGTATTCTGGCTGCTTCGATGGTAGAGAAAGCTAATTCAGGACACCCGGGTGGAGCTATGGGTGGCGCTGATTTTGTAAACGTGCTTTTCTCTGAGTTTTTAGTTTACGATCCTGAAAATCCGCGTTGGGAAGGGCGTGACCGTTTCTTCCTTGATCCAGGTCACATGTCACCGATGCTGTATTCCACTTTGGCACTGACCGGCAAGTTCACCATGGAAGAACTGGCACAGTTCCGCCAATGGGGCAGTCCGACTCCGGGACACCCTGAAGTGGACATCATGCGCGGTATTGAAAATACTTCCGGCCCGTTAGGACAAGGACACACTTTTGCAGTAGGTGCTGCTATCGCTGCCAAATTTCTGAAAGCCCGTCTGGGTCATGTCATGGACCAGACCATCTATGCCTATATATCCGATGGGGGTATTCAAGAAGAGATTTCTCAGGGTGCAGGCCGTCTGGCAGGTCATTTGGGGCTGGACAACTTAATCATGTTTTATGATTCAAACGACATCCAGCTGTCTACCGCTACCGATGCTGTTACCAGCGAAGATGTTGCCAAGAAATACGAAGCATGGCACTGGAAAGTAATTACCATCGACGGTAATGATCCCGATGCAATCCGCACGGCTCTGACAGAAGCGAAAGCCGTAACCGGTCAGCCCACATTAATTATCGGTAAGACCATTATGGGTAAAGGCGCACGCAAAGCGGATGATTCCAGTTATGAACGTAACTGTGCCACCCACGGTGCTCCTTTGGGAGGTGATGCTTACATCAATACAATCAAGAACTTAGGCGGCGATCCAACCAATCCTTTCCAAATCTTCCCTGAAGTAAAAGAGTTGTATGCCAAACGTGCAGAGGAACTGAAAAAAATTGTTGCAGAAAAATATGCGGCTAAAGCTGAATGGACTAAAGCTAACCCCGAACTGGCTGCTAAATTGGAACTATGGTTCTCTGGCAAAGCTCCGAAAGTAAATTGGAATGTTATCGAACAAAAAGCCGGAGATGCTACACGCAGCGCTTCTGCCAAAGTTCTCGGTGTACTGGCTACAGAAGTAGAAAACATGATCGTTTCTTCTGCCGACCTGTCAAATTCAGACAAGACCGACGGTTTCTTGAAGAAAACACATGCATTCACAAAAGACGACTTCACCGGTGCATTTCTGCAGGCAGGTGTTTCCGAATTAACCATGGCTTGCTGCTGCCTGGGTATGGCACTTCACGGAGGTGTGATTGCTGCATGCGCTACCTTCTTCGTATTCTCAGACTACATGAAACCCGCCATACGTATGGCTGCCTTGATGGAACTTCCCGTCAAATTCATCTGGACACACGACGCATTCCGTGTAGGTGAAGACGGTCCTACTCACGAACCGGTAGAACAAGAAGCACAAATCCGCCTGATGGAAAAACTGAAAAACCACAAAGGACACAATTCTATGTTGGTACTCCGTCCGGCAGATGCGGAAGAAACCACTGTGGCATGGAAATTGGCCATGGAAAATACCAGCACCCCCACCGCACTGATCTTCTCCCGCCAGAATATCGCGAATCTGCCTGCAGGAAACGACTACTCACAGGCTGCCAAAGGCGCTTATATTGTTGCAGGCTCCGATGAAAATCCGGATGTAATCCTAGTCGCTTCAGGTTCCGAAGTTTCCACTTTGGAAGCAGGTGCAGAACTTCTCCGCAAGGATGGCATAAAAATACGTATCGTATCCGCTCCTTCTGAGGGATTGTTCCGCAGCCAAAGCAAGGAATACCAAAACAGTATCATTCCCACAGGGGCTAAAGTATTCGGTCTGACTGCCGGTCTTCCTGTAAACCTTGAAGGTTTGGTAGGTGCCAACGGTAAGGTATTCGGTCTGGAATCATTCGGATTCTCCGCTCCTTACAAAGTATTGGATGAAAAGCTGGGCTTTACCGCACAGAACGTGTATAACCAAGTAAAAGAAATGCTGGCATGAAAAAAGTAGGACTGGCATCCGATCATGCAGGATTTGAACTGAAAGAGTTTGTAAAGACATGGTTAACTGAAAAAGGCTACCCATGCAAAGATTTCGGTACATACAGTACAGAAAGCTGTGACTATGCAGATTATGCCCATCCGCTTGCACTGGCTATAGAAGCCGGAGAATGCGGACCCGGAGTGGCAATTTGCGGAAGCGGTGAAGGCATCAGCATGACATTGAACAAACATCAGGGTATCCGTGCGGCACTATGCTGGATGCCCGAGATAGCCCATCTGTCACGTCAGCACAATGACGCCAATGTTCTGGTAATGCCGGGACGATTCATTGACCATGAAATGGCCGAAAAAATATTGGATGAATTCTTTAACAGCGGCTTCGAAGGCGGACGTCACCAAAAGCGCATTGAAAAGATACCTGTAAAGTAAAATTCACGCAATAATAATAAAAAGTAAAAAAAAGAGAGGCATTATAGCTTCTCTTTTTTTTTTATTCCTATCTTTGCTTAGATTAAAATATAAAATAAAAAAAATATTACTATGAAGAAGATTCTTTTTTTTTAATGCTCCTATGTCTGCCATTCATCGCTATGGCACAGACAGATCCCAAATATCTGGCGGGAGCGATAACTATGGATGACGGTAAAGTTTCTTTCAAAACAGAGATACAGGCACCGTCTTTAACGAAAGACCAGCTATATGGCACCATGCTGAAATGGGCCACAGAACGTTTCAAGCCCGAAGGCAAGTTCAATGCACGTGTTCTTTACACCAATGAAGATGAAGGAACCATTGCAGCAGGTGGCGAAGAATATCTGGTATTCTCCTCCTCTGCATTGTCATTGGACAGAACCAGAATTTATTATCAGTTGTTTATCACCTGCGAAAACGGAAAATGTGATATCGAAATGACCCGTATCCGTTATTGGTATGATGAAGCTCGTGACGGAGGAGAAAAATACAGTGCAGAGGAATGGATTGTAGACGATATGGCTTTAAACAAATCGAAGACCAAGCTGGCTCCCATCTGCGGCAAATTCAGAAGAGAGACTATTGACTTGAAAGACACACTGTTCAAATCCATCCAAGATACATTGGGCAACAAGGTCTTGAACAACTCACAAATTGCAGTTGCTCCTGCTCCGGGCGTGACAGCTACTCCGATATCAAATGCAACAACAATCGTTACCGCCACTCCGGTAACTCCCCCTGCCCAACCGGCTGTCATCGGTGGTTCTGAGGGTAATACCGAAATAAAAGCAGCCAATAATGCAACTCCCAACAAAGAACAAAGCATAGATGACCAAATCAAGGCATCCTCACGTATGACAATTACTGCCGGAAACGATGAACAATTCGAAATCGGTAAAGAATGCTGGGGAGGTTTCGGCCAGTTATTCGGCAAAGAAGTAGCATTCTGCGTAATCGACCAAGCCAAATCAATGGGCAATATGCTGATGGATCAGAGCGATAATTATAAAATTTCGTTCTACAAGCAAGGTAATAGCGAGCCGTGGTTGATAGTAAACTGCAAGAAACTGATGAAACAGACCGTTACCGGTGAGGAAGCAAAAAAGATGAACCCCAGTAATGACGGTCAGAAGGCATATAATATGTATGTAGGTGAAGTAATAAAATAGTCTTTTCTCCCATATATTTATACCGTGACAGTTTATTCTGATAATACATAAAACTTTTTTTAGGGGGAGATAACCTGACAACTCCCCCTAAAAAACATACAAACGATCTACCATATACTTCCCCAAAAGCACCATGACAAATACCATTCAAACATGTCTCCCCTTTAAGAATAAATAACACCGTTCCTCTATCAACCGTTTCACTTGAAACCATTTCTATAATAATCAAACCATTAGAAGAAATCATTCTTCCATTTTTTCCCTATCTTTCTCTCCTTTTTTTAAATGTTTTTAGCAAGAAAGCCGTTTTTTCTGCTCCAATCTTCCCTTTCATAACAAATAAAGAGTATCTTTGTAAACAACAATGAGACAATCATGCCTTATGACGGAACAATTACAGGACATAAAGACACTTATCGAACAGGGTGATACGGAAAGAGCCATTCATGCGCTAACTAATTTCATCCGAAACGATGCGCACGTCAACGATGAACCCTATTACTTACTGGGTAACGCCTACCGCAAAATGGGAGACTGGCAACAAGCTGAACAATTATCTGGAAGCCATCGAGCGTAATCCGGAAAGTCCGGCCGTTTCCGCCCGTGACATGATTATGAATATTCTGAATTTCTATAACAAAGACATGTATAATCAATAATAACTAACCCATGGCAAAGATTAAAGGTGCTATTGTAGTAGACACAGAGCGTTGCAAAGGTTGCAATCTATGTGTAGTGGCATGTCCGCTGCATGTAATCGCGCTCAATGCCAAACAAGTGAATAAAAAAAGGATACACATTCGCCCACCAGGTATTAGAAGATACCTGCAATGGTTGCGCATCATGTGCCACAGTCTGTCCGGACGGATGCATCACTGTGTATAAAGTAAAACAACAATAAATGTAACAAATATGGCAGAAGAAGTCGTTTTAATGAAGGGAAATGAAGCCATAGCCCACGCCGCTATCCGTATCGGAGTAGACGGTTACTTTGGCTATCCCATCACTCCCCAATCGGAAATATTGGAAACGCTGGCCGAAGAGAAACCTTGGGAAACTACCGGTATGGTGGTGTTGCAGGCAGAAAGTGAAGTCGCAGCAATCAACATGGTATATGGCGGTGCAGCGAGCGGTAAAATGGTAATGACCTCATCCTCCAGTCCCGGCGTCAGTTTAAAGCAGGAAGGCATCTCGTACATTGCCGGTGCCGAACTCCCCTGCCTGATTGTCAATGTCATGCGCGGAGGTCCCGGATTAGGAACCATCCAACCTAGTCAGGCCGACTATTTCCAAACAGTGAAAGGCGGCGGTCACGGAGACTATCGCCTCATAGCCCTGGCTCCTGCATCAGTACAGGAAATGGCAGATTTCGTAGGTATAGCTTTTGATCTGGCTTTCAAATACCGCAATCCCGCCATTATTCTGGCAGACGGCGTTATCGGACAGATGATGGAAAAAGTAGTATTGCCCGAACAGCGCACACGCCTGACAGATGAAGAAGTCATAGCCCGTTGTCCGTGGGCCACTACCGGCAGAACCCACCACCGTACTCCCAACATCATCACCTCATTGGAACTCGATCCTGCCGAGATGGAAAAACGTAATATCCATCTTCAGAAAAAATATGCAGAAATAGAAGAGAACGAAGTACGTTTCGAAGAACTTCACTGCGAAGATGCCGAATATTTGATCGTAGCTTTCGGTTCTTGTGCCCGCATTGCCCAAAAGGCAATGGAAATGGCTCGGGAAGAAGGCATCAAAGTTGGTTTGCTCCGTCCTATTACCCTATGGCCGTTCCCGTCGAAAGCTATTGCAGCACGCGCCGCACAGGTAAAAGGTATCCTCACTGTAGAATTGAACGCCGGACAAATGGTAGAAGATGTCCGTCTGGCCGTAGAATGCAAAGTGCCTGTAGAACACTTCGGACGTCTGGGTGGTATTGTTCCCGATCCGGATGAAGTAATCACTGCACTGAAAGAGAAACTAATAAAATAAGACCGTATGAATATCGATCTGATCAGAAACATATTGAACATACTTTTCATGGCACTGGCACTAGCGGCTGTCATCACTTACTTCATGGCAAGTGACTTCAAAGTATTCATCTATGTCTGTGCAGCAGCTATTTTTCTCAAGCTGATGGAATTCTTTATGCGGTTCATGTTATAAGCAATAGGAGGAGAAACTATGACAAAAGAAGAAATCATAAAACCCGAAAACCTGGTTTATAAGAAACCGACACTGATGAATGACAATCCGATGCATTACTGCCCCGGATGCAGCCACGGTGTGGTTCACAAGTTAATAGCCGAAGTTATTGAAGAAATGGGCATGGAAGATAAGACAATCGGTGTGTCACCGGTAGGATGTGCCGTTTTTGCATACAACTATCTAGACATCGATTGGCAAGAAGCCGCCCACGGACGCGCACCAGCCGTAGCTACCGCCATCAAGCGTTTATGGCCCGGACGTCTGGTATTTACCTACCAGGGAGATGGTGACCTGGCATGTATCGGCACTGCCGAAACCATCCATGCTTTAAATCGTGGCGAAAACATTACTATCATCTTTATCAACAACGCCATTTATGGAATGACCGGTGGGCAAATGGCTCCTACCACGCTGGTTGGCATGAAGACAGCCACCTGCCCCTATGGTCGTGATGTAGCCATTCATGGCTATCCGCTGAAAATGACAGAAATTGCCGCCACTTTGGAAGGCACCGCCTACGTTACCCGCCAGGCCGTACATACGGTTCCTGCCATCCGCAAAGCAAAAAAGGCTATCCGCAAGGCATTCGAAAACTCAATGAATGGCAAAGGATCCAATTTGGTGGAAATTGTATCGACTTGTAATTCCGGTTGGAAAATGACTCCGCAAGCATCCAATGACTGGATGGTGGAACACATGTTCCCCTTCTATCCGCTGGGTGATTTGAAAGATAAAGAATAAAAAGACAGAAACCATGAAACAGGAAATCATTATAGCAGGATTCGGCGGTCAGGGTGTGCTATCCATGGGTAAGATACTTGCCTATTCCGGACTGATGGAAGACAAGGAAGTAACCTGGATGCCGGCATACGGTCCCGAACAACGGGGAGGAACCGCTAACGTAACGGTGATTGTCAGTGATGAACGCATCTCTTCACCCATTCTCAGCCAATATGACACAGCCATCATACTGAACCAACCCTCATTGGAAAAGTTTGAAGGCAATCAAACCGGGTGGTATCCTCATTTATGACGGATACGGAATCATCGAGCCTCCGACACGTAAGGACATACAAATCTATCGTATTGACGCAATGGATGCCGCCAACGAAAAAGGAATGGCAAAGACCTTCAATATGATTGTCTTAGGAGGCTTGCTGAAACTGCGTCCCGTAGTATCCATTGAAAGTGTAATAAAAGCTTTACGCAAAACATTGCCCGAACGTCACCATCATCTGATACCGATGAATGAAGAAGCCATCCGAATCGGAATGGAGATTATTAAACCTCAGTAAGTTAAAATAACTCTAAACGAATAATAAAAGGAAGAACTTTCCATAGCGGAAAAGCTCTTCCTTTTATTTTTATATTGTATCTTTGCCGCCGTTATGAAAAGAATATTCTCTATTATTTTTTTATTATTCCTGTGCTTCCATACTTCCTTGATGGCACAGCGGACAATGAATACCCTGAACAATCAGTTCGGTTCCTCGGCAAACGGACTGGACAGAAACCAATATGACCGTAACGGAAACCCCATAGACACGACAGCCGTAGTAGATGCCAACACTATCCCCATCGGACTGTACTCATGGAAAGTGGACAGTCGTTTTGGCAATGTCACTTATATCCCCGTAGATACCTTGCAGCACGCTTTCCAGAACTCAAATGACATGGGCGGCTACACCGGACAATACAATTACTTGGGAAATTTGGGTTCCCCCCGCCTCTCACGCATCTTTTTTGACCGTCGGGATCCCAGCCAATACTTTTTCACCGACCCATACGACTTTTGCGTACAACGTCCGGAAGATGTCATATTCACCAATACATTTTCTCCATTCACGAACCTGAGCTATTACAAAGGAGGAGGCAGCCGTGACGGAGAAGAACGCTTCAAATCCTATTTTGCCATCAATGCAAACAAAAGACTGGGGTTTGGATTCTACATAGATTACCTGTATGGCCGGGGGCTTTACCAAGATCAGTCCACAGCCTTCTTCAACGGTGGCCTGTTCTCCAGCTACCGGGGAGACAAATATGACATGCATTTCATATTCAACAACGATAACTTGAAGATGGCAGAAAACGGAGGTATCACGGACGACCGGTATATCACCAACCCGCTGGATATGGCAGAAGGCAAAAAAGAATATTCCGCCAACGAAATCCCAACGCGACTGAGTCAGATATGGAATCACAACACCAGCTACCATGCCTTCCTGACACATCGTTACAACTTAGGGTTCTATAAAGAAAAACAGGACAGTGTGGATACGGACTCCGTAAAAATAACGCAGGTATTTGTTCCTGTCACAAGCTTCATACATACATTACAAGTGGACTTGAACAATCGCAAATACATCTCATACGATGACGCACAGAATCAGAAGTATTTTGAACATAACTATCTGGGGACCGACTCAATAGACAAGACGAAGCGCACATCCATCAATACCATTGGCATTGCTTTACAAGAAGGATTCAACAAATGGGCGAAAGCCGGACTTACCGCCTTTTTAAGTTATGAATACCGAAACTTCGCCTTGACCGACACGACAAACATACCGGGACAGCGCATTATCAACAACTATAAGGAAAGTTCACTCTCCATTGGCGGCGAACTATCCAAAAAACAAGGAAAACTATTACATTACAATATTCTAGGAGAATTGGCCATAGCCGGTGAAGATGCAGGACAATTCAGCGTAGAAGGCAGAGGGGATCTGAATCTCCGTTTATTCGGAGATACGGTGAGACTGGATGTAAATGCATTCATCAAGAACCAGAACCCCGTATTCTATTTCAGGCATTTCCAATCCAAACATTACTGGTGGGACAACAACGATTTATCCAAAATAATGAGAACCCGACTGGAAGGAAAACTAAGTCTGAACAGATGGGGAACCCAACTGCGTGCCGGAGTGGAAAATATAAAGAACTACACTTATCTGGCCAATGCCAGCATACCGGTAAAAGACAGTGAAGGAAATGTCACCGGTTTCAAGAACAATGCAGCCGTAAGACAGCACTCCGGCAATATACAAATATTCACAGCAATGTTGCAACAAAAATTGAAAGTAGGAATATTTCATCTCGACGGTGAAGTAGCCTATCAAAAATCAAGTGAGCAAGACATTCTGCCCTTACCGGAATTGTCGGCTTACGGCAACTTGTACATGAAATTCGGTCTCGCCAAAAAAGTACTCCAGATAGAAATGGGAGCAGATGTGCGTTATTTCAGTAAATATTACGCGCCAGACTACTCCCCCGTCATCGGACAATTCTATAACCAGAATCCTGATGACAAAATCGAGATAGGAGCTTTTCCGATAGTCAACGTCTATGCCAACCTGCATTTAAAACGTACCCGCTTCTTTATTATGATGTATCACGTCAATGCCGGTTCGGGAAAATCCAATTACTTCCTGGCGCCTCACTACCCAATCAATCCGCGAATGATAAAGTTCGGCCTTTCATGGAATTTCTTTGATTGACGGTCTATATGAGAAAATATCTGAAATACATTCTGATGGGTATCCTTGCAGTAACCCTATCCTCCATCTTCTTCAAAAAGAAAACGGAGGCTGAAACCAGTCTGCCCCGCGATTATGCAGAAATAGCGGCATCGGGAATCCTGCGTGCCGTTACCGAGTACAATTCTATCAGTTTTTATGCCGACGGCGACACCGTTTCCGGTTTCCACTACGAACTGCTCCATGCTTTTGCACACAGCAAAGGACTGAAACCGGAAATCACTCCTGAAATGAGCTTTTCCAAAAGACTGGAAGGCGTACAAAAAGGAACATACGATATATTGGCCAACAGCACGGTAGTTACCACAGAATACAAAGACTCCCTGTTGTTTACCCGCCCCATTATACTGAACAAACAAGTACTGGTACAGCGTAAACCCGAAAAAGAAAACGATAGTCTGTACATTCACAGCCAGTTGGAACTAGCCCGCAAGACCCTTCATCTAGTCAAAAACTCACCTGCCATCCTGCGCATACATAATTTAAGTAACGAAATAGGCGATACCATCTATATCAAAGAAGTGGAGAAATACGGACAAGAACAATTACTGGCCATGGTAGCACATGGTGACATAGACTATGCCGTATGCGACGAGAGCATTGCCAAAGCCTCCATCAATGATTTTCCACAATTGGATATAGAAACAGCCATCAGCTTCTCACAATTCTATTCATGGGGAGTAAGCAAACATTCTCCAATATTGCTTGACAGCCTGAATTCCTGGTTAAATGACTACGTCAAGACTCCTGCATTCAAACTGTTGCGCAAGAAATATTACAATAACTGATTTTTATCCGGCTGAAATTGCAAAATAGTCCTATCTTTGCAATATAAATTGTTATTATTTTAAGCGGAATGACAAAAAAGTTATTACCATGGTTAAATTAGACAAAGTAAAATGGGGCTTCATCGTTGCGGAGAAGTGACCGAGAAGAAAAGCGGACCAGCCTTTGCCCTGATCGAAGGTTCAGAGGTAGTGGCCGTAATGAGCCGTGACAAAGGAAAAAGCTCAATCATACGCCAAAAGACACAACATTCCCCGCTGGTACTCCGATCCGCAGCAGTTAATAGGAGATGAAGATGTCAATGCTATTTATATAGCCACTCCCCCCTCTTCTCATGCCACTTTTGCCATTATGTCCATGAAGGCAGGAAAGCCCGTATACATCGAGAAACCTATGGCGGCCAGCTATGAAGACTGTGCACGCATCAACCGCATATCACAGGAAACAGGAATTCCTTGTTTCGTAGCTTATTACAGACGCTATCTTCCTTATTTCCAAAAAGTACGCCAGATGGTAGAGGACGGAGAAATAGGCAATGTCATCAACATACAGATACGTTTCGCCCAGCCTCCACGCGCTTTGGATTACAACAGTACCAACCTTCCCTGGCGTGTACAACCTGATATTGCCGGCGGCGGTTATTTCTATGATCTGGCTCCTCACCAACTGGATTTGCTACAAGATATGTTCGGCTGCATTCTCGAAGCCCAAGGATACAAGAGCAACCGTGGCGGGTTATATCCGGCAGAAGATACGATAAGTGCCTGCTTCAAATTTGATTCCGGTCTGCCGGGATCAGGATCATGGTGTTTCGTTGCCCATGAATCGGCCAAGGAAGACCGTATAGAAATCATCGGAGACAAGGGAATGATCTGTTTCTCTGTTTTCACTTACGATCCCATCGCCCTGCATACTGAAAGAGGCCGCGAGGAGTTTCTTCCCGAAAATCCCCCTCATGTACAACTTCCGCTCATAAAAGCCGTAGTAGAACACTTGCAGGGAAAAGCTGTCTGTACCTGCGACGGCATCAGTGCGACACCCACCAACTGGGTAATGGACCGTATACTTGACAAACTCTGATTTCTGCCTATGGACATCCGTCAATTATGCCTGTTTTGTCTGTCTTTCCTTTCCGCCCTCGGTGTATATGCACAAGCGGAACAGAAGGACTCGACAGTACAGGACAACAAGGGTGTTCTCATTACATTGACCGATGGAATAGCGACAACTGTCCGTCATACCGGAAGAAAAATCAGGAAAGTGGGAAAAGAATTCAACGCGGTCGATACCACCTATATCTCGCCTAACCTCTACAATCTGGCTTTCATGCTGGAATCCAGCAGTTGGTACGAATACTATCGGTTAGGCAGTAAAGGAAACAACGGCGAACAAAGTTTGGGATTCTCCCCCAATGCCAGTTTCAAGCTGGGGGTCTATTTCGGATGGCGCTGGATATTTCTAGGATATTCTTTCGATGTAAAGATATTTTCGGCGGACACAAGAACAAGGCAAAGAAAACCGAAATGGCACTGAATCTTTATAGTTCCAAATTTGGTGTGGATTTATATTACAGAAAGACAGGAAGCGATTTCAAGATACGTTCTTCCAGCGGATTTGATCTGAACACTCCCATTAAAAATCTGAATTTCAACGGATTGCAAAGTAAAATCAAAGGACTGAACGCCTATTGGATTTTCAATTATAAAAAATTCTCTTATCCGGCAGCCTATAGCCAGTCCACCAACCAGCGTAAAAGCGCGGGTTCCCTGATGGCGGGCTTTTCTTATTCCCAGCACAACATATCTTTTGATTACGAAAAGCTTCCCGGTGAAGTGAGAGCCCAACTGCATGATGCCCTGCTTTTCAAGAAAGTGAAATATTCTGATTACAGCATCAACGTGGGCTATGGCTATAACTGGGTATTTGCAAAAAACTGGGTTTCCAATCTTTCACTCTTACCGGCCATTGCCTATAAAAAATCAAAAATAGACGATACGCCTAACACCGACAATCATTGGATAAAGGATATCAATTTTGACCTGATAACACGTGCCGCCGTGGTCTATAATACCAACAAGTACTTTGTAGGTGCTTCACTGGTGATGCATACATACGATTATCGGAAAAGGAATTTCTCTCTCACTAATACATTCGGAACCGTTCGTGTATATGCAGGATTCAACTTCTGGAAAAGGAAAGAATTCCGCGATAAATAAAAAATATACCGGAAGCCTATAAAGTTCTTCCGGTATATCACAGGTTAATTATATTAGACTCACAATAAATTCTTAGAAGCGGGCGCCGACTGTCAGCAAGAGCTGATGCCGCTCATTGTCCACTTTAGTTGCCGGAAGATCTATATTATCGTCAAAAGCATAAAAGTTTGATTTATACATATCATATTTATATGCCAAATCCGCATAAATTACACTGCCACGGTATCCAAGACCAAACGTAAAGGTATTCTTAGACTCCGTATTATTAAAATCAGTACGCGTGCTATATAAAGACAAGGCACTATAAGCATCTTTGGAAAATGCAGCCGAAGAATAATTATACCCTGCACGGATGCTAAACTCAGGTATGATCCGCGTTTCCATTCCTATACGGAAAGTATGGACACCTTTCAGATAATTCTCAACGCTAGGCTGATCTCCCAATTCATAACCATCCACATCCTTCAGCTTACTGGAAGAATAATCCTGATATTCATATTCCGCACCTACTGCCACCGCACCCGCAAAAGTAGTACCCGCACTGACATTAAATTTCCACGGAGTAGTAAGATTATAATCATAGGTCAAATAATCATACTCCGGAGTTACCAGAAAATCACTCAATGTCTGGATATAGGGTTTTTCATAAGCTAAAATATCAGAAGATAAAGTGGCATTATAGCTTTCTCTTAAATCATACCATGTAGGCGTGTGAACGGCAAATCCCAAACGGAAAGGAGAACTTTCTATAGGACGTACAATAACCCCCAACTTCAAATCCATACCAGTTCCTTCCAGTCTATAATAATTATCCAATGTATACCCCCCATTATCCGCACCCTTATCATCATTCAAATTTTCCGTATAAGAAGTATAACGGTCATAATTCACATCATAGACCCCCAAGGTAGCTCCTAAATAGACCCTATCTTCAATATTGAATGAAACATTAAAATCATATTGACTGATACCTCCAGTTTCCTTACTAAAGAAGTTATTGTTAAAACCATTCCACCCCCATGGAGCATGAATGTTTTTTTCAGGATCATTAAACCAGTCAACCACACCGGTTCTCACCCCCATTACTCCTAAAACAGGTAACTGGTTCCAATATTTGGTATAAGGATTCTTCGCATCCAGTATGTCATTAAACTCGCTTTCCGTCAATCCATATCGTTCCATTTCCTGAGCCAGCTGAAAGCTTTGTGACATATTATCCAACGCCCCTCCCATAGAGAAAAGGCGGTTGAAGTTTTTACTTTTATGGTAATTGAATCCGAAATTCACAAAACGCAAAGAAGTATTGTTGCCTATCTTATTGCTATAAACAAATCCAATCTGGTCAAATGAAGCGCGCGTTTTGTCTTCATTCATTGACACGCCACTAAAGTTACTCTTTGTCGAAGTATTATTAAAACCAAAAGAAACGGACACGTCATTACTACGAAAAATGCCGATACCCGCAGGGTTGGAACTCATGACAGATATATCACCTCCCAAAGCTCCCATGGCACCACCCATACCAACAAATCGTGCTGTTCCATTCAAGTCATTCCCCAGCAACTTTTCCGCATCATAAGCATTTTGTGCGCTTGCCGTTGCCATTGCCAGCAACGTACAAGCGGTTACTATTACTTTATTTTTCATACATCAATTCTATTAAATACAACAGTCTGGTTTAATCTGCTACTTATCTGGTACGCGATCTGCCACCGCCACTTGAACGGGAAACACCGCCTCCGGAACTACGGGAAGCCCCACCGCCACTAGAAAAACTACTACGGGAAGAAGAAGTTCCACTACTACGGTAAGAGTTAGACGAACTATTACGGGAAGGACTGCTGCTACGGGAATATGAACTGCTGCGAGAGTTCGAAACGCCACTATTGTTACGATAGGCGCCACGGCTTGCAGCCCCTGTTCTCTGATAAGCAGATCCTGCTGCATTTCCCACACTTCTCCGGGTACTGCTTGGTCTGGTATAGGAAGATCCCCTTCCTTCTGTCGGACGTGAATACGAATTACCCGGACGGACTCCTGCAGCCTGACTTGGTGAAAGAGTTGCTCCTGTACGGGTTCTGATAGCGCTTCTATTAGGACGAACCGAATTTACACCGTCAGATCCCGAAACCACTCTTCCTGATGAAGATCCGTTACGTGTTGCGGTACGATAGCTATTAGCACTATTACGGACATTTTGTCTGGAATTTCCTACATACGAATTACGACTATTCCTATCATAACTATTCACATAATTATTCCGGCTTGGGCGTGAAGAGCCATAGCTGTTGGTGTATCTTCCGGCATGTATTCCCGGATTACGTCTGCTTGAGCCATACCATCCATGACCGCCTCCCCAGTAGCCGCCGCCCCAACCGTGACCGGAATAATGCGGATAATAATGATGGTGGTGGTGATGATGGTAGCCCCAATAGCCACCCCAGTAGCCGCCACCCCAATAACCGGGATAGTACCAGCTATTGTAGTACCACGGCGAACTCCACCCCCAACTGAATCCCCAGCTGGCGCCATATGGATAATTCCAACGCCAATCCCACCACAAGCGGTTCGTGTAAGTGGGAAAGACGTATGCATACAATCCGTCATCATATACATTCCAATCCCATGAAGGCAAACCGTAAACCACATCCCAATAGAGCGGACTGCTTACCGGAATGGCGTAACGGGGATTGCGGAAACGGACGATACGCATCGCGTATTCATAATCGTCTTGAGAGCCCTCAAAACCATTAACCCATTCCCCTCTCTCATTCAAAGGTTTCTCCTCAATATACAAGGTATCATTCTCCATCGAGAAGTTATTATCTCGTGAAGTATAACGACGATTATACTCATCCACATCGCGCACTTTTCCTTTCACATCCTTCACTACCACTGTAGAACCGGGGGCTGCGTAAACGGTAGTCGTGTTCTGCTTCTGCGGAACCACCACTTTCACCTCTTGCTTAACCTCCTCTTTCTTTTCAGCTTTTTTCTTAGGGATGAAATAAAGGTCGTCATCAACGCTTTGTGACATTGCCCAATAAGGCAAGCACACCATCATAAGCGAAGCTAATACAATCTTTTTCATACTCATACCTGTTTTATTTGTTATTCTATCTACTTTTTCTAGTGCAAAGATAGCCAGAGGTTTCAGTTCATAACAAAGAAAATCCCTATTAGTTGGTAGGGATTTCCCTATTTTAGTAACGGACTTCAACTATTTTATCTATTTCTGCACACACACGGAAAACAGAAGAACGTCCGTTCACATACGTTGATGGTAAACAAATCTGGTGGTAAAACAACTTTTTATATTAAGTTGCACCCACTTATGCCCTCATGCCCTCACTAAAAGTCATAACCTACTCATTATTAAACCACTACACACAGTGAGGGCATGTTAAAAAGTGAGAGCATTGCCCTCATGCCCTCACTCCTATTTTCTTGCACATCTCACTTAAATCATTCATTCACAACATAATACCCATTTATCGGCTTATAAACCGGTTGTTTGGGAAGTCCCACATTTTTCAGCTTTCCTTCCTCGCACAAGCGGTGTAAATGGCGGCTGGCCGTACTTTGTGTCATACTGCAAAGAAGCTGGAAACTTTTCCGCTGCACAAAATCATGAGTTGTGAAGAACTCCGTCAGCAATGCGTCAATTTCCTCATCGGTCAGTTTACTTGAATGAAACGAGAACCGGGTACGCTGCACCTTTACCTTCCCCACCTCATCCATCAATAATCGGTCGGGGCGGTAAACAATCCCCTTAAGCCTTACCTTTGTATTTTTACGTTTCGTCTTTTCGGTTACCGGCTCGGTGCTCACCAGATTGGGACGGAAAAAGCCGATGCCGTCCAGATGCACCTGCCTGCCTTCCGCCAATTCCTCGCCCATGGCGTGTGACAGCGCATCGAGCACGGCTATTACATCCGTTTCCGTCAATGTACAATATTTCTGTATACGGGCACGGAGCTGGGCCGTGCTTACTTTCCCATTCAGCCGGAGACGCGGATGCAACATATTCTCTTCCCCTTGTTGCTCAGAGGTTTTGGGATTCTCGTACCAATCAAATAGTATTGCCATACTGTTCCTTTTTTTATTGATGAAAGTTCAATATCTATTAATCACGGATGTGATTAAGCTTAACTACCTTTGTGATTAATTTTAATCACCTTTATGATCAGACTTAATCACAAGGGTAGATAACTAATTACAAACATACAAAAATAAGAAAAGAAAAGGTAGAAAACAAATAAGAGACAGGGGAATATGCACTGAGACTAAGAATAAAAACACAGAAAAGAAAGGAAAAAGAAAAAGACGGCATTTAATCCGGAAAGCATTTGCAGAATCCGGAAAGAAACCTTATCTTTACTAAAAATATGCACACATAGACACTCGCAATACGCAGTCTTCTCCACACGACAGAACATCATCTTTTCCATGGGAGGTACATAAAACCAAAAAACATTCAAACGAAAGACAAATATGAAAATTACACTCATCAGAAAAGATGAAGAACAGGGGACAGAAGCCTTGTCACTATGCGATACGGACGCATTCTTCGAGAAAGTAAAGACAGAGAACAAAGCAGGGCATATATCGGAACTGCGTGAAATACTACCCCGGCTGGCAGGATCGTCCGCCCGCTACGTCCACATCGACAAACTGCCGCGTGTCTATCCTGCCGTAGAATATACCCGCAAACAAAAGGGTGAGAAACGTATGAAACATTACAACGGACTGGTGCAGCTGGAAGTGAACCGGCTCGCCGACCTGTATGAGGTGGAATATGTGAAACGCCAAGTAGAGCAACTGCCACAAACCTTTGCCGCTTTCTGCGGTTCAAGCGGACGGAGCGTAAAGATATGGGTACGCTTCGCACGCACTGACGGCAGCTTGCCCACTGCCACACAAGAAGTCCTTCTGTTTCATGCCCACGCCTATCGGCTGGCGGTGACATGCTACCAGCCCATGCTTCCTTTCGGCATCACACTGAAGGAACCGGACCTGATGCAAAGCTGTCGCATGACCGTGGATGAACAACCTTACTATAACCCTTCGTCCGTTCCTTTCTGCATAGAGCAACCGCTTGCCCTGCCCGATGAGGAAACTTTCCGGCAACGGAAACAAAACAGCGAAAGCGCACCGGAACGAATGACACCCGGCTGCGAAAGTATGCAGATTTTTGCCCTGATGTACCAGTCGGCACGGAAAAGAGCATTGGCCGAGATGGAAAACTGGAAACGTGATGACGGGCTGGAACCTTTACTGCCCCATCTGGTAGAACAATGCTTCAAAACAGGCATCCCCGAAGAGGAAGCCGTACAGCGCACGCTGATGCACTATTTTCACGCAACGGACACAGAAACCATCCGTACAGCTTTTGGCAACGGATACCGGGAAATGAAAGGTTTCGGTAAGAAAAGCGGTTTCAGTAAAGAGCAGGAAGCCACCTTCCGGCTGGAGGAATTCTTGAAAAGACGGTATGAATTCCGCTTCAACACCGTGCTGGACGAGGTGGAATACCGTCAACGGGACTCCGTTCATTTCTATTTCAAGCCATTAGATAAACGTACCCGCAACAGCATCGCCCTCTGCGCCTTAAAAGAAGGGCTGCAAGTGTGGGACCGGGATATAGACCGCTTTCTCACCTCCGATTTCGTTCCGCTTTACAATCCTGTAGAAGAATACTTGTGTGACCTTCCCCGATGGGACGGTACTGACCGCATCCGCGCACTTGCCCGGCTCGTTCCTTGCGGCAATCCGCATTGGGAAGAACTCTTTTACCGTTGGTTTCTAGGCATGGTGGCGCATTGGAGGGGGATGGACCGCCAGCATGGAAACAGCACTTCACCTTTACTTGTAGGTTCGCAAGGATTCCGGAAATCCACTTATTGCCGTATCTTGCTGCCACCCGAACTCCGTTTCGGCTATGCCGACAGCCTGGACTTCAGCAGCAAACAGGAAGCGGAGCGTGCCTTGGGACGATTTTTCCTTATCAACCTGGACGAATTCGACCAGATTACCGTAAATCAACAAGGCTTTCTGAAACATCTGTTACAAAAACCGACAGCCAATCTGCGCAAGCCTTACGGAACCAGCGTGCGCGAATTACGCCGCTATGCCTCATTCATCGGCACCAGCAATCAGAAGGATTTGCTCACCGACCCCACGGGAAGCCGTCGCTTTATCTGTATCGAAGTGACCGATCCCATTGATACCAATGTCACCATAGACTACCGCCAACTCTATGCGCAAGCCATGCATTTACTTTATAAGAACGAACGTTATTGGCTGAATGACGAAGATGAGGCCGTTTTACGACAAAGCAACAGCGAATTTGAGCAAATATCACCTTGGAGCATTTATTCCATTGTAACTTTTCTTCTGCAACCAACGAAAAGGAGGGAGAATGGATGACTGCCATGGATATTTTTAATTATCTTCAAGAGAACACACGCGACAAACTGTCTATCAATAAAATAAATTGGTTTGGACGTATTCTCCGCAAACTGAACATTCCTAAAAAGACCAGTACCAGAGGTACCCTATATCATGTAACAAAGTTGAAATAATTTATTTTACCATAGGAAAGTATGAGGGCAATGCCCTCATACTCTTCTATGCTACCATCACAAATAACCTGTTCATTATAAACAAATTACCTCACGAATGAGGGCATGAGGGCATAATTGCATCTAACTTTGCAATGAGAGCACAAGTCTGAAACAAAAAGACGGAAGGTTTGTTTGTGAAAGTAATGAAAAGAAATTATCTTTGTCATCATCCTTAAACCAACAATCGTATGAAACCAGTGAAATTATTTTATCAGGAAAGATGCCCGTTCTGCAAAAAAGCACTGCGCTATATTGAAGAACTGAAAGCAGAATATCCTGAATTCCAACCTATAGAAATAGAAATGATAGAAGAAACCCAACATCCTGATATAGCCGACCAATACGACTATTATTACGTTCCCACGTTCTATGTGGACGGGGTGAAAGTGCATGAAGCGGGCATCTTCAAAAATGAGATGGAGGCATTGCTCCGTAAAGTGATAGAATAAACGAAAAGATATGAAATATTTAGAAGTAACCTTTACAACACATCCCTGTAATGAGACAGTGAATGATGTAGTGTCCGCATTGGCCGGAGAAATAGGATTTGAAAGTTTTGTAGAATGTGAAGGGGGAATACAGGCCTATATCCAGCAAACTCTCTTTGACGAGGAAGCACTGAAAGAAATGGTTGTGAACTTCCCTTTACCTGACACCCGGATAGAATACACCATAAAGGAAGCCGAAGACAAAAACTGGAATGAAGAATGGGAGAAAAACTTCTTTCAACCCATCGTCATAGGTGACCGTTGCTGCATTCACAGCACGTTCCACAAAGACACTCCGAAAACTGAGTATGAAATTCTGATTAACCCGCAAATGGCTTTCGGCACAGGGCATCATGAAACGACCAGCTCTATAATCAGCGAGCTGTTAGAAGCCGACCTGAAAGGAAAATCAGTCCTGGATATGGGATGCGGCACTTCTATTCTTGCCATCCTTGCCTCCATGCGAGGAGCCAATCCTGTGACAGCCATCGACATTGACGACTGGTGCGTCAACAATTCAAAAAAGACAACATTGCACTGAACCATATCCATAACATTACAGTGGAACTGGGTGACGCCAATCTGCTGAAAGGGCGCAAAGCGTTTGATGTGATTATTGCCAACATTAACCGGAATATTCTTCTGGCAGACCTTCCCCATTATGCCGCCTGTATGCATCCGGGTTCGGAAATATTTATGAGTGGGTTCTATATACAGGATATTCCTTTTATCCGCGAAAAGCGGAGAGTCTGGGAATGGAGTTCGTACATCATCGGGAAAAGAACAACTGGGCAGCTGTGAAATTCATCATGAAATAATACCATTTTCAAGTATGGCAAAGACGCGATAAAGACGGAATTGCCACCAACCACGCAGGATATGCATTGATTTATTCGAGGACAAAAGAACGGATTTTCTCTCTTTTGTCCTTTTGTTCTTCTTCCCTGAAAATTAGAACCGGAATCAAGCGGTGACAAACGCACGTAGGACGCTGCATTTTATCCAAAGTGACCAAACGACCATACGGTATTATATTTATTATACAATCTCCTTTCCGAAAGGAGTAAGTGCCAAGCCCGCCAGCTTGAAATGTTGCAGTCCGAATGGAATGCCGATGACAGTGATGCAAAGCAACACCCCGAATGCCAGATGAGAGAGGCTGATCCAGATTCCACCTACAAGTATCCAGATGATATTCATCAACACACTGAGACATCCACCATCACCGGGACAACTGCGTATTTCCCGCCCAAAAGGACAAAGAGCCAGCATAGACAACTTCAAAGTCTGGAAACCGAAAGGAATGCCGACGATAGTAATCATCAGCAACAGGCTGGAAACAATATATTCCACGCAGATCAGAAATCCGCCGCAAATCAGCCAAATAATATTGAGCAGTAAGTTCATAAAGCAAATATAAGCAAAGTTTTCGGAACCTCAGGCACAGTTCCCTTATTTCTTTATGGTCATTAATTGCAATTCTTCCAACGAACCGTTGAAAATATTCAAATCCACTTTCTCACGAATACCCGGCAACGTACCCACATCCGTATGCTGCCAGAATTTCCACTCCCCCCTGTATTCCACCGAGTCTACATAATAATGAGCTATCCAGTAAGGATAAGAATTGAAGACCGAATCATTCAGATAACGCGTTTTAAACTTATAAGAAGTATAAAGAATAGGCTTCACTTTGTAGTGCTGTTCTATTTTGTCAAGCCACAGTTTAAGGTCACGACGGAGCTGATTCTCATCCTTTCCCCTCTTCTCAATATCGAGCACAGGAGGAAGGTCACCTGAATCCAGCTTGACGGAATTGATAAAAAAATCGGCCTGACGGACAGGATCTGTCTTCGGATTGTAAAAATGATAAGCCCCACGGATAAACCCATATGTTTTCGCCGAATCAAAATTGGAGCTAAAAGCCTTGTCCCCATAATCGCCTCCTTCCGAAGCTTTCATAAAGACAAAATGAATAGGAAATTTTCCCTGTCGGGTCTGGGTCAGCATTTTCCAGTCTATGTTTCCTTGATAATGGGAAACATCAATGCCATGCACATGAAAACCTGAGGGCATACATACACCGTATGCTTTAAAACCATAGCAAGGCTTCCAACGGTAAGAGTAAGGACGGATAAAGAAATAAAAGAAAGCGGCAAGGAATAAAAAAGCAATAATCCCCGCAATGACATACCGAAGCCATGACGGCATCTCTCTTTGCGGTTTCTTTTTCGCCTTTCGCTGTGTGGTCCAGCGGACAGGTTTCGCGACTACCTTTTTTTTAACAGGGGCAGGACGTGTGCTTTTCGCTCTTACCATTTTATCCTATTTAGCTGTTTTTACCTTACCTATTCCCACATACTATGCAATAAAACCCATCGGGAGAATGGTTTTACAATCAGCCCCGATGGGTTTCCTTTATGCTTTATAGAAATAAGAAAAAATTATTTTCCTTGTTCCAACTGCAATGTCTTGGTTGCCTGGTCACAAACTTCTGTAGGACCGAAGTACTGGATAGGACCCGGATATACATAGTCTGTTTCAATAGCCCAACGTTCACGCTGTGCGGCGAACGCCTTGAAAGGAGCACCGTCCAATTTTACCAACGCTTTCTGGATAACCGGTTTCATTTCACCGTGACGACGTTCCATGTTCATCATCATTGTGATAGGCACACCACCTGCAATCCATTCTTCGGCAGGAGCAGTAGTGTTACGTACAGAAGACATATAACCGGTCTTGCCGTTGGCAATCAACATAGAAGCGGTGTAACCCAACGAGTAGCAATAGTCAGCATCGAAGTTTGACGGAGCAGCGCAACGTCCTTCGTAACCGAAGAAGTGATGCTGAGCGGCAAATTTACCTACATACTTGCCTTCTTCCTTCCACTGAGCCAATTTAACGGCTACCATATCAGACAACAGCTTTTCTGTTTCAATCAGTGATACCTGTACGTTTCCGTGCGGGTCACGATCCAAAGTAAGCTGACGTGCAACGCCTTCGGGCAGAGAAGCATAGATTTCCGAGTTTTCCTTAGAAAGCTTGGAGATGATATATTCACGTTGGTGAGATTTCTTGATCAATGCGAACTCTGATGCGTTAGCAGCCAGGAAGTCGTTCAATTCAGCGATCAATCTCTTCATTGCGGGGATGAATTCGATCAAACCTTCAGGTATCAACACTGTACCGAAGTTATTGCCTTGTGCGGCACGGTTAGCCACCACCTGAGCAATGTAAGTAACCACATCATCCAATGACATGTTCTTCTCTTCCACTTCTTCTGAAACGATACATACGTTAGGTTGAACCTGCAAAGCACATTCCAAAGCGATATGAGAAGCCGAACGTCCCATCAGCTTGATAAAGTGCCAGTATTTGCGGGCAGAGTTACAGTCACGCTGAATGTTACCGATTACTTCAGAGTAAGTCTTACAAGCCGTATCAAAACCGAAAGAAGTTTCAATCATCTCGTTCTTCAAGTCACCGTCGATAGTCTTCGGACAACCGATAACCTGAACACCGCAGTTCTTCGCAGCATAGTATTCTGCCAATACACAAGCGTTTGTGTTTGAGTCATCACCACCGATAATTACCAATGCCTTGATGCCCAATTCCTTGATGATTTCCAGACCTTTATCAAACTGTTCTACCTTTTCCAGTTTGGTACGTCCCGAACCGATGATATCGAAACCACCGGTATTGCGGTATTCGTCGATAATATCGGAAGTCAGTTCCATATAATTATGGTCTACCAAACCACCGGGGCCCAGAATGAAACCATACAGTTTGCTGTCCTTGTTCAATGCTTTGATACCGTCGAACAAACCGGAAATAACATTGTGTCCGCCGGGAGCCTGTCCACCAGACAAGATGACACCTACGTTGATGGCAGGCATATTGACAGCTTCGCCTTCAACGAACTGAATCAACGGCATGCCGTAAGTGTTAGGGAACAAGGCTTTGATAGCTTCCTGGTCAGCAACTGACTGTGTAGGTTCACCTTCCTTTACTTTTACAGCGCCTTTCAACGCTTTAGGAAGTTTGGGCTGATAAGCAGCTCTGGCAATTTGTAATGCACTTTTAGTCATATTCTATTATTCTATTTAAAGGTGTATAATTTCATTTATAATTCACGTGCAAATTTCGTTCTTTTTTCGCAAATATGAAAACGTATACAAATAAAAATATTACCTTTACCGCGAATTTAGAATTATGTATTAACTTAAAACATTACATTTATGGCAAGTAGAAGAAATTTAAAGAAAAAAATAACCAATATAGCAAGTGATTTGTTTTTAGTCAGTTTGATGGAAGGTGTTAACCGTGAAGTAGTTTGCAACTCTGTACACAATGTGATCAAACTGATTATACGCATCAGTCACACTGAACCGGGTAACGTAAAAGGTTTCTACAAGAAACTGAATGAGGATTTGAACAAAGAAATAAAAGTGGTTGCAGACGAACTGGCTAAAGCTACAAAAGCATAAGATTTAAGGAATGAAAAAAGCTATTTGTGGTTTTATCTACTACAAACTATTGGGATGGAAGACTAAAGTATCCGTTCCCGATTATGACAAATATATTATCTGTGCCGCACCGCATACCACCAATTGGGATTTGTTCATAGGCAAACTGTTTATGGGAGCTATAGGTCGCGAAACCGGTTTATGATGAAAAAAGACTGGTTCTTCTGGCCTCTAGGCCCTATTTTCCGCTGGATGGGAGGGATTCCCGTAGACCGTAGCCGCAAGACTTCATTGGTGGACCAGATGATTAAAATTGCCAAATCGAGTCAAAAATTCCATCTGGCTATCACTCCGGAAGGAACACGCAAAGCCAATCCCAATTGGAAGAAAGGGTTTACTATATTGCGCAAGGGGCCGGTCTGCCTATTATTCTGGTAGCTATCGACTACGAGAAGAAATGCATCACAGCCGAAAAGGTAATACATCCCAGCGGTGACTTGGACAAGGATATGCGTGAAATCAAATTGTATTATAAGAATTTCAAAGGCAAATATCCTGAAAACTTCAGCATCGGAAAAGTAGAATAACCCTTCCGTTGTAGTTCTTCAGATATGAAAACACTGATTATGCGGATTGTATTTTCACCCGCATAATCAGTGTTATTTGTATCTATTCTCTTGCTATACTCTCATCCCCATCCTCAAAATTATTCTTCTCTATCTTCACATTCCGGGTGTGAAGCAAGCGGAAACGGGACTTGTTATGATGAAAAGCCGGATAATCCGTATTCTGGCGGATCACATTGTTTTTAAAGATCAATCCGTCAATGGATTTTGCAAAAAGGACAGGGCGGTCAAAAGTTTCAAAATAGTTATCTTCAATCACTACTCCTTTTTCTCCTTTTCCACCATGGAAATATTTTTTCTGATGCTCCAAATCGGGAATCTCCGGATAAATAGAGATAACAGCTTCCGTAAACTGGAACATATTAGTCAATGCGTTGATAAAACGATTGTTACGAATCAGCACATTCCGGCAAGCTCCCGTTTCAAACCAGCCGTTACAATCACCGCACAGCAATATGGCTGTTCCTGATGTATGATCAAACAGGTTACGCTCTACCACCGTTTTCAGGGGAGTGCTGAACAGCGTACCGCGTGCACGGTTGTTACGAATGACATTATCCGCAAAATAAACTTCCGGACACCAGGACAGGTTTTCAATGCCGAAACCTTCTTTATCCGTAATCTCCGCATCCAAAGGCTCGGCAAAAGTGATACGATATTCTTTTGCACCTTTCACCGTATCTTTGTCATTGGGCAGGATTTCCTTCACCCGGTTCTTTCCACCGGTCAGTTCCATGGTGGCGGAACGTACAAATTGTACTTCATCGCCATTCACGCCCCATTCGAATCCGTATGCTTGCGGATGCATGTATCGGGCAATCACCGTATGGTCATCAAGGCGTTGCTTGATTTTCAAATAAGTACCATGTACATTAATCGCATCATCCATCATTCCTTCATACAACCCGTTGCGAGAATCAATCTTCCCCCGGCAACTGGAGAAATGGGTAGCATCCGCCTGCGTGGTAAAGTAACGCGGATCCTTATCGCCACGAAGGCAAACGCTGAATTCATCCAACGTGATATTTTCACATAACTGGGCCAGCAGTCCCATACCTTCGGCATAATGCACTTTCACATTCTGCAAACGGGTGTCTTTATCATTGGACAAGAATATACCCGGAGCAGGACGATAATAAGTACGAAGAGCCACCACTGTCCCCGGTTTCAACCGGGCGTCTTTCCATTGAGGAGCATGGTAGACACGTGGAGAGATTTCCTTCAATCCTTCCATAGGACACCATAAGTCACTGGTGCGGTATACCAGACGCTTTGTCTTTTCTTCAAAAGCAATTCCTCCCTGGGGAGCACTGGACCAGCCTTCACCGTATGCTTCGAAAAAACCTTTCTCATTGATACGGCATTTCACCCATGCGGCAGGTTCAAAAGTAATTCCCTCCTCTCCGCTTTCCAATATCTTGACCTGAGCAATATGAGGAGTCTCAAAATCTATGCTGAAATTACGCAAAGTACAATTCTCTGAACGAAGCAGAGAAAGTGGAAGCATACGTCCATGAAAGATAAAATCGGCACCCTGTCCGTCCACCGTCAGCCCCTTCCAATCCTCCAAAGGGAAACCTACCGTTTTCGGATTGTCCTGATCATGATTGGAAATATAATACTCACGGACAGCCGCCCCTTCAGGATGGAAATCGTAACGTCCGGATTCAAAAAGCAGAGTGACCTTATCACCCAAAGCAACTTGAGACTTGATGTCTTGTAACGCCTTCTGCAATTTGGGTGAAAGATTCTCGTGTGTGTCCGGTACCAGACCATAATTTCGCATTTCGACTACCTTACTTCCGGCAAAAGCGGAAACAGCCAGCCATACGAAGCAGAAATTAAAGATAATTCGTTTCATTTAGGTTCATTATAGATTAGTTAGAATGACAAAACTAACAAAAATTCCTAACTTCGCAACCATAAATAAAGAAGAAAACAACATGAAAAAGATATTTTTGTCCTTCCTGCTGGTAATGGCAGGAATATCACACACTTTGGCACAAGGGTTAGATGGTAATGTGGAACAACGTCTAAAAGACTTTTTCACCCGGTACGAAACATCTTATGCCAACATAGGTAAATGTAAATTAGACCGTTATGAAGTAAATCATGACAAAAAAAGACTGAATGTATATGCCAGCCCCAGCTTCGGCTACCAACCGTTTACCCCCGAAAAGACAGAAGCTATCTACCGGTTACTTAGACAAAGCCTACCCGGTCCTGTAAATTATTACGATATAACCATCTATGCCGATGGCAAATCAATCGAAGACCTGATCCCCAACTATCTGAGGAAGAAACAGGACAAAAGCCGCTTATGGCAACGGACAGATTATAAAGGTGATCCATGGGTAAAAAATATTTCCCGCCCCTTTACTGCCGGCAAAGGACTGGAAGGCAGACACATCGCCCTTTGGCAAAGCCACGGAAAATATTATAAAAAGGACAAGGGATGTTGGGAATGGCAACGTCCCCGCCTGTTCTGTACCACAGAAGACTTGTTCACCCAATCATTCGTCATACCTTATATTATACCCATGCTGGAAAATGCGGGAGCCATAGTTTATACCCCTCGTGAACGTGACTGGCAACGCAATGAGGTGATTGTGGATAATGATACCCATCCCCAAGGTTGCATCTATCAGGAGATAAAAAGCCGGAAAGGTAAATGGAAAACCGCCCCCACCCCGGCATTCGCTCAAAAACGATTGGTTTACCGGGACGGACAAAATCCTTTTGAAGAAGGTACAGCCCGCTTTGCCTCCACCGAGAAAAAACCGGAAAAAGCCTTTGCACAATGGATTCCCCATATTCCCGAAACAGGAAGATATGCCGTCTATGTGACTTATCAGACTTTACCCGGAAGTGTGAGTGACGCTAAATATCTGGTTTTCCATAAAGGGGGTGTCACCGAATTTCTGGTCAACCAACAAATAGGGGGAGGAACCTGGGTTTATCTGGGCACTTTTGAATTCGACAAAGGAACCAACGATTACGGTATGGTGATACTAAGTAATGAGAGCAGACAAAAAGGAGTGGTATGCGCCGATGCCGTCCGTTTTGGCGGAGGAATGGGAAACATATCGCGCGGTGGAAAAACCAGCGGCCTGCCCCGTTATCTGGAAGGGGCACGCTATGCCGCACAATGGTCGGGTTTTCCTTATTCGGTTTACAGTCCCAGCGAAGGTAAGAATGACTATACCGATGATATAAACGCCCGCAGCCGGATAATAAACTATCTCAGCGGAAATTCTGTGTACAATCCAAAGGAGAAGGGATTGGGCGTTCCTTTTGAAATGACCTTGGGAGTGCACAGCGATGCAGGTTTTTCCAAAGAAGATGATTTAATAGGCACGCTGGGTATCTATACCACCGATTATAATAATGGTGAACTGAACGCCGGTATCTCCCGTTATGCTTCCCGCGACTTGGCGGACATGGTACTGACCGGTCTGCAACAGGATATCTCCGCCCAATTCGGTATCCGGTGGCAACGCCGCAGCCTGTGGAACCGCAATTACAGCGAGACCCGTCTGCCTGCCGTTCCCTCGATGATTCTGGAACTCCTCTCCCACCAGAACTTCGCCGATTTGAAATTGGGGCACGATCCGCGTTTCAAGTTTACCGTAGGACGTTCTGTTTACAAATCCATACTAAAATACCTGAGTACCATGCATGGGACGGATTACGTAGTCCAACCTTTACCGGTAAATAACTTTGCCATTCACTCCGGAAGTAGGAAAAACACCTTCCAACTAACTTGGCAAGCGGTAGACGACCCGTTGGAACCGACTGCCAAAGCTCAACAATACATAGTCTATACCCGTCTGGGACATGGTGGATTTGACAATGGAACGTTAGTACGCGGTACTGAATATACCTTCGAAGCCGAACCGGGACTGGTATATAGTTTCAAAGTAACCGCAGTCAACAAGGGCGGAGAAAGTTCCTTCCGAAATCCTGTCAGCCTATCAGGCAAAGAAAAGTAAAGGAACAATCTTGATAGTCAACGGATTCGACCGTTTAAGCAGACCTGCTACCGTAGAATCTCCTTTCTTGCAAGGCTTTGACTTGAATACGGATCCGGGAATACCTTATATAAATACACCCGCCTTCTGCGGAACGCAACAAAGCTTCGACCGCAGCCGCATAGGACGGGAGACTAAAGACGGGCTGGGATATAGCGGCAGCGAACTGGAAGGAATGTTGATAGCCGGAAATACTTTCGATTATCCGTTCATTCATGGAAAAGCCATCCAGGCAGCCGGAGGATACTCTTTTGTATCGTGTAGTGATGAAGCCGTTGAAAATGGTTTGTCCGGCTGGCAGATTACCCCATTACAGACCTGATATTCGGAGCCGACAGGCGTCCTTTCCTCCCACACATTGCAACAGTTGCTCACAACCTATTGTCAAGGAGGCGGCAACCTGATGCTCAGCGGCTCGTATATAGGAAGCAACATGAACAGTCCCACAGCACTGAACTTCACCGAAAACATATTAAAATATAGTTTCGGAGGCAGCATGATAAATTCCACTTCGGGAGAAATATATGGAGCCAACACCCGTTTCAGTATTCCCCGCACTATCAACGAGCAAACATACGCCGTACCCGCTCCCGACTGTCTGACCCCGATAGCCCCTGCTTACTCCGCTTTTGTATATAATCCGGGCAGTTACAGTGCCGGTATCGCCTATAAAGGCAAATATCGGACTTTTGTCCTGGGTTTCCCCTTTGAAAGCATTCAGGGAGTGAAGGAAAGAGCACGGGTAATGAGTGCCATCCTGGGCTTCTTTGGCAGCAAGTGATATTTTTAAACGAAAATAAAAGGGCAAATAAGAGGTTATTTCATAAAAACGCCTAACTTTGTCCGTATAAACCATTAAAATAAAACGACTATGTACACTATACAGACTAATGCCTCCGGCACACGCAGCATGGAAATCTCAGAAGAGAACCTGCAAACTATTGAGAAATATGCTTTATTCCAGCATCTGATAGACAGCAACGGTATCGTGGACGAGTCGGTACTGGACAAACTGAAGCTGAATATCCGCTCACTGATAACCAGCGAGGAAGGAAACAATAAAGAGCTGCTCGACCTTTGTATTGATGTAATTTATCATAATAACATGAAAGCTTTCGGACTTCATCAACTCATTCTGCTTTATATCCAATGGGAGAAAGAGAAAAATAAAGATGAAGAAGAGATATAATAAACAATCTCTGTGTTCTCTGTAGCAAAACCAAAAAAACAGTATTTATCATTGAAAGAATACAAACTTACAGACTGGTTGCCGACAACCAAGAAAGAAGTAGAGATGCGCGGATGGAATGAACTGGACGTAATCTTGTTCAGCGGTGACGCCTACGTAGATCATCCTTCATTTGGTCCGGCAGTAATTGGAAGATTATTAGAGGCGCAAGGTTTGAAAGTGGCCATTGTGCCTCAACCCAACTGGCGTGATGACCTGCGCGATTTTAAGAAGCTGGGACGTCCACGCCTCTTTTTCGGTGTGTCCGCCGGATGTATGGACAGCATGGTAAACAAATACACTGCCAACAAGCGTTTGCGCAGCGAGGATGCTTATACTCCCGACGGCCGCCACGACATGCGTCCCGAATATCCCAGCATCGTTTATACACAGATTTTAAAGAAAATCTATCCCGACGTACCTGTCATTCTGGGAGGTATAGAGGCATCTTTGCGCCGTGTCACCCATTATGACTACTGGCAGGACTGCCTGCGTAAATCAATCCTGATAGATTCCGGAGCCGATTTATTGATCTATGGAATGGGCGAGAAGCCGATTACGGAACTTTGCAAGAGAATGAAAGAAGGCAAAGACAGTCAGGACGGAGCCCATTTACCCTTACAAAAGGATATTCCCCACGATATACCACAAACGGCTTACCTTATCTGTAAGAAAGGATCAGTTCCGTCCGAGCACTCTGTAATTGAGTGTGTGAACGAAAAGCCAGATATCATCCTACACTCTCATGAAGCATGCCTGAAAGATAAAAAGAAACAAGCCGAGAACTTCCGCTTCATTGAAGAGGAAAGCAACAAGTACGAAGCCTCCCGCATCTTGCAAGATACAGGCAATGAAACAGTAGTAGTCAATCCGCCTTATCCTCCAATGAGCCAAGGCGAACTGGATCATTCTTTTGATTTGCCCTATACGCGTATGCCTCATCCTAAATATAAAGGAAAACGCATTCCCGCATTCGACATGATTAAATTCTCGGTCAATCTGCACCGTGGTTGTTTTGGCGGATGCGCCTTTTGTACCATTTCCGCCCATCAAGGGAAATTTATTGTAAGCCGAAGTAAAGAGAGTATCTTAAGAGAAGTGCGAGCCATAACTGAAATGCCTGATTTCAAAGGCTATCTGAGTGACTTGGGAGGACCTAGCGCCAACATGTATGCCATGCGTGGTAAAGATGAGAAAATTTGCCGGCGATGCAAACGGCCGTCATGTATCCATCCCAAAGTATGTCCCAATTTGAACACGGACCATCGCCCCTTATTGGATATTTATCATTCGGTAGACGCACTTCCCGGTATCAAGAAAAGCTTTATCGGAAGCGGTGTACGCTATGACCTGTTACAATATCAAAGCAAAGATCCGGCAGTAAACCGAAGTACAGCTGAATATACCCGCGAACTGATAGCCCATCATGTCAGTGGGCGCTTGAAAGTGGCTCCGGAACATACCAGCGACCAAGTGCTGCAAATCATGAGGAAACCTTCGTTTTCACAATTTTATGACTTCAAAAAGACTTTCGACAAAATAAATAAGGAGTTGAATATGCGGCAGCAGATTATACCTTATTTTATAAGCAGCCATCCCGGATGTACGGAAGAAGATATGGCAGAACTGGCAGTGATCACCAAGAAATTGGATTTCCATCTGGAACAAGTACAGGACTTTACTCCTACTCCGATGACTGTAGCCACTGAAACCTGGTACACAGGTTATCATCCATATACGTTGCAACCGGTATTTTCCGCTAAAACACCAAAAGAAAAACTGGCTCAACGGATGTTCTTTTTCTGGTATAAACCCGAAGAACGACGTGCTATCATCAATGAATTGCGCAAAATAGGACGCGCTGATCTGATAGATAAGCTGTATGGTAAATACAAAGCCTGAGTTTTAAATTCACCACAGATTATACAGATTTGATCTGTGGTGAAACTGTTTTTTAACGTCTTGTTTACCTTTCATCGTGTTTTGACGAAACACAGGAACAGGTACATGTGTTCCAAGTTACAGATATTGATATTTATTCCCCCCCTAAACTTAATTAGAAAAGCACCGCAAATATTAATTGATAAAAATACGACCTATCCTATTGAATATCATTTATTTTTTGCTATCTTTGGGCAAAACCAACTTTTAAATCAATACTGCGTATGGAAACGTATCTATTCTGGATTGTGCCCATTGCCTCCCTCTTGGCATTGGTACTTGCATGGTATTTCTACAAACAAATGATGCTTGAAAGCGAAGGAACTCCGACGATGGAGAAAATCGCTTCTTATGTGCGCCAGGGCGCCATGTCCTATCTGAAACAACAATACAAGGTGGTAGGGCTGGTATTTCTGGGATTAGTTATTCTGTTTTCTATCATGGCATACGGCTTCAACTTACAAAATCCGTGGGTGCCCATTGCTTTTCTTACCGGCGGTTTCTTCTCCGGACTGTCCGGCTTTTTAGGAATGAAAACGGCTACATACGCTTCTGCACGTACCGCCAATGCCGCCCAACACTCCCTGAACAAAGGACTGCGTGTAGCTTTCCGTAGCGGAGCTGTTATGGGGTTGGTCGTTGTCGGCTTGGGACTACTCGATATTTCTTTCTGGTACATATTATTGGACTATTGCATTCCCACAGACGCCTTGAACCCTTCTGCTAAATTATGTGTCATCACAACCACCATGCTTACCTTTGGTATGGGAGCCAGCACACAAGCACTTTTCGCCCGTGTAGGAGGTGGAATCTATACCAAGGCAGCCGATGTAGGTGCCGACCTGGTAGGTAAAGTGAAGCCGGTATTCCGGAAGATGACCCCCGCAATCCCGCAACCATTGCCGATAATGTGGGAGACAATGTAGGTGACGTAGCCGGAATGGGCGCCGACCTGTACGAATCCTATTGCGGCTCTATTCTGGCTACCGCCGCTTTAGGTGCTGCCGCTTTTATTGGCTCGGATGATACCGTGATGCAGTTTAAAGCGGTTATCGCACCTATGCTGATTGCGGCAGTGGGTATCGTTCTCTCTATCATCGGTATTTTTGCCGTCCGTACTAAAGAAAATGCAGGAATGAAGGAATTACTCGGATCATTGGCCACAGGAACCAATTTAAGTTCGGTACTGATTGTCGTTGCCACTTTCCTTATCCTCTGGGCATTAGGTTTGGAAAATTGGGTAAACATTTCCTTTGCTGTGGTAGTGGGATTAATAGTAGGTATCGTTATCGGCCGTTCCACCGAATATTATACTTCTCAATCGTATAAACCCACACAACGGTTGGCCGAAAGTGGAAAGACCGGTCCGGCCACCGTTATCATTTCCGGTATCGGACTAGGTATGGTTTCCACCACCATCCCTGTACTGGCAGTAGTAACCGGTATCATCTTGTCCTACTGGCTCGCTTCAGGATTTGATTTTGCCAATATTTCCATGGGATTGTATGGCATCGGTATCGCTGCCGTAGGTATGCTTTCGACATTAGGAATCACCTTGGCTACCGATGCTTACGGACCGATTGCAGACAATGCTGGCGGTAACGCTGAAATGAGCGGACTGGGCAAAGAAGTACGCAAACGTACTGACGCCCTCGACTCGTTAGGTAACACGACTGCCGCTACAGGCAAAGGTTTTGCCATCGGCTCCGCAGCTCTGACCGGACTGGCCCTGCTGGCATCCTATGTAGAAGAAATCCGTATCGGATTAACCCGGTTGGGGCAAACCATTCTGGAATTACCAAACGGCATTACCGTAGATGTTCATAACGCCAGTTTCACTGACTATATGCTTTATTACGATGTAACCCTGATGAACCCCAAAGTGCTAAGCGGCATGTTTTTGGGCAGTATGATGGCATTCCTGTTCTGCGGTCTGACCATGAACGCCGTAGGCCGAGCAGCCGCTCACATGGTAGAGGAGGTGCGTCGCCAGTTCCGTGAAATAAAAGGGATTCTGACAGGAGAGGCAGAACCCGACTATGCCCGTTGCGTACAAATATCCACCAGGAGCACAACGTGAAATGGTATTCCCCTCTCTACTGGCTATCATTGCCCCTATCGCTACCGGACTGATTTTTGGTGTTCCCGGTGTTATCGGTCTGCTGATAGGTGGTTTGTCCTCGGGCTTCGTTCTTGCCATTTTTATGGCCAATGCGGGAGGCGCATGGGATAATGCGAAAAAATTTATAGAAGAAGGTAATTTCGGAGGTAAAGGAAGCGAAGTACACAAAGCAACGGTTACCGGTGACACAGTAGGTGACCCGTTTAAAGATACATCCGGACCCAGTTTGAACATTCTGATTAAACTGATGAGTATGGTCGCCATTGTAATGGCCGGACTGACAGTTGCTTGGAGTTTGTTCTGATAGAAAAACGGAAAGCCGCTTCGGAGGAGGCGGCTTTCTAATTTTAAAAAAGATTCTGATAAACTATTTTTAAAACTTCCCCAACACTTCCATCATTGCCGGACGACGTTTGTATTTTATCCGGAACTCTGCCACCAAGCTTTTCACAACAGCCTGTCCACCGTTTAGTTTACGTATGCAGGATAATACCCGTGCTATAAATTCATAATGCTCCCGTCCCAGATTCCGTTCAGCATAATCATTCAATAAAGAAGTATATATAGCAATCAATTTCTCAGAATGAGTGTCCTTCAAATAATGGGCATATTTCATCAATGCTTCCAACTGATTGTATCGGACTGACGACAGCAAAGAGAACAAGCTGTCATTATCCTTTTCTTTCACATAAATTTCAGCCTTATCATTTCCGACAAAAGAAAAATAGTCACTTAACTCGGCTTCTTTCATCATCCTATCCAGAAAACTTTTCCATTGTTCTTTCGGTACCAGAGTTTTAAGTTTGCTGTAATATATCAATTTATCACTACCCACCACAAACAACAGACGACATGTATCAATTACCTCAGAAACCCTATGGGTTATTTCATAAATATCCAATTTCATTTTCAGCCATTCACCCAGAGTGCCAGAATGCATTTCTCTTTCCGCTATTTCTATTCCGTCATTCAGCAAACAAATGGCTTCATCATATTGGCAACGGGCAATCAATTTATCAACCTCCATTCTTCGTATTTCAGTCAGATAAAGATATTGACGAATCGTATCATCCGCCTTTTGTTCTTCATTCTGTTCTAACAACAGATTGACCTTACGAATGACTAACTGATAGATATCACAGGTTCCCTTTCTTACTTCAAGAAGTTCATCAATCAATTCCAACGCTTTTTCTGCCGATTGAATCGAAAGATTGATCTGCATCATCAATTCGTCTACATCATAAAGATCATATTCACGAAAAATAGATATTTCAGCAATCTCACGCAAGCCCTGAAGTATCTCCATCTTTTGTGCCTGAGTGGTTTTAGGATGTTCAATCACTTTCAGGAGCAAATCTCCTGCCTGTTCACAATAGTCAGAAGAAGAAATACCATCATCATACAAAAGTTCATCATCATAGTTTTCACCGATGGAACGAAGTACTTGAAGAGCTATGGCAATAGAATTATCCATAGCTTCCAAATTCAAAAAGAAATCCGCTTTCTCCAAAAAAGTGTCCATCTGATTGAAAATAGTTTTCCAGTCACGGTCGTAATTATCATAACGATTGTGATAACGAGACCTTTTATGGTAACCAGATCCTTTAAAAACTTTTTGAATTTCAATTCTGTAATCTTTTCCCTTTGATGACAAAGATAACTCCTTAGCTATGAAATGATTTGAAAGTGCCGTTTTAAATTCCAGATTCGTTGAAGCATACTCACAGATAAATTTCGAGAGTTCCTGCGGATCAATGAAAGACAACAGTTGCTGTATGTCTACCAAAGACGGACAAGGCTGCTTACCCACTTCTTTTATTTCCTCTAAAACAGGGGCTTCCTCCGCTTTGATTTTCATCTTCGAGAAAATACTATTCCCCGCCTTTTTTCTATTGTCGCGAATTGCCAACAATG